>JAABUH010000155.1_pt1 | contig 103535 bp, 129 predicted proteins | sample 5559121 | NCBI WGS metagenome assembly JAABUH01 (sample SAMN10711871, study PRJNA513364) | rock metagenome | isolation source: Antarctica rocks | place: Antarctica: Victoria Land, Battleship Promontory nord | collected 2015-12-28
ACGCGAAAACCACGAGTTCCTGACTCAATATGGCGATATCATCCGTACCCCAGTCAAAAACCGATTGCAGGAGCTGTCCTCTGCTTTTGAAGCGGTTCACGCCCGAAATACGATCTTGGAGAAGGAGGACAGGGACTTCAGGGATGCTCAGGCCGGTGGGAAGAGGAAGAAAGCCGGCGTGACCGTGAGCAACCTTGAAACACATGTGTTTAGTACAGAGGACGTGCTAGCAAAAGTCAGAGCTGCGGAGGACGCTAGGCGGCCTAGGGGGCAACGGGGACCTGGTGAGGACTTGGTCAGGGACGCTCTTATGGCTCTAGAACCTAATCCCTTTATGACCAGCCCTTGAATCTATGCTTATTGGACTGAGTACATGGATTTTCAAGATTGAAAGAGAAGATGCGCCAATAAAGGGGGTGTGTCAATAAAGTAGGTGAATGACGTTACCAATAAAACCCGCACGCCGTCAATTTCACGGTCCCAAACATGATGCTTCGAGACACCCATGATGAACTTCTGCGCATACTCGGCACCAGTCCCGACAGACTTGGCTAAGATAACCCCAGTCTCAATGGTGATCTCGTTCTCGTTCTTTGTGGCAGGCGAGAAGTCACCAAGGAGGCAGATGTCGGTGATGAAGTCGACTGCGTTTCCGGTTGCACCGATAGTCTTCAAACTCACGTAGTCTGAAGAGGATCCGCCGACGAAGATGATGGCGTCAAAGTGAGTGGACCGAAAGCTCTCAAAGGTGAACTCGGCGGTCAATGACATCCCTCCGTCGGACTTGACGGGACCAGTCGCGGGCCCAAATTGGAGAAATCAATGTTGAACGAGCGAGTTTACATCTACTCACCACCTTCGCCATCAAGCCAGCAGCTTCGAACGCCACCTTAGCCACAGCGATCTGGGTGTTCTCGTAACCAGGGAGGACGTAGATCCCAACCTTTCGGCCCTCAGCGGTGAATACTAATGTCATCAGCACTAGATCATTCGGCACATACTTCACTGACCCTGCGACTTTTCATCGACCAAGGTCGACAATGCAAAGGCTGAAAAGATGTTGCCAGGCTGGTTGTAGGACGCCATCGGTGAGTTTGGCCTAGACTCACTTGGACCGGGTATCTGAAGCACTATTTAGGAGACTACGCCTGCATCACAGACCTGAACAATACCCTCAACCTAGTCCCGCCGCCAGGAGACTCAATAACCGGGGATTTGGTCGAAAATTTTCACCAAGTCCCTCTTTCCGGGAGGTACATGGGGAGGGAAAAACGGTTCGAAGCTTTCCTCAAGGAGATCTCGCGCCTCAAGTGGAAACGTCACTTCTCGCTCCCCTTCGCGGTTGATATATTTCCTATGTAACGGGGATCTGGGAGGATGTCGAGAGATCCCTCGGAGTCAGCTACCTTCGTTCTGTTCTCAACCTTTACTCTCCGACAAGTGAAGTGGACGGTCTCCTCCGATCCATACATCGAGTCTCGCAGCCAGCCTTCACACGATGTGGAGGCGCAAGAGACTCTCACCTCTCTCAGTATTAGCAGAGAGCCGCTTGTGCAGTCTGGTCATGCATACAGGGCTGGCATACAAGTGTCTTCCGGCAAGCCAGTACTCTACGCTGGGAAGTCGGAGGCTGCCCAAGTCGCGGAGACAAATCACGCCGAGTCCAGTCGAAGTGAAGCCCCTCGAGCTGCTGAACCCGCTCAGAGCGTCATCTTCGCAGTCAGCAAGAAACAGCTCAAACTCGTCGAAAGGCTGTTTGGTCAAGGCAAGGATGAAGCCGCGAGCCAGGCAAGGTGGGATGAGGCTGTCAAGGTGAGCAGTCCGCTGTATTGCGATCGCTTCTGACTGAAGATGTGGCAGCTTTTCAGGAGAGTCGGGGTTTCGATGCGTAGGGTCCGGTATCTAGCCTTTTGTATTGATCTTACGTAGGATTACCAGGATGGGTGGATCTGTCTTCAGCTTCACGCCGCCACACGATTCGGACCCGTCATTCGTCGTTCACCGGTGGGTCTACAGATAGCGGACAAGTCAGGCAGCTTCGCTGATCGCTGCTCAGCCCGCATCCGGAGGTAACGATGGGTTCGGTCCGTACCCGTCTTCTGGGCAAGAAACTGCGCATGCTCTGTAAGGCTTGATCTTGCCGAAGGGATTGCGTGTTACCGGCTCATTGATCGCCTCAGATGGATGGACGGTCAAGTGGTTCACAGTTGCGAAAGGTGACGGTGATGTGAAGATCGCGGCCGAATGATGCATGAGGCGACACCACACAGATGGGATTTGACTTACTGGGTAATGTGGAAGCCGTGGAAGTGAGTGCCAGGAAGGGTTGCTTTCGGTAGAAGATCTATATGCCTGTACACAATATATGTATCTATATACCTCCAATCCATATGCGTGACTGTTTCAGGGCGACAAGATTTGAATTGGTTGACGTCCCTATGCGATAAATGAATGAACAATGTTATGAGAACAGGCAAGTGGTATTTGCGTGAGGCAGGATGCCCTTGATGGGGCAGCGGTGCTGAGGGCGGAGAATCATTAAGCATTGTTGGGAAGCTCAGTGCAGTGTAGTGATCTCGTCCAAGGCGAATCTCTACTTGAACGCAACGCGGACGGAACGCGGGATCCTTCAGGGATGAAATTCCAAATGCAATGGGGATGTGACTATCGATACAGTAAACGATTGCGATGATACACCCATCTTCAACCCTCCTCTCTCTATCCTTCGTCCTCTTCCACATCCAAAAGATCCCCCATCCCACTCCCCCACTAATGAAGAGCGGGAACAGCTCCAAGTACTCCACCAACTTCCTCTGCACCAGCCGCTTTGAGGTCGCGCGTTTTGTCGATATGCTCGTTGAGTGTTTCGGAGGTAGGTGATGAGAAGAGGGAATCGGATGAACCACTTGATCGTCGTCTGGAGTAGGGAGGGTTAATAAGAGTCATCTCAAGCGCGTCCACGGGCACATGGAAAAGGGAGTCAGGTAACGAAAGGGTGTTCGGAGAAGGAGGAGAAGGTTACTTGGGGTAGAACGGTACATCCGGACCGCTGGCTCAGAGCGGATCGAGACCATTTCACAGGGAGAAACGGGAAAGGTGCGAGATGAGAGGTGGCGGGGTGATGAGAGAAGGCTGAAAAGGAGAGAAGAGATGACTCACTCAAGATCCATCCGACAATTCTCCCATTGTCCCTTTGTGTACTCATACATCCCAGCGGAATAAGCTCGTTTCCTTGACTCGAGGTTCTGTTCGTGGTCTACTCCAACGATCCTCCATATCAGTGAGACTCGACATCGTCACGGAGGAACGTGGACAGAACTGGTCGCTAGGACTGGAAGAGACGCTGACTCACGCTCATTCATCGCGTTTTGTCGGTTATAGTTCTCATCCGTCAAACTTGGCGGTGAAGTCGATAGCGCTTGGATTGGTTTAGGATGTACGTGTAGAGCGCTCATGGTAGGGTTTTCACGCTCGAAAATTTGGGAAAAGGTGCTTCAGATATGTAAAGTATCACGCAATTTTGCCGGCCTCAAAATCGATTTTCCAACAGGAAAAGGTAGTAGGCGCGCGCCACGTAACGTTATTTCCCCAATTTTGATACAAGGGTCAATATCGGCATCATGTTTTTGTGGCACTGTAAAAGCCACACCTTGTCTTATCAATGATCAAGTTTCTTATTCGGTCTGAGACACAGGGTGACACGACAGGTGATGGTGTTTGCATGGAGTGTTTCGACAAGGCAGAGTTCATGCTGCTTGAACAGGTCCTGATGATACTTCTCCATCCCCGAAATCCATTGGCAACGGAGCTTGATCTGTGAATATCGATCCATAATCGAAACTCCCTTCTTCGAGCAAGGACAGAATCGCTGCCGCAGACCTGTAACACGAATCAGCTTCGTTTCACCGTGTAATAGTGTTCACTCACAAGCCCTGCTGTCCATCCTGCCCCTTCAACCCGTCTGAGACCGTATCCATCCCTTCACCCGTCATCATCTCACCACCAAAGGTGCCATTCGAATAGTCAAAACTGCCCATCCTTTCATTCGTCTCGGCCATTCCGTTCATTGTCTCGCTAGCCCCAAGTGTCAGATCGGGCTGCAGCGTCTCCAGCCTATCATATGGCGCCGAAGGCTCGCCAAGATTCGGGCTGAAGCTACTGAGCATAGGGTTTGACCCTTGTTGAGCCGGGGACATCGCCGAAACGTCGAAGTATTCCGACGTGTTGAAGAGCGCTTCGAGATCGGTCGGCTGGGGCTGCGCAGGCTGAGTGAGATCTGGTGGAGCTGTCATAAGGTCCTGGCCCTGGAAGGAATCCAGCATCCGAGCCGGAGATGTTGAGTCGACACGCGAGGCGGTAGGTGAAGCTGAACGGCGCTTGCGAACTGGTCGGAGCCATGCAGGAGAGGGCCGACTAGTACCATCTGGTACTCGAGGAGAATCGACCGGGATATTGCAGACTTAATAGTACCCCTGTCAGTATCGAGAAACCTCTGGGTTCGCATACTCACTGCGGCAGAACTCATCGATGATATCGGCGGATCGCAGACCGCAGAGATATCTCCCGCTAAACCGTCGGAGAAGACCGACACATGAGCGTAAACCCTCGATGGCCGGCGAGATAAGCGGTCGGAAGTCGGTGTTGCGGCAATTGAGGATGACGGCGACGAGTGTTCGACCGGCCTGTGCGAGCTGATGGATGACATGCACGCCATCTGGCGGGATCAGCCTTGCTTCGTACCAGTTGATAGCAAACTCACAATAGGTCATCATTCCCCTTTGACTCTTTAGTGCCGCATAGATCAGCTTGACTCGCTGAGCACGATTCGAATACTGACAATATGCACATGATCCGCAATGATCGTGAGAGCACACTGCATCGCCTTGCGGCAAAGGTCCAAGTGTCTCGCTCTCTCCACAGCAGTTGACGCAGGCATAGCTACGAAACCAGAGAAGCGATGTCGGTAGATAAGCATCTTGACTAGGTGTTCTAGCTGTTGTGAAGTCAGCCTTGCCTCCCCAACTCAAGCGGAACAAACACGTACACAATGTAGCCGTTCTGCTTGGGTGATCCGGATAGGGTCTCGCGAATTGGTAGTCTCCGCATCATACTGCCAGTATCTCGGGAGTATTCTCTCCCACTCTTCGAGTAAAGCCTCTTCATCTCGCAAGGACTCGTTCTGGGGCGATCGGCGGGCGATGATTGCACCGGCTTGTGCAAGGAAGGGGGATGTAGGGAAGGATGACGGTTGGCTCGCGGCATCGATCACACCCTAAATGACGTCAATGTCGATCGATACAGCCGACAAATAGATAAAACATACCTCGAGAATAACATGTAAGCGGATGGCAGCGACGAAAGCGCATATCCTGCTTGTCGTCTCGTTGGACTGATCTTTGACTCCTTCGGGTGTGAGGTTTTCGTCGTCAACGATGTTGGGCTCGGTGACATCGCAGTCTCGTAGGTGGATGATGGGCGGTCTGCCGAAGAGTGCTGAAAGGGATATATTAACGGTTACATCTACAGGCTGGTGCGACATACCTGCTGACTGCTTATCCCATGAGTATATGGACCAGAAGGTACGCTATCAGACAAACGTAAGAGTGACCTTCAGCAAGGGGGGTCATCTCACCTTTCTCGTCTCCTTCTCAACCGCATCAAAGTGATCATACCCATCCACACTCCTATGCAGTCCGCCATCGAGACACAAGGTGATGCTCTCCGCCTGAAGCGCGAACGCCTTGCTCAGATTGCCAAGTCCGAATGCATAAACCGCAGCAAGGAAAGCCGCTTGCATCGAATATAGAGTTGGTCGATCCGCCGATGGCAAATCTCGCAACCGTTTGAACAGCTCGAAATACTGTTTCCCCGCTGTCGACGGATCTTGTGGATTCGCTCGGACTCGTGGATCGTCGACGTGCCGAGAAGAGAGGGTGCAGACTGCAACGATGAAGCATGCGAAGCCCGGCTCACCCCACTGTTGAGGGTTCGCGTAGTCGTTCAGGAAGGAGGGCACATGAAGGAAAGGCCAAAGTAGGTGGGAAGTGGATAGGTAACATCGGACAAGGGTGTCCATGAGGTCCGGTGGGATGACGCCGGTGATGACTTTCCAGCTTGCTTCGGGATTCAGAGTTTGATGTGGGCGAGGAGTTCGGTCAGGGAAGAATCGATCCTTATTCCGCTCAGTCGGACTGCTGGGCTGATGGGTGCTTGTCGAGCGGGCTTTTGAGCTGAACGAGGCATGGGTCTCGCCTAGTCTCGACTGTGAGCTGGCACGGCGATTCGATGATAAGGCAAAGGGAGATTGTGCAAATGGATCGGGATTGCTTGGAGATGTGAAGGTTTCTGTGAAGGATGGAGATGTCTTGCTGTCATCCTCGCCATCGGGTCGAGCATTGGCCGCGGTCAGGACACTAAGAAGGGGAAAGCCGGAAGTAGCACCTGCAGCGAGTCATCAGCCAGGGGAATCGTAAGAAGTCCGCAGACGCACCTTGCCACTTCGCCTGCCCGATCTCATCCTGGTAGAAGAAGCTCATCCCCTCCATCCTCTGAGCCATCTCGTTCACCCCTTCCTCCTCCTTTCGCTTCGACAGCATCCTTCTACCTTGCCAGCTTCCGTCAATCCCACTCAGCCCGCTCCAGTCTTGCATCAAAGTGCCCTGTCCTTCAAGACTCGTTCCAAGCGAGTTGATGCCATTCGATGCTTTTGCCCAGCCCGACGAAGATCCGTTCAAGAAGTCCTCCAAGCCGGTGTAGGCATTACTACCTGATAGCGCTTCGATAGCTACCCCGACTCCTTCGCCACTCCCTTCCTTGATACCGACCCCGGTCCCACTCCCCAGTCTTGCATCAAGCGAAGATAGGAAAGCGTTATGTACCTTTGGCGGAACATCGCCCAACATCGCCTCGAGAGCCGCCAACCTCGCTTCAAGGTTCTGCTGACTCTCGCCAGTCTCCATTCCCGGTCGAGTGGGCGAATGAGGTCTCTTCGTCCCGCTGAAACTGCTCGTCCTAGCCTCTTCTCCGGGTAGACTTGGTTTTACCTTCGATGAAACTCTTCGAGAAGGGGTATCGAAGAGACATTTGCTGTTTGTCGCCTGACACGGTCCACACGGTTGACGGGTATCGCATCGGATCTTCCGCTTCCTACACCTATCGCAAGCATGGGCAAGTCTTAGTCTAGGTCTTTTGGAGGAGTCACTGTTGGGAGGCTGAGGGGTGTCCTCGTTGGTGCTGTCATCGTCCGAATGATGTCCATTTTCGGGACTGGCTGAACCCATGGGTTTGACATCGTCCGGCTGGGTTTGGGAAATATTGGACGTATGTAGTAATGAAGGATCCATGATTTAAAGTATCATACAGGTGACCGGGACATCCACACTCCTCAAATTGGTTGATCAAGTGATGATATACATGAGACAATCATCAGACCACACAATATATTAGGCTCCCAATTGAACAGAATGCATTCTTTTCGTTCCGTTAGGCAGGCGAGCTCGAGTACTGTATTTTTGTATGACAAGTCGGTCCGTCACCTTCTCCGTGCCATTCGCATGCATCCAATGATATGCATCGACTGCATCTCACATCGCTGACCTAATCTTCATATCGAGCAACGCCAAACACAACAGACGATGCAACCTCAACACGTTTCGAGGCAGAAAAGACTCTGGCAGGTGATCACCAGCATCTTCTTCAGGCGAGTTGGTGTTCTCCCGCCAGAGACGAGGCTGAATACAGCATATTGATCCAGCTTCACCATGTCTGGACTAATCTTCGGTCCGTTACTACGTACTCGCGATGATGATGACCATCGTTCAGCCGACAAATTGATGACAACGTCAGGCTTTACTGCGCTCAAACCCATCCTTGCTGATTCAGGAGTCTACTCCGACCTCTGTGCCACTAAATGAGATACACTGTGTCAAACAAGAGCTACGTCTCAATCTGATCTTCGTAGTGATGTCCCATCTGTCCATCGTGAGCTCGCTCAAACTCCCTCTTTCGTAGATTGTCCACCCCGCTCAACGGTATTCACTAGCTTGGCGCTTTACCTCCAGGCGCAATACTCGATCGTTTTTGGACCGAGAAAGTCATCACTTCTCGGAGGGGGTGTGATGGTTTTGGGGAGCGTATTGTTCTCCATGGGTGTGGTAAGGCCTTGTAAGTGTTCTTTCATCCTCGAGATTGGCTGACCGTCGTCAGACTTTGACTCGTATATCATGTTCGTCTATAAAACCAAGGATCAGGACTATGAGCCTAACTCGCGACGTATCCTGATGCATACCCTCATGGATCTGATAGTCTACTTTGGATATCTATTATAGATACAGATAGGCGGACTGGTCATAATTTATCGTTGCAGTTGGATTGTTGAAGCGCTTCGAGAGGTCGGATTGAGTTGAATGACTACCCGAGCCAGCCGTAAAGAACATTCTCCCGATACGCCGGATCGTCCTCCCCTTGCTCGGTGGTGAGGATGGTGTGGATCTACAAGGAAGAAGATGGTCAGCACCGTCGTAACCGTACCTCCAGCCAAATATGACTGTGACAGGCAAAGACACACCTCCTCGGGCGGATTCAGTCCCCATTTCTTCGCCCGCTCCCAACGTTGAAGACGGGTGATCCCGACGGCAGGACCATATCGGGAAGTCATGTCGAAGATCCGGAGGATGTCTGCGCGAGGTAGCGAGCGTGACAAGGTATGCATGTGAAGGCATCGGAAAAACGAGGGGATGATTGGGAGCTACGATCAGCGTATGTTGACGAGGTGGATGGGCAGGACGAACGGTGAATGTCATCATGAGTATCAGGTCCAGCATGAACTAAATGGCCCCATCATCAGCTCAATCCAACCCACTGATCCTTGACCATCTACTCACTCGGCTTCAATCCTCCCATCTCCTTCTTCACATTCCGCCTCAACCCATCCCATTCCTTACTCTTCACATCCAACCGCCTCCTATCCCCTCGAACCTTCACCTTCCCCTGCTCCGGCTCGACATTCACATCGGGAATATCGGCATTCTCGGTATCGAGGTGGATCTCATGGACATCTTCGGCTGGGGAGGGTGGGAGGGAAGATTCGGATGCACTGGGTTTGAGAGAGGATTTGTTGGAGAGTTTGCGGTCGGGGAGTGGTTTACGGGATTGGAAGGATAGGATTGGCTGGGTGAGTTTATCAGTCTCTGTGAAGCTCATCGCAGGGGAAAGTTTGTGCTGGGATGAAGAGAAAGGACACATACCTGGGAGAGGTTGGCGGATCTCTTGGTTCGAGAGGTTGAGGATTTCTTGGGGGCCATGGTGCAAAGGTGAGTGCGAGAGATGTTGTTGGGGAACAATCAGTATTGGGATGAAGGGGAGGATCTAGGTAATCGTCACAGGATACGAGGGAGAAACCGCAGAATTGCGATACAAAGCGACAAGGGGAATATGCAGTGAAGGATGAAGATCAACGCTGAATGAAGGAGAAGGGGGCGAGCCATGCAGGTTGAAATACCGAACATCTTCCGGATCGGGCAACCTTTGACGCAAAAGAAGATTCTAAAAGGGGAGGGTTAGAGAAGTAGTCGCGCTCCCCGGAAGTGTGACAGCTTTATGCCCGATGATGGGATATGCATGCAGAACTGCAAGGTATGTATGTGACAAATAAATGCGTGAATTTGCAAGAAGAGATGGATTGGTGAGAGCAACGGGCCTGCAGCGTAATGGAGTCGTCTATCCGAAAGAATTCCCTTGAATTCGATATCGAGTTGAATGTCCATGAATCATAACCGTCGTATTCATCTACAGCACCATAGCCCCTCCCAGCGCAATGAAACCGAGCGCCAAACCAAGCAAGTCACCACGCATCAGCTCCGCCTTGACACCCGCCGCTGCTTTCGATGAGGTCGCCGAGGCCGCCGCTGATGCTGAAGTCGACGAGCCAGAAGTCTTGGCGGCAGCAGAAGCAGATGATGATCCGGACATCACAGATGTCTGACTTGCGCTAGCGCTAGCTGAGCTGCCGCTAGTGGTTGCGCCGGCTGCGCCAGCTGCGGAAGTCGAGTTCGAGGTGGTATTGCTGCTAGACACCGTTCCGCCGGTGCCAGCGAGAGTGTAGCTCATCTTCGTCCAGGTAGGTGAAGTCGACACGTCGTAGTCGCTCTGAACGACGCTGGCGATGTAGTAAATATTGCCGGCCGAATCGATTTGGGCGAGTGCCGTATTGGAAGCGGCGTAGGACGCTTGAGCGTCTTTCGAGGTGGGCGCGGGAAGGATCTGAGTAGTGTTGATGAGGCTGGTGGCGAAGGGGGCATCGGAGGTAGTCGCATAATTGCTGGGATCGGTCCAGTGGGTGATGACGTAAGAGTTGGAGAAGTCATTGGGGACAAAGACCATTTGCAGAGGGACCTGTGCCGCGGTCTCGATCAGTCGGAAGCCCCACCGCAATTCCGCGCTCCTGGAGGACCGGCTGGTTAGACTAGAAGACTCACCGTGTTGGCCGCAACGGGAATACTAATGGCCTGTCCAGCGGTATCAGGGAAGGCAGCGCCGTTGCTAAGCGTAGGATAGGCTTGCGCGGTTGTTTGGAAGTACGAGACTGCAATTCCGATTCAGCAGAGTATTGACCCGCCTACACGACCCCGACTGTAAAAGTACGCGGCGCCGACAGAGAAAAACTCACAGTGCACAACGAAGAGGTCCGCCGATCCAGCAGCGGTAGAAGGAACGCCGAAGTAGTCTGATCATATCAGCTCCGAAAGGTAAGTGAATATACCTTACTCACGAATATGGTTGGAAGCCGCGGCGGCAGTGGCTGTGTACCCGTTGGTCGAGAAGCTGGGATTCTCGACCGCTATCCAGGCAAGGGTGCTGCTGTTTGCAGTGGTAGTTGCCGAGCTCATATCGAGCTGGTATAGCGATTCGCTGGATCCGGAAGGTAGGGTGAAGAGGACGTTGGTGTCATGGTCGAGGACGGAGGCAGATCGAGAATTGCCGAGGTTTGCAGGACCGCCAGACGTGCTCTGGGTGGACCAGGAGCTCGAGCCGAATGAGTAGATGTAGATTTTCTGATGTCGGTTAGCGATATGACCAGGTGTATAGGGAAATGCTTACGCTTAGATCGCTCGCATCTGCTCCGAGAACGTACATCGCATTATTGAATTGCGATAGGAGACATTGGGTAGAGTTGCCGGTCCATGGTGGTCGGCCGGTAGTGGTAAGGGTCTGCGGGGAAGGTGCTTTGATCGCTGTAAGCGCGAGGTTGCGCTAAGATCGATGGTTAAGAGGAATGTAGGAGGTCTTTACACTCACATGCCCAAGTTGTGTTTTGGCCTAAATTTACATCGGAGCTCCCACCAAAGGCGTAAAGGTTCCAAGCAGTGTCGAACTGGACACACGGTACAGCACGCACCACAAGGGCGGACGCGAGAGCGGCAAATGCGAAAGTTGGGAGCATACTGATGAAAGATTTAGACGGTAATGAAGCGAATGCAGGAGATAAAAGACGCCGAAACGAGTGAATGGAGCGAGTTTGATATTGAAAGGATGGGATATCAACCAAAACAAGCAAGCACCGTCCGCAAATAAAGATGAACCTCGCCAGGGCTGTCGCGTTCGGGTGCACAAAACACACCAAAGAGTGCGGGGCCCAAAGAGTGGACCGACTGCGAGTTGAGGGTTTTACCGGAAACGCCGTAACGGTCTCCAGGTGGCATGTAGCCGCGTGTCAGGGCGGAGGTTGATTCCGAGATTCCGAAGGAAGCCTTGCTGAAGCATATCTTAATCCTCTTCGAGTCACAGTATATTGGGACTGACTCGGCACGATGGGTGATATCAATACGATCACCAAGCAATTTACCGGTCAGTTACCTCGATCTCACGGCTCGACAAGACACCGGACACATTACTGATATATACCTTTCGTAGACTACTACTACAACACCTTCGATGGCGACCGCTCACAGCTGGCTAATCTCTACGTACGCCTTCGTGCCAGCGGCTTCAAAGCCAAGGCTGACGATTCCCGTCGAATGCAGAGAGAAACATCAATGCTCACATGGGAGAACGTACCGATTCAAGGTACAACAGCCATCATGGAGAAGCTCCAGGTGAGGTTCATAGTCAACGCTGGCTCTCAAAGCTGATCGTAGTTTGATCTTCATCCTGCCTTTCTGTGGTCACCCCTCTTACCCTTGCAAATGTCTTGCGATGATCCGAACAGAACCTCTCATTCACCAAAGTCGCCCACCGAGTTCTGACCCTTGACGCCCAACCCGCCTCCTCCACCGTCGCATCCATCTTGGTCCTCGTAACAGGTCAACTACTGGTGGACGATGGACAGAACGTCTTGCCGTACAGTCAGATGTTCCACGTGAGTCAAGCTCGCAAAGTTCAGCCAAAGGTTGCTACGGTCCTGTCGACATGGGCTGACGAACTTGTCTGCAGCTTGTGCCGGAAGGACAAGGATACTACGTACAGAATGACGTCTTCCGATTGTGAGTCTGCTCACCCACTTATTCCATCCGTTCATTTGTCATCAGGGTGTACGGCTAGAGCAGCATTCATCGTCCGACAAGGAACAACACGTCTTCGAGAAGGCAGAAGGGAGAACAGAGCAGAACAGCATTTGAATTCCCTGATCACCATGCATAATGTCCACCTCATCCCGCTCAATCCTCTCCATCCACCTCATGTCGTCCAGCTATCCGATCATCCCGCCATTTCTCGACCCACTGCACTATCCGCCGAACATTCTCATCCACCTCGCTTTCTCCTCCCGATTCATCTGATCGTAGCTCGACGATGATCTCCTCGGGATATGACTCTCGCGTCTCATTCAAGCATGTCATCATGATTTCTGCAGTGATGTTCTCGGTAACTTTATTTGGGGGATAGTTACTGCCCGAAAGTCGATCAGCGCTGTTCATCCTCAGCAGGGTTGTGCGGAGACGTACCGCGCTGTCAGACGTTCGTGTAAGACTTTGTTATCGCAAGTCAAGATCACGGCCAGATCCACCCATCTCTCAGGGAACAGACAGGGATCATGATGATCCAGTATATATCCTACGTTCCTCTCAGACCAGCTCCATTTGACCAATAGCTCAGCGCACCATTGGGTGCGGGACCGCTCTCTGGATTTACAACTTCCTCGAGGTAGTCTAACAGCCGATCCTCTTCGATCGTCCAAGACTGCCACTCCTCGTCCCAACCTTCATGGAATCCTTTGCCCTTGACAAGTTCGCCTATACTCAAGTGGATCAAGGGATTGGAGGTATCTTCGGTGGATTGAGAGAGGAGAGTTGAGTGAAGGGTTTTGCCTGTCCCGGGTGTTCCTGCGGTCCTTGATCAGCCGGGTAAAGGGAGATCCAAGGGAGAGACGGACCGGTTATGAGGATGATGGGATGTTGTCGTGGATGATGGGTGGTCATCCTGAGGTCGGTTTTTGGTATTGCTACAGCTCAAGGACGTGTGTCGGACTGATTCACAATGTCTTTTCAGGCCACTCGCACAAAGAGTGGAAGGGTGGTTGCAAGATTGTATTTTCGGTGTCGAATCAAAAAACAATCTTCGACTTCTTGCGACCACGTGATCTTGAACGGAAAAAGCTCGTGTGCTCGATGTCTTAAACCCCTCTATACAGCAAGCTGCAGTCAAGACACACCGTCAGAGAAGGCGACCATCCCACTGCAGGCTGAGAAACTCTGGTGCACAACAGGGATCGTCCAGGATCTCGCCCTACAGACCAAAAGATAATGACAGGTAGGCCCGTCAAATCTCCGCCACTTGCCGCGTGTCGACCGAGCGAAAGCGACTCTCCGTTTATCGCCCTGTCCCACCCTACTCGTAGCGATCTCTCTTCCTTTCACCCTACATTAGACTTCGCACTGCGCTTTTTGTTACACCTTCATCCAGTATGATACATCCATAGTGACTGTCTATTATTTGTCCGGAATCGCTGTACTACTGCACGTCAGGTTGAGTACAATCGATATCCTTCCTCCTCCGTTTTCCGAGATGGGGGAAATCAGTGCTCCTTCATCGACTTCCCCGGAGAACGCGGACGTCCTCGACACTCCTCAGCTTACTCCCCGGGGAGCCATCGGCCCTCCTCACCCAAATCTTTCCTCCCCGCTCGCCACCTCTTCAATTATCCCGCCAGTACCCCCAGGATTATCTGAAACCGCGGAGGTGCCTGCATTAGAGGAGGATCTGGGGAAGCAGCCGGATAATATCGCAAGCGGTAGTGGGAACTCAAAGCATCTTCAGCCAGCCGAGTTGTGAGTTCCCTTACTGCACAAAACAGTCAAAGTGTACAGGAGGCTTACTTCCCCAGCTATCCAACCTATAACTATGCCGGATCCTCCACAAATCCACCTCCAGCCGTCGCCGATGAGGATGGTGAGGAGCTTTCTCCAGAGGATGACCCATTGGCGACAAGGGGAATCCCTATCTTTAGGCCTACACTCGAGGACTTCGAGGTAAGCTTCCGTACCGTCCGCCTGACTTTCCTAAACCGTTCCACTAGGACTTCGAAGGCTATGTGACCAAGACCGTTCCTTGGGGCCGCTACTCCGGTGTAACCAAGATCATCCCACCCGAAGGCTGGCTTCACTCTGTCCCGCCAATAACGAAACGTTCCCTCGCCAACGTCCGGATAAAGAAACCAATTCAACAGAACATGATAGGCCAGGCCGGTCAATTCCGGCAGACAAACGTAGAGAAGTTGAAGAACAAGCCTTTGACGCTCCAACAATGGTTTGCCAAGAGTCAGCATCGGAACTTTCTGGGTCCGGGACCGAAGGATTTGGATCGGACGTTGGACAGGGATTCGGAGCAGGCTAGGGCGAAGCGAGCTGCGGAGGCGAAGGCCAAGGAGGCTATGAGAGCGGTCAAGAGGGCTAAGAAGGAGGAGATCCAGCGGTATAAGCGCGAGCGGAGAGAATTAGAGATGGTGCAAGGGGAAGAGTCGGAAGAAGATGCATCGAGAGAGGAGCAGGAGCAGGACGAAAAGGCACTCGAGAAGAAGAAAGAGGACGAGGAAGGCCTTCCCGGACCTTCTGCACCGGTCGAAAGCATGGGAGATGCTGCAAAGGATCATCCTGTTGGCAATATCGATATGATCGGTGGAGAAGACGTGCCACCGCTTGACCCCTCATCCGCGATATCACCCCCGTCTTCCTCTGACCCGCTCGCGACAACGCCTGAACCCGAGGCGATACCTGAGTTCTATCAGAATTTCCGACCTACCGAGGACTGGCTACCTCCTGATACGAAGGTGGAGGATTACACGCCGGAAGCTTGCGCGACGATGGAGAGGAAGTTCTGGAAGAACATTGGGTTGGGTGAACCTAGCTGGTACGGAGCGGATTTACAAGGTACGTCCACTTCGTTCACTGCCATTCCAGCTGATCTGCGTACAGGCTCCTTGTTCGAAGACGAAAAGACACCTTGGAACGTTGCTCACTTACCGAATCTGCTTAACCGCTTGCATCGCTCATTGCCTGGAGTCAACGAACCTTACCTATATTTCGGACTATGGAGGGCAGCCTTTGCATGGCATGTTGAAGACGTACGTCTCGTACAAGGTCGTTCGAGCCATACTGACACGGCTGGCGAAAGATGGACCTCTTCTCCATCAACTACATTCACTTTGGTGCACCTAAGTTTTGGTATGCCGTCCCACAAGGGAGGTCACAGGCATTCGAATCAACGATGGAAGGTGAGACATTCCGGAAATATCCTTCATACATTGAACTGACCTGATTGCAGGCTTTTTCCCGCAAGAAGCGGCTTCTTGCGACCAGTTCCTCCGCCATAAAGCCTTCGTCATCTCGCCCACCAAGCTCGCCGAGAACGGCATTCGGGTCAACACTCTCGTGCAAAAGCAGAACGAATTTGTCATCACTTATCCTCGAGGATATCATGCGGGTTTCAACATGGGTTTCAACTGTGCAGAGAGTGTCAACTTTGCTCTGGAGAGCTGGCTCGAGCTTGGTAAGCGGGCGAAGGTATGCGGATGTGTCAGCCATAGGTATGCTTCTCCGAGCTATCCTCCCCCTCGCGAAAGTTGACATGTCTTAGTGTCCGAATCGACGTGATGGAGCTCATGAGCGAGAAGGCTGAACAAGAACGGCGACTAGGAGCTGAAAAGGAGCTGGAACGCGTCATCCACCGGGAACGAGGCTCGAAGGGTCGGAAGAGGGTCTCGGAGCAGGAAGGAAATACCCCTCGAAAGCGTTTGCGGGCTGAATCAGCGGCAAATGACGGAATTGCCGTGGTGGAGCCGGATGCGGACGACGCGAAGCCTCCATTACCGGTTAAAGGGATGAAGCAGAACAAACTGCGGCTCTTGCCGACGAAAACGAAGCCCGTGGTGGTGAAGGAGATTCCATCGTTTCCCTGCCTCTTCTGCCCATCTCTTGATGCCGAAGATCTGCTTCTTGTATACGAGCCTTCGCAGGAGGTCAAGGCGAGGTCGAAATCGCTCGGAGGAGGGACCCTCGCGCATCTCTCTTGTGCTAACTCGATACCTGAAGTTTGGGTTGAGGACCGACTGGTCGGCGAGATGACTATCCCAGTGGTAATGGGCGCGAACGGTATCACTAAGGATCGATGGAACTTAGTTAGTAGCGTTTCTATGTTCCTGTCAGATCTTGCTCACCCACGCGCAGAAATGCCAAGCCTGTTCAGATAAGAAGAACCAGTCCACCGGCGCTAAGATCCAATGTGAAAACGTGTGTCAAATTGAGTCACCAAAAGTCTGAAACTCACACCGAGTTAGGGAAAATGTCCACGGGCTTTCCACCTTTCATGTGCGAGAAATCATCCCGACGTCGTTCTTCAGGTCTGGGAGGAAACACATCAGATACCGCTTCCTCCGCCTGAAGGGTCTTCATCCGATTGGCAGTACCAGTTTGAGACGCGCAAGGTCATGAGGACGAAGACACTCTGTCCCACTCATAATCCCGTACGTATACAAAGCCTTTGTTTTCAGAGCAGCTGACACCTGAGCAGGAACTCAAAGAGCTAAAGAAGCGACAAGCAGCGGAGGACCTCAGAGCCAATGTTCTGGCACTCTTCCCTTTCCAGCAGATTAAGGTCAAGACTTCCGGCGATGTTTTGCTGGTCACTCTGATGAGGGTGCTGGAGATTCACCGGCAAGTCGAGGTCCGACAGGCAGACGGGTAAGCTTTTCCTTATGCGATGTGAGGATGAATACTGACCTGATTTGCGCAGACGGATGGTTCAAGTCAATTGGACGGCGATTGATTGGCGAGATGGGGCAGCCAAGATGTCGGAAAACGAATACGGTGGGTTTTGCCAAGACTTTGGAAACGATGCTGACTGCGCCACCAGCCCGGCAACATACTCATAAGCGAAAAGCATCGGCGGAGATCAGCCCGCCTAGTGACATGATCCGAACGCCTTCGTCAGGCGGATCAGTGTCAAATGCGGCTCCGACACATCAAGGACACCCTCAGCCGATAATTAGCCAAGCTGTCCAGGATATTAATCCGCCAAACTACCATCGGTATCTTGCAGAACATACTCCCTCCTTAGCGCAAGGATCGAGTCGATTGGCCATTGATGCGATGCTGAATCCGATGCCGAAGCACGCACAACCTTACAGTATACCTTCTCGGGTGATTGTTTTTGATTCCGGATCTCGCCAAGCGTCGTATACTCCGCCAAATCTCAATCATCCCGAATTAGGGAGTCAACGATTTTCGATGGACGGAGCGCCAAGACCTGGGCAAGGTTACGCCGCATTCCCTGAGCAGTATCAGCTACACCAACAGTATCAGCAATCATATGCTGCACCATTTCGTGGGCCTCCTGTACTCAACCCCTCGTTCCGGAGCGTAGCTGCGCCCTTCATGTCGACTCCAGCATCGCATTATCAGAACCCCAGCTACCAATCTTTCTCTAACGTACCTTCCATTCCCCGAAGGATTTCGCAGACCCCAAATGGCAGCTTTCCTATCAGCTCGCCAAGCTCGAACCAGGATATGCGCATAGCGCATGGCTCATCAATGAGTGGCGCGTATCCTGCTCAAACGGCTTCTTCATCAGGAGTCGGCAAGATTGATTTGGGTCTCTCGCGAATGCAAGCCATCATGAGCGCTTTCCCACCGCTCCCTGTCCCGGCTATCCACCTCGCTGGTACGAACGGCAAGGGGTCCGTATCCGCCATCCTGGAGTCATGCTTGACAGCAGCTGGTCTCCGAACCGCTCGGTACAACTCTCCCCACCTCATCGAGCCTCGAGACGCCATCCGCCTTGACGGATTGCCACCGTCATCGGAAGACTACAACTCGACAATCTACAGCATCCAAGCGATTTCGGATCAATATCGAGTACAGGCTACCGCGTTTGAGATCGCTACTGCCGCTGCGTATCAGCTCATCAATCGATTCCAGCCCGACATCATGATCATCGAGTGCGGTATGGGTGGGGCTGAGGATGCTACGAACGTCATAGCCGATGGAATGACGCTAGCCTCTGCGCTTACCTCCGTGGGACTCGACCATACAGCCTTCCTGGGATCAGACATCGCATCGATTACTGAGCAGAAAGCGAAGATCGCGGTGCCGGGCGGGCTTTTCGTCGTTGCACCGCAGACTTACCCGGAAGCTGCCGCTGTCGCTCGGCGTGTTGCATCGCAGAGGGGGGCAAGCGTACTCGATGTCGTCCCTTCCACGGAGATCCCTCAAGAACGCCCGGGAAGAATCTGTCTTCGGCCGTTCCAGGTACCACCACCGACTCTAGTCCATACGCCTCTACCATTCATCATTGGACATTCAAACTGTCCCGCACCGCATCTCGTCACGAAGCTGTCCCTACCAGGCGACCATCAGCTCGATAATCTATCTGTCGCGCTGAACATCTTGACTACGATCCGACAGGACCGCCGAGCCCTCACGATCCAGCCAAAACTTGCCAGCATCTCCGATCAAGCGCTGGAAATGGGTGTCGCATCCGCACGATGGCCAGGGCGGTGTGCTTGGGCTCAGTGGGTGGATGCGACGACAGGACAGCCTTTCCCGATTCTCATTGATGGCGCACATAACCAGGACTCAGCTCGGCGGTTGCGGCAATACATCGATAGCTTGGTCATCGAGCCACGTCGGCCGGTTACCTTCATCGTGTCTCTGTCCGAATCGAAGGGCAAGACGGTAGATAGTGTTCTCACTCTCCTGCTGAGACCGGGTGACTCGATGGCCGCAGTTGACTTCTCGACACCGGTAGAAGGGATGCCATGGGTGTTGCCGGTTGCCAAGAAGGCTGTTCGCGATGTCGCTGCGGGGATGGTCGGGGAGACAGGCGGTCTTCGAGTAGTTGAAGGCAGTGGACCACAAGCTGTGGAAGATGCTTTCGGATGGGCGACGTCAGACTGGGACGAGAAGGGACCGGGGCTGGTTGTGGTTTGTGGCAGTCTGTATCTAGTGGCGGACGTGTATCGGTTGTTATGGTCCTGACGCAATATGGGAACATGTTGTTTGTTTACGCCTACGCAGCGATGCGATCGTGCATACTTCTGGTCGGCACTGATTTGGCCGGACAAGGCGGCTTAGCATATTTGATTTACTTCTCAGCGGCACCTGGAGCTGATACTGGATCATGAAGCGGCCTTTCCCGAAGCGGCCTTCGATGTTCACTTAGCAAATAGTACAGGCAGGACATCGGTCGCGGTATGACGTTTGATCAACGACAATATATCATGATGTCGTGTATGTCGTCAATCATACAGTGTATCCTTCACCCGTTAAGTCCACATTTTCCCCTCCATTGCATCCCACAACTCCAACTTCCCTTCCTTCCCAACCCTTACATCAAACTCCCTCCTCCGATCCATGTATATCCTATGTACCCTCAAGACCGATCCCGTCCGTACAGCCGTGTTCTCGATCCTTTCGTCCACCTCGCCAGATTCGATCTCGGCGTTTATAGTTTTCGCTTCTTCGTCGGATACTGGTGTGACGGATGCGGATTGGTTGGCAGCAAAGGAGGAAGACGAGGCATTTCGAGGGGCTTTGTCGGTGGTGTATGCTGCGTGGAGGGATCGGAGGAGAGTTGAGGCTCGGTGTCGGACGTCGGATGAGAGGGTTGGAGAGGCGATGATGGATAGTACTGAGTCTATGAGCAGAGCGTGGGATAAGTGGGATGATCCGGCTAACCTTCCTTTTGTAATGCGGTGATACCCCCCATCTCGGCCGACAGTCGGTCGATGGCTTTTGGGAGGGCTACGGATGCTGTCGAGATCAAAAGGTGAGCTGTTTATCCGTCACGGAGGTCAAACTGGCTCACACAGTTTTGCGATAGTTCCGGAGTTCGAGATCAAAGCAGTCTTTGTCACGGCCATACCCTTCGCCACGAAGCTTCCAGCGACGGAAGCAGCGGCCACCTGTTGGATGAAATCAGCTCTCGTATCTTCACCTAACACTCGCTCACCGCTTCGAGTGCAGCTGCTTCGGGTAGTAATGCCGCTCCAGCTGTGGCTGCGACCGCTCCTATCGCTATTGAGAGAACTGCAATGGTCGCAGCGGACTTAAGGACGGAGTATCGAGACTTTTTCGTCTCATCGTCCATTACAGCCTGGGTATCCCGTATAAGCTGCAAATCTGCCATCAGGTGTGCAGCGTACCTCCAGGGTGAACCATACTCTGCCAGGCTAAGACAAAATCGTCAGCGATGAGACCCCTCCGCAAGTGCAAGGACACGCTTACTCGGAACTTGATCGTCTGACCGGGCTGCACCTATATCGATAGACTCTCAGCTGTAAGTATCAAAGCATTGAGATTGACCTACAGCATTTTCGAAGTGTAGCGCAGCCACCTGCTTGAGGCAGATGTTGAGCGGTTGCGAGGTGTGATTGGTCACTCGGCAGGACGGCATAGCTGATCTACCACCGCTCTACAAGCGAATCTTCGATGGACCCGTATATGTGAATATGGCGTATGAGAAGTAGGTTTGAGTGATGTGCAGGGACGGACGCATACTCAGGCACCTCTGTTGTAGGTATTTCCCACGTGGCAGAATTAGTCCTTTTGATTAGAAGCAATTCCACTACTCGCCTTGATAAACTCTGCAACACGTCTCAGTACACAACATACCGACTCACAAACCCGCCATGCCGTCATGACCCTCCGTACATGCGGAAGAAATCGGATATTGCAGCAGATAGCCTGGCTCATTCGACCCATCTCGACGAGATCCCAACGCTCTTCAGGGCATGGTTACCTTCGGGCACGGTCCATGTCAGTCTGCCCGACTTGCCGACATACATCGACATCTACGCGAGTGTCGAAGACGTTGAACCCGATAGTACGACTATTGCCGCAATCAACGAAACCCGGAGTCAGTGAGAATGACACCGCAGCCCAAGTGGGCGAGTCTTCCTCCAGCTCTTCTCCTATAATACTTCGTCCCTACCAAGAATCCGCCATCGATGCTTGTCTTTCTGCCATAGCAGCTGGAAAGACCCGTATCGGCGTCTCGTCACCAACCGGTAGCGGGAAGACCACGATGTTCATGAACCTCATCCCTCGCTTTCCCACTCTCAAGCATAGATCTCGGAGGAAAGCGAAAGAGCATCAGGGAGGAAGCGTTTTGATCGTAGTCAGTAGTGTGGAGCTCGCGGCTCAGGCTGAAGGTGCGGCGAGGAAACTGTTGGGTCCTGCGTGGAGTGTGGAGGTGGAGCAATCTAGCAGATCAGCGAGTGGTATTGCCGACATGTGAGTCAGATTACTGGCGTGTAGGGTGACCTTGTAATACTGAGACCGCAAACGCAGAACCGTTGCGACGTATCAAACGCTCAATAATGTCGAACGACTCAAGAAGTTTGACCCTTCGAGGTTTAAGCTTGTGATTGTTGACGAAGCGCATCATGCCGCTGCTCCTTCGTTCGTACTACAAAGCCTTGTAATGTCCGATCCCTAAAGTTCCATAGATACCTCCGTTTGCTTCACTACTTCAACGAGGAGGTCGAACTGCCTTCTTCGCTTGATCCTGTTATAAAGTAAGTCGGGTGATGGGTCTCGAACCTCGCTTACATACTGGTGCAGGCAGGAGCATGGCAACAAAGTCCCCATCATTGGCTTCAGCGCGACTTTCAGTCGGCCCGACCAGCTTGCGCTCAATATGGTCTTCGAAGAGATCGTCTTTCACCGCGAGATCTCGACTATGCTAGAGGACGGATGGTGCGGAACCACTCCGAGACCTAGATACGACATGCTGATCGAATAGTCAGGCTATCTCCCGCCAAGTCCACTACAGTCGAAGCCGAACTCGACTTGAAAACAATAGCCCTCAACCCCTTCGGTGACTTCAGATCGTCTGCTCTCTCTGTCAAGGTCAATACACCTGCGATCAATGACCTTATCGTCCGGACCTATCTCTATCGAGCAGCGCAGCGAAGATCGACGCTGGTGTTTTGTGTCGACCTCGATCATGTTGCCAAGTTGACGCAGGCATTTCGAGATGCCGGTATCGATGCGAGATCGATTTCGTCATTGTCGCAACCTCAGCTGAGGAAGAATACGATCGCTGGCTTTGGCAAAGGAGAGTTCCCGGTGTTGGTGAACTGTGAGGTTCTGACGGAGGGAACGGACATACCCCAGGTCAGTTTCGCGCTCTTACGGAAAATGCGAAGTTGAATCACCTAGATTGACTGCATCATCCTGGCCAGACCGACGAAGAGCAGGAACCTTCTCGCTCAGATGGTAGGTCTCTCTGCTGTGTCATCGGACGAGCTTTGCTCACTCCCTTCACAGGTCGGCCGAGGTCTGCGTCTTTCCCCTGAGACAGGCAAGGAAGACTGCCACATCATCGATGTCGTCGACAGCACCTCCGACGGTTTAGTCGTTTCCCCTACCCTTCTCGGCTTGACTCATGACGCGCTCGAAATGGAGAGGAAAGAGAAGGAAGAGACGGAAGAGACGGAAGAGACGGAACATGTGTCGGATACCGGTGAGTGTTGCACGGCTCCTTCAACGAGCCAAGCTGAAGTTGACGCGAGATGGCCAAGGTCCTCTCAACCAGGAACCAAGCAAGGAGAATGGACCTTACCAAGTCACCTACATCGATGAGGACGATCCCTTCGGTCTCGGGACACAGTCCAGGAAAGTGCTCGCGAGGATATCTCAAAATTCTTGGGTATGGCTCTCACATATCCTCGATACCGAGTCCTGATCGGAACGCAGGTTGCTTGCGGCAAGAATCGTTATATCCTGGAGATGCTTGGTAAGCCTTTACCATATAGTATCATCCGCTCGTGGCTAATATTTGTCGGTAGGCATGGGCTATGTCGATGTCTCCCCATCCAAGGACGATTCATCCACCTTCACCATCTTATACAGATGGGAGACTCGACCATGGTATGCGCCGGAGAGGCTGATCTTTCAGACCAAAGAGATCGGCTCAGCAGACGATCTTGAGAGAGCAATAGCTGGCGGTGATAAATTCGCCGAGAAGAAATGTGGGCGGGATGTCGTCCTTCAGTGAGACTCTGCTTCTAACAGACTTGAGATGCCCTGCTGATGAGGCCTTACAGTCTATCGCGATACGCGGCCTGGCGAAGGAGACCTGCGAGTGAAAAGCAGCTTGACGTGGTGAAGACCATGAGAGGGGTCAAGCCGGAGCAAGTGGGAGCGGAGGAGATCACCATCCTTGGGAAGACGGTGAAACTTCAAGCTTTGACGGCTGGAGAGGTATCATCTTATCTGTGAGTGGAATCTCCCTTTCGTCCATCTTGCCTCCTACCCTCGCTCGACTTCTCCTCCATTCCTCTCTTCACTTCCACTAGTTTCCCCCATGGTTCTTGGAGAGTTATGTGCTCCCAATTGACTGGACAGCTGACACAGCGGAAGGTGCGCTGCTAGACATGGCGGTCGGGTGAGTTTTTTTTCCGTGGAGATAGTACTTGACCGAGCTAATCACCTGACAGAAAACGCGGAGTGATCTAGATGGACAGGAAGCAAGAAGGCAAGCTCGTGAGGAGAAGAAGGCGGAGAGGGCGAGGGCATTGGCGGCGAGGAATCTACCTCTGCCTGCGTCGACGTAGAGTCTGGAGACCCTGGATATCTTGCACGAATATACCTCGCATCGTATGCACTCTTTATAGCTTGGCGTACCAGGTTTACAGTGATCGTGAGGAAAGCCCGCATGGATTTGGTCCGTTTTTAGAACCCTTTCTTTGTCGAGCGCACACATCATATCCGTCTCCTTCCTCTCGACAAACCTCTAGCCATATAGACCCTCAACTGCATCCTTAACCCGTCCCAAACCTCTCTCCACCATACCCTCACCCACTTCCCTTGCTTAACCCGATTCGAAGCCTGCCAATCGGCATAAAACTGGGTCAAACAATCTTCTCTCCTTCTGACATTCTCTGGTGTTGGTGGATCTGAGGGAGGAGGGAGGAGGGAGATTCGAAAATCTAGCTGAGCATGAAATTCCATGTTGACACCGGCCTATTGGTCCTGATCAGCACGATGTAGAGGGATATGAGGAGAAGGAGAACGGGAAGAGGAAGAGAAGGGGAAGAGGAAGAGGAAAGGGAAGAGGGAGGGGGACTTACCCAGAATCGGTGGTTTGACATATCTACTCGTTCACGACGTAACCTCCATTCAAGCTCCAGGTCTTCTAGCCGAGCATCGGAGTCCGAGTTGGATGAGGGAAACTCTCCGGTTGAGTAAGGGGAGTTTAAAGTCTGCCGACGAGGTGAAGGGGAGGCGTAGATGATTGGACGAATGTTGGATATTGGGTCGGGTCTGGATGAGAGATCATAATCAGGATCAGGTTCGGAGATGAAGGAGAGGAGGGTACGTGGACTGACGGTGCGACGAGGTCGACATCGGAAGTTTGGGGGAGTGCTCGTCTTCGACGAGGGTTGGAGGTAGTAGAAGTGGAAGCGAAGGCATACTGGGCGAATGATGATATTGATGTTTTGCTAAGAAGCGGTCTTAACCTGATGAACCGCATTTTGGCGTGAAGAAGTCCAATGGGGTTTTGAAGTGCTTCCAATCGTCAAAATAGAGAAGCAATTCATACTTTCGGCGAAGAAGGCCACATCAGGCACGGCCAATCTACCGTGGGAAAGACGAAATTGGCTCTCATTGGGCGAAGGTTTTCTTGTGGATGTTTTGTTTGTCTGTCAAAGGTCAAAGATCTACGAGCTTGTACGATGTCATCCTCCGTTGTCGGATTGAGTGATGGGAAGAAGAGGAAAAGAACTGGGAAGCAGCGAGAGGAGAGGAGAGAGGCCGTCATTCGGGTTTGTCATCATGGCTCCATGCAATACGCTGTTTCAAAAAGCTAACAATGTCGGTTTTTGGTTTTCAGGCTAAGGTTCAAGCTGAGCGAGAGTTCGATGATCGATTTGACGGCCTTCCGAACGATGATACCAGAGATATCGATACCGAGAGCTTGGAGGTACAGCCGGAGCTGGTCCAGCCAGAGCAAAAGACTTCGCGCTCGGTGGTGGACCTTGAGAGAGCCACACAACGAATCGTATGTATTCTGATCGGGAACGACAAGCGACTGATCGCGCGTTGAAGCCTCAAGCACTCAAAACGCTACATCCGATCTTTAAGCATGCGAAAATCTTCGAGACTCGTCGATTGATCAAGAAGATTAGGTTCCTTAGGTCTGCTCTGCTCTATGCTTCTAGCGGATCATACTGATTCAAGGCCAGGACGAAGGCAGGTACCGAAGCAGAGATCACCGACCTTGAGACTCAGCTTCAGCTCCTCTCGGTGAGCTCAACCCCCGTAGACCTCGATGTGATCTGACACGTCGCAGCATCTCCAACTTCATCCTCTGCTACATTCTCACTTACTGTCGAAACTCCGCAAACATCCCTCATTCAAACATTCTTCTCTACCGACATCCATCGCCGAGCTACTAGGACCCAATTTTTCATCCCCTGAAGCATCGTCCTCATTGATGACGCCAGAGATGGTCACTAAGGTCGAGAATCGGTTGTGTAGTGCGAAAAGCGTGGCGGAGGGGGTGAAGGTGACGGTCGCATGGGTTCTTGGGGAGGAAGGAGCGAAGCTACTCGTAGGGGATGTAGCAAATGCTCGAACGTCAACCGCAAGTCGGGAGCCAAAACTCAAGCAGCTTCGCCAACCTGCGGGTAAAGCATCGAAAAACATTGAGGGAGATAGACTCGCCGACCACGATGACCGACATATCGAGCGAAGCAAGGATGACCTTCGGCATGGATCAGATGATGAGATGGAGAATGACGACCAAGATCGTACGGTAGAGGACGTGGGGTGGGAGTCCGGCTCGATCTCCGATGCCGGACATGGGAAAGAGCGTTCTGGAGCATCTGACGACGATGAACCCTCTCTCACCGTTCCGAAGCGCCTCAAGCGAGCCGTTATCACCGCCACTTCGAAGAAGAAGGCCAAACCTTCAGCCCCGTCGAAAGGCTCGATCACATCGTCCACCTTCCTCCCCACCCTCTCGACGGGCTTCACACTGGGCGACTCTGACTCCGACCCAGATTTGGACCGGGATCCAGGTGGCATTGTCGGTACTCAGAAACCGGAGAGGAAGAATCGTCGGGGTCAGCGAGCGAGGCAAGCGTATGTCCAGTCTCTACGATCTAATCTCCACGAAATGAGAGACAAGCTGATGGAACATCAGGATTTGGGAGAAGAAGTTTGGTAAGAACGCTAAGCATGTGATCAGAGCTCGAGAGGAGGAGAAGAACGGGCCGGTAGGGAATGGGTGGGGAGAGGCGAGGGGTGCACGGGATGACGCTCTGACTGCTGGACGAGGCGGTGCTCTGGCTGCTGGACGAGGCGGGCTCGAGGGATCTGCACCGGGTCGAGGTGGATTCCCGGATCGACTGATTCGGCCTGCAAGTGCACCAGTATCTGTCCAAACGGCAGCACAGGTGCCATCGAAGACAGGTCTACATCCATCTTGGGAAGCGGCGAAGCTCAGGAAAGCGAAGGAGATAGCTGCAGCACCAAAAGCGATCAAGATCGTTTTCGATTGATACCGTGCATCACATAAACCGGAACATCCCTATGCAAGGTTTCCAAAAGAGTTTAGAGCAAGTTCGACGGGTACGAATAGTCTGCCGGTGTGATGAAATTCTCTTTGATCGATCGTGCGGACTGTTACTCGATCAGCCATCCAGTTGGAAACACAGCAGAGTTCGACGACTTACGACAAAGCGATAGAAGATATTGATCGAACCCGACTTATCGTTCGTCCCACTCGCCCTAGCTCCTCCGAAAGGTTGTTGCCCAACAACAGCACCTGTACATTTATCATTGACATAGAAATTGCCCGCAGCTCTGCGCAGCTTGTGCGAAGCGAGGACGAGGGCGGCTCGGTCGGAGCCGAAGATGGCTCCGGTGAGACCGTATTCGGTCGTGCAATCTACTAGCTCGCAGGTCTTTTCGAAATCGGAGTCTTCGTACACATACACCTTTGAATAGCGATCTCGATCAGCCTGGAACTTCACTAAATAATTTGATGATGAGGTTAGGACGTACAGTAAGGACAGGTCCAAAGATCTCGGTGGTCATGCTGACGGATTTAGGGTCTTTCGTGACAATCACTGTAGGCTTGACAAAGTAACCCTTCGAATCGTCCCCTACACTTTTATCAGCAATCTCTTCTACTCGTAAAGGCAGTAAATGCACAGGTACCGCCCGCGACGATTTCTCCGCCCTCCTTCTTCGCCTTCTCCACGATACTCGAGATCTTCTCGAAAGATGGTCGATTGATGACCGGTCCGGTGAAGTGTTCAAAACTCGTGCACGGTCCGATGGTGATCTTCTCTGTCTCGGAGATGAGGAGGTCACGGAAACCGTTATTCCACATTGATGCAGGGACGTATGCTCGGGATAGGGCAGAGCATTTTTGGCCTGAGCTGGATCAGTACTGCTAAGCTGTCCAAAGGCGAGGCGGACCTGAATATTCGAAAGCCGCTCGGATAGCTTGAATCACGCCTGACTGGATATCGGCAGTCGGGTGATACAGATGGAAGTTTTTCCCGCCTGAACAAGACTATCAGCTCTTGCCTAATCTCGTCGCACTCACCAGTCTCCCCAACAATCCTTGGGTAGCCCCCATAAACCTCCAAATTCCCCGCAATCCTCTTATACAAACCCCTGAACACCTGCGTACTCCCCGTAAAGTGCAACCCCCCAAACTCCTTGTGGTCGATACATTGTCTCACGACCTCGGGTGGTGATCCAGGAACGAACTGGATGACGGATGGTGGCATCCCAGCTTCGAGAAGGATTTTGTGGATTAGGTAGTTGGAGTAGGTCGCCATGGGTGAAGGTTTCCAGATGCATACGTTTCCTACTATGGCGGGGGCGCCGACAAGGTTACCTCCAATTGCGGTCTGGTGAGGTCAGTGGGAACGATTCAAAGGATGATCAAGGACATACAAAGTTGAAGGGTGTGACAGCGAGGACGAACCCCTCAAGAGGTCGAAACTCGGTTCGGCTGATACTCGTCAGCTATGTTTCAAGTGAAAGCAAGATAGCGCTCACTTCCACACCGCAGCAGAGTTCCGGGGAGGCTGCTGAGCATACAAATCCTCAACATATTGGACACTAAACCTGAAGAAGTCGCACAACTGCCCATCAATCACATCATCAGCTTCTTCCCTGTACTCGCTCGCTTCGCTCGCTCGGCCACTCACCTCAGCCGCCGCATCAATCTCCGCCTGATACGCATTCTTCCCCTGTCCCAACATAGTAGCAGCCATCAATTCATACCTCCACTTCCCCGCGATCAGATCCGCAGCTTTCAAGAAGATCGCAGCTCGGTCAGCCCATGGCATCTCTTCCCAAGCTGACTTCGCAGCGAGGGCACCTTCGATTGAGGAAGTGACCGTGGAGGGAGTGGCGGCGTGGTAAGTGCAGAGATGTTTGACGTGATCATGTGGCATGGGTTGTTCTTGGATATCACCGGATTTGACCTGGGTTCTCCATGGTAAGTTTTAGGCCAGAAGTCTGAGATTTGAGACGAAGGTGGACATACGGGCTTGCCATTGATGACGCAGGGGACTTCGAAGGGTAGCTCTTGTTGCATCTTCGCTAACGCCTCCTCGAGACCTTTCCGTTCGGTAGAGCCTGGCGCATAGTTCCGCTGAACTCATTCAGCTGCCTTTTATCCAGACTCAAGAAAGACTAGCTCACCAATGGTTCGTTGTCGATGACCGGAACCTTGAAGGAAGCGAGCTGAGCCATCTTGATCAAGCACTTCTCCGGATCGTTGTCTTTGAGTTTTTTTTTTCTCAAAAACCTGTTACCCCTTGACGACGACCCGCTTCGCTCAGAACCGTCCGAAAAAAAACCAAAAAACGGCAGCCCGTAACTTAACCGAAAATCAAAAGCTTTGTCGCGCGGCGATTTACCCGAAGTGTTTCCGCTGGTCTCAGGGTACGGTATAGAACAGAGACTGCTTCCCGCTAGTACAGCCTATCCTACGGCTCGACGACTCCTCATTGTCCGTCCCACCCTTTCCAGTGCCTTCCCTACCCATTCCTTCTCTTCCCCGCCACTTGCGAGCCCCGCCACAATTCCTCCGACCAACGTATCTCCTGCTCCGGTGGTACTCACAATCTCGTTCTCCGATATCGGTATAGCTGGGTAATGTGTCAATGAGAGGTATCCTGCGTGCGGTGGTGGGAGTTGTTGGAAAATAGGATCTCGCTCTGCAAAAGGAGGAGTCGTAGAGATGCGAAGGTGTAGAAGACCTCGGTACGATGCTTTGAGCCAGAAAGAACCGACGTATGGCAGACAGGCTACCATCTTCTGCACGACACCCTCGTTCCGGATCCAGTTTCGTTCCGGGTAGTTTGTGAAGGCTTCCATTTCCGCTCGCCAGTCTCCGGCGAGATTGAGGGAGTTGACGTATTCCCATGCTAGTTGTGCGATTTCGGGAGATGCGGAAGATATTGATTGATACAGGAGGTCGAGCTCGAGAACGTTTGGGGAGAGATACGTGAGTGGTCGAGGGGAGGTGATATCGCTCTGGAGGGAGTTGAGGAGTGCTGGGATGAGTCTAGGTAGCTTCGGAATCGATGTAGGGTCGCACAGGGCTAGCGCTATCATCACCTGGATCCCGCTATGAACCAGTTACCGGTGACCTACTGGGTATGTTCACGCTCCGGCACGACTGGAGAAGCATCGTGATGGTTTCGGATAACAGATTGCAGTCGAACACGACTATCTTAGGGCGATGCCGCTCAACCGCCGTGGAGACCTGATCTCATTCAGTTCAATATATCTGACTGAGACGGGATAGCGTACAATCTCTCCCGTCAACCCCTCCACTACGTTCATATCCGCAACTCCATTTAACAGATCTCCATCACGATCCAACGTCAGACTACAGCCCGCAGTTATGACCCCCTCGATGGAGCCAAGCGCGAGACCATCAGTCCGTAATCGGGATCGTTCCAGCTCAATAGTGAGAAGCTTGCCGAGTGCGTCTGGCTCTTTCACGTCGCTGGATCCAGCTTGCCGCCCGATGAGTGAGACCAGCTGAATGGTGTCCGGGGGAAGGAGGTTCTGAGCGGCTTCAGCGATGTTTCGTCCGACACCACCGGGAGAGACGAAGATCGTTCCCGGCGTTGTTGATCGTGGAGAGATGGGAAGTGATGATGAGGACGTGATATCGATCGCAGCGGAGCCAAAAACGAGGACGTCTGGTGTTGGCAACGGAGAGTCCGCTTTCGAGCCAACGGAAGATGCTGACACGAGCGTTGATGCTGTGGACTGAGTGCTGGGCGACGTGTAATATGTGGCAGATGATGCATGCGCATTCGACAGTTCTCGTTCGAGCTTGGCCAGCTCACAAGCGACTTGCGCTCCGACGTGAGCATTGTTCTCGATGAGCTTAACGTCTGACGAGTGCTTTTTAGCGAGCATTACGTTTGGACATCAGGAAACGCTTACTCAGCTCCAGAGCAGTTCCACCCGACAGTTCGCCAACTCGCTTCAATAGCCATGGCGTAACTCCTTTACCTCGCTTATCGACACCCTGCTCGAAGCTTTCGCGGACCGCTTGTTCGACGGCCATCTGGACCTCATTGCCTCGAACGGCGTGTTCCGAAGGGATTGGAACGGCTAGGAGGGTGCTGATGGGACTAGGTAGACTGAAGGATGTATCTGCGCAAACGTCAGATCAGTGATGACACGATGAGTGGGATCGAAGCGTACGTATGAGTCGCGCTGCTACCGCTGGGTCTGGGACCGTCCAAGGACTCTGGTCTGGTCAAGCCGGGGGGTATTAACGGAAAGAAAGCATACCTTCATACCAGAGCTGGGAGTGTAGAAAGCTGGGAAGTCCGGTTTGTCTCCATAAGTCGCCACGCAGACACCCTGGGTCTCCTACACCATATCAGTACATTCGATCTGCAAGTATACCCGTTAATTCGCACCAAGACTTCCAATGTCCTAGGGATATCAAGGATGCTCTTCGCTCCGGCGCAAATGACCGCCATAGGCTTGACCCTCCTCAGCTAAATCCCGCGGACGACACCTATCGCTCACCGTTCGACCAAGCTCAATCAGATCCGCAGAGATGTCCATACCTATCCGAACCTATCATCAGCTCAATCCCCTCTTTTCCAACGACTCACTACTCTCCGCACCGCGATGAACACCCCCAATCCCACCAGTCACGAAGACCTTCAAGCCAATACTATTCCCAATGTACATCGTTCCGGCTACTGTCGTCCCTCCCATCTTCCCCATTGCCAGTGTCGCTCCGAGATCTCGTCGGGAGACTTTGATGGCTTCCTTTCCTGAGATTGGGTCGGCGAGTTCGGTGAGTTGTGCTTCGGTGAGACCGACGTGAACTTTACCATCGAGGAGAGCTATCGTGGCGGGTGATACTGAGTGAGAACGGATGATTGACTCTAGTGACAGAGCTGTGGTAAGATTGGCTGGATGGGGCATGCCTGCACACCTGGTTAGAAAAGAGTAAAGGAAGGGCACTAGTCAGTCGGACCGTGAGTGATGATGGTGCTCTCCAGCGCTACGACTGGGCCGTCGGTATGCAAGGCATGCTCGACCTCCTCCGAGAGGACGAGTCGTCCATTCTGATGCCATGTCAGCTGGAGAAAATTAGGCGAGGCAATGAATGTTCTGACCCATGCCTGCTTCGCTCTCGCCAAGTTCACAAGCGTCCTTCGACTTGATCTCGTGAAGATCTGATATCGACTGGTCGAGACGGCACGTCGACTAAGCCCGGCGAACGGCCGGCTCATACTATTCGACACCTAGCCGTGATGTACGCCCTCCAACAACGGACTGAAGCTATTGCCATGATGATCAATTCGAGGTATTTGCCTTGGACTAGGCGGTTAAAGCCGGCTTTAACCATGGCTTTATCAGCTGTGTCTTAAAAATCAAATACAGAGCTGCCCCAGCTGCCTTTGGGTCTCGACTGGCCGCTTTAAGGGTACGAAGTTGTAATCATGCATCTCCTACCTCGAGAACAGGTGAGATGAAACCTGTCCTCATCTTCAGGTTCTCACACCCCTCTTACGCTAATCCACCGCAGGACAAGCTCATCCTTACCTCCCTCGGCCACCTAGCACAACGTCGTCTCGCTCGAGGCCTCATACTGAACCGATCCGAAGCGGTCGCCCTCATAGCGAGTCAACTCCAGGAATTCATCCGAGATGGACGACATAGCGTTGCGGAGCTCATGGATCTGGGGAAGAAGATGCTCGGGAGGAGGCATGTCATGGGTCAGCTACCTCAAGTTCCCAATGTAGGGAGCTGATCTGCCGAAGAGGGAGTCGCCGAGGCGATACATGATATTCAGGTTGAGGGGACCTTCCCTGTTAGTGCTTTTACGGATGATGCGAGACTTAGCTGATGTACTATACCCAGGACGGGTGAGCTGTCTCTTCGCGGCGGCATATGAATGTGTTGATCGTTTGACCCAGGACATTCCTTGTCACCGTCCACGATCCGATAGCTTCCGACTCAGGCTACCGTGACTATACACCAAGCCATCGCCACGATCTTTAGCTGAGACCTGTCGGTGTGGCAGTTTCCAACGCTCTTTATGGCTCCTTCCTCCCTATCCCCTCCACAGATCTCTTCCCCCTTCCTGAACCACCCACGGGTCACCTCCCTGGTTCAGTGATCTGTCTCAAGGAGAAGATCAAGCTCAACCTCGGTCGAAAACGATGGCTTGTTGAGGTTAGGAATGCTGGGGATCGACCAATCCAGGTATATCTGCAGCCTCATCTCTTCTTCGCCTGATATCGACGGATATTGTCAGGTTGGATCGCACTACCTCTTCCTGGAGACAAACCCGGCCCTCATTTTCGATCGCCTGTTCTCGTACGGTACCCACCTCGACATTGCAGCAGGAACAGCAGTCCGCTTCGAACCCGGCGAGCGCAAGACCGTATCTCTGGTCGGAGTAGGCGGTAGTAAACACCTCTCCGGTGGTTCAGGCCTCGGTTCTGGGCCTTTTGAGGAAGCGAAGAGGGAGAGTGTTGTCAGGGAGATGGTGGAGAAGGGCGGGTTTGGACATAGGAAGCAGGAGTCGGTGCAGGAGGGTCAGGTTGCTGAGATGGATAGGGAGGTCGTAAGTCGCTCAACGCGAAAGCGGACAGGAATTGATGAGAGGCAGTATGCCTCGATGTTTGGTCCAACTGTGGGAGATAGGGTGAGACTTGCGGATATGAACCTTTGGGTAGAGGTTGAGAAGGATTATACGGTGTATGGGGATGAGTGCAAGTTCGGTGGAGGTGAGAGGATGCCTTTCGGACATCGATCAGGAGGCTGAGTCATCTCAAGGGAAAGTGCTTCGAGACGGTCAGGGACAAGCTTCGAATCGCAGTGATGAGGAGGTCCTCGATCTCGTCATTACAAATGCGCTTGTCATCGACTGGAGTGGAATTTTCAAGGCAGGACCTCCTCTATCGCGTTTGGGCCTCGCTGACCTAATCTATTAGGCTGATATTGGCGTGAAGAACGGCAAGATCGCTGGGATCGGCAAAGCTGGGAATCCTGATATTATGGATGGTGTAACAGAGGGGCTGGTTGTGGGATCATGTACCGAGGTATGTTTGACGTGTGCCAGCTTGACGCAATTAGAGCTGATCTCCTACATAATAGGCGATCGCTGGCGAGAAGCTCATCCTGACGGCCGGTGCGCTCGACATCCACGTTCACTACATTTGTACTCAGCTATGGACCGAGGTGAGCAACACCTTTCCGTATTGTGCCCCCATCCGACATTGTCCAGGCGCTTGCATCCGGGATCACGACTCTCCTCGGTGGCGGCACCGGTCCAGCAGATGGTACCAAAGCGACCACATGTACACCCTCGAAGTTTTACATGCATGCGATGATAGCTGCGACCGATTCGATACCTCTGAATTTTGGCTTTACCGGCAAAGGGAACGATTCTGGAGAGCGAGGCTTGCGGGATATCGTCAAGGCTGGAGCTTGTGGGTTGAAACTACATGAGGATTGGGGATCGACACCTGAAGCGATTGATCGGGCTTTGACTGTGGGGGATGAGTACGATGTACAGGTGAGTGTACGGCCATCTTCGGCGACGGCCGAATGTGCTGATGGTCCGGTTTGTAGGTCAATATACATACCGATACCCTTAATGAGAGTGGATATGTCGAGACTACCTTAGCTGCTATCAAGGGGCGAACAATTCATACGTCAGCATCGATCAGTTTCACTCATTCCAAGGCTGATGAGCCAAAGCTATCACACCGAAGGAGCCGGTGGAGGCCATGCACCGGACATTATTGTCGTTGTCGAGCAAGAGAATGTGTTGCCTAGCTCGACCAATCCCACCCGTCCTTACGCCGTTAACACCCTGGATGAGCACCTAGATGTCAGCGGCTCACTATTCTTTTCTGAAAAGAATGCTGAGACTGAGACTGACGGCTTGACAGATGCTCATGGTCTGCCATCATTTAGACAAGTCCATCCCCGAAGACATAGCTTTCGCAGACTCCCGTATTCGTGCAGAGACAGTCGCAGCCGAAGATGTCCTACAAGATACCGGTGCGATCTCAATGATCAGTAGCGATTCTCAAGCGATGGGTCGGATAGGTGAGGTCATCGCACGGACTTGGCGGACAGCGGCGAAGATGAGGGATGTGAGAGGACCTTTGGAGGGCGATGAGAAAGGGAAGGACAATGAGAGGGTTAAGCGGTATATCGCGAAGTATACTGTCAATCCGTCAGTTCTGAACATCCCTTCGTCTTTATGTGGTTTGTCTAATGGTGATGATAGAGCTATTACGCATGGGATGTCACACCTTGTCGGACAAGTTGCGAAAGGGTGTCTGGCCGATTTGGTGCTATGGAAGCCTGATTCGTTTGGTGCGAGACCGGAGATGGTCATCAAAGGCGGTATCATCGCCTGGGCTCAGGTACTCTACTTCAGCTGACGATCAGGGGGAATGAACCGGCTGATTGAGCCTAGATGGGAGATCCCAACGCCTCTATCCCTACGGTCCAACCTGTATTCGGTCGACCGATGTGGGGTGCTCAGCCGGATGCAGCGGGTTTAAATTCGGTGGTCTGGGTCAGTCAGGCGTCAATAGATAACGGTAAGCTCGATAGCTCGCTTTTCGGAGATGGGACTTAGCGATCGGAATACAGGCACAATGAACGAGTATGGAATCAAGAAGAAGGCTGAAGCCGTACGAAATACGCGGAAGATCGGAAAGAAAGACATGAAGCTCAACAGTGCTATGCCGAAGATGACCGGTGAGTAATGTCGGCGATGTGTATAAGTCTAATGCTGACATCGCACCAGTGGATCCCGAGACATATGAGGTCAAGGCGGATGGTGTGCTGTGCGATGCGCCGCCTGCAACGATCCTGCCTTTGACAAAGAAGCACTTCGTATTCTGAGGGATGATTCATTGTTCTGAGTGATGCCTTGTACTCTGAGTGACGCATCATGTATAATGGCGTATGCAAGTCGGTACATGAGCGCTGGGCATGTGATCCGACTATAACTCCCTGGCGACCTCGAATGTGGTAAACGAGACTAACTCGTCTCCTGCCCTGATGTCGTTAAATCCATTAAGCGAGACACCGCATTCGGAACCCTTCCTAACAGCGTCAACATCCTTCTTCACCTGCTTGAGAGTATCGATCGTGCCTGCACACTCATGAGCAACTCGCCAGACTCCAGATGTGAACTTGATTTACCCTCATAGATCTGGCTCCTCTCTGGCCCGCGTAGGACCCGCACGCCCTCGTTCCGGCTGATCGTTCCATTCCCAACCCGACATCCAGCAACGATGACCGTCTCTTTCCGTTTGATGGTGATGGGGAAGAGCTGCTGTACCGTCGCTTCACCCGTGATGCGGGTTTCGATCCTCGGTGGAAGTAGTGCGGCGGTCTTGGCTCGGACTGTTTCGATCAGGCGGTAGATGACGGATTCGAGTTGCAAGTCGACATTGTTTGCCGAGGCGGTACTCTGGACCGAGCGAGAGCAGGGCACGTTGAAGCCAATGACGATGGCTGGGGCGTATCAGCGAAAGTCTTGTGAGAAATGGTAGATTCACCCTCGGCAGCCTGAGCAAGCGAAACATCCGAATCGCCGACCTCGCCAACACCTGTGTGAACGATCTTCACCCCAGCCTCTTTATTCCCGATACCCTCAAGTGACCCCACTACCGCCTCGACCGTCCCACTTACATCCGCCTTAATAACCAATCTCAACTCCTTGTACGTCTTACTCCTCTCTACCTCAGCAGCTTTCTTCGCCACGCTCAACTGCGCCTGGAAGATGTTCCCTCCAGCTTGCCGAATAGCCTTGATCTCTTCCTCTTCCGCTTCCGCTCGAATCCGCTCCTCTCGACGCTTTACGTTAATCTGTTCAGCATCTGCCTGAAGTTTCCGTCGCTCAGCCTCGCGAAGCCGGTTGGTGATCGCTCGTTTGGCTTCGTCTTCGCCATGGACGGCTTCGAGTAGCTGATCACCAGCGGAGGGCACTTCTCGCCATCCGGTAATCGAAACTGGAGTGCCTGGAGGGGCTTGTCGGACTGACTTTCCTCTATCGTCCTGCATTTGCCGGACTCGGCACCATGTGTATCCGGCAACAATGCAACTCCCGGCTCGCAGGGTTCCGCGGGTAACAAGGACGGTTGCAACATTACTATGCAGAGTTCAGTATGGGAGCAATCGTCTAGGTTATCGCTCACCCTCTGCCTCGGTCGACGTTCGATTCTAGCACATAGCCCTCTGCTTTGCCATCTTGCTTCGCCCGAAGATCACGCAACTCCGCAACTGTCGAAAGCGTCTCAACGAGATCATCAAGGCCAGTCTTTTCGAGACCAGACACTTTGACTGCGGGGATGTCGCCTCCGTCCTCTTCAAGCTGTATGCCTTCGGCGCCCAGCGCGCTTTTGACCTTTGCCTGAGGATTTGATGAGCTATGCATTCTACTTAGCTGCACAGACTTACCAAGTCCACTCCCGCCTTATCGACCTTATTAATGGCTACGACAAGTCCGACCTTGTCGCCTTCGCTCTTGACCAGCTCAATGACCTCCCTGGTCTGCGGCATCACCCCATCATCCGCCGCAACGACCAGGACCACGATATCGGTAACCGAGGCTCCTCTCGCGCGCATGGCAGTGAAAGCAGCATGTCCGGGAGTGTCAAGAAAAGTGATGGTCGCATCTTTAGCTGATGAACCGGAAGGGAGTAGGGTAAATAAGGGCACGGAGAAAGCGCCGATATGCTGAGTGATACCGCCCGCTTCGCCTGCTGCGACGGAGGTGTGCCGCAGAGCGTCCAACAGGGTAGTCTTGCCGTGATCTACGTGACCCTAACATGTCGTCAGCGAGATACACAATACTCGCCATTTAATTCCCTACCATGATAGTAACGCTAAGATGAGTAATCCAATCAGCTACTGGGACGAGTATATGGTATGGGATCACTCACACAGGAGGCCGAGGAGGCTGATCGACATCGACAGTCTCAGGACTACGGTCCCATCAGCTTTCGAGGATACAGATTGACATTTCTACGTACTCAGGGTAGATATCGAAAGCTGCCTCGTCATTGACGACCGGATTAAACCCGTATTCGAGCGCAAGGTCACATGCCTGTTCAGCAGTAAGAGCTACATGTAACCAGTCAGCTACAGAAACCATTGTGTATTGCGAGACGGACTATAATCTGGCCGACGCTGATCCTCCGTCATATCGAGCTGCCTCATTCTCGTCTGGAGATTGACTGCAGAAACTGATGAGCTTCGTCCGGGTTGAGTGGCACGATGGACATACAGAGCTTCACGTTGAAGATCGCCGCCAAGCGCTCCACAGCTATCGTTGACGGGATGAACACCTCTTTCTCCGCCCTCTGCTCCGGAACAACTTTCACTTTCTCCTTTCTCCGCCTCTCCGGGACAATCTCGTTCGATGCGCTGCGCCCGCCTCGAGCAGGTAAAGCGTGCTCCTCGGTCTCGTCCAGCTGGAGTCTGCGCAATCTGTCTCCGCCACGACTCCGTTGACCACTTGGCGTCCTGCGACGATCTCTGCTGGTGAGCTCGTCTGAGACGGATGTGTCGTCGTCGAAGTTGAGCGGTTCTACCAGTGCACCTTTCTGCTCGGAATCCACGCCATCGTGTTTCACAGCGTTTCTCTGCCCTACTCGATCGTTCGTTCCAGGCCGAAGGCCCGGCTGCGAGGGACCTGCGTCTCGGGGTGACCCGATAGGAGTCAGATCCGCTCGACCCCGATCAGCCCATGATCCTCGATCTCCAAGCTGATCAGAACGTTTCAGCCCAAATGCTGAAGGTTTCGGCAGTGCATCATCCCCAGCCCGTGTATCTCGCCGTACAACCCATTTGCTAATCCCTTCAGGTCTGCGCCTAGATTCCGCCCCTGAAGCAGGATATAATTCAGTACGACCTGGACCAAGTTTACGCTCTCCTGTTACTCCTCCTAGACCGAAGCCGTGTTGTGCTTCTCGAGGGGGTTTGGGGGCACGTTCTCGGTCTCTTTCGCGACGTGGAGGATAAGGTCCGCTTCTTGTCGAAGACGAAGGGCCGGAAGATCGAGATGGTAGAGGTGGGGGAGCATACTTTGACCAGTCTCGCGAAGGTAATTTAGTGGTAGTTGTCTCGTCTGAAGAGGGAGTAAAGGTGGAGAAGGTTCGATTCGAGGTGGATGATCCGGCTACTCGGCCAATGCTGGCACTGCAGCACCGGCAACAGTGACCAATCACGCTCATATAACTGATAGTAACCCTCACTTGGGAAGTGGCGTTGGACACAGAAAAAAGTTGGAATATCCTGTGTGGGGTCACGTGACCGGTCTCTTCACCTTGAGAAAATGTTCTGGATGGCGAGGGGATCGAACATCATTCTCATACATAAGCTATCTCTTCTTCGCCTCTCACGGTACTACACAGCCCAGCAGACTGTCTATTTCCTTAAATACTCGTGAAGTTTCATTAGCAGAGCTGTAACCCGTGATTTCCTTCAAAGTCTATGAGCGTCTCCATCCAATCCCGACAATTCCGGCCTCCCTTCTCAGGCATCCGTACCCGATCTCCCTCACCCTCATCGTCGATCTGCTCTCAAGCAACAAGCATAGATGACGTCGGTGACCTCCAGCACATCAATCAGATCCGACCGATCTACCATTCGAGCGGATCATTGGAAGAGCAGATGGGAGGTACGGTGATCGAGAGCCCGCCTATGGAGAAGGTTTACGGGAAGGGGAAGGGGAAGGGGAAGGAGAAAGAGGGGATGGAAAGACGATTCCCGGAAGAAGAGGATGAGGACATTTTGAGGGAATCGAATTCGAGATTCGTCCTGTTTCCTATACGGTATCGAGCGGTGCGCAGGATGATCGCCATGAGCTTCATTTGAGCTGATGTTGGTGTTTTTACTGCGATAGATCTGGCAAGCATACAAGGCTTCGCAGGCGAGTTTCTGGACCGCGGAGGAGTTGGATCTGGGACACGATCTGAACGATTGGAATGAGCGGTTGACGGAGAACGAGCGGTTTTTCATATTGCGTGAGTGGGAACTTCCTACACGCGCAGCTTCTGCGAGCTATCTTGTACGAGGTATTCCCACTTACGATATCTCTCAGGTATACTAGCCTTCTTTGCGGCTTCAGATGGTATTGTTGGCGGTACGTATAAACAATTATAACGATCGGTCTGGTCTAAAGAAAGCAGAAAATATCGTCTCCCAATTTTCGATGGACGTCCAAATAGCCGAAGCTCGAGCATTCTACTCTTTCCAATCGATGATCGAGCAGGTGCACTCGGAGACATATAGTCTATTGATTGAGACATACGTAAGGGACTCGGAGGAGAAGGACTATCTGTTCAGGGGCATGGAGAATAGTAAGGCCAAGGTCAAACCTACGGCGATGTTGTTGACGAGGTTCAGTTCCATGTATACGAAAGAAGGCAGATTGGGCGATGAAGTATATCACTCCGGATCTGGTGCGCGGATGTTCTTCTCTCATCGATCATAGCTCATTTCATCTCAAGCCATTCCGGACACGCCTGATAGGCTTCGCATGCGTCGAAGGGATCTTCTTCTCTGGATCCTTCGCAGCGGTCTTCTGGCTCAAAAAGAGGGGGATGATGCCCGGCTTGACCTTCTCGAACGAGTTGATCAGTCGGGATGAGGGAACGCATACTGTGAGTTTCCTTCCCCCGCCCTGTGTAGCATGGCTGATAGTCACTTATTAGGACTTCGCCTGTCTCGTGAGTAATGCAGGCAGATGACCGACTGCAGCTGTTTTTAATGTTTGTGACTTAGTTGTATGATCACCTGCATCACCGATGTACAACGAACGAGGTGCAAGACATTGTGTCCGAGGCCGTTGTGATCGAGAAGGAGTTCCTGACCGATGCGCTACCTTGCGCTTTGATCGGTATCAATGCCGGAGTGGGTCTGGGTTTTACTGTTGTACCTGAGAAACTGATCATCGGTAGCTCATGTGCGAATACATCGAGTTTGTTGCCGATCGTCTAGTCGTGGCGCTAGGTATGTGGGGCTCACCATAGCCCTCCTTACGCTAACATTTTTTTAGGCTATCCAAAGATCTTTTTCGCCAGAAACCCATTTGACTGGATGGAGCTGATTTCATTGCAAGGCAAAGCCAGTACGTCGGGATCCCTTCGCCAGCCACGTCCCAACGCTCATCTGATGCGTAGATTTCTTTGAGTCTCGGGTTTCATCCTATCAAAAATCCAATGTGTCTCGGTCCGGTATGCCAGGTCCAAAGCAGGGTCAGCAAACCGAAGAAGAGGAGCGGTTATCGCGGCGAATATTCAGGATGGACGCGGATTTCTGAGCACCGAGTACAGTACCATATGTACTGCATATCGCATACCACTCAACTCATTGTAGCGATAGCCATATATTCGAAGACGTGGTATACAAACACCTCACTCATCTATGTGTGAATATTCCCACAAGGAAGCATTTGCCCCCCGATGGAAAGCATCAGCCACCGGATATCCAAAAGCTGACGTCACGTCACATGCCACTTTCGGCGGATCCTAGGAATTCCCCAGAGCGGGGTAAAAGGTCTGGTCTCGTTCGACTGGACCGCGACAGCCTTCACAACCGTCATCTCATCTACCTCTCCATAGCTCTTCTGTTTATCATATGTATCATTGAGAATAGAGCAGAATGAGGACCGCTGGATTTCTTGTCGCCGCCCTTGCGGCCGCTGCGTCCGTAGACGCTGGAGTTCATCGGTGAGTTCGATCGGGTTGAGTAACGCTGCGTCAGCGTTGCCACCCCTCCGAGCCAAATCGAGCCGTACTGATTCGGGTCCTCTTCCAGGATGAAGCTGAAGAAGCTCCCACTCACCGAGACCTCCCTTCTCCCCGATGGATCCCACCTCCGCCCTTCACCAGAGCAAGAAGCCGAATTCCTACGATACAAGCACCTCGGTCTCGCCCATGAGGATAGCGAGACTTTCGGCCAGAAACCTCTAATGGGTTTCGGTGGGTCTGGACGGAAACTCCAGCACCATAAGGACGGGAAACATAGTCATGGGTTCGAGGATGAGGATAAGGACTTGTTCTGGGCCCAGATGTCCGGTAAGGGTGGGAATGAGAAGAGGATGTTGAAGGGCGGTCACGGGGTTCCTTTGTCGGGTGGGTCATGCTTTCTAGTGAATCGTGGTGTAAGCTGATGGGAGTAGACTACATGAACGCGCAGTACTACGCCCCAATCACCATTGGGTCCCCGCCTCAGGAGTTCAAGGTCGTCCTTGACACCGGATCATCCAACCTCTGGGTACCTAGTACTGGATGCTCCAGCATTGCCTGCTTCGTGAGTAGATCGACGATCACGCAGACTATCCTGACAGGCCCAGCTCCACGCCAAGTACGAATCGACCGCTTCGTCTACCTACAAGGCAAACGGTACCGAGTTCGCAATCCGATACGGCTCAGGCTCGCTCGAAGGCTTCGTCTCCCAGGACACCGTCACCATCGGTGACCTGACCATCAAGAAGCAGGACTTTGCCGAGGCCACTAAGGAGCCAGGACTCGCCTTTGCTTTCGGCAAGTTCGACGGTATCCTCGGTATGGGCTATGACACCATCTCGGTCAACCACATCGTCCCGCCCTTTTACAACATGCTCGCTCAGGGTCTTCTCGACCAGCCTGTGTTCTCTTTCCGTCTCGGCGGCTCTGAGCAGGATGGGGGGGAGGCGGTGTTTGGTGGGATCGACGAGGATGCGTACACTGGCAAAATCAGCTACATCCCCGTGAGGAGGAAGGGGTACTGGGAGGTCGAGCTTGAGTCGATCTCGTTTGGCGAGGAGGAGTTGGAGTTGGAGAACACAGGCGCTGCGATCGACACTGGAACGAGTCTTATCGTCATGCCATCGGACGTTGCGGAGCTGCTTAACAAGGAGTAGGTGTTGCTCCTTCTCAGTGGACTTCGCTAACTTGAGCAGGATCGGCGCCACTAAGTCATGGAACGGCGCATACACCGTCGACTGTAACAGCATCTCCTCCCTGCCCGAAATGTCGTTCACTTTCGGCGGAAAGCCTTACAAGCTCAGCGCGTCGGACTACGTCTTGAACTCTGGCGGAAGCTGTATCTCCTCCTTCACTGGCATGGACATCCCCGCTCCTATCGGCCCACTCTGGATCATCGGTGACAGCTTCCTCCGCAAATGGCACACTACATACGACCTTGGCCGGAATGCTGTCGGTTTCGCGCAGAGCAAGTGAGCGTGGTCCAGAGCCGGACATGAAGCGTGAGTAAGATTAGGGATACCTTTTTCAAGGAGTGTGGCATTGGAGTGGCATCATTCAGATTACAATCGTTTCGCGACCAGATGTGCATGTGTATGTAGCAGTTGCAAAGGACCGACTTTCACGACGGCACAACGCGAAACGACGCAATTCGATTGACAGGCTGCCACTCATAATTGAGCCCAATCTTTCCTGTAATACCTTCTGGGATGTGGCTTGCGGCTAGTGAATGAAGTCACAGTCGGGTCCGTTCCTAGCCATCTCCGTATAGCCGCGACACCGATCAAACGGTCCGCGGACCTGATAGCTCTGAGCTGGAGATCTGGGGTCGGAGGTTCAAACTTTTTCTGAGACCCCATTTGATGTCCAGCTAGGCCGAAGCACCTTTCCCAGTCTGATCCCACCTCGCCGTTCGGGCCTCGCAACGGATCTGATGGAGATGAAAATGAGTGAGGGGGGCTGTGCAAAAGTCAGGTGAAGAAGTGATGCGAGGCGGGAGCAGTAGCTCCGCTCGGACCAAGGAACGGGACGTAGCGATACATCCGACTCCCATGCATCTGGTCCAAGCACCACTTTTTAGTTCAAGCACCACTGTTTTCGCATTGGCTTGTTCGGAATACTTCTGGTAAGGTAGTACTAAACGTAGACATCCCAGATTCGTGAGGAAGCCCTCGGCGGAAAGTCGCGAAAATTGAAGGTGGAGGTCGTCCAAGTTCTCCTACCCCTTCGCATTTCCGGGGTTACGACTGGAACCACCCTCAAACCGCCGTGCCCGTCGCCGTCCGGGTGGGCTGGTCGGTTCAAGAGGACCCTTAGCGGGGTCCGAAACTCTTTCATTTGGCTTGATGACGGAGTCAAGCTTCACTTCACTGTTAATCTTTGAGGATGATACCTTCGCCTTCGATAGAGCCGTCAGGATCCGGATCTAGGTCACAGCCTTCACCTTCACCCCCACCAGATTCGAGGTCGAGGCCGAAGCCGTCAAACACTTCGAATCAACTAAACCGACTCCTTCATCTCGAATCGGATCCCACTTGTGCCGGACCATCAACCTCACACCTGGTGAATGGAAATGATCCCAGGTCATCACCCAACAACTACTACAAGGCTACACCGAGAAATCTCAGTCGCGTTTCGGTGCAAGCTTTGACCGGGATATCTGGACCTTCAACAAAGGTTTCGTTCAGTGCTGCGACGGCTGCAGCAGGCTTGGTGGCGCTGAACGGGGCGAAGAGTCGGAAGAGTAGTTGTGATGTTTGTCATCATCGGAAGATCAAGGTGGGTGAGCGGGTTTGAGAGGTTATCGACAAAGAAAAACCTGAGACACTTTTAACATTCCACTTCTCCTACGTTCCTTCTTCCTTCGCAACATTCCTTTGTAATCCACCACCGTTCCTCTTTCTTGGGTCAGCCTTGGTTTTCTTTTCGTTTGATATCGGCTTTTTAAGGCTGGCTAATTAGTTTTGGTACTTCCAGTGCGATCAGATCCGACCTGCTTGCTCATCGTGTATAAGGAAGAACCTCATCTGTCATTACGCCGAAGAGACGGAGCAGAATAGCCCTTACAACATCGTCAATCGACACCACCCTCGAGCGAACACAGTCACCATCGTCTCAGCCACCCACCCAGGTCAACTTGTCGTCTTGCCTGTTCCTGATCGAACGTCGAGGCGGACGAGCAGTCTTTCGGGGAGTTTGGAGAGTGAGGAGAAGATGAGGAGGTCTGGGAGGAGGGAGAGGATCGTATCAGGGTTTGATTCGGAGAGTGAGGGGGAGGTGGTGAAGGCGGAAGTGAGGGAGATGGAGGAGGATGAATTGGACGGTGGGGATGAGGGGGAGAGGGGGAAGGAGGGGAATGATGGCTCGGATGGGAAGAAGAGGGATATCGGACAGGATGATGATGTTTCCGGAGAGGTGATACATCCTCTGCTGGAGTTTGCTGATGATCAGCTGCTGGAACTAGCTTCCGAACCTTCAAAGAAGAGAAAGCAGAAGGCTCCCCAACAAACCCCTGCAACTGCTTCTCAGCGTCAACATCAACCCACACCTCACCGCTCGCAACATGGACTTCGAAGCTCACTTCCCGCCTCCTTCCCACAAGTCCCGACTACACAGTCTTTGACCTTTGCCCTTCACACACAAATAGACCCTTACAGTGTCCCGCTCCAGACCCTCATTTCATCCCTCCCATCCGTCGAGACCCAGACCATCCTGTTTAACACCGTCTCCACCGACCCATTCCTCATGGAAGGTGTATCGCTGCTTCAACCACAATACCAAGAAGATTTCCGATGTCTTCTAGAGCGTTGGCATGGTCCTTTACGCGAAGGAGATGCTACGACAATCGCAAACGCTTTCGCCCTTCTCGCTCTAGCGCTGCGGATCCTACCAAAGGAAACGAGCGACCTCCTCCTCGCTTCGACGGCGTCAACCTATGCGAGCCTCGAACGAGTCGGAAGCCCTCAAACTCGCTCCCTAGCTCGTATCATCTCCTTACTCCCTCCAATCTCCTCGGATCCGACACCCCTTGATCAACGGTACTTCGACCTTGCGTTACTCGCTGCTCAGATCGCCGAGCAATCGGACGCTCCCTCGGTCATGCTCGTCATGTTCAAGCTGATGATGTACCGCTGCTGTATGGTCCGGCGGGATCGGACGGTGCTCGCGAGTGGATGGCTCGCGCAGGCGGTGAAGATTGCTCAAGCCTTGGGAATGGGTAAGGAATGGGAGGGAATACCACAGGGTGAGAGGGAGCTAAGACGAAGGATGATGTGGTCGTTATACATCGCGGATCGCCAACATTCATTCGAGACATCCTTCCCGTACACCATCCTTGACGCTCATCAAGGCATCCATCTTCCTTCCCCATGCTCCGAAGCCGATCTATATAACCTTCGAGGTGACCCAGCACACCTTCCTCCTCACTCCACCGAGACCGGTCCGACCGCCTGTACCGCTATGTTCATCCATACTCACCTCGCCAGGCGGATTACACCTATCCTCGGCTCCTTCGCCACGGCGACACCTGCGAATACCCCTCAAGAGCTTCTTCTCCGCTTCGACGCGAGTCTCGATGCGTTCCAAGATGCCTTACCCGCTTACCTCCGACTGTTCCCGCTCACTGATACGCGTTACGACTCAACACACCCTTACCTCGCTCCTCACCGAGTCCGCCTTCACGCCACGCTTTTGTCTTACCGATCCGGCGTACATCGAGCTCACCTAGCAAAATACCTCCTACCGTCAACCCCTGCCAAAATCCGCCAAGTCATAGCGCAAGTCTGCCTGTCCTCTTTGCGAATACAGCGATCAGCCAAAATGCTCGACGCAAAGATCGCTCCTCGCTTGTTCAACCCGGTCACCATCTTCGAGTCAGCCGCGACACTGGCGCTGATCATGCATGTCGAGAAGGCTGCTTCGAAAGTGATCTCTTCCGAGCATGTGGCACTACGAGCAGGCGTAGCGGATGGTATCGAGCTATTGGACAATGTCCTCATCCTATCGGAGAACGCCTACGCCACGAAGGCGGTGCGAATCTTGCGAGCTATCCTAACCAAGGTGGAGGCGACGTCAGCGGCTCACGGCGATCCTCACTCGTCGGATGATCCGTCCAGCAAGGAGCGGGAGGTCTCACCAGAGCATCTGCCGACGCCGCCCACGACTTCAGACGCAAATCTCAATGACATTACTGCTTGGCTTGAAGATTTGCGCAAGGACGGGGTGAGCATGGAGTACATTCTTCGGGATCCGGAGTGGATTGGCGGATGGGACAGGGTGGTTACGGGGATGTGAGGGACCGATCGCTGGTCGAAACGGATGATGATTGGGATGATGATGATGACGATGATGATGAAGACTTGACGAACAACGTAAACGACGGACTGAAGTCGGAAGAGGAGGCAAGGGGGAAGATGGAAGGGGGAAGGAGCGGTCGTCCAATTAGATTATGATGAAAAAAATGGCTTCTACGACTTTACCCATGTGGACATTTGCGATCTCATACGTGCACTTTACTTGTCTGTCTTCACGAAAACAGGTCCAGTGCATAACACCGATATTCTTCGGCTGCACCGGGGATGGCCAGTCTGAGAGATAGGCAAATGTGCTCTGCCTTTCACGTATAACGTCGAAGGGGTTGGGGCAAGCCTGAAGACGAGTGAGGAAAGAGCGCGAAAGACATGGTTAAAATAGGTGATGTGATCAGTGTCCCTTGACGGTTCGAGCGCATACGTGATAGCACTTCGAGGGTCCGAGCGCATGTGCAAACGTGTAATAGCAGTGTCCTTTGAAGTCCGAGCGCATGGCAAGAAATGCTTACTCACCGAACTTCCTCCTCATCCTCCTTCTTCACTTTCTTCTCCCCATTGATGTTTGTTATTACTTTTGCTATCTCTAAGGCCGTCTCTTTACGACAAAGCATACTGCTACCGACATATGATCGTCGGATAAGAGTGAGTCGAGGTGTCTGATATAGGTGGCGAAATCGTTCAGTCGACGAGAACAGCCTTTGGGGAGGGGTCGGTGTAAGGTCGTCCAGTCATGTAAACCGTTCCATCGACGTCCGTGAAGAGGCTGAAAGGAAGCTTACTGTATCATAGAGCCATATAATCGAGGCAATAAGAGGAGAAGAAGCCAGGATGTCAACCGAATCAACCGGGGAGGTCGAGGTCAAGGGTAGCAAGACGGTCTCACCGCCAGAAGGACGGGTGGACGAGGTTAGCCCTCTTGCTGGATTTGGTGAGATGTGGAAGTGAGTGCCTCTGCCTGATATCAGTTGACTGACTGAATTGATCGAATAGATCCGTTTGGCCTGAAGTATTCGATAACTAAATCGCCAAGAGGATTCGGAGATTGAAAGCGAGCGAGGAAGACAGGTGCATTTCGTGCCTGGGATGACAGTTTAAGCTGTGCTGACGAGAAGCAGTTGAGTAGAAACTCCTCAACCAATGCTGGTGGTGGGTGTAGAATCATCGAGACGGTCAACCGAGGTCAGCGTGGCCTGCATATCCTGGTGCTTATGAGCAGATTTCTCAAGCGATCAGCACTAGAGCTTCCGGTTCGAATTTCCGAAGAGGCTCGAATCGAAACCGGATACGGACCGAACGATCGAGGTGATACAAGACGATAGAGCGACTCGGCGGGAGAAGAAGAGGTGAAACTTGAACCCAGGAAGAGGAAGATCAAGGTCAGTCAGAAACAGCCTGAATGTGAGATACCGGTTGACAGCTCCTCAAGCGAGCGCGAGAAAGCACCGAGGAAAGGAAGACATGCAGGGCGGCGAAAGGTGAGAAGGAACAGTCAGGCGGAGAAGGAAAGCAAGAGACAGCGATCAGTAAAAGTGACACTTGAGGAGGACTCGCCGAGGGAGGTGTGCGAATTGGTGAGTCCAACGCAGGCACCATTTCCCGCCTGACAGCCTGCTTTGAGTGCGTAATGGTATTGAGCGCTTCGAGGGGTGCAGGAATGGCTACATTTAGGAGTCAAGATGCAGTCGATGTTGAGTCTTCGTGAAGTGAGGGATGATGGCGAAGAAGGCCTGGCGAAATGATAAAGAAGAGCGCCCGAGTTATCCATATCGTCGCTGCAAATGAGCTGTACAACATGCACTGTCCCATACCTACATGACCAGACATCTACACCGTCTCGTATCGTCCTTGGATACAGCGCTTGCTTCCGACTCCAGCGAAACCATCGGTGGCATGATATTCTCACCGTCTCCGACACGCTCTGCAATCTCCATCAGCTCGTCTCGCTGTTCTCGACTCAAACTCGACTCACCCGCTCATCCCTCCTGACCAACCTCACCAACTCATGAAACGCGACATCCACATTAACCCCTTCCACAGCCGAACACTTCACGTAACCCGCCTTCAATTCCCCCGCCAAATCCCTCCCCCTCCGCTTGTCCAACCTGTCTCAATCTCCCTAGATCGCACTCTCCCATCAGCTTGGGAAGGCTCGGACTAACCCACCTTTGTGCGAGACTACGAGGCAAGGGACGTCTGACCGATCTTTGACGCGGATGATGTTTTGGTGTACTGTCTGGAGGTGGGTGAAGGAAAAACGGTCGGTTATTGAGTAGATGAGGAGGAAGCCTGAACCGAAGTTGTACCACTGATGATCGGCCATTGGTGCGTATTCCTCTGATCATATATCAGCGGCACAGAGCATGTATAGGCAGCAGAACGTTCAAGGAGAGGTCGATGGAGAGGAGGAGGATTATGGCCGAAAAGGTGGAAGGGGAGAGAGGAGAGGAAGGGGAGAAGAGGAAAAGGTATGGATGGAGTTCAAACCTTGACCAGCTGTATCCAGTATCTCCAAAGTGACGGGTTCTTCATCGACAACACATCGCTTTCGATATCTACCTTTCCGATTCAGCTTTTCAGCTCTCAACATAGTGACTGAAAGTGATCATCAAACCTACAAGTCCTCGATAGTTGGATTATATCCCTGTGGTCATCTCAGCGGACTAAGTCAAAGTATCACGTACTGGTCGTCGAATTGCGAAGTCACATAGCGGATGGTCATTGCGCTCTTCCCTGAGTCCTGGAGAAGGGGTTCTCAGCAATAGACTCTGTTTAACGCGTGGAGTGACCAAACCTCCGCTTCCCATGACCACCAATTTCTGTTCTCTAGCATAGGAAGCTCGTCCCGTATTGGGTGGCATGTTCGATTCAGATGAGTAACATAGCGTCGAGATGTGAAGTCATTGGTGTTGGTATGGGCAGATTGAGAAAATGGTCATCGATGCACATCCCAGTTCACCCGTTGGAACAAAGGAAATCATCAACTTCAGCTCCCTTGGTCTTCGACACGCCAGATAACGTAACAAGTCGTGGTGAAGCCACTGCATAAAATCAGGACACCGCACTGCCGTGAGCCTTTCTGACATAGAGACAAGCATGAGCCAGAAAAGTGAAGCATTTGATGGCGTGGCGTGATGTTCTTGAAAAGGTATTACCAACCTATAGAAGAGTAAGAGGCTGGTAAGGAGAAGGTAAGTAAGATGTGGAGAAGGTGAACGCGGTGACTATTAAAGAAGGCCTGAACGAAGGAGATCGGAGCGAAGCTAGTAGCAATAAAATTTCCAGTGTTGAGACGAGAAGGGATGCTGACCAATAACAAAGCACGAATGACCGAGGGCGAGGCGTACCGAGGATATGGAAGTCGAGGGGCGAACGGCGAATGACCGAGAAGAAGGCGTACTGAGAGGATGGAAGTTGAGGAGCGAACGGTGCATCGCCGAGAAGGAGGCGTACTGAGAGGATGGGAATCGAGAAGCTGACCGAAATCGTCGAAAAAGTAAAATTGGGTCCAAATCCTTCGCAGTCGTTGAGTCCTGAGCAGCCACCCAGGTAGGGGGTGCTCATCCTCGAGATCGAAAGATTGAATACCGAGATCGCATAGCTGAATCCGAGAGAATTCCGAGATGAGTCCGATGAGCGTACCGAGGCGAACGAGAGGTAACGGAGGCGGATACTGATAAACCTTGACTGAAGCGAAAGCGCAACTCGGAAGTTTGAGGTCCAAAAAGGAAGAAGCGGGGATAAGTGCCATTAGCGAAAGTCATCACCGTTTCGAAATGCTCACTTGAGGTCACATCGTGCTACCAAGTCATCGAAGGCTTGAACCCTTGCCAACGGATCAGACCAAACAGGAGCGATAAACTGGTCACGCCAGGAACGAGAAGGAGAACTATTGCTACATTGCCGAGAGGGCTGTTGAGCGGGCCGTGAGGAAGGCGCGGGAATGCGAATCGATGCGAGTGAACGAGGTGGGATGGGAGCTGAAGAGGAAGTGGGAGCACGAGCTGATACTGAATCGCGAGGCGGGGTTAAAGCTGAAGACGAAGCAAAGCACGAGCCGATACTGAGTCAAGAGGCGGAACACGAGGCGAAGACGAAGCGGGAGCTCGAGCCGACACTGAGTAACGAAGCGGAACAGGAACGGAAGACGAAGAGGGAGTATGAGACGATGCCGAACATAGAGATTGAAATTAGGTGCGGGCTGATGGATATCGATCGGAAACTCGGTCGAAGCAGAGGAAGGGAGTCCATCAAGAGACATAATAGGAGCGGGCTGGCAAGAAGGTCCATGTGACTGATGGTGGTCTTCAGCTCATCTTCAGGAACAGACGTGATGCCTCACAGTGGCGTTCGTTCCGTGGTCGTTCACCGTACCATCGCAATCAGTACGATTTGATCGAGAGCAACGTGATACTGATCTAAGCCTTGACCAAGTTCATCGATAGCCGTAGGAGTGACCGGCTGCGAAGGAGCGTAATCCTCCCATTTCCTGTGTAACCATAGACTCCCATACGAGTTGACAGGCGCGTCGAGCGTTGACAATAAGCAGCTTAGCAAGGGAACACATCGTCAGTCACGGGTCCACGGGAAGGTATTGCCGTACAACCCAATCCTCCCCCCCCGCCCCCGCGCACGAGCAAGCGTCGAACGGCAAGATGATGGTGAAGCTCTGCATCCGAGTATTCACCTAAACATGACCGGAAACTTGCAAAGAGTAAGAGGGGCGAATTGGGAAGTCGAGTGGGAAAAAGAGAGGTAAGGTACAAAGTCATGGGGATCGCTGTATATATGTGTGCTCAGCCGCTCTCGTCCCTTCAGAAACTCTCTTTTACGAGGGGGTCCTTTGAGCTTGATCAAAGCGGTTTGTACGCTTCTGAGACAACCCCCTGGCCGGATTACCGTGTGATGGAGAGACCTGCATCATAGACAGTGATGGATGACCTGAGCAGATTGGCCAGCCATTTGCGGCGGAGCAGCTAATGAATATTTGGCAAGGAGTCGCCATTGGCGGATCGCGCTCGGCCTCCTACATTTCGAGCGGTTTCTCAGGCATCGGTGATCTTGCGCTCGGGCTTGACCCAAGATCTCTACTTCTCTTGAGGTTGACCTCACAAGCTTGCCGTGGGAGACATGACCAAAAAGGGACTGAGCCGCCATCATTGAGCACATCCATCATCTGCCTCGGCCTGATGAGGAGCCTCGCTTTCTTCCCATGGCAGATCGAGAGCAGTTTCTTGCGTTGAACCCGCACGTGTGAGATCTTTCTTATTTTCAACGATAGGATCGATACTTGTCGGGTGCATTTGAACTTCTTCAGTCTCCGTCACGAATGCAGCTAACATCAGGCGTACGTTTTCCCGTCTGAATGGCGAGAGAGGCTTGACACAGACCGTGCACAGCGCCTCTTCGTCGCAATCTGTCCCGCTTCACTGATCGCCTTGTAGCCGGGGAATGAATCGAAGTTTGAGTTGGTAATCGATTGCAAGATGATGAAAAGGCAAGAACGCATCAATCGGGGTGGCGTCATATGCAGACAGTCATGATCTGGTCTGAGCGGAAGAGCACGCATTGCTCTAGCCCTACAAGGGCCGTTTTATTCCCCTACTCGTATCCAAGCCGATGTGAGCCGATGTGAGCCGATGTGAGCCGATGTGAGCCGATGTGAGCCGATGTGAGCCGATGTGAGCCGATGTGAGCCGATGTGAGCCAAAAAAACACCATTATCCCCGGGGTGAATCGAACACCCGTCTAGACAGATATTGCTTTCCCACAATGTCTCATAATAGCCACTATACCACGGAGATCAGCTGCGGAAATTATCTCTGTTCCGATTGAATCAATTCGGTACATTTTGTAATGTCAGAATGTTGTAAGGTATGTATCCGTAATCTTGCGATCCTGAGTGCTGGCTTGGGACTCTGTGTCCCGCTTTCGGGGTACATTCTATCCTGACATTCGACACATGGATGAATCAAAGGAACGAAGCGCCAAAAGACATCATCATACCTGCTTGCCGCATCAGAGGCAGCTTGTCTTTACACCTCGTCTTCGCCAACAGCGACTTCTTCTTCCACAGTTGCAAAGACCCTTCGAAAAGTACACACGTAACTCAAAATGTCTTCAGTAGTCGAGAAAGGTTAGAGTCTCCCTGCTCCACCTGGCTGCTTTGAAAATAGTTGCTGACCATTGGTTCAGTCATGAATGGCGCCGCACCGGTCGTTAACGGAGCCATTGGAGACGCCAAGACCCGCCAGAAGCAGTCGTTTACGCTTGAACACAACAACAAGACCCCTCTCACTTCCTACTTTGGGGTCCAAATTGCCGTAAGCCTGGGTTTTACCGGACCAGACACCTGCTGACGCGAATGTATGAGACCGACAAAGCCTTGCATGCAGGCAATCGCGGTCCCACCCTGCTCGAAGACTTCCACAACCGAGAGAAGATCAGCCACTTTGATCATGAAAGGATTCCGGAACGAGCTGTTCATGCGCGAGGTGCAGGAGCTTTCGGGGAGTTCAAGCTGCACACTCCTTTGACCGGGATTACCACTGCAAAGGTTAGTCACCTCCATCATTACCGAGAGGCGTTGACATACTCTCTAGATGTTAAAACGACACATTGAAGACGACTCCAGCCTATGTAAGGTTCTCCACTGTGGGTGGGTCCCGAGGTAGCGCGGACACCGTCCGTGACCCACGAGGTTTCGCTTCGTGACTGTACTCAGATGAGGGTATTTGGGATATCGGTAGGCCAATTTTTCGGATACGGAAGCAAGCTGACATTTCTCAGTCGGAAACAACATTCCCGTCTTCTACATCCAGGACGCTATCAAACTCCCTGACCTTGTCCACGCTATCAAACCTGAGCCGCACAACGAGACCCCTCAGGCCCAAACCGCACATGACAATGCTTGGGACTTCGTGTCGATCCACCCACAGTCATCGCATATGCAGATGGTACCCCGTTTCTCCAGTCAGTGAACAGATCTGAGTGAGTTGTAGTGGCTTCTCTCAGATCGCACGATCCCTCGGTCATTCCGAATGATGCAGGGCCTTCGGTGTTCATACCTTCCGCCTCGTCAACGCCGAGGGGAAGAACACCTTCGTCAAATTCCACTGGAGGCCGCATCTTGGAACGCATGGTCTTGTTTGGGATGAAGCGCTCAATCTCAACGGTCAAGATCCAGACTTCCACCGACGGGGTCTTTGGGATGCTATTGAGGTGGGCGCTTGCCCAAATAGGAGCTCGGGGTGCAGCTGGTGAATGAGGAGGATGAGCATAAGTTCGACTTTGACCTCCTCGACTCGACCAAGGTGCGTTCATCGTCAGAAAGCGTATTCAAGCTAATCGTCGTAGCGCATTCCCGAGGATATCGTCCCCCTCCAGAACATTGGTACCCTGACGCTGAACCGCAACCTGTTGACTACTTCACTGATGTTGAGGAGGTCGCCTTCTGCACTCAGCACATAGTTCCAGGGATGGGTTTCTCGTCAGACCCTCTCCTAGCGGGACGAAACTTCTCCTATCAGGATACTCAGTGAGCACAACCTAGTAAAAGAGAGCTACGACTGACAGCTGTAGGATCACGCGTCTCGGTGTGAACTTCGGCGACGTCCCGGTGAACCGACCAGTCTGCCCTTTTGCCACGACCCAGCAGGACGGTCACGGGGCGATGTTCAGCAAAAGAAACCGTACTCGATACCATCCTAACCGATTCGAAGCACTGCCAACCGTACCCGCTGAGAAGGGCGATTTCAAATCGTATCCCAAAGTCATGTCGGGTGTCAAGGAACGGATGCACTGGCCAAAGTTCAATGAGTACATCAACCAGGCACAGCTGTTCTTCAATTCGATGAGCGAGCCCGAGAAGAAGCACATGATCTCCGCTGCCCAAGGGGAGCTGTCCAAATGCTTCTAGACGGAAGTGCAGCAAGCGGCTGTCGACCAGTTCAACCGGATCGACCACAGCTTCGCGGTTGCTGTAGCTGAGGTGCTTGCGGACGTCAAGGTCCCCAGACTGGTTGCTCCAGCTCAAGAACTGTGAGAGGAGTCGGATGAGCGAAGTAGGACCAAAAGGAGGCAAGGCACTTACAAGCGAATGCAGGCGGTAGACGGCTGGAGCAGGGAAGGCACGAGTTGTGAAGGACTGACCACATTGGTCCGCAAAACTCGCGGACTGAGCAGAGACAGACGAGTTGTTTGATACCTATGTCATCCGTGTTTTCATCCTGGCGCCTATCAGCAACCCAAGGACGATCATTGTAATATGGTGGCTCACTCCTTCTCGACGGAAAGCAATGCTGCCCGGACCTCCAATATACGTCCTCTTCATCGCCGCCTCGGCCTGACACGACATGTGGGAAGCCACGCGGCAGAACCGGAGGAATGGCATGTTCACCTGACGATTGGTGTGGATCTGCTCGAGCACGCCTTCCCCGCCTTCGATCATCCCGGCTTAATTGAGCTCGTCCACAAGATCGCTCAGCTCTTTCCAGTCCAGAAAAGATGGAACACTCTAGCGACATGCTTAATGAATTCGCCGCTTAAAAATACGGAGTGTCGTGCGTAGTGCGAGTCCCCCGTGCTGCTGTGAACGATAGTGGTGGGACTGGTACTCATGTAAGCTCCGTGACGGTCTTGAAGGAAATGACTCACAATGTTTCAGCGAGTGCGGTCACCTCTTCCACGACCACCGCGGGCTCCTTCATCAGTATATACGTTCTCGAAACCTGCCTGGCGATGTGCTTAAGTTCCGAAAGCCTGAAATGCCTATGAGAGCAGCCCATATGATCGGCCACTAAGAATCGATAAGTCAGCGTATAGCTGCACCTCGATGTAGAGCACGCACTAGCATACGCAGCCATCCATGAGAACCCTCCATTGTGATCGCTCCGCTCTGGCGGTAGAAGATTCACGTCGAGGGGAGGGATTACGCCAAGCTGCGTCACTCAGCACGGAACAAACGCCAGTAGACGATCCTCACCTCTCGACCCATCTTCAAACCCTCATAGTATAGTCTTTCCCCATGAACGGTTTGGTGACACTCCTTATTATGCTCGGCAAGCTCTTTGTGTTGACCCGAGGCTTTGAGGTGTCCATCCTGCAGCACACCCATCAGTGGTAGAAGTAGGTAGCCGGGATGAGCCTACTCTATTGATGAGGGGCCCAATCTTCTGCATATCGGGGACCTTGTCCCAATTGATGTGCTTGACTTTTAGGCTTGGAACGAGCACGATGAGCACGATGAGAGCGGAGTGAGCTAGTCGTGTCAATCTCCCTAGTATCGGTCAAACGGATGACGAGTAATCGACAGTTTCAAAGACCGCTGTAGCGAAAAGGAGGAAGAGAAGGAAGAAGAATGAAGAAAGAAGAATGGAGAAAGGTCACCTGGGAAAGAGGAAATGATGGGAAAGGAAAGTCACACGCGCACAGACCTAACTTACGCGTTCTTTAATGGGCGATCAACCACACAAAGGGAGTCCTTTCCAGCGTGTTGGTTTTTGGATACACCGAAGAGATCCGTTTAGCCCCATCGGTGCATGAACGCAGTTGCGTCGCTCAACCGGTCACTTTGGCTGGCGCGAAGCTCAATCTTGTATCTTGGTCCGTATTACGATAGAAGCGATTGCCTTCCGCTTATCCGACCCAACCCGGCGGTCCGGCCAGCGCTTACGTCAATGGCGAATGGCTCAGAAGCCTATATAAATCGCACAGTGCATGTATATCGAACTCTGTATCTACAAGGCATAGCATCTCGACGCATTGTCTACTCACCTCTTTCAAGCGGTGCAATCCGCATGGAGGAGTCAGATCATAATCCCTCCCCGTCATTTCCTCTCGTGTGGAACCACTCCACGGTCCAGCCGTCTAACGTCATTCGGCGTTCCTTCTCGTTTGGAGCTGCATATCACTCACAGAGGTCACCTAGCTTCTTGCCGAGAAGTCGAGTGCGAGTCGCTCCCATAGTGACTTCGGGATGCGGCCTGTGATCTCGTCAACGTCCCTCAGGTTATGGCGGATATGCAGGCTTACCTACGAATCACAAATGATGGGTCAGAGTCATGTGGTGGCCTAACGCTGAAGACCGATCTACCAACGCCCGTGATGCTATCCGCAAGTCAGCCTTGGAGAGTCAAAGCGATCATGACATACCCGAAACCTAACCTTCGAAACAGCTGAAGCATGTTAGGTGGACAAACAGGCAAATGGCCAAACCTCACTCTGACGATATCATTCCATCTCGCCTGACCTGCGGCTTCCTCCTTGTAATCGCCAAATATCCTCTCAATAATTCTGAGCTGCCTCCTGCTCACGGCGAATGAGGCTTGTTTTGACGAAGGGATGTCATCGCATTCATCGCTTCGGTTAGACTCAGCATGATGGGTGTCAGCGATCGAAGCAGTCTCGACTTGACCGTCGCCGTCGAGTTTGGCAGCGATGGGGTTGCCCGCTCTATAAGCATGACCGGACTGGACAAGAGGCTCGTTTCTGAAGTCAAGCGAGCACAATGCCGAGGCCATATACGCGTCTGTGACTATCCCTAAGCGCTGCCCGTCACTGGAGCCTAATGTTATCCATCTCGCTCGCTTCTGAGCCGGAGTGCCAATGTCGAAAAGGTTGGGGACCGAGCGATGGTAGCGCGCTTGACCCTGCGGATTGTTCCCCAAATGGCCGCAAAATCTACACTCTCCTCCTCGAACGGCAGTGAGATGTAGCGCTCCATTTGACCAAGAGGAGAGCAGCCTCAAAAGCGTTGTATCTCTTTTCGCGCATAGATACCGGCCACTGTAGCGTAATTTCTCGTCATCGTCATCGACGTCAAAGAGGTGCAGAGCGAGATCTCCTGGTGGTGCGACGAGGTTCAGGGTATTGTTGAGATCCGTTATGTAGGCATAGTCTCCTGTACGACTTGTCAGCTGAAATCTTGCCGTGTTCCGGCTGATCCTCACCCATCCTGGAGCGCAGAGGGGAGCATTTTGGGGCCTTTACCGGTTCGGCTTTGGCGGGTTGTTCCCATTCGAGAACTGCGGTGTCAGCCAGTGATTTTCTAGACATACGACATCACCAACAAGACCACACCGGTGGGTGCATCGCAACCTCAGGAATGCATAGCTTAAGAAGAGCTGCCAGATGGAACCTCGATACTTCTTGATGCATAGACACATAGCGTTCGTCTTTATGCAAGGGGCCAAGCCCTCAGCCTTGTGGTTGGATCAGCCATAGAGAACTCTACTTGGGAAGCTGTACGCACCTTTATCCGTCTGCAGAACAAGCGACCAGGTCCACCGATGTAGAGCTTTCCCACCGCCATTTTCGCTCGACATGTCATGTGGGACGCGGTGTTGCAAAGACGCACCAACGCGAGGTTGATCCTTCCTATTTCTGGAGAGCTGTTCGAGAGTCCCGTCACCGGTCTCGTGCATCCCCGCTTGGATGAGCTCGACGACAAGGTCGTTTGCCTCCTTCCAGTCCATGTACAGGTGGATGGTCCAAAGAAGTTGGATTTGGGTCTCTTCGCTGAGGAATTTGACCGAATGTTCCTTACAGTACCATCTTCCGTCCTTGATGTGAGGGACAACGGTAGGACTGACACATCGTCAGTCTAATAAAACATAGCTCAAGTACTTACTATGTTATGGCAAGAGCCGTGATGATGTCGACGAAAGCCGCCGGCTCCTTGATTAGTTGCTCCAGCTGGGAGTGTGCGTTTTCCAAGCCTTCCTGTACAACACGCTTGACGTCGGCCAGTCTGAAGGGCCTTGGCGGTCAGCCATGAAGTCGGCAGTTTCGAGGTACATCAGCGCCTTGCCGGACTAGCGACAAAGAACAGCGCATCCGCATATGCAGCCATCCATGAATAACCCCATTGTGGTCACCGCGCTGCGGAGGAAGGAGATGTGGATCGACTTGAGGTAAGACGCCAAGCTGGCGCATTGAGTGTGTCGTTACTGATGATACTGGATCAACTACCTCTCGACCTAGCTTCAGTCCTTCGTAGTACAGTCGTTCCCCATGTTTGACATAATGCTGTCCAATGGCCTCAGCAGTCTCCTCTGTTCTATTGTGTTCGTCCTGAGTGGTCGTCAACCAGGCGTCCATAACCGGCTATATTGTAGCTCACTATGTCAATAAGCGGACCTATAGCCTGGATATCAGGCGATTTGTCCCAATTGATATGTTTCGGTTTCGCAGAAGAGTCGACCTTGACGAGTCTAGCCAATCAGTGTGTTCGAGGATCAAGCAAATATCCCAAAGTGCAGGATGATGAAAGTCGAGTCGGAAAGCCAAGCAAGAGAAAGAGGAAGGTTGAGAGAAGAGAGAAAACGGAGAAGCAGGACAAGGAACGGATTGATGATAATCGGCGCGCCCGCAAGCACATGCCATTTGATCGCCATCAGGACTCAGGGTCTTTTTGCCTCGAGGCCAAAAAACACAGCGTACGTACAGCATGAGGATCATCTCGGATATGCTACAATGCTTGGTCATAAAGTCTGCTCATATCAGCTTCTCAGTATCCTATATCACTATAGTTGGCTCCCACGCCGCCTCTCCCGATCCGATCCCCATACTCCTCAGCCGCCATCATCGCGTCAAAATCGTCCATCTTGCCATTCTTCCCGCTACCTTTGCCCCCAGTCACCTCGAGGACACTTGCTTGCTGCAGTACAGTATGGTCAGCCGCCGGAGCACAGGATCATGCAAGACGTACCTTTTTCAAGTATGCCGAGTTTATCCCCATCTGTTTGCTCGCGTATGCAAGCTGACTTTTTAGCCAGGAAGCCATATCATTGGCTCGGTCGACCTGAGCGAGTACTCCAGAGGAAGCGGGATAAGTGTCTTCGTCAGAGAATGTGACGATTGAACCGCCTGGAATTGTAGACGTGGTAAGGCTTGCATGGATGGCTCCTGAGGTGATCTGGGCAATTGACCGATGTGAGCTTCGTGAAGCGGAAAGGTCTCATGAGAGCTCACCATACCCTGAAGCACTGCCATAATCTCAGTCGCTCCAGTCGCGCTCGCCTTCCCGACCTTTGACGCGAGATCATCAATCCGGATCCGCGTATATGTGTCTTTGACCTTTAGTATCCTCCTCCTGAGGGCGGATGCGAGTACTTGTCCAAAGAGACCACCGTTACAGTCCTATCAGAGTGTATCAACGTACTAGCCTTCGCACTTGACATGAGAAATGTACATTGGTAAACTCTGCCTTCCCCTCTGCCGCCTTCACTGCCGTCCAATCCCTTGCTTCGAAAGCTTTAGCAAGCTTGGTATACTCTTGCGCATTCCTCTCGATGGCCCGAGTGACGGAACTGTGGGTGTACTTGGGAAAGTGGAGAAGCTGTAGAACCGGTAAGTCGAGCTTCTGAACCAGAGGAGGACTCGCCTTGCCACACACGACCAACTCGCAAAGGATAGCTCGCTTAGCGCATGCCAGTTGAACAGCCGAAGCAGCTTGGGTAGGAACGGATACCGCCTGTAGGCACTGCATCAGCTTCTCCGCAGTCAATGAATTCGTGTAATACTCACGGCGCTGAAGAAATCGACAGCCCGAGCGTAGTCTCTCATTGCTACGCAAATCAAACCAGCATGATGGTGGTAGGTGATCATATCGAGATATGATGGAGCTGCCTGCAAGTACAATGTCTGAGCGGATCATTCCGCGATGCCAACTGGCCTAACGCACCGAATAAACATCTACGGGAAGCTCGTGCATGACCGACAAAGCATGGTCATAGCTCCTAGCTAAGAGGCACGCCTTCCAAGTCTTGCATCAGCCGAGTTATGCAATGAATGGGACAAACGCACCTCGAGAAGAGCAGCATGAGCACCGGAAAGCATACCTTGATTCGTCGAACGGCTGATGAGGTTGTACAGGGGCTGGACTGCGAGTTCAGGCTGACGAGAAAATAGATAGCGTCAGCATCTCGTATCTGGAGGAAGCCATTGATGGTAATGCACCTTTTTCATTTGCTGAGTGAGTCGTAGGATGCCCCAGGCCAAGTTATCAGCTGGCGAGGTCGTCAGCAGTGCCCTTAGGCTGGTCCGAGTAGACTTACTTCGAGGTCGACACAAGTGAAGCTGATTTTCATCGCCCATAGTGCAAAGCTTAGAGGCGAAGGCGAGAAGCTCCTCATTATGTAACCTTTGAGATCGGCGGCGATTGAGGCGAGCGGAGCTATGCAGAACTGATCAGTCGTCGTCAAACTTGAGTGGGCGATCTTGAACCTACACTATATACACTAGCGCAGCGGCTAGTGATGTCACCGCCGCATCTTGCAACCTAGACAGATCCTCATCTGGCATCGACAGTAGCTCCTCTCCCCTGGCCACCTTGTCTTTCGAAGTCCCACTCTGACCTTTCCCCTCCGAGATCTGCTGTAAGAGAGGGACGAGGCATTCATGAATGGATTGTGGGGTATCGCATCCGTTGATGAGGTTGCGGAAGTCAGAAGGGGTAGTGGGGACAGGAGGGAGAGACCGGGTGCCCGATGCACCAGGTATCGGAGGGAACGCAGGATGAGCAGCTTGACGAGACATGCTTCCCTACTGCTTGATGAAGAAGAAGGTGATTGAGGGAGGTTGAAAGCGAGACCCCGAACGAGAGGGCATCACGTGATAGAACTGGAGGCTGCTTCTGACGGGATACCTAGATAAAGAAAGTGTGCCGGTTACTTGCCTTTGCCGGAGCGCTTTTGTCGAAGGAGCGAGGAATCAACCACCATCGATCCTCTTAAGGTTCCTCTTCTTTCCAAATAAACCTAGCTCAAAAGAGAAGATCATCTATATCTCCCTTTACCCTTTGATCTATACTACATCACTCCTAACATCATGTCTGTCATCACAACACCCATCACCGAGATTTGTGAGTTAGCCGTCCTAGCCTAAGTGAACACCTTGTTGACGGGATTTCAGTCGGTATCAAGCACCCGATCATGCTAGCGTGAGCTGTCAAGTTCTTGGCTGCATTGTCCTCTTGATCTGACGAACTCTTAGCGGTATGAACGTTGCTGCTGGCCCTGAGCTCGCCGCAGCCGTATCCAATGCCGGTGGTCTCGGTGTCATCGGTGGACTTGGCTACACGCACGCATCCTTGAGCAAAGCTGCGACTCCCGGGTTCTGACTGCTTCTCTAACAGTCCTAAGCATCTTCGAGGAAGCATCAAAGAGCTCAAGGCAGCTCTCAAATCCCCTGATCTCCGTATGTGTACCCAATCATTGCCAGGTCTGACTGACGTATTCCACAGCCTTCGGTGTTGACCTCCTGATCCCTTCATTGGCTCCTACTGCCCGAAAGACCAACTACGACTACACCAAAGGTTTGCTCCACGATATCATCTCCGTGATCATCGAGGAGAAGACCAAGCTCTTCGTCTGCGCTGTCGGTGTACCTCCTCCGGATGTCGTTGAGCGGCTCCACAAAGCGGGTATTATCTGCATGAACGTGAGTTCTGACATGCCGCTGGGGTTTACCTTCGGACTGATGGGCTGTTCAGATGGTCGGGCACCCTAAGCATGTCGAGAAGGCTTTGGCTGTCGGTATGGACATGATCTGCGCTCAAGTATGCTGCCCCCCTAACCCAAGCTTTTTCTCGTCTGACCATACTGTTCAGGGTGGTGAAGGTGGCGGTCACACCGGCCGAACTCCCACCTCCATCCTTATTCCCGCCTGTGTCGACATTTGCAAAGGCAGGAAGTCCCCTCTTACCGGCGGACCGGTATGTGCTACTAGCTGCTTCCGTGGTCCTGTACTGACTGGCTTCTGTAGGTTCACGTAGTCGCGGCTGGCGGTATCTACGATGGACGTGGTCTCGCTGCTTCTCTCATGTTCGGCGCGCAAGGTGTCTGGGTCGGTACTCGATTCGTCGCTTCGACCGAGGCCGGCGCAGCGAAGAAGCACAAGGAGCTGTGAGCGGAATTCCCATTGCCGTAGGTCCATCCATTGACATTCTACATTAGGGTCGTGTCCGCCGATCACGGTGACGCAGACACCACTCTCATCTACACAGGTCGACCGCTCCGTGTCCGCCAGACAGACTACGTCAAGTCATGGCGGGGCAGGGAGGAAGAGATGTAAGTCAAGCCTTCCGTGCGCGTTGTATGCCTAAAAACTAACGGAACCTCCTAGCCGCCAGCTAACTACCCAGGGCAAGATCCCACACGATGTGGAGCTGCAGAAGCACCCCGAAAAGTCGATCGAGGGTCGCATGTGGCTCATGGGTGATGTCAGCGCTCTTATCAAGGTCAGCTACCAATCGACAATGGGCCAAATAGTATGCTGATATTTTACTCAGGATGTTAAGCCAGCCAAGGAGATCATCGATGACATGGTGGCGGAGGCGAAGAAGTGTCTCGAAAACGGTGCCACCATTGTCGCTCAGCAGCGCTCCAAGCTTTAGTTTGATTAACAGTCATCTCTCCTATTGAACCGAGTGCAATAGTTGTCATCATTGTGAGATCATCAGGGGAATGCATGTCTGTCTGCTTGCTAAAGGTTGTTAACGACTCTGAGCCTTTCCATCCCGAGGGACGACTTGACGCCTGGCGAGGCAGAATTCTCACTGACGTCTCGGACAATCGCCTACAGTTGACAAGCCCCATACGAACGCATACCCGGAGTCGTCTGACCAGGACACGAATATCAGAAGGCCATAAGGACATTTGGAGCTGGTGCAGCAGTAAAATAGGGGCAGCAGCCGAGCGATACACAGTGTATTCAGCAACATAGGGCCTTCGAAGCAGGACAAAAAGGTGGGGAATAAAGGCAATCTGCCCAGAGAAAAAAGGTGGGAAAGCGTGAGCTGAGTCAAGTGGACGGAATTGAAGAGGATGATGTTCTCCGTGTCTGAGATCTGATGCGGGAAGAAAAACAGTATTAATCAGATACGAATACTTCGTCTGACGCCTTTTGATTTCATTACGTTCCCTAGATGCAGGGACCTGCGAGAACCCGATGTCTTCCTCGCATGATCCCCTCGGCGCGATGTAGATTTTCGATCAGACAACGCCATTCCGCGGAATCACGGACTGAACACTGTGCTCTTTCCTCCAAGGGTCTTGAGTGGCTAAATGCCGCAATACGTGTTGAGGTAGGAGGCTCATGAGCGAGGACGCATGCCTGATCACCAAGGACTAATTCATCGGTGAGCTCACGTGGATCCCTTGATTAGTATTCTGCTTCTTGGAATATGCTGATCAATCAATGGTCTTCATCCAGCCAACAGGAAATTTAAATCGACTCAGATTGAAGAAGAGTTAGTCGTGATTAGCCATTCATTTGTCTTTATTGATCATTTGCCTGCAACTCATTTCTTGTGTAAATGAAGACATGACTTAGATCAAGACGGCCATCATTCGCGTCGAGCAACCTATCCGTGATAAGCGACAGAGGAGGATATCGAAGGCGTGACAGACCGAGCAATCATTCTTTTCATCAAGCCGAAAAAGATCTGGTTACAGTGGACTTAGAAGAAGTCCCGCTTTGATTATTTCGAACAGCTCGTTGCGGTAGACACAACGCTGTTTCACTAAACGGTTTCAACCTTACTTCCTGGATATACAAGCCGGGGAAGCTATCCAGACCTGGACACCGTAGATGCTTTGTCTCTCGAAGTACAACATCCGTAGTGTCAGATATCACTTCGTTGTCGAGTACAGAAGATGCATGCGATGGACCCTTGATTGGCAATGTCAATTCTGGATGAGCCATAGCCTTTGTTCGAGATTTTGTTGTCGAATCGATCATCTTTGATACGTAAGCCAGGGACACATGCAGTCCAAGCGATCTAGTCATGCTGATCTGCAGAGCACGGAAACCACCACGTTCGTACACATCTAGTCTACTGAATGTTAGTTTGACACATCAGAGCTTGCGCGGTTCGGTAGGTCCGCTTCAGGCCGAGTTTATTAAAGACTAGTAAAACGCAAGAGTGTACAAGAGATACATCCCTTGAGAGTACAAGAAGATGGGTGTCTGTGACACAACCATCCCATGTTACAACACGTACCCCGCATAGTGAATTCGACCCAACAGATCGAGACCAAGGCTAGTCTAGCTCGGAGATGGTTATTCGGAGGTGGCGACTCCGAGACGGCGTTCCTCAGATTGGTTTCGAACTATCCGTGCGCACCGAATTCGCGGTTCTGCTTCCCATGTGCGCGCTCTTTTGGGTCATTTCCCCAACACATCTCATCCGGCGAAAGCGGGCACGGGGCCCTGCGCCTATCTTCAGGGATTTCGGGACGCGGATCAGCAGTGGAAGGAGAAAGGAAAGGTGAAGTCACAGCAGATATTTGTCATCGCGTTCAATTTATTGCATCATTGCCAGATTCGCCCTTTTTTTCCCATTTTTGCACTCGCTTCTCAAGGACTGTGAGCAGATGACGGTATCTGCACGTGGAACTTTATCTGTGAATGCCTTCTGATGCTCCCTGTGTCAGAGCTGGAGGCCGAGAGGAGTATCGTAGCTCGCATATGTGACGTCATGTTCCACGACGTAACCTATTTAATCAGTAAACAAGAAGCGATCTGCAAGATTGCTCCAAACGTGTCAATACCTTACCATTTTCCCAATGGACTTCTTCGATCACACAGCAACACATGCACGAGCGAACAACATGCCGGGGACCCAAAGCACCAACAACAGCGGCGCCAAGTCCACTCCCTCTACTGTTACAGCCAGTCAGGGAGCGGGCTCCTGGACTCAGACGGGTCGAAGGCTGCTCCTCAATGATGCCGTCATTGATGCCGTCATTGATGCCGTGCATTCGTGGGGCAATACTGGTATAGGCGGTGCAGGTACGCCTCCTGGTAATACGGCGGGGCTGGAGGCCTCACCGGGAAGAGCAACGTGGGTGGCAGGCACAACCACAAATCGCAATCCATTATCAGCCAGGGGCGGAGTTCTCGTTAGGGGTCGGTGGCGAATTCATGGTATGGGGAAGTATCCGGGGGAGATATGTACGAGATATAACAGGAAGATCAGGTTAGAGATAGACGCGATGCAGTAGGGTGAAGATTGAGTTCTCGGGGTCATCAGCTCACCCTTCACTGCGATATCGACTCTCCTTCGGCTGGTCATCTTTTGCGATTAGACTCGGAGTGCTTGGTCGGCTCCACGGACGGACCGGAAACTCTTTTACGTCATCCACAGCTCTGTTCCGTCCGTGATGATGTAGCTATCTCTATCATAAAAGGACTGTTCAATACTCCTGCCGAGTGCTCACTGTCATTTGTGAGTATGCTGCTTACTAGGACCACCCGAAAGGGTGGCATCATACACTACCCGTATGAGGAAAATGAATGCCCCATTGCGGAACCGCGCGAGAAAGTGGCGAATTCCGTGAGCATCCCAGGACGAATTGTCTTAATCCAGAAGACGAAAGACACGCTGAGAGGCCTTCCGTCTTCATGGTGCTAATCTATTCCATAGTATATAAGATAAAGAGAAGCTTTCTTTGATCCAGTCAGTCCGGCCAAACCTTTTCCCCGTGAATCATCGATGAGGGCTTCCGATCGATGGTCATCTGTCATCAAAGGCGAACGCTCCTACTTTGTATAATTGACGCTGCTGGATTCATTCCAAGCTGACGAGTATATAGAAGAGATGAACGTTCAGACACTTCGCTTGAGAGACAGTGTCGCCGTTTTTACCGAGCCTCCTTTCGTTAGGCTGCATTGCGTTGTGTTGAATGTTCATTTCGCCAGACTCCGTAAGAGTACATCCACAGCATCCTCTGCGGTCCCCCAAGAGCTCTGCCAGCCCGCTCCTCCATGTCCATAGTTGTAGACCACCACCGTCTTTTCCCCTGGTTCTTCCCAGCCCTTTCGAGGTGAGAGGTACAGGTCTGAACCTCGTTCGAGCCTCGTCCCGCCTTTCCGAGAAGGTCTGAACCCCACCAATACCGCCACGACCATCCTCTCCAGCTCCTTCAACCTCTCTTCCTCCGTCTTAGGCGAATCATCATCTTCAGGCAAGGTAGGAACCAGCTCCGGGCAAATCTCCAAAGTCCGTCGTAGTATATCCTTACCCGTCTCTTCCCTCGGAGCACCCTCCCTGTCCCCCTCCTCTCTAGTCCCGCCCAGAATGACCTCCCCGTCAACCCTCGGAATGACGTAACTCCTCTCACCACCTTCACCACCTCTCAAACTCCCTACTTGCCTCGTATACCCTGACTTCACCCACGGAGCGTGGACTTTCACAATCTGTCCTCGAGTAGGAAAGACTGTGGAGTCCTCTACTCCTCCGAGGGTGAGCGCACCTAGGCCGACGCAGACGAGTACCGCCAGAGGTGGTGATGACCCGATTAGTGCCGTGATAGCCGGGTCGGAAAGCGAGTTGAGGGAAGTGAGACGATATCGATGGATTGTGACTTTTCCTTCGAGGAGCCGGAGGAGACGAAGCAGGTAGGTTAAAGGTGTCATCGTGATTGAGGTGAAGGAGACGGTATGGTCGGCCAGGTCAGATTGTTCCACCCGGAACTACCTCAAATCTGTTATCAACCATAGGAAGGGATGTAAGGGAGCAGATTGCTGGAAAAGCTTACATCCGGGTGCTCCTCGTATATTTTCAGGTGTTTCCCAGCATCAACATAATACTCCCTCTGCTTGATCCTCATCAATCCACTCCCTTCACCTTCCATATTCAACTCTTCACACATGACCTGAAAAGCTGTCCATCAGCTCCCACCAGAGTAACTCCTGACATACTAGTCCTATCCCATCTTCTCTGTCTCTCATCGGAATCATCGGCGAAACTGAGATGATGGGCTCCTGCTAATGTCGATGCGTAGTTTGGGTCGAGTGGGTCAGAAGGGAGATGAGAGGCTATGATGTGGATTGGGTGGTACTGGATGGTATAGAGGGATGATTGGGAGAGACGGATCGCTGTTGTTAGTCCGATTATACCGGCGCCTAGGACTATTATTGGGCGAGGTTGAGACATGATGAGATTGAGCAGGAGTGGAGAATGAGGTATCGATCATGAGGCGAAGCGATAGCGGTCCGGATTATAAGAGGACTCGAAGTCCAGCAGCGAGAGGTCCGGCTTGACTCCCGAAAAGAAATTGGCGAAAATGTGGGCGAAGTATGGATTGGCGAGGATATGTTTGGGATGGACCTAGGCAGAATTCTCGGCGAAAGCGGCGTTTCCACCTTACTCCTAAATACATTCAAGGGCGAACGATGCAAATCATTGTTCAAAAGTATACATCTCATACAGCTAGATCGTTACAAAGCCTCCTCGCAAACATTCGCTAAGCATGATACTTCCCCTTAAAACCCGGCAAGATCTCCTCCCCATCCTTGGCCATATAAATAGTCGCCTTCGTCTGTGACCACTTCTGCTTTGATACCGTAAACTCTCGCATCGTCGGGACCCTCGCACCGGCCTTTTCGAAGGCGTCCTGAATGTAACCTTCCCGTTTGAGGACTGGGCTGTCAATTGTGTTTAGGACGAGATCGTTTTGTGGTCTAGCGAAGTAGAGGAGACCTAAGCGGTCGACGTGGCGCTGATCTTTCGGTGGCAGTGATACCTACCGGAGATATCGTTAGTGGAATGCCAAAGAGATCGAGAGGGAGTCGTGAAACTCACCCGGTGAATGGTCGACTGGACATATCCTCCCGTAAGGAAGCTCAAAGCATCACAAGTATTGACCGTCAAACTCGCATCCAACGGTTTTGCCCACTTCCAATCCCCATTCTCATGATCCTTGCTCTGCAACACTGCCACGCGTTGTCTGAACAAGAGCGTAATCGTGCCCAGATCGGTTTGACCTTGACTGTAAAGTCCATCGGCTGAGAGGAGTTTCTCCTGGTTCTCAGGGGTACACGTTGAGTATTTCATGTATCGTAGGTGATCCTCCGATTTCAGAGAGTATTTGTGTAGGTCGACAAAGTAGTTCTCGGGGAGTTCGAGGGCAAGGGTCAAGAGGACGTGAAGGGGGTCGAGGATCTTGCCGTGGAGGTCCTGAAGCGGGTATCAGCTTGTTACAAGGGTAATCCACTTCAGGGCAATGTTCGACCTCGGACGTACTCTTGCAAACTCCTTGATCTCATCGAGGTTGTTCTGTATCAAATCCGGAAACTCTTGCGTGAAATGCCCATTGAACTCTGCGTTTGATCAGCTCGACGGTCCATTTTCAAGTGAAGTGTCAATGATGAGTCTTTTTAGACCGAGGATCTGAGCGGTAAATACTGACTAGGTATATTATACACTTCCGTCTGATCAGGCAAACCCCCCACCAATAACCCTCCTCCCAGCGGGTCGATACCCATTATATTCCCCATTATCCAAATCAGGTGTGTACTTCAACTTCTCCTTCAAAGGTAACTCGTAAAAAGCCTGACCCACCGCGAACTGCCGGTCAACCAGGGACTGATCGATCCCGAAGTTTGTAACGTAGAAGAAACCTTTTCTGCGGACTGAGTTTACGAGGGTTTGAGCTAGTTCGTGGTTGCCTTGGGGCGTACCGTATTTGGATAGGTCGATAGTGGCGACTGGGCATGGTCCAGGCTCAGCTCAATGAATGAAGTATGTGCGAACGGGTAGAGTGATGGATGGGTAATACCAGCGCATCGAATGATTACTCACGATCAGCCCAGTCGAGGTCCTCTTTCGTCTCCAGGACGTGGGAGTATGAGCTAAGTTGCGGGACAGCGATAGGCATCTTGGCGAGCTGATCTATGCTTTGAAATGTCGGAAGAGCCAGAAACCGGAGAATGTTTCGCTAAACGGGTATATGCCTATATCAGGTGGAATCCTTCCCTCAAGCTGACAAAGCGAAATTACCTCCCATCTGATGATGAGAACACTGTCGTGCTCAGGCAACTCTGAATCACATCATCGGATCTCGCACGGAAACACACGAAAAAGCGGATTTCACCGCGATGGCGCGCTCGATTGCGAAGAGTGGCACATTCTTCAACCTTTTCTTGACGGATCTGTTGCAGTCTCGGCTGTGAGTGGTGGATGATTGCATCAGATCACGTATTGACCCTGAATGAGGAGTACGCAGGACGTCGGGAAGAGGTGGAGGAATGGGCATTCTTTGAGGCTGTTGATAAGCATGATGCGAGATCCGACCATTCTGTGGCGTACTTGCGTGCGATTTCTCGAGAGCGGCTAGCGGATCTCTCCTCAAAATCAGGTAGGACAAACCAGCTTGAACTATAGGTATCAAGCTCTAGCGACCTCTCACCCTAGTATTACGTTGTACACCAAGATGTCCGCCCTTGTACATCGTATGCAGAAAACACGGACTGGAGCTGTCATAATTGACGTCTTTGACTGGTACCGTGAGCTCCTCCTCACGCCTGTCACGATTTATCTAGCTGACAGCAAGAAGCCGCTCACTACCCCGCGGAAGAACAAAAAATTACTCAGGAAGCTAGATCTCTCCATCCCGATCTTCGCTTGCCTCAGCTGTAAGTACACTCCCTACATCCTGAATGAAGCAAGGGCTGATCAGACGCAGTCTTTTGCAAGGTACGCCTAGGACCGACGCATGATCACCTTTACCTGACATCAATCAGTTCCTCGATCAGTCAAATATCACGAACGCATTTGTACGTTGATCAGTTGATCCGTCGATCTTTCCACCCTATTATTTATCGCTGATCTTGTCCCCGCCCAGGTGTCGGGATTGGAAGAAGATATCCATGCCGAAGGTAACACTCTAAACTACTTCAACGTGGCTTGTTAGTCCCAAAACCCACTCTCACCCTTTCGCCCGCTGACATAATTCAAAAGACTATACCGCCTGTACGCCTGTTATCCTCAACGACCTCGAACCTGATAGCTGATCCGTGAGCTAGATGTCGTCGGTCAGATCCCGATGATGACACTTCAAACCAAACCTGCCCTGTCAGTATTACGATGTACGACATATCGAGAGGCGAAACTGATGCCGGCTCAATAGCGCGCCATTTCTCCCCCCACGCTCGAAGTGATTTGGGCAGTATTCACCTTCTCACAATCCTAAGTAACGAAGCTATGGCACATGTACCTCCTCCGAGCACTTGTCGGGTTCTTCGAAGCCCCTTCTTTCGGCGGGACACATTATCCGTAAGTCTCCTTATCTCCGTCTTCGAGTACTCACATTGATCGTGAGGTGTGGATAGTCGGGAGCTGGTACCGGAAAGAAGAGCTATTCAAGCGAGCAGGCGTTTGGTTCGTGGGTAACTCCCTCGGGTCGATGTTCTCCGGTTATTCCCAAGCTGCGGCGTATAAGAACCTCTCAGGAGTGGGAGGTCTTGCAGGTTGGAGATGGCGTGAGTCCCACTCTATCCGCCCTGACATGCGGCGTCCCTCCAATATCAATCCTTAGCTAGCTTACGGATTACCGGTGTATAGTATTCATCATTGACGGCGTCATTACCCTTCCCATCGCTTTCGTCGGATTCCTCTTGTTCCCCGGCTTACCGAACTCTGGGTAGAGGTGGTACCTCACCGAAGCGGAGTACGCTCTGGCGAATACTAGGATGGAAGTCGCAGGAAAGAGCGGGAAAGATGGAGGGATCACCTGGCGGGCTTTCAAGGAGACACTTTTGAAACCGATGTGGTGGATCTGTGTCCCTTCTTACGTATGAGTCAGCAGGGTGTTCCCTTCCCTAGATCGGTTTTAGAAAGTGGACCCAGCTGATCTCGTAAACGTCCTCCCGACATTCGTCAACCTAATCTCGGCTATATCGTCATGGCTTGGTACGACTCTCGCCGCGACAGTCAGTATATACGTCTTATGGACGTTTCAAGGGGTGAGTGGACCTTCGCTGCACCTAGCTGATTGATGGTAGTTCTGGTGTTTGTTGCGGCGATCTGTCTCTCGATTTGGTCGATACCGGATGGGTTGTAGTATGCTTGTTTCTACCTCGGCGGAGTGACGGTATAGCGTCGCCGATCCTAGTCAGTATATACAACCTGAATGCCCGGACTCGAGCTCACATTCGTTAGTACTCGTGGATCAACTCGACATTACGAGAATCGACCGCTGAGAGGGGTCTGGTGATGAGTAGCATGATGACGGCCGGGTACTGTGCCTATATTTGGGTAAGTCTTCTCGTCTCCTATCTCCTGCAAGTTCCCAGTCCTGATATAGCTTAGGTCCCACTGTTCACTTTCCCAACGATCGAAGAAGCACCTCAGTTCAAGCATGGATACCCAGCAACGGTCGTCTTCACCTTCGCTCTGTGGGAATCGGTAACGAGGGGAGTATGGTACATGCGTAGGAGAGCGGAGAAAGTGCGTGATACGGAGAGCATGGACGTTATGATTTAGCAGGACGAAGAGAAGAAAAGCGGAGAGATTTCGGGAGAGGGATCACCGGTGCTCAAGGAAGATGGGATAATTGAGCTCCCGTCTGCGCTGCAGATCTTGATGATATGTAAGGGAGGATAACGGAGGCTGTCACAAGCCGAGCATCTCGGACATTCTCGCTATGCACAAACAAAATTGGAGGTGATTGGTGGAACGGCCATGGGTTATTCCGTCGAAGGGTTCGAATGATCTCGGAACTAATCGGGTTTGACCACGTGTCGCTGTCTCCCGGCTACAAAATAAGCCTACTGACCATACGGATGCTTTCTCCTCGTCTCCACTTTTTCTCTTCCTGGTCTTTCATAAGATTCAGGGTGTTAAAGGCTAACGGACAAACAAGGATGCCTCAGCCACCACTAGAAGTTGCAAAATACCTTGCATCCCCACTTCCAGCATTACGCGAGCAGTATCCACCTGGAACGGGAGGGACTGGACCTCGTGCAGAATGGCCAGAAGGAACGTTGAAGGGTGTCCAGGAGATAGACGGCTTCGAGCAGTCTGTCTCTACCTGTGAGTCGTGCTGTCCTCGACACGGTCTGAAGCTAGACTAGACTAGCTGCAAGAGGTGGATAGAGACGGAGCTGAAGACACGTTCCGTGTTGGCAGATATCGACTCCCTTCCTACCGAGCCTGTCCAACCTCACGCAGCTCACAAGTATCCGAAATTCGTTCATGCTATCACAACCATCCCGAACGTTATCAAATCGCCTGCTGACTTACAAAAATGTATGTCCGCTCCCTCTGTCGAGATACACATCAAAATAACTTAGCTGACCTAATCGTCTCCACCCTCCTTTGTCCTGTACCTGTTCCTGTCTACTACGGACTCAAACGTCATTAGGTCTTTCAACCCTCCCTCTTGCTGCAGTGTCATCCGTCCTCACTGCCTTGGATTACGACGCATCGGAGGAGCAAGCGGGACCGAAGGGGGCCCAAGCGCTCGACAAAGCGGGATATGAGAGTGTGAGCGTAGTCCAGATGGACTTCGGATGAAGCTGACATTCGCGATTCATTCAGGACGGCGGCGAAGAGCCTTCTTCCGCGGCTACAAAGACTCCAGCGGCGGACGACAAAGGGAGGTATTGGCGGTTCAACAAATCTCCTATGGGTACGTCTGCTGCCTCATCTTAGCCAGAAGGCTGCTACGAACTTCAACAGTCCTGTATTGATCAATTCTCTTCTCAGGTTCCGGCGAGTTCCTCCTGCTGCAGCGAGGGTCTGAGGACGTTCATCTGGTCGTCCGAACTATCAACTCCTCCGCACTCACTTCTCACGACTGGGAGGAGTTTGTCGTTACCGTACGCCTTCTTACCCTCGGTTCGTTAACGTAACGCTCACTGGTACTCAGGGTCCATACAACTACTCCACCAAATCTAAAGCATCATGGTACTGGTCTCGAACATGGGGAGCTACCAAACGGCTCGAATGCAAATATTGGGTCCTAACCGATTGGCAACGCTGGACTTTTGGGTGTTTCGATGAAGGGAGGGAGCATGGTTGGGTCAGTCCGATCATGGGGTACGACGTGACGGGCCCGAGTATCTTGCAAAGCCTCACATATTGGGCTGAGTGAGTATAAATTTCTCAAATTATGAATAAGGACTGTGCTGATTCACGCAACAGGTCGGCAAACGGAGCAAAAGGAGGGTTTGAGCCGAAGAAGAAGGACGTTTCGGGTTTACCTTCGTTGTTCCCTGCGAACCCGGCAAGGAGAGTGTCTGTCTCGGGGAAGAGGCCAAAGACACAGAATACGAACAGAGTTCGAGCGGCGAACGAGAGTGATGTGAGTGGAATGTTTTCTGATCAGAATTTATGTGATCAGCTGATGGTGCGTCAGATCGAGGAAAGCGATGCTGAGGGTGCAGATTGAGCATAAAGTGGAAAAGGGGCTTTGAGTTGCCCAGCGAGAATGGGACTGACCGTAGAGGTGTACCAGGGAAAAGGAGGGGGTTAGGGTGCGTGATGCGCTATACCTATTCTCGGTTGATACGAGTACGCTTTTACTATTTCATGAATAACATCACTATTCATACCAGCATTTTCGCGCGCGCCGTCGTGACTGATATGAGATGCCTGCATATGCGAGGTATGATGTGATCGATAGGATCAAGTATACAAGATAAAGGCATTTAGATAACCTATACGGCTTTTACACGGCTTCGCTTTCGCTTCGATTGTCTGAGGTCCCACCATCCCGCTGTTTGATAGCCTCCGTCTCATCTTTCCTGACCTTCTACCGATTCACCCGTGCAGCCCGTTTATCTCGCCAACTCTGAGCTCTAGCCGTGACCAACAAAGGGATAGGTAGTCCCGCGATACATATCCCCGAGATGATCGTTATCGCCCATCCTGCGCCAAGGCGATTGTACATGATCTGGATGACGGCTGTTCCTGCCGCTCCGAAGATACATCGGACGAGGTTAAGCTGGTATGTAGGGTCAGCTCACTTCGATTGGTATTTCAGAGGGAGGACAAACCGAGGCCGAGACAGCACCACCTTGTCCCGGTTTGAGGTCTTGACCGTAAACAGTAGCTGTTCCCGTCAGTAGAGGTCATTGGAGAACGAAAGGCGGTCCGACTCACCGGTGTTGATAGTACCCGTACCCAGTCCGACAAAGAAGTTCACCACCAAAGTAGCAGCTAACGGAGCTTTCGCCTCCAAACACCATCCAAGCGAAGTAGTGGCGATCAAGAACAGACTGAACCCCATATCACACATCAGCACAGATCATCCCGAATCTCGAGAATTGAATCCTCCAGAACGTAGCAACGTGAAAGGCGGGTGTGTGTGAAGCACTCACACCAAGAACGGGGCGATACATCTCAACCTCGTCAACTCTATCCGGAACTCCTGAGGTTTCTTCCGGTAATCGCCCCCGACCCGCTTTTCTTCTCGGCGGTAATACCAGTCGATCTGGCGACCGTTGATCAGCGACGCCGTCAATGCGCCGAAACCCGATGGTCTGCAGGACGTCAGACAAGAAACTCCCTTTTTCGAGCCCGAGGAGAAGACGTACAGGTAGCATAGACCGATCTTCAGGTCATTCAGGTGGTAGGTGTCCTTCAAGGCTGTCGAGTATATCGTACTTCGCTTGAGTCAGCCTTTCCCCCGGCGTGTGAAAAGTACCGAGGACCACTCACAGGATACAGTAAAACTCGAGGAAGAGGAGGGAGACGAAGATGAATGTCAAAAGGATCTCCGGAGTGAAGAGGATGAAAAACGCGGATAATGGTTGGTACTGTGAAGTCCTCCATCTTTATACAACTTCATAACGTGTATCGAGCTGAAAATGAACTCACCTTCTTCTTTGGCGGCCGTTCGATATGTTCACCCGCCTCGCCACGTTCTTTCAACTCCCGAGCTAGTTTTCTCCGCTTGACCAACATCATCGGACTCGAGCAGAGTGCAGGCGGAGGGATACTCCCATCACCGACGAGCGATCTCAACGTCTCGGGCATGAAGCTGGACTTGTCAGAAGCGTCTTCTCAAATTCGTAAACGAGGGTGGACATACAAGATGATGGGAACGAGGACGACACCGCATGAGATAGTCAAGAACCAGAAGATCGCCCTCCACCCGAGAGTCTGCGCGAATATCCCACCTATTCCACATCAGCTCAGCCCGAGCATTTTGAAGAGAACCTCGCAGCGTACCGAGCAATGGTCCGAAAGCGGGACCCACAAGCGCTCCAAGCTGGAAAACAGCATAAAACTTGCCCCTTTCCCTCGGTTCAGCGATATCGGAAATACATCCAGCCCCAATAGAGATCACAGCCGATCCTCCAGTCGCCTATACCCTCATAAGCTCTGCCCTCGAAAATCCTTCTCAATCCCAAGTAAGCCCCCAGAACCACTCACCTGTAGAGCCCGGAGGACTAGCAACAACCAATAAGCCCCAGTCGGACAAAGTGCCAAACCTATATTCGCTCCCACATACACCGTCAATGTGCCGATATAGATTGGTCTCCTTCCAAAGGAATCTGACATCGCTCCGAAGATGGACGGGGTGAGAGCTTGAAAGATTAGGTAGATGGTTACGGCTAAGGAGATATCTTCTTGGGTCTTGTGGAAGGCAGAGGCTAAGGTTGGGATGGCTGGGACGAAGATATTGGATCTACGTCCGGATCAGTAGGTTGAAAGCGGATTAAGCGGCGCAGTGCGGACACGAGTATTGCATGGGCTGTTGAGGTGAAGGAAAACTCACGAAACTGGGGAGCAGACCCCTGCAAGTCCACCAAGGATGACGATGAGCCATTTCGTATGTATCGGAAAGGTTGAATAAGGTCTCGAAGAGGTCGTCGTGTTGGTCCTTTCTATATTGGGGAATGGAGGCGGTTTCCCGTTCTCGGCGGCGACTACGTTCGCATTTTCAGGTCGATTGGGAACATTACCTCGATCTTGAGACTTGTTTCGGCCAATATCAAGGGACTGCTGGTGTTTAAAAGCCGTCTCGTCGCTCGTCTGAGCGAAGATCGGTTTGGCGATCGGTTCCGGATCTGCCGTCGAAGGAAGATCATCATTCGACTTAACATGTGTCCGAGTAGGCGAAGGAGGTGGAGAGGAATTCATAGCTCGCTGAGATATCATGTCGACTGATATAAATCGTCTACCCGAACCCTTTTATGTCATCTTTGTGAGCCGCGGCCACGATACAAATGAAGACAAAGACCGTACCACCGGGCAAATCCGACTATGTTATTTCTGTGGAAGGTCGCGTGGAACACGATCGGCCGATCGCAATTCGGCCGACTGCACTATGTTCCCCACTACCAGATGTAATACATACCCCGTGCCTTTCATACATGTCATCCCGCTCGGGCATTCAGTACACCGACTCGCCGAGCCTCTCCATACATCCCCGAGTCCACCCCAGGTCCAGGTGTTCCCGGCTGTGATGAAAACTGACCTCGAAAACGGAAGTAATTCTGACTCTGTTCCGCTGAACTCGGCGCTGTAGATGTTGCCCGCCCATATATTTGTGACTGAGGGATACATCGTGATGAGGATGTGGCTGATAGTTGTGGTGGCTGCTCATATTGCTGAGTAGGACGCCTGGGCAAGGGCGGTCCGGCGCTTTGCGACATAGCATGCGATGAGGAGGAGGCATATGCAGAATGAGGGAACCCAGCAGGCATGGTAATCTTCTTCTGGCTGATGCGTGGTGGGCTAAGCGGTCGGTCCGGAGGTATAGACTGCTCCTGTGATACGTATGATTCTCCATCTGCTTGACCGAACGATCCACCACTGAAATCACCGACCATCGGGTTGAAGCCTTGTTTCATCACATCGCCCATAGCTGAGACAGCTGATTCACCGATGTCGTTAATGATGGGGCCGGCGGAGACGGACGAGGAGAGGAAGCGGGGAAGGGCGAGGGTGAGGTGGTTGGGGTGGACGAGGCGGTCTTGTATGACGGCGCGAAGGCGGGAGAGAATAAGCTGTTCGAGTTTCGGGATGTCTACAACAAGGTCAGCATGATACAAGAAGAGCGAGGCGACGGATGCTGAACGACAGGAGCTTGACTCACCTTGCAGCTTCGCTCTACTTCCGAGCAAGCTCGTCGTCTTCAGGTGGAGGTGAAAGTCTGGCAAAAGACACGCATGCAGGTGCTGCTGTTGGTTCACCGGGTCATGTATTTGTATGCTGAGCTGTCAAGAACACATATCAGTCCCATGATGCGCTTGTCGGAGAGCGGAGAGGTATAGGGCGACAAGCTGGACTCACGGTCCCGCCAATGGATGCCAGCTCAACCCCTAAGGTCACAGGAAGCACGGCAAACCTCGGTCGAGGAAAGTTGACCAGTACGGCGGTCGAGACAGATAATGTCACAGAGTCGAGGTAATCGACGTCGATCTCAGCACGCTAAGCGGTTTCAGCTTTTCTGGTTAGCTCATGACCGCTTGAAGCGGAAGGTGGAACAGAAGAGGCAGCTTACAATACGTCCTTGTCCATCTGCAGGCCGTATCCTCGCATGGGACAGAAGCGGGAAAGCCGATCCAAGTGATAGAGCCGTAACATGTATGGGATCCTGTATAATTCGTCAGCCCATGTAAGGGTGAAAGGAGTGATTGTAAGGGTAATTCGAGTAATTCCAGCTGATAGATCCTGAATCTCACAACTCGACACTCACTAGCCAGCTCAACCCCCCTCCCTCGTCGGGGTTCAACCATCTCTCAACCCTCTGTCTCGCTCCTTCCTCACCTCCAGCTGAAAGTAAGTCATTCCGATAACCTTGCAGCGCCTGTCTTGGTTATCGAATCAAGGACCCAAAGCCAAGTGAAAGAAAAGCACACCTGTGCGAAAAGCACATTGAGCCAATCAGCCGACTCGGCAGCGTGGGTAGACATCTCGTAACCCGTTTTCATCAGGAGTATACTCGGTGATGGCGCTGGCACTGCTGTTGCCGATAGTACTGCTCGCTTCATTTCCTACGCATCAGCATGGTATATGCAAAATGCGGAACATGAAGAAGTATCTCGTACCTTGGTCCTTTGAGACCGCCGCTTTCTCCACCCCTCTTCGTCAAGCTGCTCAGAGGGCGAGAAGACGACATATCGGACGAAGAGCAAGACGAGGATGAGGAATGAGACTTGTCCAAGGACGAGGCCTTGTGTGAAAGTCCATGCGGAAGTCCAAGGTACCGGAGTGGTGGTAGACATGATAAGGGGAGGGGAAGGCGGAGTGGTTAGGGGAGCAGAGGTGTACGTTGAGGAGAAAAAGTCAAAGCGGTGATGGAGTTTTGAAATGCGGAACACCTTCGTGCCTTCGCCGCCATCAAGCGATCCAACGGTTCTTCGTTATCTAGCTTCCCACATTTACGAGCATTGACTCGAACACACATTGGAGCGATACCAGGTCTCCCTTGGACTACATCATGAAGCACCGACGGCTTGTATCACTACTTGCCAAACATACTTCAAGATCAAATACATACCGATCTTTCCACGCAAAAGAAGTTCTATACAATGCCTCCCTCTCCTCCATCGAGACCCGTCTTCGCGATTCTCTCAAAACCGCTATGAAATCCAAAGATCGACCTGCAGCCTCCTGTCTCAAAGTAACCTCCTCCTCCTCCTCCTCCTCCTCCTCCTCCTCCTCTCGTCCACTTTTCCTTCCGCCTTGAGCTTTCCACCGAGAGATCACGATTGACTTTTATCAGGCAATCTTGGCCGACGTAACATATGCCTCGAAATCATCTACAACCCCTTCCGACTCCCTTCCTGAATCAGGCGTGATCCAAACTCTACGGAAAGGTATGACCAACCGAGTAAGTCACCTTCGTTGCGATCTTGTGAATCAGAAGCTGAGAAGTATTAGACCCAAGCAGCCGAATCATATTCCCCTTCGTCAACCTCTCCCCAGCCGGAGATGTACGAGAACCTTCATAACGAGATCAACCTTCTTCAATCCTTCCTTCCCCAATCACCTTCATCCGAATCTGTCTCACAAACAATACAAGAGGTCATAGCAGGCTTAAACGAGGAGGTACGGAGTAGTAAGGGAGCTGCCGGAGCTGTCATGAAAGCATTATGGACGAGATTAGGAGATGCCGGACAAGCTGTGGACCGGAAAGAGGTTGGGAAGATGGTTGGGCAGATACTCAAAGGGAAGACATAATATATGCATGGATGAGAACAGGATGCGCCCTGTGACATAGGTGATTGTGTTTCGGTTGCGTCTAAATTATGCTGGTCTTGACTCGTGTTGTGTCTTATGCTGGTACCGCTTCAGCTCGACGCCTCTTCGAAAATCTCTCCTCCTCGACCTCTTCTCCTTCCATCGGCCCCGCCATCCCATCAAACAACAACTCCGCAATCTCGTCATCCGCCATATCCTGCTCCTCTTGAGATGACATTGCCTCAAGTCTCCGCTTCTCGCCGATCAAGACGGACTCTGCCAATTGCCTAGATCTCTCCCTCCGTGTCGCACCTCTGACCGCCTGTATGGACGCGTTGGATTCGGTCGTCGCCGCCCCCGAAGACCTCGCGGTGAGGGATCGCTTCGAGCTGGAGACACGATCTTCTGTGAAACGGAGCGGAACAGCGGTCTCCGATGCGACTGAAGGGGTAAGGAGGCTAGCATCGGGTGAAGGCGAAGTCAAGGGTTCGAGATTACTGCTTGGTATGATTGCCATAGCACCGATCGATGAGTCCGCTTTCTTCGCGTTCTGCGGTTCTGCGACAGGAGCCTCGGACAGCGATGCACGAGCGACTGTAGATGAAGGGCAGGTTGAGGCCTTGGATCGCGTGACAGTTTTATTTTGCCTCGGTGTTGTCGAAAGATAGACGATCGAGGAGGAATCCGAGATAGGGGAGTTCGAATCAGAACCTTCATCGCTCCATTCCAGCGAAACGGACCCTGGCGGAGAAGCCGCTCTCATCGAACGCGTCTTTGGCCCTGTATGCCAAGCACCTTCTTTCTCTTTCCCCTTGCGGGTAATCTTCTCGTGGATGACAACTTTCGCATGATCCTTAGCCGCCCGCTGGAGTATCGTTCGACTGCCCGACTTCTCAAAGTGAGAGCCGTCCGGCTTCGAAACGGTAGTTTGCTTCACCTTCCGCTTCTTCTCCTTCTTCGGACTCCCAGAGACCGACCAACTCTCGGCCGCAGAACCGGGTCGAGACATCAAATTGTCATACGCAATAAGTCCGACACTAGTCGAAGCAGCCTGCTGAGCGGAACCATCGGGCATCGTAGTCAAGTCGCCTCGGAGCAAGCTCGCCCTCACGGGTTTGGGCAGTCGTGACATGAGATCTGCCAAAGTTTTGTCGCGGTTCTTGCGCTTGTTCGCATTGGTGGTCAACATACCCTTGTAGTACAGCATCGTTTCACCCTTAGCCCGGCGTGTCTTCGCTCTCGCGTTGTCATCGGCAAGATTCTTCTGCAGAGAACGAATTTGATCGATCTTCCCTTGGTCACGTTGACTTATCCGATGTTCTGCCGTCGGGACATGGTGTGCTCGCGATGGATACACAACTATACCGGCCGGTGCGGCACATCCTGGCTGAGCCTGTGCAGCATGCTGATCGCTTGCCGACGGGGCTAACTGCCATGGGACAATGTTTAGCTTGGGAAGGTTCATCGCGGCCTGGCTTGCCTTTGCCTTCTGCACCAAGCCATTCTCCTGCACTGCCGGCTGTTTCGTTTTCGACGCTATCGTAACGACAGCTTTGGCCTGCGCTTTCAGCTGCTCCAGAGATCTTTTGTTGTCCGTCGCCTTTTCTTTCGATGACTTCTTGCCCTTTTTTCCTACTGGGGCCTGCCTATCCGCTGTTAAGCCCAAGACACTCGCAACTTTCCACTTCTCCACCCTCTGCCTCTCGTTGAGCATTTCGCCAGCGACGAAGGTGCATGTCTCGCACATATTTGGGAGAAAGCCCATATCAGCAAGATCGGATCGTAGAGGGGTATCATCGAAGGACGGGTCGGGAGCAACGGATCGAAGGATATCAACGGCTTGTAGGAGGGCGACGCGGTGCTGTTCATTGAGAGGGGAGGGACGGTCAGCGACGTCTGCCAAATAGCGAGAAACGTCGACAGCGCGGAACGTACGCCACTGATCGATGTGTGCTCGAGCAAGCATCTGCGCTGGAGGCTCTTGATCGGCTGCGGCGGGAGCCGTTGTGTATGGCCTGCGGACTTGATGAGGTACGACCGGTGGTGGTCTGGGAGATGGTGACGGGATGGCGCGCTCGTGCTCGGTTGTCGGCTCGACTGATGCTGGACGTGATGGTGACCATCGATGACGACGGCGTGAGTTCGACGGTTGATTTGGCTTGGCAGGAGAGCTGTCGATCTCGAATGAGCGGTCCCTTTCTGACATGTACTGCGGAATGAAGCGAGGAAGTAAGGCTGGCGAATCGGTCGAATTCGTCATGTCAATGCCGATGTCGATAATGATACCCTTTCTGAGCAATGCTTGCTTGCCGCGCTCGATCCAGTGTCGCAGGACGTCAGGAGCTTGATACCAATGCACGAATGACGCGTGTGACGGGAGATCCCCAAGCGACAGCTCGGTTTCGATGGCTAGAGCCATAGCAGCAGGAGCACCTTCATCGGATTGCTCGCCCGTCACTGAAAGCTTCGGCGTTAAGCCGCCCGCTCGCACCCAAGCCGGAACATTTTCCACCATCCTGAGCTCCTCGAGTATACCAATCACGCCCAGCAGTATCTCGTCCAAACCAGTCCGATCCGCCTCTTCATCCTCATTGAGCCGGGTAACAGCAGCTTTGGTTGACTGATACTCCTTCTTATCGTACTCAGGTATGACAATCTGACTCCAGGGCTGGAAGACAGCTTTGAGTGGCGAATCATCGAGGAGGACAGTCGTGCTCTCGTCAAAAGGCCAGACCTGACGGAAGAGATCACGGGGATCGGCGTGTTGAAGGTGGAAGATGGGCTTGCGCAGGTCTTTGACGGTCTGCACCTTGCGACCTGGGTTCACATCAGAGGTGGTGCAAGTTGAGTACGAATGACCGACCATAGTCCGCACTGGATAGCCCTAATTGATCTCTGGCCCATACCCCTAGCAGTCTGCCTTCTCCCGTCTTCTCTCGTTCTGCCCTTTTCTCCGCAAACTCCTCCTCCCAGACACCCTCGATCCACTTCATCCCAAAGCCGACCTCGACCATCGCTCGTACGTTGTTGGACTGTGCTGAGGACCATACGAAAACCTCCCAAGGGCGGTCGGGCGGCGTGGTGCTGGATTCTGTCACTGGCTCAGGAAGGAAGAGATATTCGAGGAAGCAGGATAGATATGGTCGAGGGTACGCCTTACGCTTTTCACCCGTCTTTCGTTCTGCTCGGTAGATGAGAGCACCGTTCAAGTCGAGCACGAGGAGTTTGGGGGTGACGGCGGTGGACGAGCTGTTTGACGATTCCCGCTTTGACAGCTCGATATACGGTTCTGGCGGAAGTGTGACGAGGAAGGGTGCGGGAGAGTATGCTCGACTCTCACGAGATGATGAAGAGTGGTCTGGAGTGGGCTTGAAAGTTGGCGCGAGTGGCGACAGTACTGAGGGGGTACCAGGTGCTGGAGCGGTTGCAGCCCGGCGATGCGGAGGGATGTTGGCGTCCTGTGTAGGTTCTACAGGTGGTGACCGAGGTGCCCTACGGACAGGAGATCTTCCATGTGAAGGCGGCTTCGAAGGTGGACCAGAGTGAAACCCTCGTAACTGCGAACTTCCGCTATGCTCCCTAGACCGCGGTACATCCGCTCCACGCAAGGTGAAGCGAGAAGGTCCCGCCTCAGCACCCATGCTTGGACTCCAGGAGTCCTGAGGCTGCCAAGGCATCGAGCTTGGAGGAGGCGGTCGTACAGGCTGTCCAGCTATCTGCCATGCCTTGAAAGACTCAGGGTTGGGGAAAGCTTCAGAATCTCCGGGTGCTCCTTGAACCCACTGCCCTTTGTCTTTCTGATCTTGAACATCGGTCGACCAGTGAGAGGGGTCGGACATGCTGCGTCGATGGGTATCGGGAGCCAGGTTATACGATCGAGACCTGTTTTTATCTCGTCAGCTTTGTTGCCCAATTCAGACTAGGGTTGATGGACCGACCGAAGGAAGCTAAGGGGAAAACTACGATGATGAAGCTCAGACCATTTGAGTGAAACTGGCCAAGATATAGAGACGAGACTTCTGATCAGCCGAAGAGACCAGCGACGCCCATACATGCGCTATCAGGGGTGTCCTCCAAGCTTGATGAAAAGAATTGACTCAATGGTGAAAGCAGCGAAGCAGGACATGCTGAAATCGCAAGGGAACAGTACTTCCCGCCTGCACGTGGAATATCGAGCTGATTTCAACAGTCTTATCACCGAGCGCGTCCTCGCCTTTAATGCATTGATCCCGCTCAGCTCTTACGTTGTTGAAACAATATAAAGAGAGAGACTTATGATATGATACTTGAACTTTGAATGCTCGCGACTCGTCAGACAGCGTAAAGTAACAAAGTGACGCCGCTATTCAACTAGCTGATACGCATATCTCCAACTTACCCTTGTGGTCCCCTTTTTCAGCGTCCTTTGCGCCTGTCAAACTCATGCATCGGCCATAACGGTCGAGGCTACGTATACCGATTTGATGTCATCTGAATAGGCTGTCAAGATGGCCTTACCAAATATAGAGCTTCCACACTTTCTACGACCTCTTCTACTGATCCCGCACTATGAGCGACAGATAGCTGAGTCCGTTCATGGCTGGGTCGAGGGGAGCAACGACAGGTACGCCGAAGCACAGCTATTCATGTACTGATCCTTAGACTCTTTGGACCGCTGGAGCAAGTTGTCGCGGGCGTGATCGTTATCGGTCTAGGTGGGTCTCAGCCACCAGGCCCAAGCTAATGAATAGCATTACAAGCTCCACCTGCTTTCTGGGTCAGTCCGCCAATAATCCAGTCAGACAACGCTACCTCGAACGACCCATCTCGCACGCCTCGACCACCAACAACTGATCAGAGACCTCAAGCCGGATCAGAAGAAAACACTCATCACTCAATCCTCTCCTTCCTGAATGAAATCGGATCATGGCAGATCAACCCCATCACTCTGGCTTTCATCGGAATGACTATCGCCGTCGGCTACAAGCTTATCCCAGCTGAGCTGATGATCCGACTGAAAGACTCTTGGAACCTGTTCTGGCCGCCCTGGCAGGACCGCACTCGTTCCAGAGGTGCTGATGTTGCGATAATGGGGAGCTCGGAAAGATCTCAGAGAAGCTCGAGACCGACGGAGAGTAGCCGGGGCCGAAGAGGCGAGGACGAAAATAAAGACAGAGACGAGAGTGAGAAGAGGAGAGCGAGAGGAGAGGAGAAGCGGTCGGAGAAGAGATCATTGTCGTTAGACGCGAAAGACTCGGCGGAGAACGGCAAGGCCGACAAGGGCGAGACGGAGAGCGAGAGACAGAAGAGGAAGGAAAAAGAACGATTGAGGGAAAAGGCGAGGGAGAGAGACAAGGAGAAGGAGAAGGAGACAAAAGAAGAGCGGGCTAAACGGAAAGCAAAGGAAGCAATGGCAATGCAGAAAAGCCACTTACAGAGATCTGAAGGGACGTCAAAGGACGATGGAGAGAGGAAAAGCAGGGCGAGAGATACTGAAGAGCCGGATGCAAAAGGCGATAAAAAGCGAATAGCTGACGCATCGAGAAGGGCGAGGGTGGAGGACGTGGAAGAGGGATCTGCAGGGACTCGTGATCTGACCAAGTCCGAGCTGGCCCTGAGGGAAAAGGCGCGGGCCCGAAGCAAGACGGCGAGGGCGACTTCAATCGCGCCGGATGCATTGGCGAGAGCTGACCGAACAATTGCGAGGAAGGGCGACACCCAGCTCGCAGTACCGCCTGTCGCGAATTCGTGCAATCTGTCCCGGTCAGAAAGGGTCCAACTGGCGAAGAAAGGAGTAGATCTGCGAGATTTGTCGAGTCAGACCATCGAGTCACGCTCGTTATCAACAAGCGGGGTGTGGGCATTCCTCATTGGTGCATCTGGTACCGCTGTAGCTGATGTGCTATCCTAGTCTTTCGGCCAAAGGGAAGCAACGTGCAGTGGGCGAGCGCCCTTCCGATCTACCCTATCTCAAGACCGTCGAACCTGCAAAATCCGCCTCCGAAACCCCAAGCAATGCTGGAGACGTTGAATCCGATGTCTCTGAGCCAGATACCGGCAACTCCGAGTCTGGTGCAACATCCGGCGAATCCGACGATCCCCTAATGGCGGGCGACTATCGACCCCTCAAGTCAGCACTCAAGAAGTCCAAGAAGAAACCCCGACAAAAGAAGAACATCCATCACAACTACTTCATGACCATGCGCGGGTGGAGACCACATCTGGTACCCTTCCCACATGGATGTCATCCGAAACCTCACGCACCGAGGAATGATATGTGGTGGGATAATGTTCCGAAGAACGTGGATCATATCATGGCTCCGCCGGCTATTTTGAAAGCTCCGGAGGGGGAAATCGAAGAGAATGAAAAGGGGAAGGAAAAGAAAGAGGACAAGGCGAAGGAGAAAGACAAGGATGCCGGGGAGAAGAGGGAAGAAAAGAAGGGTAGAGTCGGGGAGGACAAGAACGCCGAAAAGGTGGAAAGCGAGAGCCCGTCAACCTCCGAAACGTCATCAAGTAGAGCTGAAGCGGGCAGCGAGAAGTCGCGAAGCAAGCCACCTGACGGCAAGAAAGGCAAGGAAAAGGCTACCGATCCTGAGAAATCCAAGGACGCATCGACCGACAAGGAGAAAGAGCGAGCCAAGCTGAAAGCGGAAGCTGAAGCTAAACAGAAGGCCAAGCTGGGGGCGGAAGCGGAGGCAAAGGCAAAAGAGTCTTCGAGATCGACAACATCTACTACTCCTCCGGCTGTGCCAATCGATAGGCTGGTGTAGGTTGCGGAGTCTCGGAAGCACACAGCTTTTGCTGACTTGCCCGTAGCCAGAAGGCGATGTATGTGAGCCAAGGGCTTCTATGCGCCCTATTCTACTACGGTAAATCATGTTGCTTCTCTCTTAATTGTGCGAGCTGATGACAATGGCGTAGTCTACCAGGAGTTCGGCCTCCTGCTCTTCGTATTCTTTGTCTGGCGGTACATCAACGCCCAAAAGGCTTCCCAGTTGATACCAGCTGCAATAAGAAGCTCGGCATCCTCGTCTCGGCCGAGCGCGACTTCGACCTCCTCCCGGTCCGATGGAGCGGAGTCCCGCAGCCGTTCAAGGGAAACCTCCAGCTCGCCATCTCGCTCGAAAGAGGTCGTCGAGAAGCAACGTGAGATGCGGGCCAGACCCGAGGGAACCAAAATTTCGGCGCAGGCCTGCTCAGTCAATGACAGAGGTTCTAAGGATCCACCATCGTCGAAGCCGAAGGGCATTGACGATCTCACGCCTGAACAGCGGGAGAAGTACGAGCGAGCGCGCAAAGCGAGGCAAGAAGCAGCGCGAGATACAGCAGCTGTCGAGAAGTCTTCGAAGTCGAGCTCGAAGACGGTCGAGGATCTGACGCCTGAAGAGACGGAACGATATGAGCGAGCTGGAGCGAAGAGGAAGCAAGAAGCTTGCACGAGATCCAGTCCTAGCCAAGGTGGTAAGACAAGCGATGCAAAGGCGAGAAGTATGGATGACCTCACGCCGGATCAGAGGGAGAGATACGAGCGAGCGAGGATGAAAAGAAAAGAGGAGCAAGCAACCGATGAAGGGAAGCCGTCAAATCCGAAGTCGAAGAGCGATCCGAAGTCGAAAAGCGTAGACGAATGGACGTCCCAGCAGAAGGAGAAGTATGAGCGTGGGCTAGCAAAGAAGCAAGCGGCTGAGCGGAAGTCAGCACTGGGTTCATCTAACCCAGAAATCCCGGATAACCTGTCGCTGGAAGAGAAGAAGAGGTACGAGCGAGCTATAGCGGAACGCGAAAAGCAAGGCGAGGAGGTCGACAATGAGGATACTAAGGGTAAGGGCAAAGCCACTGTGAAGACGCGACGAGTGGAGGATCTGACGGCCGAGGAGCGAGAGAAGTACGAGCGAGCGAGGCGCGAGCGTAAGAAGGTAGAGCCCCCATCTCCCGAGCAGCAAAGGAAGCCGAGAAGCGTGGAAGATCTGACCTCGGAAGAGCGCGAGAAGTATCTCCGTGCACGGGCGAAGCGACAGGAGATTCAGAGGCGGGCGAGGAAGCCTGGGGAAGGGAGTGGATTGAGTGCGGAGGAGAAGGAGCACTTGTAGATGCGATGGAGTTTTTTGCGAGAATCAAGCCGGAGGAGGACTTGAGCCAATCGGCGCATGACTGCTTCATACACAAAGGCCACGACAGACTGTTGAGCCGGCCCGCTTCCGGAAGTTATGGCTCAACGACAATGCATGTGCAACTAGACAACAGTTATGTAAGAGAATATGCTTGGTTGGCATGATTGTGCTGGATATTGACAGACAAGAAGCGATGCTGTTGGTGACGTGTGGTGTGGTTGAGCGATGAAGTGATAGTGCCGATGAAGTCGATGCGGATTTGTATTGTTGTGATGTGAGCTTGTGTATGCTGAACTCAGATGGTCGACCCAAATATTATCTCGAACCATGCAGACGGTCATTGACGGCGGCACGGACATTCGGCAAGCCGTTTAGCACGGCAGCAGTTGGGAGATGTTTCTGTCACCAATCATCAGCAAAGAAAGGGAGATCAGAAGACCGAATGCACCTTTTTCTTTTTGATGAACAGGACTTCTTCGGGAGGACGGGATGGCGGTAGTGGGGATCTTGGAGAAGGCATACCGGTCGGAGGGGCGGGCTTTGAGTGGTGCGAGCCGTTGATCTTTGGTTTCGCCGATGCTGTGGGATCGACGGCTGGTTGACGATCGTTCCGAGGACCATCAGGTATCGCATACGAATTGCCGAACTCGCGGGCATTCGAGTGACCGTTACTTTTAACTTCACTTTCCACCTTGACTTTCTTCTCCTCCTTCTTACCGAGATCCGCGCTGGATTTTCGCTTGGATTTGTTCATCTCCGCCGTGAGCGCTTTGACGGGTTTCGCATCGTTCGGCATCGACGGAGTGACCGGTATCGTTGCCTTTGTGGAGGGTGAGGCCGGTTGCTCCTTCTTCATCTTTTTCTTGATCGGCGGAGATTCGATGACATCAGGCGCGAAGGTGATAGGGCCGTACTGCAAACATTTATCAGCAATGTGATTCCCAAGTACAGGCATCATACATTTACGAAGAAGCCCCTTTCCCTGGCATCGCCGACGATGGTTCTCCACCTTTCATCACTTCGCTCAAGGGTCGGGCCATTGCCGATGACGAAGAGAGAGCTCTTTGCACGGGTAAGAGCGACGTTCATACGCCGAACATCCTTCAGGAAACCAATGCTCTGCAAGTTGGGGCCGGACCGGACGCAGGATAGGATGATGATGTCCTTCTCTTGACCTTGAAACCCGTCGACCGTGTTGAATCTGCCACAATCAGCTGGCGTCGCTTGCGGAATCGTTTGACTCACTCGATCCGTTCAAGGATCACAGCCCCAAAAGCCTCAGTAAACTTCCGCTTCAACTCGAAAAGCTGTTCCTTGTACATTGATATGACACCAATCCTCAATGACAGATTGACCTTCGTGCCAAAGCCTTCCTCGAGTCGGCGGTACAGGTCGACCGCCACGAGCGCTTCCTGCGGGTTCTTGGTCGACGTTCCAGCCTTCATCTCGATACCTTCGACGTTGAAGAAGCGATAAGGGCCAAACACCTTTCGCCCATGCCAAACGGCCGCGGTGTATTTCGCCATATCCGGGCCATCCTTGAGCTGGCCGTGATAAAACACCTTCGAGGGGAGCTGGGAGATATCCGGGTGCATACGGTATTGGATGCTACGCAGCGTGAGCTCGAGATATAATCGCCCATACGATCGCATACCTAAGCAGTTGGACATTCGAGGGGTTCTGTCGGGCGATGCGGACGAAAAGACTTTCGTTGTAGTGCAGTCTTTCAGCATCGGAGCTGAAAGTCGTGGGTGGTAACTGGTTCGGATCTTGTTTGAATGAGATTCAGCGGTGATGAATGAAGGAGGAAGTATTGCTCACCTCCTACCATGATACACCGCTTGCATCCATACTTGAACGGAATCAAGCAACTCATCTCGATCGCCTGTGCCGCTTCATCGATAATGACCGTTTCGAAGGTATACGGTGCTAGAGAGTCCTGACCTGCACCTGACAACGTTGCGCATATTATGTCGGCTTCGTTCAGGATCGCATCACGAGCCGCTCGCCTCGCACCCTCTAGATGCCTGGTAGCATCACGGGCGGCGTCCTTTGCTTTTGAAGATTGTTGACCGAGTTGCGTTCGCCGGGTAATGAGGCTGTGATACTCATTCTCAACGGATCTGCACTTCTCGTCATGCCCATGCACCTCCTTCAGCTCGTCCTGCTTGAGCCGGATAGCCTGCTTGACCTCGTCAAGCTCCGCTTGTATACGAGCGTAGTCACCACCACCGCCGTTGTTGGCCGAGCTCTCGGCATTGACCCGAACTTCAACAAGACTGTCGAGGGAAACATCCTTGACGGCGATGTTGACAGCTGCATCGATACCGATACGAACGATGATCGGATTATGTCGTCCACCGCTCGAGCTCGGTACGCCATTCATCAATCGCTTGCAAACCTCGTCGATGGCAGCATTGGAGGGTGCACACACGAGGAGTTTCGCCTTTGTGGGTTTCTCGCCAGGCGTTGGGACAAATGATTGGCGATCCGATATGAACTTCCCGACAAGCCCGCTGATGGTCTTGGTTTTTCCGGTACCCGGTGGCCTATATTTCTTTGTTAACTTCGTGCAGCTGCGGTGCGATCTATACTGACCCCTGTATCAAAGCAAAGCCTTTCATAGCCATTGCCCCAAGTATCGCACGAGCTTGAGGCTCATTCGCGTCGTATGCTCGCTTCGCCTCATCGATGGCTGGATCGGACAAGCGGGGCATCACGGCACTACGGGCCGAAAGGATATCCGCCAGCATGTCCTGTTCGTAGTATGGCAGACCGCGAAGAGCTGCAAACTCTCTCAGGGCAGTGCTCAAGCTAAGAACCGTGAGCAGATGTCCCAAAATAGAAATGATAGCTGACGATAGATGTTTCGCCAGTTGCCACTTGGATCTCCCTGCAAGTTCCTTCTGGTCACACATGACCAGGATTCGGACTTTCAATGTCGTGTCCTTGAACTTCCTCCTGAATCCCTGCACCTTCGCAAACACTGCTCGAGCGCCCGGCTGACGAAGTACGACGACATCAGAATCGTGCACCATGAAGTCGTATGGAACAGCTCCCTGTACCGTAAGCTGCAGGTCAAGGAAGTCATCCTCATAAGTTCGAGAGGAGATCTCAACCGGGACAGGCAGTGAGGCCGCTTTGTTCTGGATGCATTGGGGCCAGAGCTCTTGCAGGTAGAGAGGTAACATGACCTGCTCGTATCGCTCGACACTAGGAAAGGTCGTGGGCACAAGTGTGAGCGCTGAAAGCTCGGCTGAATGCTTTGGTGGGTGTGGCGCAATTGGTCCGACATGATCGGGGCTCCAAGCTAGTATGTAGCGGTATAACGGGTTAAGATCCGGCCGGAGCCGTTGTTTTATGGCATGCTGACTGGCTCGTCGATCCTCGCGCTGCCGAACGATGTCGGCCATAGGCGCGCCTAGTACCTTGATCGTCCGGCGCTGCTGTGAGAAGAATGTGGCGAGCTTCTTCGGCGATTTCTGACGACAAACTAGACCGGCAATCCCCTTGTTCTCTTCGTCCGACGAAGACTCGGAAGCGCTCGATCCCGAGCTCTGCATGGGCTGTACCTTACTTCTTTCACCCTGATACGCGCCCAACCCCGATCCCAGAGCAGAAGGTGCTGGCATCCTCTGCGAGACACCGCCAATTGTCGTCCGCTTGTTACGCTCAGCAAGCTCCTGCTTATGCTCCATTCGGATTTGTCGCATCGCGCTTGATGTGAACCCGCCAACAGGTCGCGTGCTTGATTGTCTGGGCGCAAGGTTGATATTCGTTTTTGCTATCGGCTGTGGCGGCCGGAATGGCTTTTGCGGTCGCGGTACAGGTAAAGGCGCGGAAGGCAGACCGGACGAGAATCGAGCACGCTTCTCGATGATGTCGAGGTCGGAGGTGGATATATTGCTAAGGAAATCGTCATCGAAGTCATCCACACCGATCGAGGTCTGCTTCGAAGAGCCCGGAGCTGGCCTCGCAGGCTTGACGGGCTTCGCCGTCTTGGTATGAGGCGCAGTTTCCGATCCCTTGGCTGACTTCTTTGTCATCAATTCTCTGAATGCGTCCTTGGCTTTTGTACTATCTACGGATAGCGCTTTCGCTGGCTCTGGCTTGCTGGATTTCGACTCCGTGGTTGATGCGCTGCTGACTGCAGCGGCTTTTCCTGTTCCGATGTATTGGATCTCATCCTCAAAAGCGAGATCTAGGTCGAAGGGAACCAGAAGGTCGGAAAGCTCCGATAGGAGATCATCGGAAAGTCTTGTTCGATAGTTTTTTGCGGCCTGGCGAGAGAATTTATCGAGCTCGTACAGAGTGGCCTCAAGCTTCGGTGCTCTGGCGAGGTCCGGCGAAGATTTGCTGATCCGACCAAGTATAGTCTTGATGAGCTCAAAGGTTTGATGCAGAGTCTCGACGCTGAAACACGTCAATCTAGGAAGAGTAAAACGGTAGAAGACCTACTCGGTCAGCCGAAGCCAAGAGACCAGGTCTTCCAGGACGACCTCCAGCTTCCGCACGAGCTTCTTTCCGATAGATGTCGTTTTGGCAGGAGTTTCGGCAATCCCATCGCTGCCATTTGTGTCCACCAAGAGCCCGAGGGCTGCCGCTTCGAAAGCGCGGATATGCTCGGTCATTTGGCGGCCAAAGATGAGAGCATCTCGCATCCAGTCGACCATGATCTCGCTTGCATACAATGTAGCCCAAGTTGGCGTCCGCTTGAATATGACAGCAAGGGATGTCGTCATGAGCTGCCATAGGTCGCTAACACGGCGACTCATAGGTTGTCCGGTAGGGCACGATAGTAGAAAGGCTTGGGAGTGAAGCAATGCTTCGGAAGACTCAGTTGACCGACAAAGCGCGTCCAGCACATCGGTGAAACACCGGACGAGCCATTTGGCCAAACCGCACGATTCGGGAGTGACCCGAGCGGTATTTATGAAAGTCTGCAAGAATTCGCAGAGGCCATCCATGGCGGTAGCTGGATGATTTTTCAGAAGCACGTGGAAACAATCCCCTCGATCGTCGACGTCCTCGAAGGAATGCTGAATGAGGCTGATGAGAGGATCATGGATTTCGTTGACGGGTGAAAGAAGGAGGCTGACAGCCGATTTAGGCACTCCGTCAAGCTTCCATAGCTTATGGAGTGACGTGGTGTCTGGGTGCATAGCTACCGATTCCAAGCAGCGCGCAAAAGATCGCCGAGAAGTCTCGAGGCCGTTATTGATCGCTCGAATCGATCCGATCCAGTCATCCTCCTTGACCACCTTGGCCACCTTATCATAAAGCCATACCTCATGTCGGTCTAGCTTATCGATGTGGGCGAAATTTACGAGTGACCTGATCAATGTCGCAATGCCAGCGACATCCAGGGGAGAGATAAGATCATACGTTGCACTCCAGAGCGCTTTTCGCACAATAGGTCGTGGTAGATGACGTACAGGTGCCGGCGGCGGTGCTTCGGTCTTCAGCTTCTTCGCTTCCTGGCGCCGTTTCTTCTCCTCGAAGTCTACTGTAGACAACGCCAACATAGCTTCGGTGATATCTCGCCCATCGGCGCGAAAGATCTCGGAGAGCAGTGTCCTGGCAGAGTCACGTGCGCTTGACCAAGCGGGCGCAGGAACGGCTTGAGGGCGAAAGGCAACAGCCGCTATCAGTTCCGCGTGGAGTTCGAGCGTCGAGGAGAAGGCTACTGATTGCCGCGGCGATGTTCTCTCCTCGAGACGTTTTTGAACAATCAGAAACGCCTATGCAGCATGATTAGTGAGCATTGCGCTTCATAATTGACAGAAACAACTCTCACCTCGAAGATAGCTTGGGCAGCGGCAGCTCTGAGCTCCGCCGCAAACCGTTCATGCTGCAAGTCCTGTAAACAAAAGCTCGCCGCCTGGGCAAGACCTTCCGGAAACCCCGTATCCGAGCTCGATGAGTTTGCTCTTTCTTGTTCTGGTTCGACCAAGGATAAAAGAAACGGGCTGACCCAAGCGAAAGGGTTTTCGACACCATCTACTTTCCTCTTGCCTTTCTCATCGTGTCCGGCAATGGCTGATGGCGGTGAGGCGAGAGCTTCTGTGATAGCCGGCTCGAACCGGTCGACAAGCATATTTTGAAAGGAGTGATTATTCTTGATCTCGGAGAAGAGAGTATGCGGCAGCTCTGGTGACGAGTCGAAAGACCAAATGTGACGCGTGGGAGAGAACTGGAGAAGGGAGGCCAAGCAAGAAAGGATACCAGGAAAGTCTGAACGCGGGTTAGCTGGAAAGAGGTGACGCCTCACCGTCAGTCTCGGCGCCTAGCAGGCCGCTCAGAGCTGGCATAACACCGCGATATGGCCTTCCGTCCTGCTTGTCGCCCACTTGAGCTCCCAGCAAACCGTTCTTCACGGCGTCCCGGCTCAAGCTGTTACTCTCGATAATAGCCTTAATCGCTTGACATCTGACCGATAGCTCTACCTCCAGCTCACCCTCGTACAGTCTCTGTATTTCGCCTCCAATCCCGCTCTCTACCCAATCTTGGAGCGAAAGCGGTCGACGAGCTGTAGCTGGGAGATGTGCGATCGCCCATTGACGTCTAGCTCGATCGGGCGAGGTGAGCAGTCGTACAAGAAGCACAGTAAGACCTAGGGCGGTGATTGATGACTGAACCGCGGGTGGAGATAATGAGACAACCGAGTCGATCAGAGAGGACAGCTCTGGGTTCTCGAGGAGGGAGGGTTCCGCGAAGAGAAGCTGAATGACGGAAGAGGGCAAGGTTCTTGTAGAGTTACAAGAGCTAGAGGAGGACCCATAATCGGGTTGCGAGGCCTTGGCATGCTGAGCAAGGATGAAGGTAGACTGCCATTTGTCAACGGCTCCAAAGAAGTTGGTTATCGTCGTTGCTGGACGGTTGGACAGATACCTACCCTGAATTAGCGAGATAACGCATCGATCTGAACGGAAACAATACTCACTTTGCACCAAACTTCCGTCTAGCAGCCCCGAAAGCCCTCGCACACTCATCGCAACCCATCAAAACACTGTCCAGAGCAGTGACCCAAGTCCACGACATCCCTTCCCTCCGGAAAGCGAAGAGGATGATGAGATAGGTCGCTGCCTCTCTATGCAGTGATGAATGCGCTTTAGAGCAGTACCAATGATCTTTCGAAAATACAGACAAGCTCGATGACGAAGAAGCATGGTCGGAAGGTGAGGGAAGAAGGAGGTCGTACACTGGGAAGAGATCAACATCGGTAGGTGTATCTTGTTGGACGGCTCGTTTGGCGAGGACTGCCTCCACCTCCTTGACGAGCTCATCGCTGACCCTCATACCGCCCGGATCGGTGAGTGTAAACCTCTTCGGAGCCTCGGAAGTATCTTGTCAATGACTTCCGAGGTCCGTAAGGGTATGAGATATATTGTACAAAGGATTTGTCTCGGGTAGACGGTTGAATTATGGGGCAAAATCCATGGGATATGACGGTGTTGGATCCGATCTGCTTCCGTTATAAGGGAGTTTGAGGTTATGAGTGTGTTAGCGTTTACGATTCTGACTACCAGAGACAAGCATGCCTACTCCACAACATCATCTTGGCTATCGCATTCTCCTAAACCATCATCACGGGCAAGCATACCTCGCAGGCATAATTGTAGAAGTTAAATGTCAAGTCAGCATCAGACAGCTGATATAGACCTCTTGAAGCCTAGCCGTATCAGATCTGCTTCAAATCGAATACAGTTCCGTCCAGTACGGAATAACATACCATACGAAGCTAATGATGGCGGGTCTCACTATCAAACAAGGCAGTCGAAACCGCCCAGTCCGTTTCACAATGAAGGTCAATAATACCGTTGTCAGGAATGGATAAGTAATCGTTAAGAAAACTAACTCTCGTATTTTCTCATTCGCCTCAGCTTCAGATTCTGCCTTCGTTCTTCACTTCGCTTCGCTTCACTTTACACTTTTCTTCAGCAGCCCGGTGCTTTCGTTGCTTTTCCTCTTCGACAGAGCACCTTCATTATCAACACCACTCGCTTAAACTTCGCTTTGCTTTGCTAAGAATGTTCTCTTTCGTTCTACTTTTCTCCATTCTGAGTGCGCTTGCAAATGCAGCGCCGCTCGCGATACCTGCTGCTCAGGTATGTCTGTGCCTGCAGACATAGGGGAAAAGCTGATACATAACAAGCAGTCGAGCGGGATGGAGAGGTCCTACTCGAATGACCCGTTCCAGTACGAAGGTATTCCATGCTGGCAAGGCGGTCCCGAGGATATCTTGAACGACGCTTTCTGCGTACAAGTGAGCCTCCCGCTCCTCTCTTGATGTCCTTGGCTGATGATCATGGACAGCTGGATGTGAACTTCAACGTTGCTCAGTGGGATGCCGAGCATTACTACCCTGATGGTACGCCTTGCTGGAACGACGGGAAGTTCGGAGCGTTCCAAGACACCCTCTGCATCGTGGTGGATAGAGCTCATTAAGATAATCTTGTGTAGACTGATCACTCTAAAGGCGGCTGTCAGCATCAACAAGCGACTCTCTGATTGGATCTGTGCTGGCTCAATGGCCGTGAGGGCTACTGGCGGGACGATGCTTGCATAATCGTGCCTTCTCTATCGTCGCTCAGTACTCATATCTAATACAAGACGGTTTGACATCAATGTTGGTCTTGACCGCTACAAGATCAACCCAGTCACGACACCGATCGACGGCGGAGATGCTGGCTTAACGGACAGCAGGGCTTCTGGCGCGACGCGGTCTCCATCCTGGTAAGCAAGACCATTTACAACGCTTGATCTCTGAGCCTTCGACCCGCAGGCCAACGTGAACGTTGATCTCAAGAAGCGTCACTACGGGCCGGACCCGATCTCCTCGACGGTACTCCGTCTGGCGAGATGGGCACAATGGCTTCTGGCACGAGATCTGTGTCTTAGTTGGTTGTCCGCAAGGTAGTCCCTATATATGTCTAAAACAAATCCAGGAGGACGTCGAGGTTAATCTTAAGCGCGACCTTCACGGACCGCTTCTGCGCAATGGCAAGTCATGCTGGAGGAACGGCCGTGAAGGCCGTCTCGAGGGGACTCTTTGCGTTATCGCAAGTGTTGTTTCCCGACCGACGACATCGCTGATCATTGCTCAGGCGGATGTTCAGAATCACCCGAAGGATCTTTTAGGCCCCAGACGGCCTGAAGGACAGCAATGCTGGAAGGACGGTCGCGCAGGCGTTTTGAGAGGTGCTCTTTGCGTTTTCGTGCGTACCCCCAAAGTTCCTGTTCTATCACTCGCTGACATTGTCTCAGGCCGATTTCAAACTGGACTAGCGTCTCCTCGCAAACGATGTGACCGGTGATCTTCTGGGCAACCTCCTCGTGCGTATCTGTACTAGATACACGTTCAGATACTCATTTGTTTAGGAGCCTATCGCCGATGGTGGCTACAATGACTACCGTCACGGTGCGCTCGACAGTGTAGACTTCGACTCTGTAGCTGGTATCACCGACTTGGACCACCATTACAAGCGCGATGGGCTTTTGAGCAATGGCAACACGCCCGATGTCGCCATCAAGGTGGGTCAAACTCCATCATCGTGTCGCATACTTATCTTGAATATTGCTCAGGGCATCGTGAAGACTGTCGGCGACACCACGGAGCGTGAACTTCTCGGCCTAGGCAGTGATGGAGTTGAAAACATCTTGCCGATGTCGATGTGAGGTTTTCCTCTTCCGTCCCGACTTTGGCTTTGGCTGACATCAGTTCGTCCGTAGGCAGGCTGCAGTCGACGTCAGTCGGGAATACGGTGGCATCATTGTACTTCTTATCCAGAATTGACCAGTTTTCGAGGCTGATGAGGTATAGCCCGGCCGAGGTGTCGGTTCGTGAAGCGTGACTTGAGCAGTCTTCCCCCTCTGAACGGGCTCGGGAAAAACAGTAACGGTCTAACCGGAAGTATGGACAAGCTTGTAAGTCGCTAGTCTTCAAATTCTGATGAAGACAGCCAATGAGTACCTGTGACAGCTCGGCGGATCACACGCCCTTGGGGTGAGTACCTAAGTAATTGACATAACGTGATTCACCCCCCTTTATTGAACAGACCCCTTTATTGAACACCTCCACGTCCCTTTCTCCTTTATTCATCTTCCTCTGTAGTCCCCATCAAATCCACCTTTCTTGTTATGCAGCAGCGTGAGACCCCTCTCGAGCTTGCTATAGCTAGCTACAGAGCCCAGCAACACATCCACACCAAAGACCGTTTGAGCATGCGCATGATCGCTGAAGATTTCGGCGTCCATCCTTCAACCCTCTCATATCGCCTCCGAGGGGTTTACCGAATCGTATTCCCAAGGCCATGAGTACCGCCAAGCCCTCACAAATGACGAGGAACACTGCCTATTGGACTACATACGCCGCATGTCCCTCCTTGGCCATCCACCGCCACCCTACATGGTGTACGAAGTGGCTGATGAGATACGCCGGAATCGTCTTTCCATGGCACCTTCCCCTTTGCCCCTTCCCCTTCCCTTTCCTCCGCTCCGTCAGAACTGGCTCGCCAAGTTCCGCAAGCGTCACTCACAGGTTGCTGGTGTTTGGTCTCGGCAGCTCGACACCTCACGACTCGATGCGGCTACCCCAGAGAAGTTAGCACCATGGTTTGCGGAGATGGGCACGATCCGATGTCTGGTAGTCAGAGATACAGAGACTAAAGGGAAAGGGAAGAAAGGGAAGGCTACAAAAGGGACGGCGGGGAGACAGGAGTGGGTTACTACAATCCAGTGCGTATCCGCTGCAGGCAGATCTCTCCCTCCGCTGGTCATATTCAAAGCTACCGGTAGCTTCAACACACGGTGGCTACCAGAGCAGCTGGAGGTACGGGGACCCAAATTTCCAGCCCACAAAGCAAAGTCCAATGAACGGTAGGGTCACATAACTCGCGAAAAAGTCTGAGACAGCGAATCCACCGAGGAATGACGTGAAACCATTGCAGAGGAGGACGAGGGAGAAGGCGATGATACAGATCCAGGCGATGTACGGTTGGAACCACGATCGGAGGGTGAGGCGGTGACGGTTGATTCCTGGCGGTCTCGTCAGCCGGTTTACCATCGAGTGCCCCGTGGACTCACCTTGACAGTCGAGTGCGCGCTTGAAGTGGATGTAGCAGATGCAGATAGAGATCCAGCAGACTAGAGAACTCAGTGCCGAGAGATCACTGAGCCACAAGAAGACTTGGTCCGAACCGTTGTTTAGACTGAGGAATGCGAGGAGGCCGAAACAGAATGATACTGCGACGCCCAGCGAGGGGATACCCGCTCTGGTGGTCCGGAGGAAGATCGGTGGCATAGCACATGTGGAGCGTGAGTGTGTGTCTGCATGCAGTAGGGAGGTACCGACGTTGTAGAGCGAGCGCCATCAGCGTTCTTGAGCACGCATAGACATTCTCATTGCAAGAAGACAGCGCGGATGTCATCACCTGGTCAGGCTCAGCTTCAATCCGTGACATTAGAGACCATCACTCACCACCGCATGGATGATGCTCGGCAATACTTTGACACCCGTCTGTTGACAGACGACCACAAAAGGAGAACTTGCAGCGGTCGAACCGCCTTTGGCCACCGCGTCCAAGAGCTCTGACGATTTCTGGCTCACATTCAAGCCAATCATCAGGATGGCGAGCATGTAGATCCCGATGACTCGGTAGAAGACTACTCGGATCAGCTTCACCTTTCCATTGGTGAGACCTCGTCAACCCACCAGTCCTCACGGCCATGCGCATCGTTTTACGTGGATTGTGGGCTTCTCCTGCCAGGACACCCACGCCCTCGATCCCTCCACAGCTGAAGGCTGCCTACGAGTATTAAGCCTCAGCGCAGGTCAGGAGGTTTTCCACTCGGACCGACCTTGGTGAGCACCTCCCTGCCTCGAGTTGAACCAAATGAACACGGAAGAGGACTCACCAGATCCCTCTTCGTCCCATGAACGCCCTCATGAGTGAAAGCCAAATCCCCTTGATCCGAATAATCCCAAGCAGGGAGCACTGTCGGGCCCTCCGGAACTCCGAGGTTCTTTTCGTCGTCATTCATTCTGGGTGCTTTTTGGTCACCTGTATTGTGGAGCGATGAGGATTGTGCATGACATCCTGGAGCGGTCTGTACAGATAGACAAAAGACTCGGAGAAGAGCGCGGCAGCCCTGAGCCGGGTCTCACCGTCACTTGCCGAGATTAGGACGGTCTTGAGCGTGCGGAGCGCTTTACTCGGAAACTGTCTGAGGGGGAGTGCCGTTACTCGCCGAGATGACGACGTCATCTTGAGCGCACGGAACGTCTGGAGGGGAAGTTCCGTTACTTGCCGCCGAGATTGCGACGTCGTCTTGAGCGCGCGGAGCGTTTTGACTATCTTCGACTGGGAGGGGATACAATCTCAGAAACTGCCTGATTCTGTTGTAGGTTTATAAGGAATGCATGAAAGCAAGACGAGCGAAATGAACTAATCACAGTATGAACGAACGCGACGCAACGCGAGCTTATCCGAGCCTTCCAACAGATTCTACCCTCAACCTTCAGCGCCTCGACAGCCTGTCAGGGAAGCCAGGGCCACTTCGCTCCTGAGCTCAGTGTCTGAAGAGCAGTGAACGCTGGATCTAGGGCCTAGGATGGCCCCTGGCGAGTCCCCAGTCATGGGCTGGCTTTGCACCCTACAAGCCTGTCAATTATCGTCTGGCTCGCGTTCTTTTTGCACTTCTGGAGAGTGTATCGACCTTCCTCCCCAGCCCTCAGATACTATTCGACTTCCTTACCATCAATAAGTTAGCGCTCCATCTTCCCTCCTGGCAACCGATGCCAGGACAGCCATCAAGAGGCTGGAAAGTTACCTAAATGTCAGGATGGACGGTCCAGCTACTCAAATTCGCCACCAAAGCGCCCATAGTGTTTAGGCTCGGCTGAGTTCGCGTGACTTCGCTCGTTCTTTGTTCGCTCGTTTTATCTTATAGATGCATACATCACAAAACTACAACTTTTCAAGGTAATCAATCTCACCTCAGGCTACTGCCAAAGATACGGAATGACCACAGACAATACCGATTCGAGGTCCAAACAGCGTTGGGTCATGCCAATGGTCTTCCGCCTACTGCCTGTGACGGTCGCGGCCACATTGATCCCGAGAACAAACAATTCGGACGTCTTCGATGCTGGGATTCTCACTCGCATTTCAGACTCCATCCACAAAGGTTGCAAATTGTTTGGGTAGACCATTGAGCAGCACATTGGCACAAAGGGCATCAAGGTCGAACGTGAGCAGCTTGAACTCACGGTATTGCGCCTGTATTCCGGTTTCACCCATGCTTTTACAATCTCTCCTTCCTTACATCTGCTGTCAATGAACTTCGGCCCCAGTGCAGATGAATACTGAGCTCCAGTGTCTCCATACGTCCGGTATTGACATCGAGAAGGTGGATACGAGCAGTGAGGATGGACTCGTCTGTGGTGGACAGGATGGCTACTCTGGTGATCGCGATCGATCCAGTCCGCATATACTCGAGCTTTGTTAGAAATACACTCCCAGGGGTATTTAGTGTAATGGTTAATCTGGGTTCGAGTCCCGGAATATCCGATTTTGCCCTGAGTTCGAATCGAGTGAGATGGTTGATGCACCAACACCGGGAGCGAGAGGAAGCTCACGTCGCGGACCTCCTCGACCTCGGATCGACCGCTTGGTGTCGAAAAGGGGTCGAGATAAAACAGGCTGCGGAAGGACATGGGGGTGATATGCGAGAAAGGGGTCTTCCTTAAGCGGGGTAGCTAGAAAAAGAGCAAAGTAAGGCGTTATCGACAAATCCCTTCCGCGTAGTCCTCGAACCACACAGGGCGAACTAGGGTAAGGCTTTGTCGGCACTTGGTCTTCCTTCGTATACTGTCTTTTCTCAGAATTGCTGTCCCTCAGCTTCTCGACTCACCAGTTCTTGCACGTCGGCGTCGGCTACCGGAGTGACAAACGCATCGAACGCATACTCCGGCCGCATCACAGGTCGCTGTGTCGGGTCATCAGCAATACTCGCCGCCGTTGGGTCGGTACTTGTCTCTGCGTTATAGCCCATCTGGACTGTTTTGTTCCCCGTAGTATCGCACATGCCACCTAGTATGGACTCCCACTTCCCACTCGCATCAACGTTTATCATTCACGGACAGTCGCATATTCACGGACATTTCGCATGGCGAGGGGAAGGCGTTCGGGACATGAAGGGAGGGATAAGGGGCGTGAGAGAAGGACAGATGCCTGTGGAGCATAATGTGGACCATTGCATATGATATGCAGATAGTAGGGAACATGGTCGTATCACGGCCTTGTCGTTTGCCTCAGCACAAGCACTGAGGCGCCTTCACCAAAATCCTTTCGCCCGAGAAAACGCAGGATTCTATTCATTCCCACGAAGCATAAACGCGATACGTTGGTCTTCGGATTCGCTGTTGCCCGACTTTGCCTTTCATTCTGTAGTGCATTGTCAACAAGAAGCATTAGGCCCATTCACGAGCCCCTCAACCGATTTTTACGACATCAACACCTCCCTTTCGGCTCCGGCTTCAGGCCTTTGAACGCTTTGGATCGTGCATACCGGACGGGATGTCGTGCAGAAGGTTGATCGGAGCCGGGGGTCGTTGTGACGTAATCATCACACCGCGGAATCAAAATAAAAAGGGGTTTCGGGTTTCCCTGGTGCTTCCTCCATCTTTGCCCATGCTCTCGCGTCAATTTCCCCATGACGACCCATCATCAACATACTCTCGCCCAGCTATTCCACCTTCACGAGCCTCCCGAGCTATTCACGCTTGCCAACCAATACGTAGCCCGCTCTGGCGGCAGTTCTCGCCACCCGTCGGCCCACTCGGCCCAGGTCTTTGCCTCCCTCCCGACCCCCCAGCTTCATGTCCAACACTCGCCCAACATTCTGACCGATCTCGCCACACTGCTCGCCTCGTCGTGGTCCGACACCTCCCTCTCGAGCCCGATAGGTAGCTCGTGGGACGTCAAGCTGAACGAGGATACCTTTCATGCCCGCCACTCGCTCGTCAAGGGGGAGGTGGTGGACCTATCGGGCATCTACTCCCATTTCTTCTTCTCCCCCGTCAACCTCGTCGCTTCACGCGAATACAATGCACTCATCCCCGAGGCGTATCCCCGCAAGCAGACCATGGTGGCCATGTGGGGGAGCCCCGTCGACACACTGTCGTCCCTCGCTGTTCGCGCAGACGACTGTGCGACGCTCAAGCCCTGGCCTCCCGGCGCGGGGTATGACGACCCCGTCAACACGGTAGCGAGCGAGAAGAAGGCACCCCATCAGATAGTCATGCCACAGATATTGAATGGGATGCGCAAAGTGGTGCGCCGGGGCGGTTGCACCATCACAAGAACCCAAGCGGGGGAATATCAGGCGGACGCCGAAATGAGCTCGGGCTTCATCAGCTCGGTCGTTCAGGTATGTACTTTGTCCCTTCCCTTCTCGTTGGC
>JAABUH010000156.1_pt1 | contig 103306 bp, 138 predicted proteins | sample 5559121 | NCBI WGS metagenome assembly JAABUH01 (sample SAMN10711871, study PRJNA513364) | rock metagenome | isolation source: Antarctica rocks | place: Antarctica: Victoria Land, Battleship Promontory nord | collected 2015-12-28
AAGTCGGAATAAGCCGCTGGTGATGCATAAGCTGACTCATATACTGGGAAGAAATGGTCGTCCTTGTCTCAGATCGCTGATATACTTACAAAATCGATAACAGGACAAGGATGATGTCTCCAGTGCTCTATCTCGCTCTCGTCATCGGGCTAGTCTGTCTCGGCGAGGCAAGATCGATCCGCTCCGCCAATCAAGAAGCACGTCATCGCCGACCAGCTCTCGGACAACATCATCGAGCCATCGAAGCTCGAAATCTACCGATCAGCTCCGTGAAATGGTCAGCACTGGGATGCTTCACCGATGATTCAATCCGGACGTTGGACGGGACATGGACCGATGCGCCAAACATGACACCGGCCATCTGTACCTCTTGGTGTGTTAGACAGGGCTACTCTTACTCTGGCATGGCAATGGGGACTCAGGTATGACACGACAAATCCTGGTAGTATCCGACTGACGCAGATCAGTGCTTCTGCGGTAACGCGCTCGACTCGACTCGTCAGACAGACGATTCTGCGTGTGCTCAGACTTGCGCGGGCAACAGCACAGAGATTTGTGGCGGCGGAGATTGGCGGATCAGCGTCTATGCTATCTCATCACACTCAGCGATAAACACCACGACAACTTCGAGTTCCAGTACGGTTTCGTCAACCAGTATTACACCTAAAGCATTCACGACCACGACAAGCTCGATCATGCTGAAGGCCGTGGCGGTCTCCTCAAGGACCCTTTCCACAAGCCCGACCGTGAAGTCGTCTAGTACAACCGCGACCTCAGCCAACTCTTCGACCGTAAAGTCTTCTAGCACGACGGCGAGCACGACTACGGCGAAACCCAGCTCAACTTCGACCGCTAGTACCAAAGCATCCACGACTACCACCAACTTGACGGCATTGAAACGCTCGACTACGTCCCCTAGCATCGCTTCAGCCAATCCAACCTCCAAGTCATCTAGTTCTACAACAAGCACGACGTTGAAGACCTCTTCAACATCCACCACGATCTCCACCACTACCCCTGCTCCCGCCACCACCGTCACACCCGTTTCGTTAGGATGCTATACCGATGGTAACCCCCGACTCCTCAACGGTACAGAAGACAACATGTCCGATTTAAGTCCCGCTTCATGCAGCGCATATTGCTCCAGTAGAGGGTACGCCTACGCAGGGATGGAGTATACCTATCAGGTTTGTCTACCTCACCATGTCAACGCCGATCTCCCGACTGATTAGGGCTAGTGCTTCTGTGGAAACACGCTTGATCCTTCAAGGGAAACGGCCGATTCTAGTTGTACTGGCGTGTGCGCGGGCGATCCGAATTCGAAGTGTGGCGGGAACGGGTTCATAAATGTGTATTCCCTCAAGTCGACAGCGAGGAATCCGACGACGACGACGGTTAGTTCTACAACAAGCACGACGTTGAAGACCTCTTCAACATCCACCACGATCTCCACCACTACCCCTGCTCCCGCCACCACCGTCACACCCGTTTCGTTAGGATGCTATACCGATGGTAACCCCCGACTCCTCAACGGTACAGAAGACAACATGTCCGATTTAAGTCCCGCTTCATGCAGCGCATATTGCTCCAGCAGAGGGTACGCCTACGCAGGGATGGAGTATACCTATCAGGTTTGTCTACCTCTCCATGTCAACGCCGATCTCCCGACTGATTAGGGCTAGTGCTTCTGTGGAAACACGCTTGATCCTTCAAGGAAAACGGCCGATTCTAGTTGTACTGGCGTGTGCGCGGGCGATCCGAATTCGAAGTGTGGCGGGAACGGGTTCATAAATGTGTATTCTCTCAAGTCGACAGCGAGGAATCCGACGACGACGACGGCGCCGACGGCGACAAGGTGTGTCGGAGCGAGTTCTGTCACAGGTTTGGCCTCTCCTCCGACTGCGACAGGTACGAAGGCTCTATACGCACATCATATCATAGGGAATGTGAGCTCGATCGAGACCTTTTTCCCTGACTATACTTACGCGTGGGATAGACGTACTCGTTCAATCAAGCTACCTGGGCCGATGATATCAGTCAAGCTTGGGCTGCTGGGATCGATGGATTCGCGTTGAATATCGGGTCCGGTAGTTACGAGCCCGGACGAGTCGCCAACGCTTATGCCGCAGCGAAAGCACAAGGCTCCTTCAAGCTTTTCCTGTGAGTTTTACTCTCCCTTTCTCCTACAAAGCTGAGACTCGCCCAGCTCCCTAGACTTCACCTCACTCACCTGTGCCTCAAGCTCGGACGCAACAAACATCGCCACCCTCATCTCCGAATTCTCCTCCTCCCCTGCACAAGCAAAAAGAGGCAACACCACTCTCGTCGGAACATTCGTAGGCGACTCATGCACATTCGGCAATCCCACCGTCCTTTCCGGTTGGACATACCTCCGTACCCTCCTCTCAGCTCAAAACGTAACAATCCACCTAGTCCCAGCGATCTTCTCCGACCCTTCAACCTTCTCCTCACCTTCAATGGCATGGCTCGACGGTGAACTAAACTGGAACTCCGGTTGGCCAACGGGTTCAACCAACCTCGACACTTCAAGCGATGTGACTTACTCGAGGGACTTGGGTGGAAACAAGACGTACATGCCCGCCATCAGTCCTTGCTTCTTCACGTATTACGCACCGAATAGCTACAACAAGGATTTCATCTATCGGAGTGATGATTGGTTATTAGCCACCAGGATGGAGATGATTGTGGCGATGAGGAATAAAGTCGAGTTCGCAGAGATCATCTCATGGAACGGTGAGTGCAAACTCAATAAAACCTATTCAGTACACACTCAACTGAGATTTGCCCAAGACTACGGGGAAAGTCATTATATCGGTCCTATACGAGCGGATCAACCCGATTCCCAAAGTTGGACAAACGGGATGCCACACAGTATGTCTCCCTCACTCCCGCTTTGACAACTATCTGACACCAACTCTCAGCTGCATGGCTCGGAGTCGTAGCCTACTACGCACCAGCTTTCAAGACCGGCGTCTACCCAACCGCAACAGACAATCTCTGGCTCTGGTCCCGTCCTCATCCAAAAGCAGCCATCGCCTCCGCTCCGTCAATGGCAAAACCAACAAGATGGAATGACACGGATGATAACCTATACGCATTTGTTACACTCGCTTCTCAGGCGAGTGTGACGATCTACTCGGGGAATAATACCGGAACTTGGAGTCTGCAGAAGGGGGTTAGTAAATTGAGTTTGGCGAGTTTGTCTGGATCGATTGGGGGTAGTATCGTGAGGGGGACTTCGACGGCGAAGAAATATGATTCGACGGGAACTTTTACCTACGTCGCGTGAGTGTGGAGATATTAGCATGGTCGAGCTGAGGCTGAAGCTGATGATCGCTTAGTACACCGACGGATTATAACTTCAATTACTTCGTCGCGCAGGCTTGATGAGCCTTCGACGTGGTTCTCGGGCGGTCATCTCGCTGTTTCGGATTTGGGGGGAGATGCTGGCCATCAACATACCGTTTTTGGCATCTTGAAGGAGATACACGAGCTTAGATTTGGATAGGGGATGGAGCTAAACATGTACTACATTGTTCCTCGTTTCCGCAGGTGCAAGGCACTCGACTCAAGTTTACTGACGGTGAGTCTCTGCCGCGGTCGTGTCAGCTTCTTCTCGTATTTTCGGTAAGTTGCATGAGCGTATCAGCAGTCCTCAATCCGAGCCTCCGAAGCCTCAGATGGGAGCTTGAAAATCGTGGCATTCGTCCTCATCCGTCTCCCCCTTAGTCCCTGAGCCAAGCCTGACTTCGATGCTTCCTCTCCTGCTGCTTCTTCCTGAACCGATCCTACGTCTCGTTAGCCTGGTCGCACGAATCGAATGCACCACCCACCATGTCCTTCTTCGTAATCTTCTGCTTACCATCCAAACCCATCTCCTCATCCCTCTTCCGCTTCGCATGCTCCTCAGCCTTCTCCCTCTCCCAAGCATCCACATCGAAATAATGACTACTCATCCTCTTCGCCCGATTGTACTCGTCCAGGTGATCGACGGAGTACGCGTAATCTGCAGGAGTGAACCGACCTGTTCGGGCGTTGAAGAGTGCTTTTTGGGCGCCTTGATCGATTTGGGACATTCCTCTTTGGTCTGGAGGGAGGAGGTAGGCTAGGTCGGGGTCGATGTCGGGTGGGATACCGAAGGTCGGGTCTTTTGCACGGGAGGAAGACGGCGGTGGACCGAGGGGGAGAGGGGGTTGGGTGGGGGCGGAGGCAGACGCTGGAGCTGATGTGGTGGAGGCGGATGGCTCAAGAGGATTAGTCCATGTTACTTCGCCAGTCTTGGCGTTCCAGAAGTACCATGCTGATCAGGTCAGCGCACCATCTCGTAATGGGTGTACGAGCTTACCATTCTGCTCAGGCGCCCAGACAGCTTGCCACGGCTGCCCATCTTCCCCATTCGACTGGTCCTTCTCCTTTCCCTTCTCCTTCCCGTTCACCGCTTCAGGTCCACGCTCTGCCGCTGGGTCCCATTCTTCATCGGATTCCTCTTCCCCAGACTCGTCGTCTTCGCCCAGAGATTCGATGGGCTGGTCAATCGGTGCAGGTTGAGCAGAGTTGGGAAGCGGTTCCTTCGGGAGAGGAGGTGGAGATGGTGAGGCGTCTTCCACAGTGACCTGCTTCGAAGATGAGGCCATCTTGAGACGGGTGACGCGAGGTCCACAAGCAGGTGAGAGCGAAACAAGACTTCGAAGGAGGTTTGCAAATCAATACGTAACTTGCTCGGCAGAAAGTGAGATAACGCTGGTTCCGATAGACTCCTCAGAATGACGTGTTCCCTCCTCCTCCCCTTGATTTGGTTTTCCCGGTCCCGGGAGATGGGCAGTCAGGGTCCATCCGACAAATCAATCCCACTCATCATTGCGAATAGGTAAATCCTTTTGCAATAAATTCAGGCAGCACGACAGGTGTGAAATCAGATAAGATAGGAGGATGAGTGATGGAGATTCTGGATCCGTTCCTCCCGGAGCTTCGAAGGTGGGTTCAGTTCACACTTGATACCTCTCCATAGGTTGACCTGGTTACCCCTAGGACCGGCATGAACCCCGAGGAAGGAAACCCAATGATCACCTTCCACCTTCTCGCGCTAGGGAGGTGCAGCGAGCTTTCCGACTTCGACGAGCGGAGCATCTCGCAGCGCTTGAAGGAAGGATCGCCAACCTTGAATCGGAAAACTCTCAGCTCCGAGCGCTACTCGCCTTACCCGAGGCGGATAGAGGGAAGATCGGTTCCGGTCCAACGGGTCGAGGGAAGAGTCTAAAGGAAGGTGGTGTACCGATGAGTGAACGTGTTCGAGCTCGAAAGGAAGCGAGAGAGAGGGAACGCCGAGCAAAAGGCTTACCCGATGTCGACTCGAGCGAGGCCAGCGATCGAGGACGAGATAGTCTAACCCGCTCACCTAAAGCGAGTAACGCTTCAAACTCCTTACCTCTCTTTGGTCAACCACCACCGGACGCACCAGCACCATTCAACTACCAACTTCCAATGCCTTTCAACCTACCCGGCAATTCCTCTCAATTTCCAGACTTCTCGAATCAGATGCTCGATTCGAGCTCATTCAATAAATCAGGCTCCACACCAAATTTCAGCGGGATGTTCGACATGTTTGAACCCCGTAATTCCCCTTCGACGAATCGAGCAGCACTCTCATCACCCGGTCCGAATCACTCGAATCCCAATTCCGCGACATCAGCAGGGAATCAACCTGATCTCCTCACTCGCCTCAAAGCATGCTGTCACCTCAGCGACGCACACGTGGTCAACGATCCAGGTCTTCTCATCTTCGCTACACGTCTCTGCCAATCCTATCCATGCTCTTTCAGCGGTGTTCACCCCGATCTGGCGCCGGTAAGCGATGGAGAACACCTCCTACTCGAGGACAGCTGGAGAGCTTTGAAAGCACAGCTCGATCCAGGAGGTGATGCGGATGGTGAGAATCGGATCAACACGGGTAGGATGGCGGCGGAGCTGGTGTGCCGGGCGGCTACGTCGAGGGGAGCGAATGGTGGTTGGATCGTTTGTAGATATAGGGAGGGGATGTCGGTCAAGAGGAGTTTGATCGCGGGGTTGGTCCAGGGTTTCGGAGGGAAGTTCGAGTAGGCAAAGGAATTCTGCGAAGCTGTTTTTTCTGGGATATCTCCATTGTATTTTTCTCTATGCGAGATCTATATGTTCACGATTAGTTCGATGTGGACCTTCGCTCGAAGTCATATTGATCCAGCCAGGTTAGATGAGTCACCACGACTAAGCCTAACTGTTGATCATAGGTAATGCATGGTATATAGCGGTCAATCAGAAATCTCAATCACCTCCCGGTTCTCTTTCTCATCATCACTCTCCACCATCCTCGGCCGCTTCCCAACTCTCGCTTCGACTTCCTCCACGTGTCTCATGGAGCTATCGTCCACTTCGAACTCGTCATCATCCTCATTGTCGATCTCGTAGGCCTGTTGTCTACCTGAAGCCCTCTGTTCCACCTCGTCCACTAACCGAATGAAGCTGTCGTCCATATCGAAGTCGTAATCGTCTGAGGGTTGGTGCTGTCGGACGGCAGCTGGGCGTGAGTGGCTCTGCTTAGGGAAGTGGTGGCTATGAGTGATGATCATCTCGTCATCATCATCATCATCATCATCATCGATGACGGGAAAGGGTTGGTCGTACATCGCTTCGAGTCGAGCAGCAGCTTGACGACTCGCCGCTCGAGCTGACCGGGGTGCCAAGCGAGGTACAGCTACAGCAGGTGGTGCTGCACGAGCAGACATCTTTGGCTCACGTTGCGTGATTCGCCGGGGGTCCGGGCGAATTACGGGAGGTGGAGAAGGCGAATGTATCGGCTGTCGACGAGCTCCATGACGCCCTGTGTCCTGCCGCGGCGGGAGAGGAGGTATGCCTCGTACAGGAGCTACATCCGGCGAGATATGAGCCGCCTCTTGTCCTTCATCTATCGGTATTGGCTTCCCCATTCGCCTCAGGAGTCCATCGACAAATCGCTTCGATTGCTCAGCTTCGAGGTGATCGACCCGATATCCCAGGACTTGTGTATTCTCGGGGGATAATAGCACTGAGGGTCGGCTCAAAACACTGACTCGAATCTCAGACCTACAGGTCCCACGCAGCGCCCGAACATTCTTCACCAACAGCTACTCGTCAGTCCAAGGCGTCCCCACCCAAAACCCACCTTCGCCCCTAAAGCCGTCTCTCCCAGCTTCAATGCTCCAATCCTCCTATACTCCATAGCCTTCATAACCCTCCTGCCGTCACTGATTTCCATTTTCAGCATTTCCCTTGGGTAATCCGGTATCTTTCCTGCCTCAACACCATCATCTCCTTCCTCATCGCCCATGCGTCTGATCCTCGTTGCGCCTTCGAGGACCTCACGGCGCTGTTCGAGTGGCGTCTGAAGCTGGAAAGCGGAGTAGCCGATCTCGGTGATGGAGATTATCTGGAGGAGGGTAGGGCGAGGGAAGAGAGTGATGTTATGTGCGTCTTGGGGGACGGCTCGAGCGGGTAGAGTAGAGTAACCGAGATCAGAAAAGAGGTATTGCTCGTGCTAGGGGAATCAGGTTTGTTCGCAGACGGATCATGACCACCTACGAGGGCTTCCATGCTGCATGGTTCTCCCATCTCCCGAAGAGCTTCGATACATTCCTTCACCCATGCCTGAGAAGATGGTCGGTATTGCTGCCCTACGGGTCGAGTACGGACTTACCGGATCAACCTCTGGAACAGGATACTCCCTCTTGAGAAAAGCAACGATGGGAGCGATGTCGGCGTCATGATACATTTTCAGCCGTCGATTGGGATGTGCTACGAAGATGAAACGTAACGTTCTCACATCGAGAAAGATTTTGAGAGAGAGGAATGTCGAATGATGGAAGAAATGAAAAACAATCGCGACTGTTATCACTTGCTTTCGCATCGTTCACTATGCCTACTCCAAGCTTAACAAGCCAAATATGTCGATGATCTCAGCATGATCAGACCACAACGTATCGCAGGCCTGTCGATAGGCTTGCAAAGGCGATACCTAGCTCATCATTTACGACCTACCCCTCCTCCTCGTCGACAACTACCGATCATCCTCACCGTCCGATTCAACTCCTCCCTTCCCCACCGACCAACCCCTCCTCCACCTTCAAAAGCCTCGACATCCAATCAGCCCACTCCACCGCCATCAAAGTCTTCCTTTCGAGGTGATCATTTCCATTTTTGGCCTCACTTCAAATCTCGCTAAAGATCGACGTAGAAACCCTATCCCAGGCCTGGTCCACACCTACCAAATGGTATCCCATCCCCTTAGCACTCGGCGCTCTCGTCCTCCTAGCCGTCCAATCCCGGAAAGATGCCCGCGACGGCCCACCCGAAGTTGAATCACAACGAGAAGGTGGAGTAGTCTTCAAAACACGTTCAGGTGACGGTCCATGGCAAGTCAGTTGATCGTCTCCACATCTTTTCATACGTACGTCCAGCTGACAAGGTAGGTCCGAGTGCTTGGTTACCTTCCACTCCGATCCCTCTCCCAGCTATGGGGGTACCTAAACTCCTTAGTCCTACCGGTGTGGTTCCGACCTTTCGGATTCAGGTTGTATTCGAGAATATTCGGGTGTAACCTCGATGAATGTGTTCCGGAGGATCTGACAAAGTATGAGAGTTTGGGAGAGTTCTTTTATAGGGAACTCAAACCTGGTCTTCGACCTATTGCGGATGCCCCGATGGTGCGTCGAGCTTCCTTTCTCCTCGTGTCATGTGTGTTCAGCTTAATGAGGCATTCGGGATAGGTATCACCAGCAGACGGAAGGGTATTACACTACGGCGAGATCGTAGGCTCACGAGTCGAGCAAGTCAAGGGACTCACATATTCCCTTCAAGCACTCCTCGGATCCGAATCCGAAGCAGTCGGCGAGAGGACAGAGATCGAAAGACCAAGCAAAGATCAAGTGGTCGACGATAAGAATTTCGCAGAGATCAACGATATCCCTTACTCCCTCTCATCACTCATGGGCTTGTCGAAGGCGAACGCGGTGAAGGACCCGGACTTACCCGCCAAAGGTGTTGAGGAGGAACACGACGCTTCACACCGAACGCAGGGGGATATTTCGCACGATGCGAGTGTTGCGATTCAGCTTGGGACGAAGGTAGCGAGTAGAGCTACGGAACAAGGGACCGAGCTCGCCTTACTCAACCCCGAAAACAAACTTTTCTTCCTTGTCGTCTACCTCGCTCCAGGGGATTATCATCGATTCCATAGTCCGACTTCCTGGGTCGTGGAGAGGAGAAGACACTTCACAGGGGATCTGTTCTCAGTCTCACCGTATATCGCCAACCGGATGAAGGATCTTTTCGTCTTGAATGAACGAGTGGCACTTCTCGGTCGATGGAAATATGGGTTTTACTCCATGGTCCCAGTCGGAGCTACGAACGTCGGTTCGATTCGAATCAACTTTGACGAATCGCTACGAACAAATACGAGGCAGATCACACATCCTGCACATACCTTCACCGAAGCGGTTTACACATCGGCGTCGATATTACAGGGACAACCGTTATTAGCCGGCGAGGAGATGGGTGGGTTCAGGTTGGGGAGTACGATCGTGATGGTTTTTGAGGCGCCGAAGAATTGGACGTTCACGGTCAAGGCGGGTGAGACGATAAAAGTGGGTGAAGCATTGGGCGACTTCACACAAATATCGTGTGATGCATTATAACTTGAACATCTCTGGTGAAAAACTCAGTCGACATAACCTGGCGATCATCGCTCCTAGCTGGACAAGCGTTCCTACTCCTTCCAGTATCCGCATATGTGTCCATCCAATCTCCTGTTTCAAGTCAGCCGGTTCACTCAACCCCCGACAATCACACTCACCCGAATGAAATCCAATCTCGTATATTCTGGCAACTCCTCCATCCCCTTAACCACCCTAAACACCGTCACAACAATATCCACCGCACTATACCCTTGCTCCCAAAGATTATTGATCCTCGCCAACGCATCATCGATCTCTCCCTTTTGACAATGCTTGATCATCCGTCTAACAACGATGGGGTGGGGTTGATCGCAGATCTTGAAGACGTTATCCTGGGAGATGAAGCCGAATCCTGAATGGGTCGATTGAAGGTTGTTGATCGCTTGTCGCATATCTCCTTCGGCGGTGAAGATCAGCGCGGCGAGACCTTCGTCGTTGGATTGGACCTCCTCGAGTCAGCGTAATCCATGAGTGAGTTGGTATACCCACAACCTCCGCCTCGCAGATCTCCTTTAACCGCTTGAGGACTTCCGCATCCTTTAATTTCGAGTATCGTAGGATGGCACATCGCGATTGGATCGGCTCAATGATTTTGTTGGACATGTTGCATGCGAGGGCGAACCGGGTGGTGTTGGAGTAGATCTCCATTGTCCGTCGGAGAGCTTGTTGCGCTCCGGCTGTCATCCTGCGGCGTCGACGAGCGGAGCGAAGCGAAGCGGAGGATAAGAGAGGGCAGCGAGGAGTGAGCAAGCCAAGTGAATCCATAGCATCAAAGGTGGGGAGACAAGTAAGCGAAGCAGATCACAAGATCAGCGCTGTTCGAACTCGAGGAGCATACAGTACGTACGAATCCGCTTCATCCAGTATAACAATCTTATGCCGTCCGGGAGGTAGCGTCACTTTCCTCTGAGCAAACGTCTTGATCTTGTTCCGGACCACATCGATGCCGCTTTTTGACGCATCAATCCCTATCCTCCCTCATTCCGCGAGGTGAACTCACCGCTCATCTGAAGCGTTCAGCTCGAGGACTCCTTCCTTGTACGCATCACCCAGGAGAGCATGTGAGAGACAATGTATCGAAGTAGTCTTTCCGATTCCCGGCATTCCCTATACATCTGTCAGTCAGGATACTCTTACTCGTAGCTGAGACAGCTATAGGGAAGGAGGAACTCACGGAAATGATGATATGTGGGACGTTACCATCCTCGGCGATAACCTTCAATCGATCGACTGTGTCGCTGTTCCCCACGATGTCGGAGAGGAGAACGGGTCGGTATTTCTCCACCCTACAAGAAAAAGCATAGGTATTTTGAAGAGCCATGCCTGAAAGATGACAGGATGCCGCGATCTGCGGAGCTTTGCGCTGAGGACGAAGAAGAAGGCAAACTGACCAGGGCATCTCATATCCCTCCGCATCGGCGTGTTTCGCTGTTGCCGGTCCTGGCATCTTACTCGTCATAGAGGACGACATACTTATCGAGTCCGTCGCTCAGAAGTAAAGGGATAGATTCAGACGAAAAGCAAAAGTTCAAGTACGTACATGGGATGGACGCGGAACCGGTTTACGCGTGATTTACTTCCGTCATTTCGAAAGCGAGTCAATCCGAGCTTGACATGCGGTATTATATACATCAAATGGGTAATATCCATCACATTTATATACACATATGTGCACCACGGTCCATTCCGCAACGTGCTGCTCCTCATTCCCCTCGGGAATAGCTCACATGCCCACTCTTCTGCAATATCGGAACAGGCGAACGAAGATCGTCCGAACCGGAATCATACCCCGCTCCGACACCACCGTTCGACATGTTCGCTTCCATCTGTACTGCTGGCGGGACGGACGTGTAGTCCTCATGCTCATGCTCCTCGTAGCCGGGGGGTGAGTGCGGGCTGGGCACAATGGGGGACATCTTCTCATCGTAATCTTCGAGAAACGAGGCGGCCGCGCCGAAGTTGGAGCCGTTGAGAGCGATAGGGGTGGCTGAATGAAGTGGTGCAGCTGCCGCAGGTGCAAAGATGGACGAGGAGCTGGAGAGGGACCGTTCCTGCGGGGATGAGCGGTTTTCACATCAGCGGGAGTGGCTTACCAAGGGGTTGGTCTCAAAGCCATGCTGCTCGGTTCGACGGGCGGGAAGAGCGTGGTGAGTCGTTGAATCACCATGCCTGTTCAGCTCGGGCCTGTCTTCGTCAGCGACATCGCTAGTCATGTTGGACCTACCACCGGATCGCTTCGTCCTCATCGCCCATCCTTCTCTTCATCCTCCAGATTGCGCATCCAACCAGAGTGAGCACGATCAATGCAACAGCGACGCTGATCCCGACAATAGCGGGTGTCGAGATACTTGACCCGCTGGACGAGGCACTGGAAGAGGCTGCGGCTGCTGACGATGTGACGGATGATGCTGATGCGGCGGTCTGTGTATAGAATAGAGTAACAATGGCGGTCTGGCCGGATGCATCGGTCGAAACGGTGGTAAGGCTAGAGGTGTAAGCGAAAGCAGCAATGCGTCAAAGATACCTACGGAGTGGTCATGGCGTGAGGGTGTGCGGAGGTGGAGATGGCGGCACTGGTAACGGCTGCGGAAGAAGGAGCGGTAGAGGTCGGATTTGCGCTTCTAACTGTTGAAGATGATAGTGAGGCTAATCTCATTAGCTTCTCAATCAAGATTGAAAGCTTGTCTCACTACCGTTGGCGCTGACCACAGCACTGCTTGTGACACTTGACGACGAGCTCGCCACGGAGCTCACAGAGGTGACAATTGGAGTCGAAGTAGTTGCAGCTGCTGATGATGGGGTAATGATGGCTGAAGAGTGCAGCGTGGAAGACGAGATAGCGGAGCTAGTCCTCGAGTCGATGATTGTTTTCGTATCAACACCTGCAGTGGAAGAGGCTGTCGATGCCTAGACGCTGTTAAGGGTGATCCGATCAAGGATTTAGAAAGGCTTACATCCGTTGAGGAACCCCCTAAAAGCCCACCGAGAAGTCCATCTGCCGTCTTCGCTCGCTTCATCGCGATATCGCGGTAGTACGAGTCGCGTTCGTTGAGCTCCACTCGACGGGCAGGGTGAAGGACGGGTTTGATGGGAAGCTGTGCGATCACAAGGGGGAGGGCGCTGATGATGAGAAGGGTGTGACGCATGTTGACGCGGTCAAAGGCGTAGAAGCCGCGAGAAGAGGTCAGTCTCTAGCGTTGTGGAGCGAGGTGGGCAAGGAAGCGGCGTCGACGTGAACTCGCGAGATAATAACGCAAAGGTGGGCTGGCTGCGGACAAGGTTTGGCAGACTGAATATCGACCGGAACTGATCGCTGAGCCAAACGAATATTCTGCAGCGGTGTTCGGTGCTGCAATTTGAGGAGAATATGGCTAGACCACCAGACTAGTCCAAGGTAGGACTCCTGATGAGAGTAGGCGATTGTGTGGAGGGTATGTCCGTTAAGACAGTTTTGGAGCGGATCGGTAGATTGCTTGATGCGTCCCGGGGCCGTGATGAGGCTGCAGATGGAAAGTTTTTCTGATGACCCGAAGGGTTGAAAGGTAAGGGCAATCCACTACGGCAGAGATCGAGGCAATGAAGTGGATTCATAAATCGATGTTTGTAAAGAGGGTCTAGCACATGTCACCGGTATCGCCCAACGGACAGAACCCCTGTTTCAGATTGCAGCCAAACAGGAAAAGCAGGCACGTCCCTAGAAAGGGGGACACTCAAATAGGGAAGATTTACCCTGTTGCGACGAATGTCATGCAGATAGAATTTTCGATCTGCTTTAGAAGCTTGGTCTTGACATGCGGGTATGAGGTACAGCATTGCTGTCCAGACGAATCGTATAGATCGTAAGACATCCATTTGCGCTCAGGGGCCAACAAAAGTGGACCGATAGCCCGTCTACCTCCATCCTACCATTTCGAATCCCCATTATAAGACAGTCATGCCACGTAAATCCCTCCCTTCCACTACACCGCGCAGTCATGCCCTCCTCGCACGTTCCCAATCGACCCTCAAACGTTCCGGTCTAACCCGATCCACCCCAAAACGGAAACGTCAACCCACCTCCCCCGACCCTTTAGCAATAGTAGACGAGAACAACCCCCAGAAAGAGCTCGAAGCATGGCAAGATTTCGCTGCGGAGCATTATGAGATGGTCGAGCAGCTGCCTTTGGAGCTTCATCGGAATTTCAGGCTGTTGAGAGAATTGGATGATGGATGTGCTGGTCAGTGCTGGTCTTCTCGCGATAGCTGTATCAGATACGCTAGCAGTACGACTAGGGATATCGCTGACTAACACGGATATAGCACAGACGGAGAAGCTCCAAGCTCTGATAAGACTGTATTGCTCGCAGCGCCATGCTCCGAGACCCACGGAACGACCGAACGGCGGTCCACCTGCTACTCAAAGCTCGGAGCCGAATAACAAACAGAAAGACGAGGACGTAACGATGGACAAACCTTCTCCACCTGTTCCACCTGGAGCAGCTCTAGCACCGAATAATGGCGAAGCACAAAGAGAAGGAGTCGAGGAGATGGGCATCCCTCAACCTGATGGAGCTAGCGGTATGGTCCTTCCCCCTCTTCCGGAAGCAGGGTCCGAAGAAGAGGTAATCGAAGAGGTCGAAGGTCGCCGGGAGTTCCCTCGTTCAGTACCGAGAGGCGAATCATTTACTGCCGCGAAGAGGAAAGCGGAAGAGCGAACCCGCCCGAATCGATCTCACCATCTTCTACCTGAGATAGGACGCTTGGCGAGGGAGATTGTGCGGAATGGCGAGGAAAAGGTTGCTGTTGCTGTTGGAGCGTACAACTCGGTCAGTCCCCTGCGGTAGTTGTTGACTTAGCTGATTAAACAGATCGACCGGCATATCCGAGCGTTAGACTCAGCTTTGTCGGCACAAGAGGCGGCGATACTGCTTGGTCTTAGACCGGCGACACTGCCATCAAGCGCTGTTGACGATTCACTCAACGTCCCGCCAGAAGATGTTGCACTCGAAGGCGGAGCTGACGGGGAAGTGATCATCGGTCTTGGAGGAGGTGGGTCTCGGAAAAGCAGAAAGGGGCGGAAAGGGCGAAAGGAGAAGGTTGAGGAGGTTGTCCAGGTGGAAGATGTCGGAGGATATCCCGCTCCACCCTTGGATATAGACGCGGATCCGTGAGCAGTTCTGCCAACCCACAACGGTTTGCTGATGCGAAGCCAGGAATGAGCCTAGGTATTGTTACTGCCATCAGGTATCGTACGGCCAGGTGAGCTTACGAATTCGCTCTGGCTGTGTCCACAATCGGAGGTGAGCATAAAGCGAATCAGCTGACACTAGCTTGTGCAGATGATCGGCTGCGAGGTGGGTATACTGAATGAATGGGTGATGGCCTCGCTGACGTTAGCAGAACGATGAATGTTCTCTTGAGTGGTTCCATCTGGCCTGCGCCGGCTTACAGCACCCTCCGACCGGGAAGTGGTTCTGCAACGTCTGTCGACCGAAAGTGGGTTTAGGAATGGAAGGAGCGGGAACGGTCCAGCCAAAGGTGATTGCGGCCAATCGTGCTAGGAAGAAGTAGCAGCTCTTCTCCGTTTTATCTAACGAAAGGGCAGATAGGCCGAGAATGCCACGTTGATCGGCTACGTCTGATATATGATGATGACTTCTAAATTGCCCTATGAACAGCGAGATCGGCGAGTCACGCGAGCTTCTTTGTCCGCCTGAACCCCTTCTTATCCCTGACACAAATAGCATCAGCTCGCTCTGAGCGCGACCAGGGTCGGTCAGGTTCGGTTCTACCGAGTAGCGCGGTAGAGCAAAGCCACTCACGGCGTTTCGAGCGCACCAGCCAACACAGGCGGCCTCTGACCATCCCCAACACCTCCCTCCCCCGGTCCATGCCTGAAAGCGTCGGGGTGGAGACTCATCGTCCTGGCCCCTTGTTCGAAAGCTCGCTGTGTGTTTGCAATATACTCTTCTCGGCTAGGTGCGGGTCGATCGGTTGTCACGCTTAGTTTGCCGTCGGAATAGGTCACGCCTTTTTGGGAGAGGGAGGAGCGGGTTGAGGTGGATTGGGCTGAGAGTGCTCGAGAGATGAGGAGGCCGGCGTCTACCTCAGAACAATCCCATCAGCTTTGGGTCTATACATGACGAGGACGATGTGGGGATTGGGAAAGATGAGAGAAGGGATGGTGAAAGAGACTCTTACAGACGACACCGAGGAAGAGGAGTAATAAGATGGTGGAAGAAATTATATCCCATGCGGAGCTAAAAGACAGATCAGCTTCATTGCAAGACGAGCGGTGATTTAGGCGTGACTCACGCCATGGTGATTGGCAGTCGATGAGGTCAAGCAGAATCGAGTGAAAGTCGGCAACGGATCAGATTGAGGAGCTGAGGATTTTGCTTCCGGCTATTGGTATGACGAATGTGGCGGTTGACAGTGCGAAAGTGGCGAGTTCTCGTGCTTTACCTGATGGTGGAGGCTTTTCATGGTGTACCGTCATAATACGACTGCGACTTTTCGATGGATAGTGGTGTCAGTGAGGGCAAAGGTAAAGCCTTATCCAAGATGGACCTCGGCAGGAGCAGGCTGATTCCGACGTGTTGGATGGGATGGAGCAGACACCTGCAATGGCTAGGGTGGGTCTGGTGCATATTTTGGTTGAACATGGAGAACATGGTCTCAGCTCGCGATCCAATGTATTTCGAAATAAAATATCTTACTGCCATCGCGGAAGCTAGGCAGGATCAGGTCAAAAGGCAAAGAACCATTAGTCAGAATGGCGGGAGGGATGAGGAGATGCAAGGAGAAGGTTGAGGAGAGGAAGAGGGCGATCATAAAGGCCAGCCACGTATATGAAACTTTCATCAGGGGGAGCTCTCTCGGCGTATGAAGGTGACAGCTATGCTTTAATAGCGATCTTTAAACAGCCATCTCGAAGGTTATCGAATGACTGTGATACGTCTCCGTCTGAGATCACCTATCCCACCCTTCATGCCTCCAGCGTCCCGCAAATCCATGCGAGACACAACGCTTCTCCGGCTCCGGTCCCTCGTAATCCCACTCATCCTCTCCTGCTTCAGCCTGTGAGAAGCTACCCTCTGGGAGGATGATCACATCGCCGATCTTGATTGGAACTGTAGCACTGACCAGATCAAGCTGAGTGATCCCATACTGAACGAGAAGGTAGCGGAACACCGCATCGCCACTATGACATATCAGCTCGGAGGTGTTTGGTTCCGCTTACAAGGGGACCGGTCCGGTAAGCTCCAGCTGTGGAGATCGTCAAAGGGGAATTGTAGTATATTCAAGCCACTTACAGCACCTACTGATCCATCCAGGTCGACTTTGAACACGTTTTGAAATATCGTTTCGATAGTATCCAGCAAGACCGGGTGAAACGGCTTGGCCTGAGGTCAGCACTAAACCACCCGATCATCTGGCTCACCATGAAAGTCCACTGCACTATGCCCAAAGCCGCTCCTGAACCGGGGCGTAAAACATCTCCTCGACCTTTACGCACGGCGTCCCACTCGATGCTCACAATGAGAGCAACATCCGGATCATTGATTCCATCCTTGTAACGCACGTCGTAGCTAGATGTCAGATTGTGGTCGGTCTTGGGGAAAAGCGGCGCAGGATTTGGGCCGATTGCCGGTGGTTGTGGCCAGCGAGATAGGTCGCGGAGCGTCTTCAGATTATCAGGTATCTCTGACTGAGCATTCAGACCCCAAATGTATGGGTGTGCCCTGGGCTAATCAGCGTCAGGAAGTTGAGCACTTGGCTCTTGCACGTCATGGTCACCGACGCACCGCAGTGTCTGAATCTGTGTATATTCCCCCATTCAGCAGGACTACCAAGTACCTATCACTTAGTCCACACCCACTTGAGAGCTCACCTCAAGAAGTCCGTCTTAAGTACCGGCTTGGGGAGCTTATTCCACATCTGGTACAAACTATGTATCCCATCCCCAGTCCCAGCCAACAGGTGAGCGACCCAATCCTCCATGTCCTTGTCATCAGCGACATACGTCACCCAACCATCCGGTTCTAACTTGTCTTTCCAGGTTCTGAATTGATCCCATACCTTCTCCCAGCCTCCTTTACATGTCGAAGCTACGACCTTGGGGGTAGGTTGATCAAGTAATGGTGGAGGGATATGTAACAAGAGGCGTCGTAACATCTCATCGAGATGTGATTGAAACGGTGAGCCATTGAACTGCTGATCAACGAGACCTTGTAGACGGGCAACATAATTTTGATGGGATGAGGACATGGGATATGCTTTAGGTTGAAAGGTAGACGTCCAAAATGGTTTGTACTTCTTTGCATGAAGGACGCGCCGACGCTCGATCTCGTATTCTTTGGCGAGTTCTTCCGTGGAGAGCATGTTGTAAGGCGAATGATGAAATCGATTGTGACTTGACGTCAAGAACCTCGGAAAGGCCTTGTATGACTGCCAGTCTGTCGTATCGGTAAGCCTGAATAGACTGCTGAAAATGAGAAAGGTGAGGCAGCCACTGGCAAGGGTAAGAAAGCTTCTACCCAACATCGCGTAAGGATAACACCAGGGATAGTCAGTCAGATTCAATAGTTCATGGACTGTAGTCATGGGCAGAAATGGGTCTCAGCGAGTGTTGCGATCGTACGAACAAAGGTACCATTTAGATGCACAAAGGGAGTGGTCTTGAGCCGAGAGGAGAAGGGCATGAAAGGGCCTAAGTTGAAAGGGGGATAAGCCGTGCATAGCATTGGCGGAAATGGCAGGTCGTGCTCCGCTGTTACGGGTATCGGACACCGAGTATCGCATTCTCTTCATCGATTAGAGATCCGGGAGGCAAGTGCGCACACAGATCATTACATATGCCACCCTAGATTACTCAACACCGAGGGCAATCCGTTGCGGCGAGCTTCGTGGAATGCAAGGGCATCATATCCCACGCCCCTACCCACCTGTGGCCAATCTCTCCGTCCACCATGTTTCCATCTCCCAAAAAATCCATGCCCGACACACCGTTTCCCCGGCTCAGATCCTGGTAAATCCCAATCATCGCCAACTGGCACTTGTGTGAACGCATGAGAAGGAAGGACGATCACATCGCCTATCCTCATCGGATCATCTGCATTCACGAGATCGAGCTGGGTGTCGCGGTGTGGTACAAGGAGTTAAGCGGAACAAGGCGTCGCCACTACTATTAGCCCTCGCATTGTCGACGTACTCATAAAGGTACGGGTCCTGTCATCTCGACCTGAACGTCAGCATGGACCTCGGACGGGGACTCGCGGCGCCGATTCCTTCTCCAATTTTCATTGTGCGCAGATTATGAAGAACCGAACCGTCTGGAGTACATCCAGCATGACCGGGTGAAAGGGTTTGGCCTGCATTTAGCCCCGTAAGTCTCGCGACTCACTATGAAAGTTCACTAGGTTATGACCAGGGCCGCACCTGATCCCGGCCGAAGATCCACGCTGAATTTCAGGGCATCCCACTCGATTCTGATGACCAGCGAGACGTCCGGATCTTGGATCCCGTCAGTGTAGCGATTGTATCCTCTCGTTATCAGTCCTCTCTTGGGAAGAGAAGCGGGTTTCGAATCGAATGATGACGGCTGCAGGAGGTCGCGCAGAGGTACAAGGCTGGGCGGGAGCACGGATTTCGCACCCGAACCTCAGACGTAGGGATGCGAGAGTGGCTGAACTCAGACACGACCAATACCGTTTTCGCTCACCACCGTATCAGAGTCCGTGTAGATCCCGCCACCGAGCAGGACGATCAAGTATCTATCATCAGCCCGGAAACACATCATCAACCCACCTGAGGAGATCGCTCTTCAACGCCTGCATCTCGAGACTATCCCAAACCTCTCCCAGACTCCGCTCGAACGAGTCCTCCATATCCTGATCCCCCGCAACATAAACGTCCCAACCATCAGGACCCTTCCTCTTCTTCCACCGTCGGAACGGCTCCAGACCCCCTTCCCAACCATCTTTACACGTCGATGTCACGATCTCCGGGATCGGTCTGAAGTGTAATGGCGGTGGGATATGACGCTCCAGCCGTCGGAGCACCTCTGTCAGGAGGAACCGATATTCCGACTCGGAAAATTGGGTATCGACGAAATTCCGCAATCGATCGATGTAGTCTTTCGGGTCGAGGGTGGAAGGGTAAGCGGTAGGTTGGAACCGGGACATCAGCTCTTCATCGTTTGTCTTCGTATCGAGTACAAATCGACGTGGAGTCTCGTACGCTTCGGCGAGCCTCCGCTCGGTGATATCATCGAAAAAGGAGGTTGACGGACGACCTGATCATGTATTGATGAGGGTAGGAGGTAGCCGTGGATGACGATGATAAGACTGACGAGGACGATGAGGAGCAGGAGGACGAGTTCGGATAGGGCGCAACGTTGCACACGTCTTAGCATGTCAATGTACGCTCTTGAAAGGCGAACGTCGACGACGGATTCATCACGCACGCAAAACAATCAGTATCAGGACCTTGCCTTGATGTCATCAGTGATGGCCCTGAATAGTGAAACAAAGGTGGAGGTCCTCTGAGTCCGGCGATCCGGGGACCAAGGTCTCTTGAAAGTGAAAATATCCTCGGTAGTATCACGAGGGGTGAAAGACAGACACGAAAAACAGATAGATAGGAGTCGCCCTGATCTGCCCTCGTCGAGTCTGCTTTCCGCTCTTCGCAGATCTCGATAAGTCCAGAGCATGGCGTTAAATTTGTGAGCCTCAATGCGTGTATGAGTATCCTCAAAAGCGCGCTATGACATCAGAGAAGCGTAACGTCCGACTCCATCCAGGGGACCTCCGCGTCCCATGCAATGCCATGACCTCTACCGATCTACTCACTACAACTCCTTCCTCTTATCTATCGCCTCGTCCAACCCCAGTATTATCTCATCCGCCGGAACCGTAATCTTCTGTCCGCCCACTTCCTTCTCCAACATCCCTCCTGAAGTGATGTGTGTATCTGAGCTGACTCCCGGTCCGAGTGGCGCTTCTTCTGTTGCTGCGGCGAGAAGTGCGGGGTCGGGCGGGGAGATGGGTTCGCCGTATCGAGGTGAACGTTCGGTGACTGGCGGATCAATGGGTGCAGTGGAAGGGGATCGAATGGGAAGCGGAGAAGTTTCAGGAGCTGATGATGGCCCTGCACTCATCGTTGGTACTGATGGGAAAGCTGGCGAATTCTTCCCCAATACCGGCTCAGGCGGTATTGTAGGCGAAGTCGTAGGCGGTAGGTCCTCACCCTCCTCTTCCCCTGTGAGACTCCAAGAACTTCCTGGTGTAGACGGCTCATCCCCCTCATCGAGATTCGGTACCACAATAGCAGGTGCTCCATCCGCCCGCCAAATCGATGCAGGTTCGCCAGAACTGAACTCCCGATCAAACTCCGATGCCCAATCGTGCGGTGTGAGTGGATCTTGTCGCATGGATGGGACTGCCGGGACGAAATTATCATCGCCAAAGGGGTTCTCAGCGTTGACATCGGGTGATCGTGCGGGCGAAGCAGAGTTGAACGTTCCCCAAGCATCGTCCTGCTCCGAATAAGCACAATCATCTTCAAGGTTTACACTCACATCATCAAAGTTGTCGTCATGCCGTGCCTGAATACACTTCTATCAGCAGTACTCACATCTTGAGAGCAATACTAACCCCGAAGTCATCGTCGCTCGCTCTTCGCCCATTCGCACTCGGTCGCAACCAATCCGCATCATCATCATCCTCATCCGACGAGTCCACAGGCCGAGCTGTTCTTCCCCAGCCCTACACATCAGCAACATTTTGACCCGCCTACTAACCTCGCCTTCATCGAAACCTGGCCTAGGCGCGAACCCATCAGCCGCGACTGTCCGGGTCAACGGTTCGCCAAACTTCGCTTCCTCCTCCTCATCACTGCTATCCTCCGAGATGGTTGTCTTCACCTCAGCAGAACCCGCTGGAGGCATCGGTTTCCCCCCTGCCAACGGTCTCGCGTCCCGCGCTTTCGTTTCCCTTAGTGATCCCTCTACGAAAGCCTCCCATTCTGACATGACGAAGGAATCCTTGATGACCGTGTATAGCTCGGGAGGACATCGAGCGAGGAATTTGACGACCTCTTCGGCAACGAGTATAATATGACCCATGTACGGTAACCGTGGTCTTTTGGGTTGCGATCTACCATCAGTCAAGTCCCCATGATAGACTCACATTATCCTATCGTTGTGTCTCTGCGCATCCAGTATCCGCTCGATCAGCTTCGCCTCCCGTATCATCTCGATCACCAGTTCCCGATTGAGACCTGGTCCCAACCGCCCGTTTAGGATCTGCTGGAGAAGATCGTAGACTACATGGTGCATAAAGTCGTTGTCTGGATGTTCGAAGAACAGGTCGATAACGGTAGGAAGCACTCGATGTAGGATGTAGATCTGCTTTAATCGATCTCCAGGTGCCAGCTCATCCTTTCCATTCTCGTACTCGGAGACGGAAGGGGCGACAGTGGTAGTAGCAACCGCGTTGATAGATTCCGAAGGCGTCCGATCTATGCTCATGACATCCCGTAATCGTGCAACGTCCGCTTGTGACGGTGCAGGAGGATCTAATGTGCCGGAAGCTGCAGGTGATTGGGAAGGCGTGTCGTCCATATCCTCAAGGTCGTCCGATTCCATCGATCCGGTAAGCGAACAGTCTGTTGACCCGCTGCTCACAGGCAGCTCGCGGGCCTGTGTGACCTGCTCTTCTGTCTCCTCCCCGACCCGGTCTCCCTCAATTGCCTCGCCTAACGCTTCCAAACCGCCGAGACCGCCCGACAAGATGCCTTCCGATGAGTATGAGGGTCCAGTACCGACTGGCCGGTTGAGTATCGACATGTTCGAACTATGCAGTAATTCCGCGTACAACTCGACGATTCGAAACCGTTCCAATGTGAAAGGCTTAGAAGGCGACACCGATGCCACTCGCACTTGAGACCGTGGGTTGAGGAGGAACCAATGTAGTCGTGCAAATCTCTCGCTCAGCTGTATCAAGAGATTGCCAAGATGGACAATCCCCATCTTCTCGCTGAAGTCCCCCATGGCCGTCTCCATCCGTTTCCGCTCATCCTCCTCGTTTTCATTCTGTACCCGCATGTTCATCAGTCGATTCCGGAGGGTGTGGAAAAGGTGTGGTTCCGAGAAGTCCGAGTTATTCCGCCGTATGAGCTCGACGAAGATGTTGCAGATATGTGCGAGACTCGATGCAGCCGATGATATCGATGGGAGTGGGTGGACGATGAATGGATCTGACGGTTTCCCCGTCCCTCTCCAATCCCGATCGCTCAGATCCATTTCGTCCAGCATGTACCCCACCATCGTGCTGATACTCTTTTCGCTAACCAGCTCCCGTATCAACCGGTTGTCTCTCGTCCCTAGAGGTTGTTGGCCCTGTTGCTGCATAGCGTTCCCTCCGTGCGGGTTGAAAGGTGTGGGCGCGCACAGCGTCACAATGGTCTTCAGCAGCTCACAAGCGATCGAGTGCACGGTGGTGGAGTGGTCAGGCGATACAAGGGAAATAAGTCGAGGGACCAGTCGCTCCGCCGCCAACCAGTCGATCACCCCACTGACGCCTGCTTCCTCCGCCGACACGATCCGAATGATCATATCCTGTACCGATGGGCTGGATATCCGTGCGATCATCCGCTCAACGATATTGGGTAATGATTGGATGAACCGGATCATCTGCCGTCAGCTAGTCCAAGGGGTCAACTCACCTCAATAGTCCGCTTCGCCATGAACATCCCGTTCACCCGTACCCACATTCCCCGTATAACCTCTCGCTTTCGATCCCGCTCTTCATCCTCTTCCGACCAGAATTCATCCCTAGCTCGTTCCCTCTCGCTTCGATCCTGCCGCGAGTCCTCGGTCAAGTTCGCCGGCAGCACCGCATCCCAAAAAGGCGTGAGCAGAGCATCCTTGCTCGCCATGATGGTCTCAGTGATCGTCCACAGCTCCGAAGTGAGGATCTCCGTAGCGATTTGAGGATATCTACAATCAGCCTCGATTCGTCCCCCTCACGAACCTTGCTCTAGAATCATCCGACTGCTGCCGACTCATTCCCACCTCCTGAACCTCCTCAACCACCTTCCCAGGCTGTAAAGGCGGTGAATTCGGTCCAGGTCCCGGTACCGCCAAAGGCTGGTATGAAGGATACAGCCCCGGCGAGGACATCGCATGGTCGAATGAAGCTGTATCCGCGCCCGAAGCCTGCTGATCCAGCTCATCCAATCCCGATACGACCCATGACAACAAGCTCTTCATCGCATCTTCCCTCGAGAGATAAGCGACGAGCCTACGAAAGATCAGTCGGGCTGTCGGAAACGTTCCGCTCACTTGTTGTTCTGAGCTTTGCATTCTGCCAGAACATCCTGCTCATCCATCAACTCCTCGAGGGAAGGAGGTGTCTCTCGGGACAATAGCGCGTCAAGAGTTGATGTCGATGCGAAGCTGAAGCGCCATAGCATCGTGAAGGTATCGAAGGATCGGGGACAAAAACCGGTCTGGGCGTCACTTCGGCGAACTCTGGTTGGCTCCTGGTGTCCATGTGAGGGTGATCTGCGAGGTCATGGTCATGTCTGTCGAAGCTGAGCTGGACAACCGAAATTATTAACCCTCCTTCTTCAATACGGCATGGCGCTTTCGGCTATAGACCGGAGAGAAAAAGCATGATGTGTAAAATTCGATAACAAAGCGGAGAACGCCGAGTCTCCTTGCTTCTATTTGACTTCTTTTGGTGGTGTGCTTCCTTCGACAGCCAAGTAGCCATGATCGTCTTGCAATCTTGAGCATGGCCCGACGCTTATTCCAGGTCCCTAGAGATTCTTCTTCACGGGCATCCTCCGCAGATCCTCTCGACCTGATCGATAACGAGTCCTCCCGAGCGAGCTCGAATCCACCTTCACCTGTCCTCTCGACCAACAGGAGTCATCCACGACGAAAGGATGAGGATTGTGACAAAGCGAGCAGCGATGAGGAGACTGGAACACCAGTACCTATCAAGAAGAAACGGCGACGGATCATGTCTGACGAGGAGAAGGAGACGCCAGAGCCGGATCCTCGGCTACGAATGGATAGTTCAGCGATAGATCAACCCACTATCCTGCTCGGTGCAACACTCCCTCCCATCTCAGCAGATGGATCGGACACTCCTATTCTCACTGGTCCTTCATCTAGAGCCTCTACTCCGGTGTCGATTTCGCCATTCACTAGGCTTGTCCCGCCTGGACATGACTTAGCAGGGGAAGATGAAAGCAAAGGAGACATCGGTCATGATCAGGCGGAGGTCACAATCGAAGCTGAGGAGCGATTTGGACTGCCTACGCCGCCGGTAACATCTGTCCTGGATGAGGACCATGTGATAACTGGAGAAATGCCGGGAGGTCCGGACGACATGGCGGATGAAGTGCTTGGTCTTGTTGGCGAGAGCATCGAGGGAGATCCTGCAAAGTCAATCCCAGACGATGTCGACATCGAAGCGGACTTGGATCAGGAGGCGCAAACCACTACGGAAACTACCATTAGTCCTGAATTGGCAGATCACCATGCGGTCGCCGACGAAGAAGCCGTCGTTGAGGCGAACAGTCCTCATGTGGTCGAAGCTGAACCAGTGCCATCAGTCTCGGCACTACCTATGCCAAGTGTCGCTTACGAAGTGGCCGATCGCCGCGTGGATGATGTGAGCGAGGTGGAACAGGACTTTCGACCCGCGATGTCCAGTCCCGCCATTGAAGAAGGCGAGGAAGAGCTTGATCCCGATGCTCTCGAGGGGACGGACATGGACCCGACACCGGATGCTACGCCTGTGCCCGTAGATGCGGCGGAGAGTGGTGTCACATCCACACAGAAATCGAAGGCGAAGGTCCAGAAGCCGAAAGCGAAGACGGAAAAGAAGAGTAAGGCCAAACCTACCTCTCAGGGAAAAGGCGGTACGAAGCAAGCGGGCAAGAGCAAGGGGAAGACCAAGGTGCGTTGCTTAAGCCATATGATCCAAACGAAGCTGAAATCGATCATAGGTGAACGACCTCAAGAGCGGGAGCTCCAAGCCGCCAAGATCTGTCAGCATCTCCGTAAGATAAAAGAGTATCATGTGGATCAGCTGAATGATATACCCTCAGGAATCTGTCCAAGCCTCTGCATCAGTCGTCTCCTCCGAGCTTCCTGGTCATCGCGAGGAGAGTATTGATCCCGATGATACCGCCGTCTACTGCATCTGTCGGAAGCCATACAACGAAGAAGACGAAGATGTTGTTATGTTGGGTTGTGATGCGTGATTTAGCTTGCTGCTTAATGTGGTTCGCTAAGGCTTCCGCTGTACAGGTGCGACAACTGGTTCCATCCGAGCTGCGTCGGCATCGCGGAGAAGCTGGATCTACTGGATGTATACATCTGCAAATCCTGCGAGCGAAGTGAGTTCGCCCAGAGCAGCTGTTCAGGACTGAGCTTGCGAAGCTACGGCGCAACGAACGGTATACAAGCTTGTCTGTAAACGAGACGGCTGCGTCAGATCCATTGCAGGTCGACTATCGAAGTCCGTCGATCTCCATTGCTCAAAGTGTTTGGCTCATGGCTGACTAGTTCCCAGGTTCTGCTCCTCATCTTGCGCTTTCCAATATTCCCACACAATCATCTCCGCTATGACCAACAAGAAAACCCTCAAGCAGCTCGCTGGCGCTTTCATTTCCTATCCGCCTCCTACTGCGAACATCACAATTGAGCATCATCTTCCACGCTCAAGTGAAACAGTCATATCGTCAAATACCGATCTACTCGAAATCCTGCAAAGACAGATCGATGCGACAAACTCTGCCATCGAGATCATCACCAAGCGACAGCGGGTCTTGCAACAAGCCATCGCTCGATGTGAAGCGGTCACGGTTCCGACAATCCCCGCCAATGGCGACGGAGTGGCGTCTAAATCAACCAAGTCCAAGGGCGCGAGACCCGGAATCGATGACCGAGCGTGCGGATGGGAGAGGAGATTGATCTGGGATGACCAGGAAGTGCAAGCTTGGGAAGGGGATCCGGGAGATGAGGGGGGTTGTACCATGCCACGGAGGAGGTGTGATCGACATCAGGGGTGAGCTAGTCAGCACCCGAACGGGAATCAATTGATAAACTTGCAGGTGGCAGAAGACCATGGCTGTGTCGCTGGAAGTAGAAGCGGGACAGCAAGTCAGTGCACTTGTTCGCATATCAAGCTTGTAATTGATGCTTGTGGAAACTGTAGAGTCGACGCCAACAGAGCCTGGTGGGTCAGCGGAAACATCTCGTTCAGTCTATCGAAGTTGCGGAAGCGACCGCAAAAGCTCGGTATGTCATTCGCATTCCTCGGTTCTCTGAGGATTCACGGAAATTTAGCGATGATTTCCGATTGAGAACAGCTGCACGAGGACCTCAGATCACTACATGAGGGCTATCTTGTAGTATCAGCGCATCCTTGAGTCTGCCTCTTGAGAACATCTTGGTTGCATCTTGTAGCGTTATACTCTTGATTCCATGCTATATCTCTCGCTTTCGTGACCAGAAAGGTAGACAAGACGTAGCCGAAATCGTCCCGCCGGAGTACACGAAAAAAGATGACGTCAACCTTTTGATTCCTACTGTATTTGGATGCCTGAACCCCTTCTTTTCTGAACATTCCTCGACTAGAGCCCTTTGAGGACGCCCGCCCCCATTATGTATCGTACCCTCCGTCTCCTCCGTCCCCTGTCTCAACCAACCTTCCGTTCTCTCCCTCCTCGCTCTCCTACCGCACCGCTCGCTCGCAACTTGATATGGCGTCGTCTCGCAACATCTCAACCTCCTACACCTAATAAAGGCGGTTCTCCAGGTGACGGTGCGAAAGATCCTCAAAACCCCGATGCAGAGTATCGAGAACACCATTCCACAGCCAGATCGGAGGTAACGTTCTCACCCCTTTCTCGACTCACCCGAAATGTAGCTAATTGATCCCGGGGCCAGCTTCGAGGAGTGACGAAAGATGTTGCAGAGATGATCTCGGGGAGGTCGAGGTTACCCGCTGCGTTGGGAGCTCAGGAGATCTCGAGTCATTCTCATAGTGGTAGTGTCAAGGATGATTTCGTAAGTCCACCATGGGGTCTGGAGTCAAGCTTTGAAAAAGCTGATCAGGAGGTTAGTTGGGGATCACGAGGGGTCTGTTTCTGGATATTCCTCAACCGATCATGTTGTTCGGTATGTCCTCCCAAACCTATCTCTGACATCGGTTCAAAAATCATGTGGACTTAAAGGTCTTGCGGGTGTGATACCTTACCTCGGGACTTCGCTTGGAACCGTCTTTCTTGCTCGAGAAGCCGCTCAAGCCAGTCAAGGTATGACTTTCCAAAAGCTTTTGCCGCTGACAACAGGCATCTCAAACCTCACCGGACTGAGCATACAAGACGCACTAGCCAACTTACATACCCTCGAGCATGTTCAAATCACATACGGAGCCATCATTCTCTCCTTCCTGGGCGCTCTTCATTGGGGCATGGAGTTTTCGAAATTCGGTGGGGAACAAGGATATGCTAGACTGGCTGTCGGGACGGTCCCGGTGTTGTTCGCTTGGCCTACGACTTTCTTATCTCATGGGATTGCTTTGGCCGTTCAGTGGTTTGGGTTTACTGGGATGTGGTTCCTCGATCAGAGAGCTAGTACTATGGGCTGGAGTGAGTGGATCGAGACGATCAGAGCTGATGTACAGCACCACGATGGTATGCTACTTATCGGTTCTACCTGTCCATTATCGTCGGCTTCTCAATCATTGGTACTTTCGCTGGGACGGGATACTACGGTGCCGGAGCGGGTGCGGTGACCAACCTCGACCCTCATAAGATGCATCACACGACCGAACGAGTTTCCTCCCTCAAACGTCTGGACCGAGTCAAGGAGAAGAATTACCCACCGAAAGATTACGCTCGCGCTGGAAAGTCAACGGGTAAAGTATCCGGTGATATCGAAGTGGATGAGAATGAGGATTCATACCTGAAACTTCGGAATATCGCCAAGGAAGAGCAAGACGAGGAGAAGAAGGAAGAGGAAGCGGAGAAGAAGGATACTGAGAAACAGAAGAATCAGGAGTATCAAGATAAGAGGGATGAGTATCAGATGGACGTTGCTCCTGGGAAGATGAAGGATACGGCGAAAGATCGAACTGGGGTTAATAGGAATGTTGGAGGTGGGAAGAGTGAGAGACCTGATGATGAGAAGCAATCGGAGCAGAAGGGGACCGGTCCCGTTGGGGATAGGACGGAGTTTGGGACGAAGGAGGATGAGGATTTCAGGAAGGGTCAAGAGGAGGAACATGGGAGTGATGAGTCGGATAAGGATGAGTCGATGAAGTCGCAGGGGAAGAAGAATGCGAAGGATAAGACGGGTGGAGCGAAGTGAGGGGGAGAGCTGTGGCGATGAGTCGGAGAGTCGGGAGAGAAGGAGCTGCCGCTGTCATTTGGAAAAGGGTCTGTGAGAGAAGGAGGTCACCCTGCTGGAAGGAAGGGGTGAAAGGGGTACGACGAGGAAGAAACAGAACGATGCGTATGGTCCCAGTTTATAAACTTATAAACCCCTTATCAACCCAAGACAATATGCAAATCCCATCCTAAATGATGCTGATGTATGATCGCTACAACTCGACCCAGGCTCATCTCTCCGCCTTCATCCGCTTCATCTCCCTTCCATCCTGACCTTGTACAGATGGACTCCACTCGTCCTCTATCGCCTCTATTGATCTCTTCCGGTTGAACCCCGATGAGTCACCGAAGACCACGTTCGTCCCGATCGCACCTCCGCCAAGAATACCATGTTCCGGCATCATCCCCGTAGCCAAGAATTGCTAACACGCAACGTAAACGATTGAGCAGAGGAGACAAGGTTGGGAAGGGTCTCACCTGCAAGACGATCTGGTAGGTCTCGTCACTCCATCCCATCGCAGCCAAAGGGTTCCTCAGCGATTCCTCCTGCATCCACTGCGCCGCTCCCATAGCGATCGCATCGATTACCCCTTGATCTGACAAAGGTGGTAGACCGACAGAACGAGGCACCTCGGCAGAAAGCTGAATCGCCTTGAGATGGATCAGGTGCTTATCGAGAATGCCGAAGAGACCGTTCTTGGTGAATGGCTTGGCTAGGACGTCGTTCATCCCGCTCTGTAAATACGAGTCGACGTCCTCTGCAACTGTCAGTGCCGTTCAGGTGAACTACTCACGAGGCTGGGCATTCGAAGTCATCGAGATGATTGGCGTATACATGTCAAACTGTCGTATCAAGGAAGTCGCTTTCCGGCTGATTGTCAGCTCATATCCCGTGACTGAGCTCACCCATCCATGCTCGGTCCAAAGAAGATATCCATGAGAACCAAATCATACTTCGTCCGATTCATCTTCTCGATAGCTCCTTGCGCATCGTCCACAGTCTCGGTCACACACCCAAACTTCTCCAAGAACTTGCTCGAAAGCTGACGATACACCACGTCATCCTCTACCACCAAGATTCGAGGTGTCTGCGTCCAATGTGGAGTGACTGAGCTGGATCTTCGTGATCGAGTGATATCGCCGCTCGGATCGGTCTGTGGCGGTACAAGGAGTGTACCGAATGGCGATTGCTGCACAGGTCCTCCGTTTGTTTGAGTCTCTTTAGCCGATTCTCGTCGAGGCGTCGTATTAAGTGGATCCTGACTTTCCTCGAATCGAGTGCCATTGTGATTGCTCAGCGCCTCGACCATGAGTCGAAGAGTGGCCCCATCGCTAGACTTACGGTGATACATGGGGATAGCAGCGGTGGTCGCTTCAGTCAACCATGCTGGTGTGTCTGCGAAGACAGGTGTAACGCCTAATGGCTCGTCATTATACAGTGTCTGTTGTTGATTTGGTATCTCGATGATATCGTCGTGTTCAGTCTTGACCGTTCGACTATGTGTGCTGGATGGCGGCCGACCACCTGATGCCTTCGATCCCGCCGGACTGGGATTATCTCCGCTGGTCCGACTACCAGATGCATCCGTACGTGGCGAGATCTGCGCTCCGCTCGCCGTACTGATACCGGCACTCGCAGCAGCGGGGTATCGCAATGGAGCTCCAAAACTGTTCGTCTGCCTGGGTGTCCCAAGTGGCAAGCCGGAATAAGCCGATGTGGGCGGAAGGGTTCCCTGAGCAGCATGGTCGAACAACTGAAAAAGGTGAGATATCCGTGGCGAATGCTCAATATCCCCGACAGGCGATCCTATCATTTCTGCGGGGTCAGCGGTGTTTTGTACCTGGCAGACGTACCTTTATCAACCGAAGCAAGATGTCCCAGAACCTCCCTCATGACCATCATCAATCCTATCTCTCTCGACCTTGCCTCCTGAACCTCATCAAGAGCATTGGCCAACCGATCTTCCAGTCCCATGACCCGATTCTCCATCTCCATCAGTCGGCTTGCATCCTCGTTGCTCATGGCTCCAGATCGTGGACCAGATGGGGAGCTTTCATGTTCAGGTTCGGCACCTTTCTTGGGCACGACCGCTTTACGCTTCTGGATCAGCTTGAGTAGGGGAGGTCGACTCACCTTAATGCTGTCCAAATCCGCTTTACGGCCAGCTTGGAAGTTCGGATGCTGGAACTCCCATACCTGTGACTGTCAGTCCTGCGGCGTTTTTATGATCAAACCTCTTACATTCTCTTTGATCTGCTCAGTATCCTCGTCGACATGCTTGATCTTCTCACATCAGCTTGGTCTTACTTGAGGACAGCTGACCCACCTTTGAGAACCCATATTTGTTCAGCTGCCGAACGAAACTGGAGAAGTTGGAATGTCTGAACGTTTGCGGCCTACATTTCATCAGCCCGAAAACTCGCGAAGACAACACCAAAGCTGCACTCACAGAACCTTCGTCGTAAACTCGTTCATATCCCAAACGACGAAACTCGTACCCCCTCTCCCCCACCCTACCGATCCCCGCTTTGCACCTTCGCCCCTCGGCTTACCCTGCGCCTTCCCTCTTCCATACATCGCGCTTTCCTCCTCGAGCATCTTGTATAACTTCTTGATAAATTCCGATGGACCTGCTTGTTGCTGTCCACCTCCAGCTTCGGTGATCCCCGCTGAGGTCGCCTTGCTTGAGTCAGGACTCGGTACCGCATTGAGAGGCATGGATGTGATTCCTCCTGGAAGAGGTGGAGGAGGTCTCCCATTCGGTTGACGCGCTCGATCATGTGAAACTAGATCTTCGAGCTTGACTGATACACCTCGACCGGAAGCGTCTGTCCGGGGTGGGGGCATTGGACTAACATTGGGATGGACAGATGACCAGCCTGCACCAGTAGGTGGTCCTTGATGCCTGGATATCCCACCGGAAGAACTAGGAGAAGGTATCCGAGGTTGAGCGTATGATTGATACGGATCGCTCGATCGTGATGGACCAGCTTGAGCGTTATGGTAACCCTCCATCCCATTCCAATCCATCCCTTGACCATTCGTCATCGAGGGTTCCCGGTCGTATGGATACATATTCGGGTCTTGCATGGAGTACTGCTGCATGTGTTGATGCATCGGTGGAAGTGTGGAATGAGGGTTTTGGTTCTGGTAGAATACGGGAGCCTGAGGAGGGGGATAGTGTGTTGGGTTGGAGGGGATGCGTGACATGGTGGTGAGCGAGCCTTTCCGAGCCCGCTCTAATAGTTCGCGTTCGGTCGGGCGATGCGACCGTTGAAATTGTGGAGAGCCGGAAGGAGGGGGTGGAATTACAACAAACGGAAAAAGATCGCCAGGTCCGAGCGTCCCCCGAAAGCTTTGGATTGAGATGGGGGTGAATGCTAATCGGGTAGCGCTTCCGGTGATTGCCGAAAGTGGGTAGGAACCGGCTTTTGAAATGATTGCTGGACAAATACAAGAAGAGATGGTTATATGTACATGAGGGAAGGTGAATAAGTTGCGACGGATCCAAAGTCGCCAGTCGCCTAGAAGTTGATAGTAGGGTTCGCGTGAGATGAGATTCCCACCTTTACTACTCCGTGGCGTTATGTCACTTGAGTCCTGCATCGACCGTCTCGAGTATGGATACTTGCTGGTGCTCCGGCGACTCTACACATGGATGCATGTTCGGATTGTCATGAGCCTCGAGGCTGGTTACCTTTCCTGCATCTGAGAAGGAAAACAATTCCTGGCGACCGCCAAATGAGGGCAATACTATAGGGATTCTTGGCAATCCCCACGGTGCAGACACCTACTGTCCGCTCACGCTCATCGCACCACTCAGGTGTCGGGATATACTTTCGTATTGTCGAGTGGCTGCAAAGTCTCAGAATACCTTCATGCGCATCAGGGCGCTCAATGAGACGGGAAACCAGCAAACGATGGGGGATAAAGCGGGAATAGCGGTGTTCATCAAGAAATGAACACCCCCAGTGACGTCGGGGTGCCTAATGCAGCGAGAAGAGTGGTTCATGCGTTGATATTCCTTCGCGAATTATGCTAGAGCAGTGTTCTTGTAACCTGCAATATTGGCCTCTCTCGAAGCAGATCAGACCGTCATGCCTCATTAAGCTCGGTTGGATACGATATAGCGAGTGCAGACGTTTGTGACAAAGATCGCCTGGAGTTGCTCGAATCCAACTCCAGATCATGAAAGAATAGCGACAGCGGTAAGCTTCGGAGAATCTATCTACCGTCTTATTTCTTCTGTTGAGGCGTCCCGACTCAGAATATAATCGACCAAGCTGATGATATAAGCAGATCGCTGAAGAGAGAGTGACATGGACTAGGACATTACCAAAGCCTGCTTGAGTCAACCTATGTTGGAGTACTTGCTTCGAAGTCTATTCTTATTGTTGCTCGTGCCACTCTCTGATTTTGAGACAATCCCTTCGAAAGGTAAAGTCTGCGTCAATTTGAAAGCTTCGAGGTTGTCTCTGGACTGCAAAGTCGTCCACATGTCCAATTTATCCTTCTCGTATTATTTTACCTTCAGTGTCGAGTCGAGATGAGCTCCAGATGAAGTCAATCTTCGATCAGCGATTCTGACGTGCTTCACTCAAGAGCAAATGCGCTTGGTGTCCTGATACGGATCGTAGTGGCGGAAGGAGGTGTTCACGAGCGTGCCTAAAACATCTGATGGTCCTTTGGCGATACATCACCCTCAAGTAGTCTATACATGAACTACTCCAGGTCGCCCTGTCTTATGTTCTTCCACTCATAGCATTTTTAAGTGGATTCAACAAAGAAAAAGCGCACTGGTAGCACGACAAGCAGTCGAAGAACGGTTTTACCCGGCTTTACGTAAGTTACTCTCCCGGGGTTCGAGCTTCTCCTCCCAGACTTTTTGGTCAGGCGTCATCAAGGGGTGGTGCATGCTTTGCTTGGTGGGTTTCTTATGCGTTCTGTGCATATTCGGCGACGATCTTGATAAGCTTCTCGCGGGCCCAAGGGGCTGAATACCTCCATTTCGTCTCGGATCGTCCCTCCTCTTCCTTTCCGGCTAGACTTCACTTTCTTTCAACCTTCGAGTTGGTTTTCTGATGGAGATCCTGACGACCCCTTCGAAGCGGCTTCAACGCAACTCATCCTATCTCGGATCGCGCTCCGAATCTTCTCCTCACCATCCCACCAGTCGACCATCCACTCCGACGAGAAATACCAACATGCAGTCCGCTGCATACGCTTCCATCAAGCTGTTTGCAGGTGGATCTACACCCTTTCCAAAGCCAGATTTGTGCTGAAGATCTCATTATGGTTGAACAGGTACTTCTCATCCTGAGCTGGCAAATCTCATAGCCAAGCGGTCAGTCCTCTTGAATCTGCTGCTTCGTTTGAGCTCAGTTCTACCCTTTCCACAGCCTTGGCATCCCCCTCGCTCGAGCCGATATCCATCAACCACCATCCGGAGAGACGAAAGTGACAATAGTCGAGAGCGTTCGAGACTATGACGTCTATATCCTGAACACGGTACGCTTTCCTCCCCCGTCATAAAATCTAATGCTGATGCAAGCGGTTTTAGTGCGCTGGCGCCGTCAACACCTCCCTCATAGAACTTTGCATCATGATCCATGCCTGCAGAGTCGGTACATCCCTCTCAACCCATGATACTGGACTGATAGCTTGGTCAGATCGCCTCCGCCCGCCGAATCACGGCCATCATCCCCCACTTCTTCTACGCCAGACAAGATAAGAAAGACAAATCCCGAGCTCCGATCACAGCGAAGCTTGTTGCGAACATGCTGAGAGAAGCGGGGTGTGATCATGTCATTGTGCGTGGATCTCATTTCAGGCGAGTTTGGAGCTTACGAGATGGATAGACGATGGATTTGCATGCTTCGCAGATCCAGGGATTCTTTGATGTCCCGGTAGATAAGTGAGTGGGGTTCGGCTATACTGGAGGACTCGCTGACCTGGCTTGCTCTGCGACTTCAGTGTGAGCCCTCTCGCGTACCATCACCCTCCCTCCCCCCTACATCGTTCTTTCCTACCTTACATAAACCTCACTTGATTGAGGTCTTTACGAGTCTTTCCGCCCTTCGCCGTTATCCTCGAGTCACACCTTTATACCGCTTCATTGCGAGCTATATGTTGACCCACTGTTCAGCTCTTCGCAGAACCCTCAATGATCAACTACATTCGAGCCCACTTTGAAGACGTCAAAAACTGCGTCATCGTCTCTCCCGATGCTGGTGGTGCCAAGAGGTGAGCCAGCTCACACCAAATATGCTGCTGACTGTATCTAGAGCAACATCCATCGCTGACCGACTAAACGTGGACTTCGCCCTCTTCCACAAAGAGCGTAAAAAGGCCAACGAAGTGTCTCGTATGGTCCTCGTCGGCTCGGTCAAAGACAAAGTCGCCATACTCGTTGACGACATGGCGGATACATGCGGTACCCTCGGTCTAGCCTCTCGTAATCTGATCGAGCAAGGGGCGACGAAGGTGTACGCCGTCGTAACGCATGGGATATTGTCTGGACCTGCGATCAAAGTCATCAACGAGAGTGGGATGGAGAAGTTGGTGGTGACGAATACGATACCGATGAATGATAAGCGAGAGGAGTGTGAGAAGATTGAGGTGATTGATGTGAGTCATGTCTTGGCAGAGACGATGAGGAGGAGTCATTTCGGAGAGTCGGTGGTGAGTCTTTGTTGCACTCACAAGGCTTGTGATTGATGATTTCAGTCGTACCTATTTCATGAGGTACCATATACGAATTCAATATGAGTTGGAGATTGTTCACTGTACACTAGATCATACGATAACATATCATTCATGTATGGAGCTATAGACGTCTAGCGAAATGTCAAATGCACAATGCGGCGGCCTCCACCAAAATGAATTGAACACAAGCAAGTTAAGATGTCCTTCCGAACTCTCTGAACTCGTCGTTTTACTGTAATACAGAACGAAAACATGTCGGACCCTCAAAAGTCGTACAAGTACACTGTCAGCCCTCAAGCATACATTCTTCCCCTGCTTCACGCCGCACGACACCTCACAACAGTCCTAGGCATCTTCCTCGGCCAAGTCTCTTCATCCGAAATCCTTATTGCCGAAGCGATCCCTTTGATACACAACTACACCTCGCTTTCAATCATGACCGAGATAGCACTGGAGATGGCGGAAGTTTATGCCGAAGACAAGGGGATGAAAGTGATTGGGATGTATTTGGCTCAGGAGAGTGGCACGGGTTTGGGTAGGGTTGGAGAGAGAGTTCTTGGAGCGATCAGGGAGAGGTTCGTTGGAGCTTTCGCGATGGTGGTGGGTTCTCCCTCAGGCTCAGTGGACAGGAAAGCTGAGGAGGGGATAGGTGGACGACGCGAAGCTCGCCACGACAGATATCCCATACATCGTTAGTTAACCGCCCCCCACCCCACCCCAACCCTGTATAAGAGACTCTACGTATACTGATCCCACATGTCAATATCAGGTATGTTTACCCAACTCCACGGCCGGAGCTTCGAAACCCCTCCCGATATCGCCATCATCCCTTCCCGAACCATTCAGCCTATCCCCCTCGTCGATATCAATACCGGTCGAAACGCTACGGTTGATCCGAGAAGAAGGGTTGCATAGGGAGTTGGGAGATTTCGATGATCATTTAGAGGATTCGTGCGTTTCTCATTACTTTGAGCGCTTGTGTGGAACCTGATGAGTTCGATAGAAGGGTTGATTGGTTGGAGAACAAGCGAGTGAATGAGGTTTTGCTGAGACGGTTCTCATAGCTTTCCGGGACATGGATGAGTATCGATTTGATTCGACAGGCGGTTCTTATTTCCCTCCATGAGCACGGAGGCAGCAGGCTGCAGCGACGATGTTTCAACGCGAAGGCGGATTTGGGAAATGTTCAGCATCAATGTAGGCCAGAATCAGACGAGCCATCATCGATCTCGGTCTGTTCACCTACGTATCTCCATTCCGCTCTTATACTCCACCTCCTCAAGCGCTAATCGATTCGGCGAATCGTACAAACCCCTTAAAAGCCTCATCCGTACAAGTCAAAGCCCAATTGTGACTTCCTTCCACGGTCAGAACCATCTTCAATCCCTTCTTGTTCTCCTCAATCACCTTCTCCTGAACCCAGTTCGGCGGTGTCGTATCCTTCTTGGCGTGCAAGGACGCCGTCGGATAGTTGAATGTACCATCGTCGTTTCGGGGAATGTAGGTGATTGGTGAGGTGAAGGCTCCTGCCAATAGGGGACGAGCGAGGCGCGCGTAAAGTGTCTCGAAGGTTTCGTTTGGGATACCTTGGCCGAAGAATGGAGCTAGATTACCGAGGGTCACCAATGGGCCCTGAGAAGGAGAAGGTCGTAGTCAGCACCGGGAACGGTGGTTCGGAACTCACCATCTTCAGCTGGACTGCCACTGGATCAGCTGTCCATTTCTCCTCATCCCAATCTTTGTTGATAGTCATGACGTTCTTATCCTGCCCAACCTCCTTGGGAATGAGACAGCGCGCATAAATATCCCCACAACCGCACCACCACCTTCCTTCCGTTCCTCTCGACTAAGCTCCTCGAGTGCAGCTCCAGCAATCATCCCACCGTAAGAAACACGATGATGACATCCCTCCCTTTCTCGAGGAATGAGATGACTCCGGAACGGATGAAGGCGATATCGTCAGTTGTGGATTTGGAAGGATCGCCGAGCGAGGTTGGGAGATCGAGACACCACGTCGGATAATCTTTGGACCAGAGTTTATGACGGAGTGGAATGAAGACCCACTGCGGCAGGTCCAGTCAGCCTGGGTGGATGCTGACCACGATGCAGTAGGCGGACGTACCAAAGTCACCCAAGCGCCATGGAGGAAGAAGATGACCGGTTTCTTGGACCTATTCGTTGCCTATAGGTGATTTTGGGTGATTAAGTACCGTCCTCATAGACATGCATGCTCGACCTCCAGTGACAGGTCAGATCACTCCGATCTTGATTGTGATACCTCGCTCTGTCGGCGCCGGCGGCTTCGTAGATGATTTGACATTGAGGACGTGCCTGCTTTTTGGGCTCCTTTCTTCTTGGGAACTTTCCCGAACGAAGGTTGGGCACGGATCTTTGACAGAGTGCGGGATCACGCATGGTTCAATGTCTGTAGAATTAAATTTTCTTCCATGGTAATCACCTGTTACGTGATCTACGTTACGTGATCTACATACTCCATTACGTCAACGATCCAAGCCATCCTACTGTATGTCTTCCTGTCTGCCCTATCTATCCTCATCCTCCGTTCGACCTATACTGAACTTACTTACACCTAAAGGAATCAAAGGCTTCCCCGCCTTACCCAATCCAGAACCAATCCTTGGCGATCTGTTGGTCGTCGTCAGGGGAGTCCGCAAGACCGGTGGGATGTCCATATACGTCGGAGAATCAGCCCAACAGCTCGGACCGAACTTCCAATTAAGGATGCTGAATCAGCGGTTAAACGCCCCTTCAGCCCTTACATCAATTGGCTGAGGGCCGTCTGAACCTTGACTAGGATTTATGGTTATCAGATCAGACGATAGCTCAACTCGTCGCTAACGGCGAATCGGCACTATACGACAATGAGATATCTGGAACCTCATCCTTCAGCCAGATCACTCCGAAAGGTATGTCGCCCTCCCTCACGACATCAAATGGCTCCGGCTATGACGGGTCAGTACTTACGAAAATCGGTTGGGAAGATGAATGAGAGTTTATTGGCTTCGATCTCGCTTTGGAGCTTGGAAGGTGGATGGTGCGGAAAGGAAGGGTTTTGATATGCAAAGGGATTTGAAAAATGCTACGATGGTGAGCATATCGGCTCCAGGACACTCTTCTCGGAAGACTTATCTGATATTTGGCATCCTCAGGACACGATATGTACTTTCTTACCCGGCCTGCCCAAAACCACGTTGATCGACGCTGACAGTGGATAGGCGGGATGGCGTTTGGATCATCTCTGGACTTGTAATCAGTTCGCGAAAGAGCAAATCACGGATTCGTTGAAAACAGCATGTGGCAAGCTGGACGAGACGATCTTCCCGGCAGATCGACCGGGCCTGGCGGCTGCCATCTGGCATCTCGACGAGGTAAGTCAACCCAACTAATCATCACGCTCCATATTCGATCTCGTAAGGGAATCGTCAATGTAGCACCCACTCCTGGTCGGCCGACCGCGATCAATCTGATTCCAAACTTCTGACAGATCGGTTCTGGATATCTATCAGCTGTATTCGTCTCAACCTACAGACAGACGGTACTAACCGTGAGAAGCAGCAAAGCATCTCGAGCACCCTCTAGGCATGATCCAGAGCAACGGGACTCCCACCCGGATCACCGATATCTGCGTAATATACTGGCAGACCTGTTCGTCGACATTTAGGGAGTCGTTTGGAGAACGTGCGAGAGGCGACATACCCTTGTGGATCGGAGAGAGCTGTGGGCTCCTCGTCGATCATGGTGCGCTCGGCATTGTTAAGCTGGATGAAGGTCGATGTCTGGTTTTGATATTTCTTTGATGCGATATTGAATGGCGAAGTGCCGGGCAACAACAATGCATCCTCCGCTCCTGATTGCCACGTCACGTGTCGAGGTGGCGGTCAGGACGGCGTGGATCTCCCCCCTAACTTTTGTCATCGTAGCCTTAGAGCGTTTCAGCAAGTCTTACATTCAGTCAAGTTCCGGATGTGGAGGAACCGCGGACATAACCGGTCTAGCTAGCTCAACGACACTCGCCATGGCAGCGATACTCGCCAGAGCGGGCGCTCATGTCTCCCTTCTCCTGCACCATCTCGTCTTCTCCTTCCCTTCTCCTAACACCACCTTCCCTGGCGACACCTTTGGCTCAGCTGGACAAAATGGGAAAAACAAAAGTGACTTTGGTATAATGGAAGGCTTGGAAGGATTGGTTGATGAACCAGGAGAGCCGCGGGCTCTGGCTGGAGGCGTTGGACCGTTGAGCTTTGTTGGCAGTGGGTACGGAGTGATGCTCGTTCTCATGGTAAGTGAAAAGGCCATATGAGATCTGAACTAGGTCGTTCATGTATGACAGGGCATACTTCTGAACCGTATACATCATATCGTTCGACGACCAAGACCGCCTAGACCGCCTCTACCACATCCTCCCGTCGACTCCTTCTACTACCGTGCGCGTGAAGCTCGTAGGTCTGCTATGCTCAGGATGAATGACACTGATGCTTGTCGTAGTCGCTGAGATCTTGACTTCTCCTGCAATGCCAAACTACCTCCGATTACCCGGCATCTTCTCCCTCTGTCGAGCCTGGGTGCTTTTCTCAATCCTTACCTTGCAAGTAGCGAACTTATGGCCGATCAATTCCCCTCGGCTCTTGTCCAGTACGACAGGCAGGTTTGTCAACCGGGTCGGTGAATGGGCAGGAGATATGGAGATGGAGAAGGTCTGCTGGCAGGTCTTCCTCAGTGTCTGTGCGGGCCTTGTCTGCAGCGGACTGGCAAATGGCCTCGACCGAGGGTGAGTACTAAGTAAACCTTGCTGAGCGACCCTGACGGAAGGCAGTCGTCGTCGAGACGTCGGAGCTGGCTTCAATCTCGTGGGTGCTGCCGCCACTCAGCTATTTCGGAGTCGTCGGCTTACAAGAGCCCTTCCCTCCTTGATACGTGCGTCTACAAGTTCGGCTACTCCTTCCTTCTCCACTTATACTCGTCCCCTCTTACGCACCATCATCCTCCTCCAGCGGCGACTCAAGGTCGACCCGACGTCCACGCGTTATTGCAGCTATGGTTGAGCCTGACAGAGGTGAGTAAGGTGCGGAGGACAAGGCTGATGTCTTCAGCTCACATGGCTGCAAGCGATCGAGCTGTCGACTACCTTGCGGAGGAATCAGCTCCTACCGACTGCCGTGTGCGGAGGCTTCGGTTTGGGTCACTTCGTTTATGCCTTGTCTACGGCGCCGCTCAAGTTCCCAAGCTTTACCTTCCTCACCCATCTCGTGAGCAGCTATCGTGAGCCAGACTGACGCGTAGATGGCCCTTGTCCTCTCCATCATCATCATCTTTTCCGTCATACTCAAAGCCTTCACACACATGTTTACCCTCGGCTACCTGCCTTCGCCGGTCCTCGTCAATATCCTGCCACATGAGGGAGTGGTCCCGTCTGTCGAGGATGACTTTGGCGTCGCGCTACTCAAGCTCGGTACAGCCTGCATCGAAGCCACTCAGTACTCCGGTCTGCGTAACGAGCTCGTAGCTATCCAGAAGAAGGAAGGTCCATGGGTAGAGATCTCAGCATCCGGAAGCGACGTGTTCGACGTACCGCGGACAGGCGGTTTTGGCTCCGAGATCACAAAGATCGAGGTTTCTGCACTTCGAGATCCTCATATGGAGGGCGCATATTGGAAGGAGATGAAAGCGTTTTGGCGGGCATGCTTCGTCAGCTTGGCAATGTTCGGCTGGTCACTCCTTCTGGCTGCTCCGGGGGGAAAGAAGGCATGGGACATGGCGAGATCAGCGTATCAGGGGCGATGGTGGTATGGTCCACGGCGATGGAAGTTCTGGCGGAGGGATGCCTGGGCAGAGCCTGATCGTTTCCGACAACAAGCTACGCTACGTCGATTGGAAGACACCGCACGAAGACGCGCCATGGCGATCGATCGATACTCTCAGGATGTTAGCGTCGGCACTTCAACAGCTGTGGAACTGCGCGATCAAACACCTGAGTCCGCATACGCCCAATTCCTACGGGGCGAAACTGTTGAGGATGACGAGGAGGATTGGCAAGATCACAATGACACCTCATCCAGCTCGTCTAGCTCATCGAGCGGTGGAGAAGAGGAGCTGAGCCTGTATCGAGACTTGAGGGCAACCACGGAACCTGCGGACGACCTGCAACCCGTTCTGCTGGCACACCTGACATCGCAGTCTGCAGGTCCGCTTACTCGGCGGCGCTATCAGGCGATTCTCGTTTCCCCTTCTCGCGCTCTGACACCTCAGGGAACTCAGGGAGTGCATGATGTGGTGCAGGATAGAAGAGTAACGCCGTCAAAGGAAAGGGATGAATGGGATGACGATAGGCGGCGATGTTGTGTGGTTTGTACGATCGAGCCGAGGGATACGATCTTATGGCCGTGCAGGTGAGCTCGTAAGGGAGTTTGAAGCTAAGGGTAGATGTCTGGCGCTTTGTAACGATTGCCGGGAGAGTTTAGCGGCGAGGCTTCCGGCAGCGGATCATTTGTGCCCGTGAGCGATTTCTAGCCTGGCTTTGCAACGCTACTGATTTGTTTCTCAGGTGTTGTCGTCGCAGGTGAATCCCGCCCGGCTTCTCTGAATACCGCTACTTCACTGACGATTGACTGTAGGGTCGAAGGGTTCAGTCGAATATATGTGCCGTAGCGTGCTATGATATGAGCGTTACTCGTCTTCCTCACTACGAGGTATTTGGGAGGCGCTCGTACGACCGCTGCAGATCGTCACGACATTCATATCCAGTCAGGTTTCACGAAAGCGGGTTCAGTAAAAGCCCTATCCTTCCCCTGAAATGCGTTCGCGTCGGGATTGCGTGGGCTTTTCTCTTGTGGCAAAGCAGGTCCCGGTTGACGCGTTTCACCATGTGTCCCTGAGGGCGTTTCACCTTCGGTGTGCCAAGATCCCTTTGTGCTCGCTCCTTCCGCAAGTGCATTTTACTGTTGTCGCGGAGCTGGTCTCATTGAACGATCCATCATTCACGATCGGCGAAGCTCAACCCCCAGTGCATTCCTTTACCTCGAGATCCCTTTGTCCGACAGGTCCTTTGGTGAACCGATACTTCGTTGCCGGATGGCTCTCCTGACTGCATCACTATCGTTACCTTTACCAAAGAATCGTCTTCCACGAATCTGAACGATCGCTTCTTGTTCTTCAATAGGACTCAAAACACTCCAACATGTCTTACTATGACGACCGCCTTTCCCCTCGACGCCCGATCCTCTCCCCTTACCAAGCGCCGGCCACTGATCCGCATCCCACCACACCCACAGGTTCACAGCACAATTACCAGTCGCAACACTCCGCTCCTTCTCACTATTTCCATCCAAATGATTTCTCAAAACCGATCGACTCGTACTACTCCACCGACGTACAGCGAGCCCCGTCGCCATCGTCATACCATGGCAATGCTCCATCATCATCGCCCTATCAACCTGGCGCACACGAGATGACCCGGTATCAACAACCTCCTCAAATGCAGTCCCGTCCCTCCTTTTCCTACTCCGACTACGATGATTCCAAGTCTTACACGTCTACGACTCATTTGGCTTCACCCGGGAATGAATGGGATATAGGATCGGTCGTTCCCCCTGTCCCGCAGCTTTACCCACCTCAACCTTCCCCTCTCCCCATTCCCAGTTTCTCCGGTACATCCCACTGGCATCAGATGCGTAATCAACTACTTGAGAGTCGGGTCGTCCAGCAGATTCCGCTTCACAACGGGAACTTGGTCATGGATGTACCGGTGCCGAAAGGGGTCATTCCCACTACCACCGGTCTTGGTATTGAGCACGACGAGATGACCTCGATGAGGTATTCTGCGGCGACTTGTGATCCCGACGAGTTCATGTCGAGGAAGTTCACCCTTCGACCTTATCTGTATGGCCGAAAGACGGAGCTTTTCGTGAGTGGATCCATTGAAGACACCGCTGACTTATAGATTGTTATGACCATGTATAACGAGACATCAGACCTGCTCCTTCGCACTCTCAACTCTGTGATCAAGAACATCGCCCACCTCACGACTCGAACCCGAAGCAAGACTTGGGGAGGTGACTCGTGGAAGAAGATCGTCGTATGCATCGTTGCGGACGGTCGGAAAGTCGTCGATCCTCGAGTTCTCAAGGTCCTTCAACTCATGGGAGTTTACGCGGAAGGAGTCATGAAGGACACGGTTGCTGGAAAGGAGACCCAAGCACACATCTTCGAGTACACATCGCAGGTCGTGGTGTCGGATACTGGAGATGTCGGCTTTGGATCGGTCCCGGTGCAGATCATTTTCTGCTTGAAGGAGCAGAACAAGAAGAAGCTAAACAGTCATCGATGGTTCTTCAACGCATTCGGACCGCTCGTCAAGCCGAACGTCTGCGTACTTCTCGATGTTGGTACGAAGCCAACCGGTACGAGCATTTATGAGCTTTATAAGTGTTTTGAGACGCACCCGAACGTTGGCGGCGCTTGTGGCGAGATCTTCGCAGATACAGGGAAGAACGGCAGACTCTTGCTCAACCCCCTCGTCGCCGGGCAAAACTTCGAGTACAAGATGTCAAATATCCTCGACAAGCCTTTCGAATCGGTCTTCGGTTTGATCTCGGTGCTTCCAGGTGCTTTCTCCGCCTACCGATATGCAGCGGTCGCCAATCATCCTGATGGAACGGGACCTCTCGCCGCTTACTTCCACGGCGAAATGATGAACCTTCCTGGCGCCACTGCTTCAATCTTCGACAGGAACAAGTTTCTTGCTGAAGACAGGATCCTCGCCTTCGAAATCGTGTGCAAGAAGAACGCTCGGTGGCGGTTGCAGTATATCAAATCAGCGAAAGCCAGTACGGACGTACCCAGTCGAGTACCCGAGTTCATCTCTCAGCGTCGACGCTGGCTCAACGGATCGATCTTCGCTGCAACTTACGCCATGGTATGTTTCTGGCGGATCTGGACGTCCGGACACGGCTTCTTCCGCAAGATCATGCTCATGATCCTTACACTTTACAACCTCGTCAACCTCATCTTCAACTTCCTCTCGGTATCGTCTTTCTATCTCGCCTTTCTCTTCCTCATCGACTCTTCGATCTCGGGAGATCGCGATCCTTTTGGCGGTGCTGGTGCCGACATCTTCGAAGTCTTCAACAAGGTCTACATCGCTCTCATCTTCATCGTCATCATCTGTTCCCTCGGAAATCGACCTCAAGGATCGAATGCCACATATACGATTTGTATCTTCATGTTTGCGATCTGTCAAGGGATCCTGCTCTATTGTGCAGGATGGACTGTCTACCAAGCCGTTCCGCACAACGTTGCTGGATGGGAAGATACCAAAGCTCTGTTTCAAAACAAGACATTCCTCGACCTCGCCATGTCCCTCCTTGCTACCTACGGTCTCTACCTTATCTCCTCGATACTCTACCTCGAACCGTGGCACATGATCACCTCTTTCGTTCAGTACCTCCTACTCCTCCCTTCATACGTCAATATCCTCCTCATCTACGCATTCTGCAACCTGCACGACGTGTCCTGGGGAACTAAGGGAGACAACGGTGCGGCGAAAGACTTAGGCGCGGCGAAGAAGGTCGAGAAAGACGGGAAGGAGATGGCGGAGGTTGCTGTACCGACCAAACAGGAGGACGTCGAAGCGTTATGGCAACAAGCTCGACAGGAGTTACGAGTCCCTGCGAAGGAGGTCCTTGAGAAGCGATCCCCAGAGACGAAACGGAATGACGAGGATCGGAACTTCCGGACGAATGTCGTTCTCCTCTTCTTAGGGTGTAACATGCTCATCATCCTCCTCTTTACCTCATCGGCGTTTACGAATTGGATCAGCTCGCATTGGTCGGCAGCGACGGATACGACTTTCAACCCTTATCTCACGGCAATCTTCTATGCTGTCTTGGGCTTGTCGCTGCTGCGGGCTGTGGGATGTGTGCTATATCTCGTATTCAGGTTGTTCGGGTACTAGTGAAGTATGCGGATAAAATATAGTGCTGGATGCTATATATTCGTGATCATGATTTTCCGTCTCTGAGCTATCGTCGTCATTTGGGCACCCTTGAACTCCCTCTCCCTATACTCCACATACGTATCGAAGGACTTCTCCCCTAAACCTTTTCTAAATACCTCGGAATCCTCTTTGAGAGCTTTGAGCGATTCCTCGAGGTTTTCCGGTAAACTCTTCGTCACTCCCAATTCCTCCCTCTTCTCCTGTGGCATTGGTTTGAAACTAACCACATCGATCCAATCGCTAGGCGTAATGGTCAATTCCATCTGCTTGTTCACTCCGTCCATCCCTGCTATAAGGACCGCCGCGAGTTGTAGGTAAGGGTTCGTCAACGTATCCGGGAATCGCAACTCGTAATGAGCCTCTCCGATTCGCCTAACGGGTAGGAGCTTAGTCGTCCCCCAAACTACATTACCACTCCCATATTGATTCTGTCGTCCACCACTATCGTATCCTCCATTCGTAAACGCCGTGAGAGCGGGCAAGTGTTCCAGCAATCCAGCGAGGAAGTGATCTCCTTCCTCCGGTCTGGAGAGGGACAAGTGAATATGTTGACCAACCGGTGGACCACTTTCAAATGCGTTGGGATGAAACGAAGCGTGCATCTCGTGCTTTGAAGCAATCGTCTTGATCGTCTCATGAGTGAAAGCGAGGTTATCAACGGCGAGTAAAGGTGTCGAAGGGGATAAAGGTATCTCAAACATGCTAGGACCTTCTTGATGGAATTGCCAGATGGGTATATCCGCTTCTTCCTCGAGGTGATCGACGGATTCTTCGACGATGCTGAAACTCGGATGACGGAGCGCGGCTGAACAGAGCCAAGTTGGTGGGATGTCGAGTGGGTTTGCGGAACCTGTTGTGGAGAGGATGTATTCGACTTCGTAGCCTATTTGAAACTCTATTCCAGCCTTTTGACTCGACTCTTCGACTCTGCGAAGAATCGTCCTCGGATCCGTCAGGTATGACTCCGAACCTTCGACACATTCTTTCACTGAACAAGCGACCCAAGCATGTCTCGGTTTCCCAGCGACCGGTTTGAGCGTCGTCCAATCCGCTACCCAGTGATCTTCACCGGGATTCGCACCGTACGTAGCGATCTCGAAAGGTGCTCCTGCATAGAGTATAGGTGAAGTGGTGGATACTCCATCGGTCTTGCCTGTTTCAGCGATTTGGAGAGCTCGCGCGAGGGGGACGACTCGACAGCGGGGGGTGGAACCGTAGTCGATGATCTGGAACTCGATGTGTTTGGTTCTGACGTGGGTGAAGAGGTAAGACTTGAGGGTTTCGAGGCCTATATTCGGGGAACTAGACATGACGATAGCTTGGAATACAGCTTGATAGGGGAAAGTGAGGTGTTGGAAATGAAGTTTTGAAGATGGGTGGAATTCGGGCTTTCGGCGATCCAAGCAAGCCGAGAGTCAGCACTCAATCGTCGTCATGACCGTCCACTGGGCTTGTTCCAGGCCTGCAATCACGTCAATAGAGGAAAAGCGGTACCGACCTGCTCTGCCTGTCCACAGGGGGTACGGATGGCAAACAACTGGAACGGGGCGCAGCGAAAATTCCCCCGCTTGATGACGTAAGTTAAGGGATGTCGTTGGTTTGGAGCAGCATGCCTTATAAAACCGTTTCCGTGAGATTGATGGCGAGTGACAGAACAGCAAGCCTCGAAAACAAACCATCGGTATCAAGAAGAAGCGCGCCATCCGATTCAGTCACGCAACCGAAAGAACTGCGCTCCTTTGTCTGGGCTATCCTTCTTGTTCACGTCTCATCTCGCTCTTCCAAGCTCGCTCTTTCCAATACCCTTTATCCAGCAAATTCAAGTCAGGTTCGACAAGTACAATGAGCGGTAAACGTACCGTTGGGTACTTTGTGAGTGCACCCATTATTTCGGGTGGAATGACTCATTGACCGATGGGGAACAGGTTAATTGGTCAGTTGAATGGTGCACGAGGGTTGATCATCCCCAATGACGAGCTTCTAGGGGTATCTACGCTCGTAAATTCTCTCCTCAGATGATCCCACATCAACATCTCACGCATATCAACTACGCCTTCGCAAACGTAAATCGTGAATCTGGTGAAGTAGCTCTGAGCGACACATGGGCGGATGTCGAGGTGTGTCAACATTTCTCAGCTGGGAGTCTCGAGTCGATGATGGCTTAGATACACTATGAAGGTGATAAGTGGGATGAGCCGGGAACGAACCTGTATGGGTGTTTCAAGGCGATCTACCTGCTGAAGAAGCAGAACCGGTCCGTACAACTCATCTTGTATGCCCAGACAAGTCTAACGACATGCGCAGGAACCTCAAGGTTCTGCTATCGATCGGTGGATGGACATACTCGCCGGTGCGGTTCAAAACCCAACGCGTAGAGGCAAATTAAAGGGTCAGCGCAGAATTTCGCGGGTGTCGCCCAGCCGCGATGGAGGGAGGCGTTCGTGCGGAGTGCCGTCAAGCTCGTCGAGGATCTGGGACTTGACGGGTGAGCAAGCTCCGGTGAGATCTCCATTGCTCGCTGACCAGCGCTTCAGGCTCGATGTGAGCGGCAAGTCTCGGAGATAGGAAAGAGTGCTTATCCCGCCAAGATCGACTACGAATACCCCAAGACCCCGCAAGAAGCAGATTCATACGTTTTTCTCCTTCGAGAACTGCGTCAGTGTCTCGAGCACCTAGCTCAAAGCAAAGGGAAGAGGCAGGGACAGTATCAGTTGACCGTGGCTGCGCCGTGTGGAGCGGAGAATATGGAAATCCTGAGGGTGAAGGAGATGGATCAGGTATGTCAGACTTTTTCCGCCAGGTTGAAGCTGATATAGTAAGGTACTCGACTTTTGGAATCTGATGGTGTGTATGGGCGTGCCAGAAGTTTCATGCTGAAGGAGACCTATCGAATTAGGCTTATGACGTGAGCTGGGGTCCTATTACTCAGGCAACTGCTGATATGGTTTGTTTCCCAGTTCGCCGGATCATGGGACTCCGTTGCCGGCCATCAAGCGAATCTGCTTTCGAAAAACGCTCAAGGAGCATCCATCGATAATGCGGTGGGCTTCTATATGCACTCTGGTGTTCAGCCAAGGAAGCTCGTCGTTGGTCCGACAACTTACTAGCTTCTGAATCTAATTCATATCTTGCTTTAGGCATGCCACTCTACGGACGAGCTTTCGCGAATACTGACGGCATCGGTGCTTCTTACTCTGGTGAGTATGCTCTTCAAGCTCAAGGCTGTTTGCTTATGCATCCAAAAGGTGTTGGTGAGGGTTCCTGGGAAGGAGGCATGTGGGATTACAAAGCTCTTCCTCAACCGGGCGCTGAGGAGATCAATGATCACCATCTCGGCGCTTCTTTCAGCTATGACCGGTGAGTATTGTCAAGACAAGACCGCTCCCCGTTTGACCAGCCTGCGCAGCAAGAAGAGACTTCTAGTTAGCTACGATAACCAAGCCATCGCCAAGCAAAAGGCGCAGTATATCAATCAGCTTGGATTGGGAGGCGCGATGTGGTGGGAACTCGATGCGGATAAGCCCGAGGAGACGGGAGGAGCGTTGATCAGCACTGTGAGAGAACAGTTCGGCCAGCTCGAGTATAGGGAGAATGAGCTGTCTTATCCGGGAAGCAGTGGGTTATCTCATATAGGAGGTAGGAAGACTGATGGCAATTTTAGAGTACGACAACTTGAGGAGGGGTATGTAGCTCGCCAAGAGAGGCTTAAAGCGTGACGGGTCGAATCAACAGTATGGACTGCTAATAATATCTTTGCCTATCTGCAGCATCTATACCAACATGTATATATCCATAGAGTCGCCGCCTCACCACTGCGGAGAAGCATCGTTGCAAGAAGAAAAGAAGTCGCGCGGTGAGGATCTGCTCGTCTTAGTGCTGTTCACTGGCAATCATCTCCACACGCCCTAAATCAAGCATCGGCCGTCCTCAACCCCGGACATGACGCTATACCGTATCTTCCTCCCACCGCCGACTCTCGCTCCGCTACCTATACCATCCCCGAACACAAATCACTGTCCACTCCGCTTCCATGACCTCCCCGCTCCGCCGAGGCATCAAACCTTTTCGCAATCTTCTCTACCTCTCCGTGAAGCGAAGATCCGCTCTCAGCTCTCTATTCAAGCGAATCACCTCCCGAGAGTGCTCGCTTCTGAGGAGAAAGAAAGCTTTGAAGCAAGTACGAGGCTGAGTATGAAACGAGGGCGGCCCGTCGAGGGTTCAAGGAGTCAAGGCGGTTCTCCGGACCAAACTCGACGACGATCCAAGAGGATTGCTCGCACGACTGGTGCGTACATCTTCGGTCGTACTAGTGTACGGCTGACGTGTCTATAGAATCGTTACTGGGTACTCTCCCTCAACTAGAAAACACCGAATCCTTCCTTTCGCTCAACACGACCACCTCCAACCCCTCTCAATTCCCACCGACAGCGGTAGGCAACGATTCCGTCTCTAACCTTCCTCGGTGGCATATCCCTCTCAGCAAGCTCGTCACACTCCAATCCTTCCTTCACACCCGATCAAGATCTCGAAGTCGAGAGAAACAGTTGGTTAGCGTGATGGTCTGTGTGATGGCTGTGGAACAACCGGTTCTACGACAGCGGAAAGAAGAGAAAGCCAGGGGTGCGATGGGAACGTTATGGATTGGACGGTGGGAGGTCACTTCTCCTCCGGTGAGCGGTGAGGATCCGGTAAAGTGCGACGTTAGGCTTTGGGAGGGTTGTGCAAGGGATTGGGGGGAAGATAAGGTACGGAAAGGGGATGTGGTCCTGCTAGAGAGTATGCCTCGTCCCTTTCTTCCCCTTGAAACATGCTGATAGGGACGTTGAATCAAGACGTCGAGTTCAAGGCTGCGACATCGAAAGAAGCAGCTCAACTCATTCTCTCCCCTTCACCGTCACATACACCGAGACCGACGATACTATACCGCACACTCCCGCGATACACAACACAGAGCGACTACGCTTATCGTGCCAAAAGAGATGGGTCAGATAAGTCGATGCTACCTGAAGACCGAGCTGTCCGACCGGACTTACAGCTAGCGAGGAGTGATGCAGGGGTGAAGAAGGTTGTGGAGTATGCTAGGTGGTTCGCCCGATGGGTGGGAGGTGAAGGACCGCCGTGATGTCCCATCACGGTAAATCTTCGCGTACAGATCGCAACTAGTGTATATAGTCATAGTCCCCCAGAAAGATCGAGAGTGCTGCGAATTCTCGGCAAGTCGCGGGCGAACGAGAGGTGAGTCATCAAAAGCTCTCTCTCTAATTCTTCATCATATCTTCCTTCGGCTTCGGCTTCATCAAGTCAGAATCTCGCCACGGAGTTCAGTCGCCTAAATCCGAATCGAGACAGTATAACACCTACCCTACATATCGAGGATTCACTCCATTGGCGAGGTCGATCGCAAGGGAAGTGCTGTCTCGCTTTGTGAACGCATCCTTTTTCCGAAGATCACCTCCCACGCGCTTCAGTCCATCTTAGCACCTTCGGACGACAACCACTCGTCGATCATTTGGCAAGAGATTGCGAAGTACTCGATCTTGGCGTCCTTTGTTTCGCACACTGTCTCACCAGAAAAGCGAGTTCGTTGCGATGCCTCTCAAAGCCGAATCCTTTGTAGTGATCACCTTCGAAACGCAGAGACGATTTCATCTAAGCGATCATAGCGAAGCGCGAATACGAAAGAACCATACAACATAGGGTCAGTTTATCTAAGCTGTCTTTCGATAGTCTCCTCGGGCTTTACCCCTTCGAGAAGCAAGACGGCACTCACTCGAGGAGAGATGAAACCATTGGACGGATGCATGGGGGCCTCGCGTACGCAACATCGGTGATAAGAAGGCGACTGGGATACTTAGCTAAACATATATAAAGGCTTACACCGCCCACATCTTTCGCCACTGTCACAACCTCTCGACTGCGCCACAATTATCCACTGCGAGCTTTCACATCATGACAAACCTCGCCCCTACCAACCAGAGTGTGCCATCTGGAAAGTCAACGTCCAGTCCCATCCAGCTCCCGAAGACTACAGAAAAGATTCACACGACCTGTCGCGACGATGACAGTGTTTGGAGCATGTAGGATGACAAGGATGGCCACTATACGTGGACAACTCACTTGCCATGCAAGCACATCAGCGTCCTCATGCGGGTCCCGTCCGATAAATCGTCTGATTCCAAACAGATTCGCAAGACCCTGATTGTCAAGCCAAGCACCTGCCCGGTGAGTGCTATGTCTGACATTTCCATGGTGATTTCCAACTTCTGACCTTGCTCAGCGAGGCTGTACCACGGATCGGAAAGTTCCCAAATTTCAAGCCGGAGGATAACAGATGTGGGAAAATCGCGATGAGACAAGACGTTGTTCTGCCAGGCTCAACGCTCAATCCGGCAAAGGGGTTTCCAGTTCGCCCGACGCCAGAACCAATCGAAGGGGACAATCTGAGAACAATACGGCAGCAGCGGATGGTCTACGTGTCGAAACCGAGAATGCTCGTGCTTTTGGACTCACAGCTCATATTGCTGCAGAGAGAGCTATCAACGAGCGAATCAAGGCGCGCAGGGCATCCAGCATGATGAAAGATGCCGCCTAGCTGTGTTTGCGGGCGGGCGGCGAATGAGCGCTGCGGAGACAGATACACATATCGTGCAGTTACAACATTTCAACGAGGATCGGTAAGCCGGTCTCCCAATAACCATCTCTAGGATGATGGTTTTGTCCAACTTCAAGTATCCATGTGAATAGTCTGATGCAGAACCGCGGAGTATGTCAGACGCGACGAAGCGCTCGCTCGAAACGCTTGATAGTATCCACTAGATCCCGTCCACCTATACGAGCTTCGTCGAGAGCCAATCGAGTCTTCTCTGCTAATTCGTCCGGTACAATCTCGGTCGATGCGAAGTCAATCCTGATGTCTATGAAGTCAGGCGATGCTAAAGTCGGTGTGATAACCAGGGTCAAGGTGGGAGCATGGCCATCCTCGCTGACATGAGGGAATGGCATCACGATGCGAAGGGAGCGTTGATGTAATATGACTGTGAGTGGGATCGCTGTCGGCGCTGATGCTGTCTGAGCCTACCCACGTCTGCTTGCAAAGCGACTTACCACTCATGAGATCATCCAGGTCTCCCAGTGAATCCCCATCGTCGCTCCCATCCGCAAGCTCCTCATCCGTCTCGTGATCCAGTAACCTCTGCCTGAAAACGCTGCAGAAAAGCTCATTCAGGATCACCTGATTCCGGACGGCCTGGACGGCAATCAGCGTTTGATCACGGACTGCGAAGGGAAGCTCGAAAGCTACAGGTCATCACAGCACTGACCTCAATGAGTCGTTCGAAGTCTGTCCAAGCTACTGGCACTCCAATACGCGCAACAACGAAGCCTTCTGGACCCGACTGAGCCATCGACCATCGCTGCACCAAGCTCGGTCCTTCGTCCTTCGCTGATACAGGGCGAGCAACGAAATCAGAAGTGTAGGGGAAGGTGACATCACTCGCTTGGTCCAAGGCAGCTTCGGATTGGAAAGCGCGTTGTTGGGCATACTAGATGCTGAGATCAGCTCGTTACCCAAAGATGAGAGGGGATACACACAAGCAGTCGCTCCACCTTCACCAGCCCGTCCCATGTTCCAGATCGATCCGCTCCACCGCCAGGTCGAGAAAGCCAGCTCTGTCTAACCAGTAGTCCACGGAAGATTCCATTCCGTTGTTCAAGGTCGTCACCAACATATTCCAGGACCCATGCACCGCTGAGCCATGGCTTGTCGTCGATCGGCATGTCGTCAGATGGGAACGTCGGAGCTGGGACCGCCTCTCCCCGTTTGAATGGTCGCATGCGGAAGATGGGGTTTGATATCGACGGGCTCGAGTTTAGTATGCGGAAGCTGGGAAAGATGGTTGGAGGATTAGGTTGTAACAGTAAGGGTGTACTGCGATACACGAAAAGGGGTCAACCGTTAACATTCACCGGAGCTAGAGCGACACTCACTCTTCCACCCTCTTAGCCACCTCCTCCAGATCCGCAAAGTATTCCGGCACCTCTCCTTCCCCCAACTCTACCACGAGGTCATCCAACATCCTCAACTCCCTCAACTCCCCTTCTAAGCCCCTGATCAAGACCTCCAATCTCAACCCCCTATCACCCTCATTCCAAGCATCCAAGTACTTCTCCAACCTCCCTCTCAACACCGTAGCTACCCAATCACTCTTCCCCGTCCCTCCACCCGGACCAACATGGTTAGATGTAAGCTTGCTAAGCCGTACTCGTCCTCTCCCCTCCATACGTTTCTCGATATCGATATCTCTCTCTTCGTCCTCATCTTCATTACCGATTGCATCGGTCTCGAGGTCGACATCAACCACGAAGCGGTTTCCAGCGAGTGCTAAGGAGGTCTTGAGTAGACCAAACTGGGAGTCTTCGAGGTATGTCTGGATGGACAAGGTTTGCGCCAGGGATGTGAGGAGTTCGATTGGAGGTAGGAGGACTAGCGAAGAGGGGAGAGTGGGTTTTGGGGGACGGGTTGGTGGGAGGGAGGATAATGAGGATGTGAGGGGATAGGTTGTGGTCTGATGAGTAACACTGGGGTTTTTATCGGTATGAAGCGAGAAGATTTAGCTTGTAAGGACGCACACCTCTTTCAGCGCTCTGGCCAGCTTCACCCGTTCTCGGTCCTCATCTTTCCCTCCAGTCCGCCCAAGTACCCTGTTGGCAGCCTCGACAGTCTCGCGAAGCTGCTTTAGTACTTCCAGTTGAGCTGCTGCACTGAGAGGAAGCTCGCGGGATTTGCCTTTCCATGCTGAAGGATTAGGAGGGGCATATGGATGTAGGTAGGGGAGTGAGGGGTTGGGGTAATGAAGCTGGTGAGAATCAAGTAGAGTATGAAGATGAGACAGGATTGTCGGTCGTGGATTTGACGAGGAGGATGCTTGTGGGTCAGACATGTTACCTGTTGAACGGAGATCATTGGTCAAATATTCAGCAACCGGTCTTTGCAACCAGACCAGAGCCCGTAATCTCGACCCTCAACCATTCAACTGCCTGGAACATGCTGATGAGAAGATATTGGAAACATGATGCATATGTCGAGAAGATGAATGCAATGCGATCCCCCCACGCGGTGTTCCGCTCTGAATGAACCGTCGTCTCACCCTTAGTCATCCGCCAGATTCGTCCACACCTTGATCACATCCGCCTCCCCTTCCAGCAAATCCACAACCCTCACGATCGATTCCGCCTTCTCCTCATCGACATCATCGCCTACCAGCGGGTCTACGGGGATGTATGCGAGTTCCGAAGACCGTATCACATAAGGCGATATCTGATCAAGTGAAGAGAGGCGAGTGGTCAAGTTGGAAAGCTCGGTGGGAGGGGTGTAGATCTGCTTTTTTAGCTTGCTCGACCCTACGGAAGCGAGGATATTGGCTCACCTCCCACTCGACGCCATCTTCGCCTTCGAACTCCTTCACGTCTTCGGCACCACCATCTACCGCCAGCTCAAAGAGACCGTCAAAGCTAGCTCCGGAGTCTGTTGAAGCTGGACCGACGACGACCAAGCCTTTCTTCTCGAACATGAACGAGACAGGAGCGACTCGACACCTGGGAAGGTATTCAGAATGAGTTCTGAAGAGCCTAGGGACCTACTTGTTCTTGCCAAGTATCTCTTTTATGCGCGAGAACGTCCTAGATGTATTGTCGGTCAAGCATTCTCTATTCCACGTTAGGAGCGAATCCTGTCCATGCAACGTACGAACATGATGAACGCCTCCTTACCCCCAGGTCCCATCGCTTCGTACGTTAAACTCTGACCCGTCCCATCCGCCGCGCTCTTCGCCTATCCATTTATTAGCGGATGGGTTCGGTTTTGAAAGAGTATTGCTAACCCGGTCAAAGAGACCTTCGATCGCCGCTTTCGTCATCCCTCCTTCTCTCGCTTTGGTGACAGCCAGTGCTAAACGCTGATTGATCGACGGATCTGGTGAATTCGGAGGTCGAAGAGCGAGATTGATGTCCTGAATCCCCATCACCACTTGGTCATTAAGTCGGACATGAAAGACTTACACTGGTCAGGCGGGAGAAGAGGGCACTTCGCTGAGCATCGGCTGCACCTTTCTTATGTTTTATCTTGGACCATCGATTGTGCCCTGAGCCATGAATGGGGGTCGAGGCAAACCAACGACGGTTCGATCTGGATGTCGGGGTAAGGCTAGCTGAGGCTGAGAGGACCTCTGAATGGAAGGGGAGGCGGGAAGGACCGGCGATGCTGGACATGGACCATGAATAGCGAATCAGCTTTGCCGCAGACATGTTTGTGATCTATGTTCTTTGATTTGTGCGAGTATATCGCAGAAGGAGAAAGTAGCGCGACAAGCTGAAATCGGAAGCAGTGTTACGTAATGAGGCAGACGTTCTCGATGAGCTCAGCGCGAGAAATCCTGCCTGCTAGAACTCTCACTATTCGGTCTATTCACGCATGTCTATTCTCCTACGTCTTTTCTTTGCACCGTCCACGGACTGCTGTAGTCTGGAGAGGAGAAAGGGCCAATGGGCACACAGCCCTCGCCGGTAGGGGAGTAACCTTTCCTGCGAGTGAAGTGACATTGGCCTTCGATACAAGTCGAGGCGCCCATAGCGACACCTTCGATGGCGGGACAGCTAAGGAAGGGTCAGCGAGGGCGGGGAGGGAGTATTAGAGAGGCGTGGATATGGAGTTGGAGGTCACTTGCTCTTTTCCCCTTGTCACGTTCGTCTCCCCGTGCACCCCGAAAAGGCATCCTCCGCAAGATTCTACGCTGTGTAAGCGAGGCATGACTTCCCCCATCCACGAAAGACTTAACCTAGTTCGGATGACGTATCGATACACTACATCAGAACCTCCTTTGTCAGCTATTCGGTCCCCATTGCTTCGACCCCTCGAGCTGAATCTCGTTGATGCGAAACGCAGTCGAACCGGTCGGACAATATCGCTCGATTGATATCTTCTGCTCCGCTATTTGAAGCTCCAGCGCACGTCGTCGTCTCGCCTGGTTGCTTGCTCCAGCAGCTGGAATATATGGCCGATTGAGCTGGTGCAAGTACTGGTGCTCTGAGAGGGTTTGTTATTGCCACATCCCCATTTATAGCTACCAGAGGTTGACTAGTACAGGTCAGTACTGGAGCGCATCATCTCGACCGCCTTACCGGTGTGATTACGGCGTAGGTGTAGCTTTCGCAGTTCTGAAACATGGTCACGTTACCGGTCCCAGTACCGCTGACGAGCTCACTACCCCCGGGGTAGTTATAACACTCCACGAAAACGAAGTTGGTAGCTGTAATCTTGCGTTGCGTATAAATCAGCCTTCGTCTCGCGGTAGGACCCATGGCTGAATTTGGTTGCGCTTACCCATGACTCGTAATCCGTTCCGCAACCGCCCGAGGATCCAGATCCTGCGACGGGATCAGCGGTGAGTTGCACAGTGAAAACCGAAGTACATCAAGACTCACCGTATTGTGCTCCAGTGGCGGTGGTATTGGTACATGTGCACGTATCGCTGTAGTAGGATGAGTACTCGTAATACAGTTTGGCCCAAACCGACTTTGGAAACAACCGTACCAGCTTGAAGCGTAGCAGAAATGGATACTCACGGCGCAAGAGCTAGCGCTCGTCGCTCCGGTCACCGCAGGCCTCCTGAGAGTTCCACCTCAGATATGAGTGGTTGATCTGCTCGCTCTGCCGCATAGCATAGCATTTCCCACTGTGATTTTATGTTCAATATCACTGCGAGCCATTCCCATTTTCATTTTCGTCATGATATCAAGAGAACCAGCAATGCGGTGATACACTTCGATATTCGTCCTCTGTGCTGTGCGGGAAGGTCCGAGAGAGTGTGTTGCCTGACCAAGCCGGCGGCAATCGGAATACGTGGCAGAAGGGCGAATCGCTGATTAAGGTCCAGCTCCGGTTCACCTAGACTAGCGCGATTGAGAGGATATGCTTCATTTGCGTCTTCCGGTGAGAAGGCTTGACCCGGAAAGTCTTCATCCTCTTCTTCAGGCCATGTGTCACCATTCCTCTCACAGAAGCGCTCGCACCCCTACTTCGTTGGGACCTCTCGGAATGGGTTCCGCGTCTCGGTGAGGCTGACGACTCGCGGTAACCTTGAACTACCCGACCGGCCGAGCCAGTGGTAAAGGTTCCATTTTCGTCCCGACTTCCCGATCTTCCGTTGGAAAAATACCTCGCGAACGCACGGGAGAAGCGCCTGCCGATCGCTGATTCATAGGCGAAGGAGATTTGGGTGGAAATCGTCGCGAGTAGACAGGCGAAGGAGATCTAGGCGGCAATTGTCGCGGGTAGCCGTTGTTCTCCATTAGATCGACAAGCCTGAGAATGTTTGCTTGTCGGAATTGGGGGCAGATGTATGCTGGATGCGATGCAGCGAGGCAGAGTGAGCAGGCGTGTCGTAGGACGCATGGTGGGCGACGGGTGCCGAATTGAGTGTATTCGTAGCAATCGGCTTTCAGGCCTCCCTGCTCTCGGACCCGTGCCGCTGTTCTGATTCCTATTTTCTTGATAGCTGTTACCTTGACAGGTCTTTGATCCGCTATCGGCTTGAAAGCATCCGTGAAATAGGTCCTGGCTCGGCACGTCGTCGATAAGCACCGGTCGCCGTTTTCAGTATCGATTTCTGAACGTGCGAAAGACCACTGACCAGCGATATCATCCATCTTCCATACTTCGCCATCGACAACCGCGTTCCAGTTAGGATCCGTAGCAGATCGGGTAAGCTGTGACGGTAGATCCTCTTCCACAGATCGTCGCAGATCCGAGTCCGAGTCGTCGGTCCTCCGCCTTGACCTGTCGCCGGTGGGCTGTGGTCGATCCCGTCTCGTCGGACTTGTCAAGGGGCTAACCTGAAGGGAGACCATTGGTCAACCGGGACAAGAACAGAGTGACATCTAGCGGGACTGAGGGAAAGGATGGACAAGCTGATGTGGGATTTGAGGTTCTCATCCCTCGGGCCGACGAAAGCTAGTCAAGACTCCAAGTATGCACAGGACGCATAAGAGATCCATCCAAGCAGAGCATGCACCACCCCATGATGACGCCTGACTAAAAGTCTGGAGAAGACGTTTTTTTGGATGACTTACCGGTCGGGTCTGGCGATTTTGCCTGTACAAGACGCCAGCTGAGACAAAGTCGGAAACAGCACCCGATGTCCCACTGGTCGTCAGGTCTGCCGAGGTGGTCGAGACGGGGTCCAAGGAGGTAGAAGAACGCTGCGGCTGAGGGGGAGAGGAGCATCGCGGCTGAGGGGGAGGTGCCGGTTTGTGAGCCTGCGTCGGTAATCAGACTGTATTATGAGACTGCGTTTCGTGACTCACCAAGATATCGGTGAGGACCTCGCCAACAGCTTCAACGATCTCGAACAAGTCGTATACCACCCTCGCTCGATAACCGACGATCTTCCCCGGAGCTTTAATCAAAAGTCATTTTTTGATGGGATCAGAGACCATCTTGATGGGCCAAAGGGAACCCCTGTGCCTTTGAGCGTATCGTTCAATTACGTCGTCATTTGGAGCATCAGCTCGTGATCCGCTTTTCACATCGAAGCAATCATACAGCTTATAATCTATCATTTGCAATGGCTTTCGACCTTCGCTACGCTATTCGTCGACCCGCTGAGAAAGGAATGGTCAGTTGCATTACATACTTCAGGACGCAGCCTCGTGGTTCCGTATCGCAGAAAATCGGCTCCGGCAAGTATCAGTATGAATGGGTGGCGTGTAAGCATCCGGATTCCGACTCTACCTACATTGCCTGTCGAGCAGGATGGACAGAGCAAGACCCATCGCTCGACGCCATTCTAGTGCATAAGGGGCTGTATTCGATAAGGGCAGGCAGATTCCTGAAAAGCCAGACTATGGAGTGAGTATCATCGCTAAATCAGAGACTCACAGATCTGGGCGATCCCATATTATGAAGCTCATCGATTGCTTGCACTTGAAACAGTCGTCAGTCCTTCCTTCCTGTACCTCTCATCACTCTATTCTGATCAACCAGTGGTGGCGCGATCATAACGAGTACCTCCGCCGGCACCCATCCACTCCTGGCGCAGCAGTAGACTATACTCATAGAATGGTAAACGAACAGAAGAGGATGTAACATCTTATACCTACCATAGACCAGCCGCCTTCTGACGAGCTGTCAAAAATGACGCGCCGCCAAACCTTACCACAATGTGTACACCACCATTCCCTCTACAACGACCACCTCAACGAGCCCCATCACTTCCTTCAGTGGGCAGCCATCGGTCATGACCACATACCTAACAACGATGACCTCCATTCCGTCGACCAGTAAGTCGTTTGCATTGAAGGGCGAGATTTGAGTCGCTGACCTTGAGTGGCGGTTTACTCGACAAAATGCTCGGCAATACCACCATGTGCATAGTGATGATATCGACCCCGCTTTTTCGCTTCCTTGAACCCGGACGGACGTTTTCGCAGTTTTGTTTTTTTGCGGTCTGTATATTCTGGTTTCAAATAGCCTCTCTTATAATGCTTCGATGCACTTCACGGTCTTTTGAGCCATGTTTGCCGTTAGGTCTGAGGGGCTTTTCGGGAACCCGCCGTTGGATGCGGAAATCACCTGGAGTGGACTACCGCAGCGATGGTCTGACATCGGCTATAAGCTATGCCAAGGAGGTTGAGGCGAGGGTGAAAGCACGACCTTCAACGGACACCCAGATCAGTATTTGACCCAGAGCACGCCATGATGCGGGCGTACGGCGATGCAAATTTCGGCACAGCTCTGGTCAAGAGAGACATCAACAACCTTTCTTCCTACTTCTTCCTTCTTACTAACATTTCACACCTTTCCCGCGACCCTTTCAATGCCTAAGAATCCCGCAGTATCCAGTCCAGAATCACTCAATACACAACGCATGGCGATGCTCTCCATCGTCGCACTGCATTCCAGACCGGGATACCGAGACATAATGGCCGAAAGGATTGACTCACAGCCACTTCGTTCAGGGAAAGGGGGGGAGAAGATCGGCCTCAGTCCTTCCTCATCGCTCTACTTCACTGTGTAACCAGCCCAGCTCTCCTGTGCTCACCTCTTTCCTCGCCTGGCAGTTCCCGTTAAATCATCAAAAGCGATGGTGAGTAACACTGCAATCATAAGGTATATGAAGCTGTGCTAAGAAAGACAAGAAGTTGACAGCATGACTCGATCCATCTTGATTAAACTAATCTGAGTGTCGTTCAGCTTGACTATTTTAGCTGTCCCCATCGATCTTCTGAACGGGGAGAGAAGGAGCTTTCGACACCGATGACGAACGAAATCGATCTGGGTTCGCCGACGATCCTCTTCTCCCCTACAAGGAAGCTTTCCGCTCGTCGATCAGTGCAGTTCCTAGAGAGCACAGCGGTCAATTGGGCTCGACCGTTGAAGAAGGAGCAGGACCAGAAGAAGGAGCAGGACCAGAAGAAGGAGCAGGACCAGAAGAAGGAGCAGGACCAGAAGAAGGAGCAGGACCAGAAGAAGAGGCAAGACCAAGGTGAGTATGCCATCGCTAAGGAACGGCACGGGTGCGGGACCGGACTTGGATACCGGCGTTCGCCACTAACTTGTGGACAGTCCGCATCTTCGGTGAATCACTCCAACGCAGCCGTCGATTAACTCGTTCGAACGCGTCGCCTCCCTCACCCTTCTCCTCGTCCGATGAGGGACCTCTCACCCCGCCCTCAATCATTACCGATGCTCCCGACTTCAAGTCTCGAGGATGGAGCCTTGCTACTGCCGGCAAAAGACCAGGCGTCGGCATGGGGGAATGGGACAGCCCTCTTTCGGAGTACTCAGACGAATCTGAGGGCACTTTCACCAGATTGACTCCGTCCCCGACTCCTCCTTCTCCGACTCCACCCAGCCAATCGTTCCATTCGCCAAATCCGTTGAGCATCATCTCCACCTCGGCTTCATTCAGCTCTCTCAATTCCCCAACTACGCTCGACGAATTACGTTACCTCCGTCAGGCTGCTCTCGATCTCGAGAAAGAGGCGAAGCAACCTTTCCGCTCACCAGTAGTTGAGCGGAAGATCAAGCGTAAAGCTGTGCCATCCCTTGAGCTGTCTACTTCCCAGCCGGCGACCTTCAGCGATCTACCTGACTCTTGCGACTCTGGCATCATCCCCCGTCCAGCATCAGTAGTCGATCAAGTATCGGCATCGAGAGTTGCTTCCCGGCCTACATCGCTGTACGAACTCATACCTGACATCCCCACGGATCTACCCACCTTCCACAACCGACAGAGTTCATACTCACCGATCGGCTCACCCTCGTCATCACCCTTCTACCAGAACCACAAAGCTACCCGATCAGTCATCGAAGTCTCCCCACGAACAGTCTCACCCCCCTTCAGCATCCCCACCCGAAACACCTCTCGTCGATCCGCATCTTCCTCCTCGCCCTCATCATCTGGCGGTCCGACCACGCCGATTTCAGATAAGGAAGCATTCATCGACCAGATGGACGCCGGGCTGAAGCGACTCAATCGAGGGATGCAGGAACAGGAACAGAGGTTCGACGCGGATGTCAAGGTTTCAAAGCACAAACGGGCTCTCTCGAGGTTCTTCCGAAAAGCGGTAGATGTCTAAAAGCAGGTCTTTCACCTTCGTTGGGTTTTACTTGTGTATATGCCACGTATTGCATTCCCTTACTATCCGTCACAAAATGTCCATTGTCCGTCCAGCGGGTGGATACCGAGCTACGACTTGTCGTGAACCCTTACTCAAGCCTTCTTTCTCCGCGCGAGAGCCCATCTTCCACCTTCCCTCGGCACCTTCCTCTTCCCTTCCCTTATCCGCCGTTGACCCTTCCTACCCTTGCCTTTCCTCCTCCGAGAACCAAGCTCATCCATAAGCTGGCAGCAGTTCAAAAAGCCAAGCCCACTTCAACCTCCCCATCCACCTCCATCTCCATATCCGCGTTCAACATCACCTCCATCATGACCGCCCGATCCCCAATCACAGGGGTGAGCGAGATTATACTAGCCGTATGTAAATCATCATCGCTCGCTTCCGATGCCGAACTGATACTATCCCGATGAGAAGGGAGTTCGAAGCTGTTTGTCGGACTATGGGTGAGAGTGAAGATCCCCGAAGTAGGGGAACTTGGGTGAGCTCGAGCTGTACCGTAGAATGCTATTCTGTGATTGACGTAAGGTGGGGCCGTCTGTTGGGTTGGGAAGGAAGCGCTTTTGGTAGAGGCGAGGTCGAGAGGTGGTGGTGGTGGTGCTCGACGTCGAGGAGAAAGTGGAGCGGTGATGACCCCTAATTCGGAAAGGTCCAGATCGAGTCCCAGACCTGGATTGTTCTCCAGTCCGAGACCTAGACCGATATTCTCTATCGGTTTAGCCATGTTGTTCTCGGACAATGAAGCTAGCATCGATCCGAGCGCTTCTTCAACATCAGGGAAAGAGATGATTGACGAGTTCGAAGCCGAAGAAGGCATGGAATCTTCCGAACCAGAAGAGGGCAGGGAGTTGTGCGATTCCAACGACGGGAGGGAAGGGAACGACTCAAATGGCGGAGAAGGCGGTGAAGGAGGAAGCGGGTCAGACGGTGCATCTTCGACGATAGGGAGGGAGACATGCGATCCGAAAGGTGAGAAATCGAGGTTGACGTCGATGCTGGGTAATATCGTGGGCGGCTCAAGGATTATATCCTCCATCTCATCGATCTTCACTGATTCTTCCAAGCCTCCAGACATCCTATTCCGTCGAGGTGGGATCCATGCACCTTGGAACTCGTCGGAATTGTCTTGCGGTGTTGCCGGGATGATGTTTAGCATCGGGACCTTTGAGTCGGGAATGGTTGCGGTGGATTCGGTGGAAGGAAAGAGGGATGAATGACGTGCTGGGCGGGGTACGAGATCGGTAGTCATGGGTAGTGATTCTGGGAAGGTGCTGGCCCGGGTGACTGAGCGGGAGCGTTCATGTGTCGGTCGGTATGGCGATGGTGGAGGAGGTGCTCGAGTCTGCATGGAGGAGACATAGGCTGTAGGTGGAGTGGTTACATGTGATGGCATCGGCGGAGTGGACAAGGGAGCTTCGGCACGGATCCTCGTCCCAAACGATGAAGCAGCCGGAGAAGTCGGTCTCGAAGATCGCCTAACAGGTGATGGCGCTCTCGGTGCTGCAGCTGCTGGCGTCTCGAAGACAGGCTGCTGATCATACTGACTGACCACCACACTCGGTGTCTTTCCAGCAAATCGAATACTCGGTCCACCAATATTGCTCGGCTGAGCCTTGAGAATGGGTCTAGGAGGTTCAGAAGGGAACACAGGTCTCGGTCCATCCGTCGAAGTCGCTCGTTTCTTCCAAAACATCTTGAACCCCGCGTTCGGAGCCATCGAATCACCTGTCGAAAGTGGAGTAGGTAGGAAGGGATGGCAGATTTGTTCTTGTCGTAATTCGAGTGGTGTCGGAACCGGCCTGCGGGATTGAAGTTTAGAGGCTTTGGGAGTCAGCGCGAAAGGCATTATTGATCGTGAATCGGGGACGCTATCAAAACGAGTGTGTGTTGTGCAAAAGAGTGAGATATCGATTGAGTTATGTTAAGTTAGAAAAGTAGATATGAGGACAATGCAAGCCATGCTCGCTAGCACTCTCTACGCCCATTGCAAAATCAACTGGGCAAAACAGCAAACAGGGGCGCTTTGGAGACCGGCACTGGTTCGTTCCAAAAGGAACGCGTCACCATTCAAAAAGTCAGTCACGTCGATCTCCGGGTGCTTTCCGCCGAGTGGCATATATCCCATCGGGCAGGTCGTCTGCATGGGCGCAAAGTCCTTTGCTGCGCCGTCACGGTGGTGCGGGGATGCATGAAACGGGGTGATGATCAGGACGAGGTGGATCTTGCAAACATTCCCACAAAGCCCGAGCCGGTGCAAAGGGACTTGCATGAAGTCGGGGCCAAACATCATCCACCCTCGATACGGGAACTGTAAGCCCAGTCGCGAGCGCCATCTAGCAGGATATACATTATGCTCAAAGTACGCCGACCATCTAGTCCACGAACACCACTACATGCGAAGACCAGTGCTACAGACGCACTCGATACGGCGCTGAGTTGTCGAAATCAAAAGAATGGTATTACCGGACGAAGCATTTGTACTGCGAGCGATCAGCAACCTCTTCCTGTAGGGCTAATGGCTCACCGTAGCATAAGCACCGCAAACAGCGAAGGCCGCTAGACCTCCTAGGATACCGCCAAACCAAGCATACTAAACCTTATCAGCTCGTCTACGAAGCAGTCAGGATCACTCACCCCTTCCGCTACGTCCTGTCCTGGAACATGTACGTTCATGCCCCAAAGACCGGTCACCAAATTCATCGGACTACACACGTCAGGGAAATCTCAAGACATGAAAGCGACTCACATCAAGACGGTACCCAAAGCCGTGAGCTTTCTGCAAATTTTCGTGAGCGGCGGGCCAGTCGCAGATGGGAACAAACACACGATAGCACGTCGTTAATCTGGTTGTTGGCATCCGTCATCTCGATAGATATTTGCGCGAGGTAGTTGGAGTGTGACCGAGAGAGAATCTTCTCGTAGTGATTCAAATTTTGGGTCATCGTGATCAAGTGGTCCTGCGAGAGTCAGCGGGCGGACGGTGATGGACGGCAAAGACCGAACCTGGATATCCGATAGATAAAGGCCCTGATCGCTATGTCAACGCGTCTGTTTGAACGTAAGGTTGGGTTCCTTACGATGTCAGATTTCGGCGCGACGAGCCATTGCTCATTACCTATACGGTGATCAGCTAGCTCAGTACCCGCTGAGACCACTCACATCGCTTCGCCAAACCCTTCACCACATCCGCCTTATTCCCCATCAACCTCAACAACCCCATAACCTTCTTTCGACAGGTCCCGATCCTTCATATCAGCCCTGTCTCCGGTATCCTCCAACTCACCTTCTCAGCATATCACTCTGTTCCGCCTCCTTGAGGATCAAAACCAGCTCATCGATACTGTCTACCTCATACTCGATACTCTGGATGAGAGGACCGAACGCATCGGTGATATCGTCGATAAGAGCATATGAGATCCAGTCTGATGTGACGGAGATGTAGTCTTTGAGATGCTTGATACGTCTTCGGACGTTTTGCGGATGAGGCGTACCTCGGAAGTGGAACTGTGTGGTCGTCAGCGAACCATGCAGGGTGAGGGTCACGACGTACACTCAGAGTACCCTCGCGGAAGACGATGATGTACATGTTGAGCGGTTCGAGATACGTCTGACTGTACGGATCCTGGTCGAACGATCGGAAACAGACGAGATAGTAGTTCCTGAAGAGCTCGATCTTCTCTCGAGTCTCCTCGAGTAAGATATCCTCAGTGGTCAATGGATGGATTCCGAAAACCTGTCATCAGCCTTTTCAAAAACACTCAAACTCACCTTTGAGAGCATCCGCATCTCCTCATCCGTAGGTGAAAGCACGTCTAGCCACCAAGTGAAAGCTTCTGGATCCTCTTCGGCTGTTCCGTTAGGCGGTCCGCCACCATTGCCATTCCCCTTTGAGGCCGCTCCAGCAGCTCTCGCAAGCATGCTCAGCTTCCCTCCCAAAGCCGCTGACTCTGGTCCGGTTGGAGCATCTGCTCCATTTCGCGGAGCTGTGCGGATACTCCCATAGTCTGTTCCTTCAGGATTGCTAGGTCGTCCTTCCTCCTCATCGCCCGCGTTACGGCCTTTGAACAGGTCCTCAAAGCTCTGTCCCTCAGCAGGTAGCTCGGCAAGACTTCTGGCGTGGATGGTGACAGGTAATGCGTTGGAGTAGAATGAGAACCGGTAAGGCCGATCGTGACCTGGCGCAGCATCGCTGTAAGCTGCAAAGCCGTTCCCAGCTGGACCGAGGTGCTTTGGTTGCCTAGCCGCCTTGAAAGGCGCACCAGTCTCGCTCGCTTCCCCTTCAGCTGCGGCAGGTTGTGATCCGAACCCCTCGAACAAGGCCAGCTTCCCCTGTCTCCGTAGAACCGGGTTGGATTGGGAAAGTTTCCGTTGTCGCCTCCGATGGAAGCCTTGCTGATGACTTGTCCCAAGCTCCGATTCCTTTGGTGAGAAAGCTGTCTCGTGATCGTCGCCGAAAGCAGACATCGTGTTCGTCCTCTCCATAGCCGTGTCATAACTCCGTGGTCCTTGCTCGGTTTGAGCGGTCCTAGGCTCGCCATTCCCATTCGGTATCCAAGCGACCGGTCGATCTCCCGGTGTAGCATCCCTCTCCTTCGTTGCATAATCCTCCATCGCGCCAAAATCGAACGTGTTAGAGACCTGATGAGGACCTGCATGCCGCTGATCCAGTCGGGGTCGATGTTGACCCGAATCCTCGTCAGATCCTCTCCGTTGAAGCAATCGAGCATGGGCATAGTAGCCGCTACTCCCACCAACACTGTCGACAGGATGATCCACCCTCTCCTCCTCTTCCTCAACGTGATAGTGTCCAGCATGTCCATGCCCATCATCCGAAGTACCATCATGATCTCCTCGAAAGCCAGATGCCCTTGCTCGATCCATCTCCGCCTCCTCCGCATCGCTCAACATGGGGAAAGGCGCTTCATCAATCGGCGAAGTGGAAGGGAAATGCAACTGAGAAGGTCGGTGTAGTCCAGGTGAAGGTTCAGGAGCAGCCATGGATCCGCTTCTTGCCCGTGCTGAGGGGTATCAGTAGGAGGCTCAAAGAAGACGAATACGTACACATCGACATGGCTGACTCGATGTCCTGCTGCATCTGCCTCTCTCGCGCTCCTTCTGGATCATCACGATAGCTCCGACTTGTAGTGGAGCCACGATGATGATGGGCGTTTGGTGGAGGAATAAGCGCGCGGGAAGGGGATAAAGCATTGGGGGAACCGATGTTGACGGAATGTGAGCGGGCTGGAGTGGGTAGATGGGGATCAATCTGGATCAGGCGAGGCGACGTGGGCGTCGGGGTCATGGTGGAGGATGATACGGATCACTAGGGGAAACCAGGAAAGGAATCACTATTCCAGGTGAGGGATTGACGATGACGGTGAGAGGAAAATCGCAACTGTCTTCGCAACCGGTCCAAGAGTGGCGATGAAAATAGCTGCCATTTCCGTTTCATACATCATGCCTGATACACTTTATGCGATACAACATATCTTATCTATCCTCTAGTACCCCTCACCAGCATACCGGGACTGAGCAGCTTGTACACGTCGTTGTGACTCCTCCAGTTTTGGACAATCCGAGAGACCGTGACCGAGACCTGGTTGGGTCAGTTGGATCCACGCCGGGCCTCAAACATCACGTACCACCACAGATAGGACATCCCTTCAGTACACCTCCTTGTTTCGCTCTGAGGTCTTCGATTGACATCAGGAACTCTGGGATCCTGCAGACGTCAGACCCTCCCAATAGTACGACTCACTTTTGCTTCGCTTCCATCAAGAGATACTTCAGGTCCAGTAACGTCTGCTCCGAAGTGTTCATATTGACAAATGTCGTGGCAAGTCCAGTCTTCCCCGACCGTCCCGTACGACCGATTTCATGGACGTAGTCTTCAATCTCCTTCGGCATAGAGTACACGATGACATGCTGGATCTCATTGAAGTCGAGACCCTTGGACGCGACTCCTGATGCGACCATGACGTCTTTGGCGCCGGTCTTGAATGACCGGATGGCATACTCTCGCTCCTCCTGGGCTACAAGATGAGCGGAACTCTATCCGTGAACGCTCACTTTTGCTTCCATGGATTGCAACCGCTTCGACGCCCTTGAGCAGTAGATATTCTTGGATGTCTAGACATTAGCGTCGTCCAGGTCAGGTGACTCACCGTCGACTTCGTTCTTGTTATCGCTGAAGATGATGACCGGCGGCGGTGTCTTCTGCAGACACTCAAGGAGATACACCATCTTCGCCTCCTGCTTGACATACTCAACTTCTTGTATGACATCCATATTTGCGGCACCGGCACGACCGACATTGACGAGGATTGGGCTGACAAGCGATTGTTGTGCGAAATCTTGGATCTTTCGAGGCATCGTAGCGGAGAAGAGGAGTGTTTGCCGTTGATGCTATGAATCAGCTCGGTCCACCCTCTTCGCTTACCTTGAAATGTGACATGATGCTTCGGACGTCCTCCTCAAAGCCCATATCGATCATCCGATCCGCCTCGTCCATGCATAGATATCTGACATAAGCACAGCCAAGCATTTTCACTCACCTGCAGCTCGTCGCATTTAGCTTGCCCTTGTCGAGCATATCCATGAGCCGTCCAGGTGTCGCCACGACGATATGCACCCCTCGATTCAATACCTCGCCCTGTTCCGACATATTGATCCCGCCTATACACAGCAACGCCCTCAGCTCAGGATAGTCACCACACTCCTTGAGCGCGGTGCACATGGCGACCAGTCCTTCATATGTCTGCCGTGCCAGCTCTCGCGACGGGCAGATGATCAATCCGACGGGTCCTTCGCCGCGAATGAAGGGGAGTTTTGTTTCCATTTCGAGTGCTAGCATGATCGCGGGAAGGGTGAAGGCGAGGGTCTTTCCTGAGCCAGTGAAGGCGATCCCAATCATGTCTCGACCGGAGAATCTGTTCTCCTCAGCACAGTCCCTCACTTATATTTATATATCACTCACGCCGTGGGTATCCCCTGCATCTGGATGGGAGTAGGCCGCTTGATCCCCTGCTTCTTCAGGTATCCAAGGATAGGCTTTGGGATCTTCATGTCGGCGAAATGGGGTATAGGAGGGGGTAGCTCATCGCCTTCGGTGAGGATATGGTATTTGTCTCGAGTCTCCTGATGTTGCTCCTCCGTCAAGTCCCGGATGAATCGAGGCGGTCGCCACCTATACGTCAGCGATGCTCAAGTTACCCTACCTACGTAGTCTTCAGACTCTCCGTATAGGAAGTACCATGCGCGATCTCCTGAGCTCCAGCCAGCTTTTTCTGCCCTCTCTCCATCTCTTTCAGCAGCGCCGCTTCCTTCTCAGCCGATATCTCAGCTGCAGATTTCTCCGCATCCTCAATCGCTTTCTTCTCCTTCACCTCTTGTGCGGCTTGCAATAAAGTCCGCTCCCGTCTTGCCTTCTCCCTTTGCCTCTCTTCCTCATCGTCATCATCGTCCGGATCATTGGCTATTTTCCGCTGCAACTCCTCCGCACGAACTTTCTTCGCCTGATGTTTCGTACCCAAATGAGTAAGAAGCTGAGCTCGACGTTTAGCGACCGGGACATAAGGCTTATAGTCGGCGAGGATGGCATCTTCGGGTGAGACCGACCGGCGCCGAGTATTGGCGGCGGCAATCATGAGGAATTGTGCAGCAAATGGACAGACTGAGTGAAAAATATCAGACAGCTGAAGGTCCGATATTTAGGGGAACAATCCATCTCAGCTCAGATAACGACGCCTTTAATTGAGGAAAACCTTTAAGTTACCCACCTACGAGTACTCGTACGAGCAGGTAGTATTTCGATGCTCGGAGAATTTTACTCCGACGCGCCTGATCCTTTGTGATACGCTTTCAAACGTCCTGGTTTGTTCCAGCCGTCTCTCGGTATCAACAATGCGCCTACTCCGTCTGAACAAGCATTAGGTGGATTCGATATGCGTCTCTTGGCTGCTTTTTCCGTAGAAGGACTGCCTGGCGAATCTTCGACCTGAAAATCGACACGTATGATGGAGCAGAGATCGCCATGTCCGAGGACGAGCCAGTGAAGTGAGGCAAAAGCCCGGTCTTCGCGCATCTCTCCTCACTTCGACACCTGCTTCTTTTTTATCTGCCCTCTGCACACACGAGGCGGCGAACAAGCATGGTTCCCGTGACACCACCTCGTCCCCGACTCTCCCTTCCTCCATCTGCGCCATTCGTCCCATTTCCTATGCTTGTTCCTACCGTCGAGCTTGGACCAGTAAGTGGCGAGCAAGACGTGCCATCGCCCAGTAAGACCACCTCGCCCGTACATCGAGAGAGGATAGCTGGTCCTAACGCTGAAGGGATAAATCTGGAGCTCGTAAACCTTGCAACGGTCTGCATGGAAAGCATGAAGGAGAAGGAGCAGGCGTCGGTACGGTCGTCTACCGAAAACAAAGACAATGACCAGTCCTTTCTTCGATGGTCGCAAACGGCTGTTTCCATCTTCTCGGAAGCTCCAGAGGCACCAGTCGCTCCTCCTGCTACTATCGCGGCGCTTCTACACCCAAAAGGCATCCTTGACAAGTCATTCCCCCGTATGTCCCGCACCAGCGCATCCTTCTCCGATTCCGCTTCCACCGCGCCGCCCAAGTCGATGTCTACCACATCCGAAGGTCCTGATCGGGAAGAAGAGATCCTACACTCTACCGCAAAACCTCCATCTAGTACCGGTACCTTTGGCACTCGTCCACCACGGAGTACGACGGGTATCACCTCTGCTGGATCTGGTCCGGCGAAGAAGGGTCAGGCGGTCTCGTTCAAGGAGGCGAAGCCCGTCGACGAGAGCTACTGGGAAGACGATGAAGATGATTCTCGATCGGCTTCCAGTGGACGCAGGCGTCGACCGCTATCACTGTCCTCGGCTTCAAACACAGCCCTATCTGGGTCGGCAGCGAATCGCCCAATTCGAGCTAAGACCACGCCTGGACACTATGCTTTCGGTACTCAAAAGCGACCATTCCATCGATCAGCCGAAACCGCTCAAGTCACCCCTAACCATCTGCCTAAGGCCAGCTCGGTCAATCCGGTCCACGCGAATCCACTTCGCCTTCCTGTACCTTCTACACTCAGTCCAGCACATCAGATCGCTCCGCCGAACAGCAGTACGCCGGATAAGGGGCAGAACGCAAAGGATGAGAGGATGTATGGCGATTCGAGCGAGAGCGTTTTCCCGCCCGTGATATCGAATGACCGCCCAGCTAGAACAACGGGCAAGCTCGACCAACTTCTAGACGAGGGAGCCGAGACGGCAAGGGTGCTGATGGAGCTGCAGCGGAGGGCGATAGGGGATTCTGTTGAGCTGAAGCCAACTAATTCGTAAGTCCTGCTTTTCAAGAATCGGCTAAACTCCCTTAGACCTGGACCTGTCCCACCCGCGCGACCCGGACAGTCTTCCTCGTCATGTTTCATGGCTACGGCACCTATTCAGAATGCTCCTCAGATTCCCACCTCTTCCCCAGGTCAATCCGGCCTGTTTGACAGCCTAAAATCCAAGACCCATCCTCGCTCCGACTCGATCAACTCCGCGCAATCCATTCATCCTTCCGTGGCAGAATCAACCAACACCGAATCTAGACTGATCCCACCTGCATACGCATACAGAAGTCTTCCACCTATTCAGGTCAAAGGGCGAGGCAGTCGACCGGTGCCCCTGGAGATCACATCTCGCAACGATCTACCTCGAGACCAGCGAGCGATGCTGGTCAAACGTACTCGGAAGCTCGAACAAATCCTTGGTCAACCACTGGATGAAACCCAGATTGAGCGTCTGATTATTCAACCTTCTACCGCTATCAGGACCGTAACCACCGAAGTCACCAATGATACCTGGCCTGACTCGCCTTTGCAACGAAGTCGAGTGCCAGAGTGGGCGAGGGAAGACTGTGTCCCGCGTATCATACGCGGCGAAGGAAGTCCCGAAGGGTCGAGGTCAATCTCGAGCGTTATCACGAGAGCGAGAGCCGCATTGGGCCTTGCTAAGCGAGCGGATGGGGACGAAACCAATCTCGAGGTTTATGTACGGAGAGAGATGCGAGTGTCCGAAACTGCTGCGAGGGGGGTCGCGCCTCAACAGAACCCGTCCCTCGCATCGCCAAATACCCCCACTTCGCCTACCGACCAATATGAAAGTGAATGGCTCGATGAGCCGGAAAACGAGGATGAGGCCACCCGTCGTGCTCGACGTCATCAGCTGGCTAAGGTAAGCTATACAGTGCATCCGATGAGCTGACGGCTGCAGCTTCACCGCCTTCTAGGTGTTCCCATACCTGTCGCCCTGATCAGTCCGGCCATACAGGACGACAACGATCCCTTCGATAAGTCATTCATCACTTTCGACGACAAAGCACACGAGATCCCCTCTTCCGGTTGGACGTCGAAATCACGCATGAGGGAGAAAAGAAGTCAACCGACTCATCGTTCATGGATTTGCGCGCTGCCGATCTACAATCTCGACCTGCAAGGAAGCCTCCAGCAGAGTTGACCGAGAAGCAGAAGGCCGTCATGAGGCGCAAGGCTCAAAAGCTTGAGCAGGTACGTTCGGTTCTCCTTTCGGCTTTTCTCTAGATCCTGATTCACGCTCAGATGTTTGGCGATGTACCACCTCAAGACATGTTTGTGATGTGGGGCGATCATTTATCCACCGAGCTGACCGTTGATCCCGCCGAACCCTTTGACGCATACAAGCAATCTCTCGAAGGCTTGCTCTACCTCGTCAATAACGATCGTCCTCGACTTAACGAAATTGTCGACTCCTTGGACGAACCGGAAACCAACCTCGATCTCACTGCCAACAACACACAAGCATCCGGACGTCCTCATGATAACCTCGCTCGAGATTCTCCCTCGCCGTCAACACCGGTACTCAGCTCACGTACGTCTCCGAAATGGCAGAACTACCACTTAAGCCCCGAGTCACTGCCATCTCCGCCGGATGTGAATTCCCATGCAGCTCGCCGCCGACGTGCGGGCAAGCTTTCGCAATTCTTTGGCAAGAAAGGAGTGGATTTCTCTCAGCCTCTTGAGACCTTACCGAACACGAAGAAACGGTCTCGGGAGACGCTAGATTCCATCATCGGCGCGCTGCGGAACAGCTTACAGGTTGAAGCGAAGAAGGGGGGTATGAGGCGAGACGAGGTGGGCAGACTGGAGGACGTGATAACTGCTCTTAGGAGGAGGCGAGAGTGTTTGGGCGGCTGGGAGGAGTTGTGATGAGGAACGACCTCCATTGTACAATTACGACTACAGCATGTTGACGATGATACGGCAGATGCGATGTTGTTGTGACTACGATAAAGGATGTACAGATTGTCTATGCTATATGATTGCCTGATGCGAAGTGGGAGCTACTTCAAAGAGACCCTCGAAACCTATAACTGTGCTTTGCGAAATGACGCCAAATGCGTCCTGCAGCATCCCGCCGAGGTATTCGAGTTCAGCTATGACCTCCTAACGAAGTGTCAGCTCGATGAGGAACGGATCTTGCATGTCCCACTCACCTGCATCGCAAGCGCATAAGCGAAGAAGAGAAGGTCTCGCCCGCCATCCCGCACGCTACGCCGTTTGACAATATCCAGGTTCCGGATAGCTTCGACCAGGCGCTGACGAGCATGCTCGGCCGGGGGTAGATATGGCGGCATAGGTGTCCGAAGCCGAAAGCCCGCCGACAAGGTGTAGAACTGATCTTGATTTAGAATAGAGTGCTTGCTAACAAGAGACCATCTTACATATAATATAACGTTCCCTGCCATTTCTCGACGTTGCTTGTTCACTGGTGCCACGAAAGCTTCCCGAATGCCCTGAAGAGAATGAGTGACAGCCGATGCGAGAATCAATGAGCCTACATTATCCCTAACAAAAGCTCAGCATAGTTAACAGATCAGCAGAAGATTTTACCATTCGTCCCTAGTCGTAACACACCTCATACTATGCAATCGATCCAACATCCGCTCGCAACTCAGCAGTACTTCCTTGTAGAATGCGAACGCGAATGGGCCTTTCAAGCGAGGTTCATTCTTGGTCTGACCGAGCAAGTTTCGAAGATTGTTGAGCTGATTTTGGAGGTGTAACTCCCTGCCCGGATCAGCGTGGACCCGGAGTGAGATGGAACACTGACATTGCCATGAACTGCCATACACCAGGGCTCAGGTGAGGATGCCTCGCTGCACCAACGGGGAGAAGGGGCTCTTGCTCGTCCTCGATGACCTCGACAGGCTCTGCAGGATCGACACCCCGGCTGTACGTGGTGATCAGCTTGGAGTAGAGATATGACAGATCGAGGCAGAAGCTGGTCCTGGTCAGTCTGTCTAACACAAGCTAATCGACACGACTCACTCGCTAACACCCATGCGCAGCTCGCGTCGAGCAGTGCATGGCCACCAGTATCGCGAGACCAGAGCTGACCATATGACACCGATTATGACGCTGGTCGAGCGGTGAAAAGCGATCTGGGTCACAGTGAGGTCCCGATCACGCTGGTTGTAGCTGAATATCAGCTCAGCTCGAAGGCCCAGACACTTACGCGTAAAGGCATGTTAGGTTCTGTCAATGGTCAGCTCATTTCAGTCCGACTATATCGCCACTCACGTATGTGAGCAGGATGAAGCGCCCGGCTTGCAGGTAATCTGGCATCTGCGTGATGATATAGAAACATGGAATGGATAATAGGAAGCCGAGGACGGGCAGAACGATTTCATTATCCGGAAAGCTGGGATCGTTAGTCCCACAAACTTTGATATTTTAGGACTCACAGGGTGTAGAAAAGTACTGCGACCGCAGCTCCGAGGCTACTTTGGTCAGCATCGTAAGCCATGGACCTACTGACATTGTGCCAACAACACGGAAAAAGGAGCTAATCAGGTTTAGCGCAAGTCACTCACACCTCGCAGAAGTACTCACAGATAGTTCGTCTGTCCAACAGTGGGGCTTATGGTAGCGAAATATGCCACCAAAGCCCACTCTCCCCTATACTCGAGGAAGACTGGCCGACCCCATTGGGTAAAAGCAGGAGCAGCCAACATCGCTGTACTCGTAAGCTCAGCTTGTACGATATCCCACACCTCCTGCTAAGCCAGTTTTTATGGCATATTTCATGTCAGGTTGACCGAGTCTCGCACCAAACTCCCAGAAGATATGCCTGAACCGGGCCAAGGTAGACAAGTGTTGCCGGGCCGGCGTCAGGATGGTGTTTGGGACATCCCGCTGGTTCTTGGGGAAGAGGGGTGGCTGCAAAATACTCGGGTCGACTGGGACTATTTGACCTATTTCCATTGTCAGACATGGCGGATAGGCGATGAAGACAGATCTCACGGAATTGCTTGTAAAGATACTGCACCTTCTCTCCCCTATGTCCCCGCTTCAAAGTCCATAACGACCTCAAATGGTTCCAAGCTGTGACCCTCTCTGCTGTAGAGATCTGCAAATGTGAGCAATTTCAGACCCATATTGACTTACTTCATTGACAGTGTCAAGCAGGAAGAGCATTTCTCGACCGAACTCTTCCAATGTGAACAAGAAGCTGCACGCTCAGCACTCCGATAGAATGGTTGACTTACAAGTAAAGCAGGAAAACTGTCTCATTCGGTCCTTCGCCTACCTCGTCCCAAGCAGGAGATATCTCCTCAGAATCACTGACGCCTTCACAGTCCTCGTAGATTCCCCTTTCACGACGAGGTCCAGCATATAGTCGCTTGATGGCGATGCTAGAGGAGCGAGTGAAATCTTTCAAAGATGATGCCAACGTGCTACGGCTACTGGTGAGATTCACTCCGGTGCCTTTGACGTGCTTGATGACGGCTTGGACGGCTTCTAGCGCATCATCACAGTTGTCCTACTTGTCAGCTAGATTTGGCTGAAGATGGCTTACAACAAGCGTATCCATTTGTGCTCCAGCGATCTCGCGGAAGTGCACGAAGAGCCGGATACTGCTGGCGATGTCCGCATCTTGCGTCGTCATAGGTCCAGGTGATATAGTCTCTCCGAGAACAGACAGCGACATCGTTGAGAAGCGCTTCTCCGGTCCCCTATCGGTGCAGATCCGTCCTTCCCGTATGGCGTGAATCAAATTCTCTTGCAGCCTAGTACTGCCTCGCAAACCCGCCAGATGTTGCGCGAGTCTGGTCAAGCTACCGATCGCTGCATCGTACAGCTCCAGCTTGCGACCCCTAATTCGTGGATCGAGCGCTCGTTCGTGCTTCGCCTCCTCGAGATCTGACTTGAGGGTCTTGAAAGCCGTCGCATGCGACTGGACTGCGTCTTTCAGATTGGTCTTGGAGCCTTTCACAACCGTACTCTCGAGTAAGAAGGTGGAGGTGAGCAGGTCGAGCAGGGTGGAGAAGGAAGAAAGGGACCTCGAGATGGACGACTCGAGGCTAGTGGTGGCGGACATCGGGAATACGCTGAAGCATACCAAATTTGCTATGCCGGCTAAAACGGATTAGCTCCAGACGCACTTGGCACATATTACGTACCGCCAATGAGGACGATGACCAACACCTCCAAAAGCTTAGGTAGGTCACCTTCCTTGATTACGACAGTATACAGTATCACGGCCGCCATAGAGCACCCTACGTTTTTAAGCTGCCTCGTTTGTTGGGGCGAAAAGCTGACCAGAGTTAAAAGTAGGGTTCCCGACCCATACTCGCACCCATGCCAGAGATCCCATACTGCCCCCTATCCATAGCACGCAGACAATCCAGTCACCAACTTCACTAATCCAGTCCCCTTGACTGCCTTGAGCAGGTGAGAAGTGGTCGAAAAGCCGGACAGTCGCGATTGACGCCAGTGATACCGCTGAGGCGAGGATTGCGAGAACGATGCAGTATCTAGTGGCAAGCAGCATGTTACCGAAAGTTTTGGCGGGATTGAACTGTGTGGGAGTCTTAGCGTGTGCACTTGAGGATGCGAATGTCGCTCACATAGACCACGATAGTAGCCACCATGTGTGCCGAGTATGCTGGCTTACGGGTGATCCTTCCATGTGCGTCGGTCTCCGATCCGGTAGAGAGGATAGCGGCGAGAACAGGAACGAAAGTGAAGAGCGAGGCGACAAGGTAAGCCAGTGAGCATTTGACGACTGCGATGACGATGGGTGAGTGCCACCAGTATCGATGGCCTACGTAAAATATATCAGCACAATGGTAAATTTCGGATGGCCGATCACTTGCCATGCGGGGATGAAGATGCGGTCCTCACTGGCCGATGGTGCTCGCTAAGGAGCGGAACATCCGTACAATGTGTCAAATGCTCATTCAACCCGCTCGCTTCTTCCGGAAGCTTCCTCAGATCCCCTTCATCCCCGACTCCTTCATTCCAACTTACCCCATGCACGCCTTCCATCAGAGGCGGAGAGGTGGACAACAGACCTCTCATAGCACGTTCTGGTCCACGGGGTTGAGCTGCGATATCGACTGCTATTGAGGCGGCCACCGGTAGATTGTCGGCCATCGAGAACAGCGAGCGGAGATTTCGGTGGCTCGACGAGATCTGTGGAGAAGAGCGCATACGCAGCAATGGCCCCGCGACCGCATCTCCATCTTGATCTTCGCCGACAAGCTCCTGTAGGCTTTGCCAATTGTCGAGATCGCTCGGGAATCGCTCGGTCGTGGGTGTTCTCGCATGACTCCATATCCCTGAACCAGCTAGAGTCGCTGGGCGAAGTCGGTATGTAGGAGACGCAGAGTACAAGGGCGACGTGAAATGATTGTGTCGAAGGGAAAGGGACCGTTGATCAGCGAGCAGCTTGTTACCGGAAGATGGAACAGGTGTAGGAAGGGGCGAGTAGGGACGCGAGCTTGGGCCGGTCCCCGGAGAGGGTACGAGGGGTTCCTCCAAGGCTGAAAGGGTTCGGGAACTGATCGAAGTAGGCATCAGGCATGGTATTGGTATTTGCTATGGACGAAGGAGACAAGGACGATGCGAATCCAGGTAAGAATAAGACGCCCGAAAGCTGAAACAAAGGTCCAAGGCGTCTCGCGCCAAGTGTTCGGAACCTCTCTCGCCACGTGGCCTTGATGAGACCCGATCTTTCACGATTCCCTTCAGCCCGGAGTTGGTTTTGCTCGCAGAGGGTTCTGAAAGATAGCAGAAGCAGCGAGTCATCCGATGTCCGCCGGCCCTTCGACTCGAGGGAACGGTGAATTTCGAGGAGGCGGACAATCTCGAGGCGGGAGGAGGTCAACAGCTCAGAAGAACAAAGCTTACAAACATGGGAGAGGAGGCGGAGGTGGAAGAAGTGGAGGGAGGGGTCGAGGGCGAGGTGGCAGTTCAGGAAGAGGTGGTGGGCCATCTTGGAGCGGTGGAGGAGAGGATGGAGAAGGTGTGAGGCCACACCTTGGGAGCTATCGGGATGAGTTTCTGGTAAGCCATTCATGCTTGAAAGACAGCTTGAGACTCATGCTCTCACCGATTAGCCCGATATCATGACGTGTCCTGGGATATGTGCAACAGCTATTCAGAATAAAGAGCGAAGCGCTGAGCGAGAACTGATGGACTACCTCGAGAGAGTACGTTCTCGTAGCTTTCGCCATGTCAGACCTGATCTCAATCGCCCATAGGTCGCAGACGAGCTGTATCCCGAGACGCTAGAAGCGACTGTCAAGCAAGAAGGCGATGATGGAGAGGATGTTGACCTCGAGGAGATGCTGAAACGAGAGCTTGCTGGAATGAACGTCAACAAGAAATCCACGAGGTTCCGTAAGTCAAATCCCTTCCTTCCCAAAAGTCTTTTCGTTGAGCAACACGGTCTTAGGGCTTTGCCGACATGATACACCCTGCGGTAAGCCGATTTTCACCTCCTGAGAGCCAGTGCAATGTCATCTGATATCGGGTATTCAGTGATCTACATCAATGTTCTCCCGCCTCTTAATCCCAATCGTCTGATACGGCATATCCTAGAGCAAGTGGAACGTTCCGGCAAATGCCCTTTCAAGTGCGTTCTCCCCAATTCTCCTTTTGAGTTCAGCTGAAGTCGGAAATACCAGATATGCTCGTAGGATCATCCCCATCACCGCGACAGGCAACGCGACTCTCCATCAGCTCGGACTCATCTCTCAGCCTATTATCGAGGAAGCGTTCAGGACCGATACAGGTGTTTCTCTGAGGGTATGTAGACTTGCAGGATGATGGTCTTAGCTGATGATTCAGTTTGCGATCAATACGAATACCCGAAGCTCGGATAGACTAGACAGGCTGGATATGATCAAGACCGTCGCGGATCAGGTTGTTAAGCTGAATCAGTGGCATAAGGTGGACCTCGCCAACCCGGAAAGAACGATCATGATTGAGCTGTATAAGGTAAGCATCCCGTCGGCTTGGTGAACCAATTTTGACAGGTTGCAGAACACCGTCGGGATCGGTGTTGTGAAGGATTACGATCGTTTCAAGAAGGTGATCCCGATTTGTCCGATGTCTGCACTAGACTGATCTTGGGTAGTACAACCCGTGGCAGCTGGCCGAACATGTCGCGAAAAATTCTCATCGGAGTCCGGAGAAAACTCTACCTTCTAACGTTCCGGTTCGGTCTACCGCTTCAGACACATCATCGCCCGCTCACAACGGGAAGAGGCGGATCGAGGCGCGGGAGCGAAGAGCTGCATCAATGGGGGAAGGGAAAGCACCACTGGAAAAACGGAAGGCGGAGGTGTTAGAGGACGGACAAGTCGAAAGGGTGCCTGAGGATGTGGAACCTGGTGAGGTTGTTGAAAAAGACGATGCGGCGCTTGGGGAGGAGTTCGAAGAGGTCATACAGGATGGCCGAGTCAGCAAGACGAGACGAGTGGAGGATATCTGATTGCTCGTATCTGCTTACGGTATCTTTCCTCGCATTATCGCGTTGATATAGCAAATCGCATGCATCGGCGCATAGCAATATGGTACGTGATATCCGGAACTCTTGCTCCTAGAGGGAGGACCAAGAAGTCCACTGCTCAAGAGGGTGCCATGGCTGATCGTCTTTCTCGTCCTTCGCCCCTCCCTTGGAAATCCGGCGCATCTCCAGAAGGTCGAGCTTCCCAGCTTCTGCCTCGTGCAAGAGCTCCTCGTACAGCGTCATCGAGGAGGATCCCTCCCTCCTCGGCGGGGTGGCGATTGGGGTATATGGTGTGGATGGACGATCAACCGCCTTGCCCTTCCCCTTCCATTTGGACTTGGATGGAGGAGCACCGTCTGAGTCGTCGTTCGGAGTCGAGTTCAGCTGATGCGGTGTGTCTGGCGACGGAGTGGAACACTTGTCGAAAGCCGAGAGATCGAGATCGTGGGCGAGACGAAGCTGGACTTCCCGTCGATCGGGATCGACTTCGAGGCGTATATGCTGTGGCTTGGGAGAGGGTGATTGGTCCATATCCGGCTGGAGCACTAGTTGGACCCCGGTTAAACCGGAAGGACGAGCCGTGATCGTGCTGATGGTTGGTAATGCCATTGGGGCGGTTACTCTAACGTCAGTAATAACTATGAAGCCAAAGAGAGAATGTACCTGGTATCGGAGGCGATCTGTGGAGGCGCGTAAAGCAAGGGTGACGGGTGGAGCGATACGGGAGGAGCGTGATGCGGATGAGCATCAAGCCTGGAAGAGATTGAGTTCCACTCAGCTGGCAAAGGGAGATTACGCACCAAAGCTTCTCAAGGTCGAAGTTGAGGGCTCTGTCGTCTTTGTTGTCGACCTTGACAGTGGCGCGAAGGGTTTCGGTTGGAGTCACATCATCGTCCTGATCAAAGTCATCGATGTGAGACTTGCTTGGATCGCTGTCTAGTATCAGCTGAAGCTCGGCGGTTTGCCACAGAATGGTAGAAGCTGGAGTAACCTTACGTCTGCTCGAGCTCCACAACCAACTTCTCCTGCTCCGGAATCGGATCGAGATGTATTTGTAGTGCAGTTGGCAGGCTCGGATGAGCGAGTATGGGCGCCGAGTGGAGTGGCGATTCATTCCTGATTATCAGCTCCTAAGTCGGACTACCAAAGGTCTCCCAACTCACCAGCTCACACCTTCCGCATTCTCGCTTCTCGTTCCGGTCTCGGACCATTCCTCCTCTGTGGAGCTCGTATCAGTGCTGATAGGGTGCTCCTCGTGTCCGTGTCTAAGCATATATTCCGCCGAACTCTGGAAAGGGAAGGCGAATGCGTCGAAAGGTCGCTTCGATTCTTGGGAGCGATCGTTCTGCACATTGGTAAGGCCGATCGAATCAGACATGCTGGATGAGGATGCCGACGATGCGTGGGTAGTTATCGAGAAAAGCTTTGTGAACTTAGAGTGAAGATATCTCTGGCAATAAGAGAGGGGATGAAAGCTGGACGGCATGAGGTTATTAGAGCAGCAGGATTGTACGATCCTTTCTCATGCCGCAACAGTCACAGTGAGAGCGAAAGGAAAGATGAGGCTAAAGTGGTTTCAGTCCCCGTTGTAATTATGTATACGGGAGTGGGGATCACTCAATACAGGTGGATGTCTCCTTACGAGCCGAAACTATAGGGCTGAACACGAATTGAGAGTAACATCCCGTTGTTCGGCCTACTGATTGTGAAGCCTCGGCTACGGGTTCTTGTTGGTTATCATCTTCACCAATTGCGAATCAAGGACAGTCATGGGATCAGCTATGCATCGGTGGGAGATGCTAATCGCTGGCGGGATCTATCGAGGAGGTCCAGTGGGGCATTCGCCGGAAAGGAGATGGAAAGGCGCGGAGCCCCAGCGGGGGTTGAGCGAGGATGAGGAGCTACATCCTCTCTGACTGCTGCAGTTGGCTCGAAACCCTTTGGTAGCTCGTCCTCCACCACTGGCACGGATCCGAGGCTTCAGAGTCTTACCCGACCACATGTGGACTAGCTTCCGAGACGCCTGGGTGCTGCTAAGCAGTATCCTACCTTCCATCCCTCATGATCCTCCCCACCAGTCTCCAGCGATCCTTCCCGACGGCGATACATCTGCTTTCTATCGAGGTCCACTCGCTCACGGTGGCGTTTGGTCCGAGTCACTCACATCGGCCAAATCCTTAGTCTCGAACATGACCCTAGAGGAGAAGGTAACCCCTCTTTCAGGACTTCCATCCCAAGCTGATCCAGTTCAGGTCAACCTGACGTCTGCCGTCTTGGGTCCATGTCCGTCAAACTCTGGTGGAGTTCCTCGTCTAGGTATCCCAGGGATGTGTTTCGATGACGGACGTAAGCGATTCTTTCGCTGTTTTAGTAGATAGCTACAAACTATTTCGTTGATCAGCTTCCGGACCGAGATATACCGACTTCGTGACCCAGTTTCCGTCCGCATTCTCAGCTGCTGCAAGCTTTGATCGCGATCTCATCGAGGAACGAGCGAGAAGGATCGGTTGGGAATTTAGGGGGAAGGGGATCAATGTGGCTCTTGCGCCAGTGAGCGGTTGATTCTGCTTATACGCTGGAGGGAGGCTGATGGTAATCCAGGTGACAGGTGGACCCCTTGGTCGATCGTGAGTGTAGTCAATCAGGTCTCTTGCTCTCTGACAGCACTCAAACAGTCCTTTCTGCGGACGTAATTGGGAAGGTCTGTCACCCAATCAACCGACATGGAGCCAGCTAACCATCCTAGCTATCTCTCCCGATACATATCTCTCATCCACACTCTCCTTCGTGACCGTACGAGGGATGCAATCATCCGGCCTTATCACTTGCGCCAAGCATTACATCCTGTACGAACAAGCGGAGGTATGCACTGGACCCGTCGATTCTGGAGGAGGTCGCAACGGTTGCGTACACGTTTCAAGCGAGATTGACGGTGAGTTGATGAGGCGGGTAAGGCTGATGTGATAGACAAGACGATGAAGGAGGTTTATTTGCCTAGTTTTGCCGAGACAGTCAGAGCCGGGACTGGTGCTGTCATGTGGTGTGTTGATACGGAAGCTTTACGTAGCGTAGCTTATTAGGACAGCTCATACAACCGGATCAATGGGACAGCAGCGTGCCAGAGCGATTCGGCGATGAATCAGATCCTCAAGACGGAGCTGGGCTTCCAGGGATTGTAAGTATTTCGGATACGAACTTCACTCACAAGCGAAGCGTCTTGGTAGGTATTCGGTCACCAAATTATAGCGAGCTGAGATGGACCATGTCAGAGTGACTATGGCGCTACACATTCGACCATACCGTCAGCACTCGCGGGTATGGACATGGAGCTCCCATCCATTGACTACTGTATGTCGGTCGAACAAGCTATCCTTGTCGGATCTGACACCGCAACAGATGGCGAACACCTCTACAAAGCTGTTAAATCCGGTCAAGTCCCCATGTCGAGACTCGACGATATGGCATATCGGTCAGGCAGCTTCCTTCGCCGAGCATCGACTGACGGTCCTAGTATTCTTACACCTTATCTGGCATTCGGTCAAAATGCCAGCTATCCAAATACAAACTGGCAGAAATTCGACCTTGCCGACGAGATCGAGGTAGGCGGGAAGTTCTTCCGGAACCAGCATATCGACAATAAGGGAGACAATTACCTCTTTGCGCGGAAGGTCGCAGCGGAGTCAACCGTGTACGTTTCTCGTTTGCCCTTGTATCCCTTCTGACGCGGATAGACTGCTGAAGAATACCGGTGTCCTGCCGCTAAGAGGGGTACGACGTATAGGCGTCTTCGGGTCGGACGCAGATTACCCGCCTACTCTGAGTGGCTGTGGACCGGACTTCTTCTGTATGACCGCTTCGAATCGTCGGTACTGGAATGGCACCGTTACGATAGGCGGTGGATCAGGTGCCGCCTACTCAGATTATGTGGTGAGCTGAGCTACTGTACTGAATTCATCGCGTGAGACCTGAAACTGTGTATAGGCCGCTCCGCTCGAGGGCATAACGATGCGCACCAGACGGAGTGGCGTTCGCGTCGACCACGTCCTGCATGATGATCCCGCCCACTTCACCGCAATCAACGATGTCGCCCGCCAATCCGAAGTTTGCTTAGTCTTCGTCAGCGTCTTCCTGGTTGAAGGCTGGGATCGGTCACATCTACGCCTGGATCACGAAGGTGAGGAGCTCATCAAGAATGTCGAGAGGGGGTGTGCCGGGATTGTTGTTGTCGTGATGCATATCGGTGGCCAGGTGATCGTGGAGGAATGGGTAAGTTTCCAGCCGGACGTACAAGGCTGACCAGCTAGATCGACCTGCCGAAGATCGGAGCAGTCCTCTTCGCCGGATATCCCGGTAAGCTCTGCTTCGTGCAGTCTGACTGGTCGTAGCTGAATGTATACAGGGCAAGAGAGCGGCAATGCGATCGCGGATATCCTGTTTGGGAATGTCAACCCGTCTGGCAAGGTCTGCGACCGTTGTCGCTCCCGATATAACCGAGCTCATACTGAATAGCTGCCCTTTACGATGGGTAAGGCCGTCTCGGACTGGCCAACCGGCAATATCGTCCGTGACATGGTAAATCCATCGATATCCCCACCCTCCCCGCTGATATACCGATCAGTCGACTGCAGATTCGGCTCATACCTCCGACACCTACCCTCGCTCGGTATTCTCCGAAGGTCTAGCGATCGATTACAAGTGGTTCGACAAGTGGAACATCGCACCTCGTTTCGAATTTGGCTTCGGGCTTAGCTATACGACTTTCGAGATGTCCGGATTAGTTGTCGAGGAGACTCATCGGGCAGCGACGGATACCGTACAGCAGACCAACGAAAAGTATGAGGGTGAAGCGGGACTGTATGATGTCATTGTAAGTGGAAGCTCGTCTCACTAAGGTAAATGCGCTGATCTAAGCAAGTACACGGTAAGAGTAAACATCACCAATACCGGCAAGATGGATGGTGCGGAAGTCGCACAGCTTGTAAGTTGGCCTGATAACTGCGGAGTTCCGCTGAAAGAAGTGGCAGTACATAAGCTATCCTTCGACTGAATCAGATCAACCCCCAAAACACCTCCGCGGGTATATCAAGAGCTTCCTCGAGACAGGCCAGGCTCGGACGGTTCACTTCCCGCTTGTGAGTTCTTGAAAATTGACCTTCCTGATCACGCGCGCTGACGTGTCTCTCAGCGGAAGAAGGATATCTCGGTATGGGATGTAGAGAGGCAGCTCTGGCGGGTACCAAAAGGGAACTTCACATTCCGCATAGGAAGCAGCTCGAGACGGCTACCTTTGGAGGCGGTTGTCGACATCAGGAAGACACTGTGAGACGGTCGCGAGGATGGACGATGGCAATAAAGAGTGCAAAAAGGATAGGATGGATGTCATGTCCATACTTGATCAGGTGAAACGAGTATATCTCTTCCGTTTGGCCGGACGTATCGCTTCGCCTGTTGCCTGTCAGTGAGGGGACGGTAATGATGAGCCCTACTCACGGTATCTCTCGGCATCGATTTCCGCATATCTGAGCGCGATATCAGCACTGCATGCATAGCAGGCTAAATTACTCACCAAACCCGTCCAACTCGTCTCTCGTTGATCCCATCCCTTCCATCCCGTGGTAGTAACTATCAAGATCAGCTTTGTGCCCCTCATCCACCGCCCGACTTACTCAACTACCCTCCTAAATACGCTATACCCCAATTTCTCATACATCTCAACAGCTCTCCCATTATTACACCTAACAAACAGATCCACAAACCAAGCATCGACCCCGTCCTTCCCCTCAATCGAGAGTCGTTCCAGCATATCCATGTAAACCCTCGCTAAACCTAAGGAGCGGTATTGAGGGGATATGGAGAGTGCTGTGAGGTGACCGTGGTGATTCGCATTTGGAGGTGGAGGCTCATGCTTCGCTATCACTGCGAAGCGAAGCGAAGGTTGTCAGTTCAGTCTTGGAACGGGGCAAAGATCGGGCGGCGGGTGATGGAAACGGACTGTAGGATCTAATGGAAGGGTCGAAAGCTCCTTCAGTGGCTAGGCAGAAATCAGGCCACTGAGCGAGATAGGAGCAATAGTAGCCGGGGTGAAACTGCTCGGATCAGGATTGATATAGGGTTTGGACACGAGCAGGACGCAGTGCGTACCGTAGCGGTCCACTTGTCAGCATTGACACTGTTGAATTTGAAGATATCTGTTGGCTCGAAGGGGCGCATGATTGACATCCTCGCTACTTCCAGGAGGAAGTTTTGGTTAGGTGAAGGGTGTGACTTTCTGTCGCAGCTATCCGCGCTCTCTCTCTCGCAGCAGCAGCTTCTCTCGCGACACGTGGCTGTTCCGACGGAATTCACAAAGCTTACAGCGGAAACTGGGGTTCTCTCAGTCCTCGCTAGCAGTACTCATCCTCAGTTACCCGCCATGTCTCCCGTCACAAGTCCCGTCATTATCCTCACAGGAGGCTCTAGAGGATTAGGTCTAGCCGTCCTTCGAATCCTACTCGAGCGATATAATGCACGAGTCACGACGATTTCTAGAAACATCACGCCTGAGCTCGAAGCTGTCATACGAGAGAATAGCGGTAGAGTCTCGGCGATACAAGGCGATGTAGGAGATATCGCTACCAATGAGAGAATCATGAAGGAGACGGTGGATAATTGGGGTGGTGTGGATGGGTTGATATTGAATGCTGGATCGGTTGAACCCCTCGGTGAGCTTGAGCTGCCTCCTGATCCGAGGATTTATCGAAGCTGATCAGCAGTATGGCGCGCAACAGCCAAGATAACCGACCTCCCATTAAACAAAGCACAGGCATACGTTCAAACAAACCTCCTTTCCATCCTGTACCTCGTACAGCCCGCGCTGCGTCACCTGCGCAAGTCGAAGGGTAAGATCGTCTTAGTCTCCTCAGGCGCTTCAACGACGGGATATCAAGCGTGGGGACTTTACTCGTTGGTGAAAGCTGGGATGAATTCGCTCTGTCGGACTATCGCCGCTGAGGAGAAGGAGAATGAAATTGGGATATGGGCTATCAGACCGGGGATGGTGGATGTAGGTCTTGTGGTTTTACTACTTTGTGTCAGGCTGATTTTCCGCTCAGACTTCAGTGAGGATTGATATTGGGAAAATGATGGGACCACTGTTGACGTGGTGTAGATGCAAGCATTGATCCGACGAAAGGGTCCCACATCGATGCACCCGTCCGACATGGAGAAGTTCGTTACCGCGTTTGAGGGAGGGAAACTACTTCCTCCGGAACAGTCAGTCTTGCCGTCAGCCAGGACAATGACCTGTGCTGACGATCTCAGACCTGGTGCGGTGATTGCTGGACTGGCTGTTGGTGGACCAATCGATTTGAGCGGGGAGTATCTCAACTGGGAGGATGACAGATTGGCGTCGTTTCGGAGATAGGGACAATGCGCCTTATGCTTGAAACCTAAAATGGACGGAGCAGCTTCGGAGACTCGAAGGACACCTAGGTCGGTGCCAGGGCATGGAATCAGACAAATACTTTGGAACGATAGTCAACTTCGTGATAATCTTTGAGGCAAAAGCTTCGGAGGAAGCCTTTTTATGTCATCTAGACAGCCTAGTTTATTTCCTCCAGTTTCCCAAACGTTCCTGAGGGCAATTCCAGAACTTTGCCAGGACGCGGTACCAAACACGTACCTGATGGGGTATCGGGCCGTCTTTGTAGCAATCGGTTCCCAAACAGGAAAATCCACCAATTTTCCCTGCAAGGCCCAGCTCCAGCATACCATTCCCACACTCGACGAGGGCCTCTTTGCATGAGCCGTCGCCTTCGACACATACCCCCTTCGTTGGGTAGCTTTTTTTTGTTTCGAGATCGTTCCCCTTAATGGTTGATCCGAGTTTCCTGGAGTGATCGACGACGCCTCTCGATCACACAAGCCCAATTAGCTTCGATCATTGAAACTACGGGAATCCCCGACCGACCCCCAAACGTTCTCGTCATCACCACGCGACGTCTTCCAAAATGTCATCACAAGCGAGTGGAAGTGTTCCTGTGAGTCAAAGCTTCTACATAGCTCCGCTGACACGGCACAGCGTGTCGGTGGGGTACGATGTTATTGGTCACTGTTATCCCCTCGGTATCCCGATCCGAATATACCGGGATCCAAGCTCGAACTCATCTTTGTCCATCCTGATCCGGTCTTGGCTGTTCATCTGGAAAAACAGAACGTTTCGTTCGTAGGACGGGAAGTTATTGACTTGATACATCCGGCGGAGAGGGGACGTGGGTTTGTCTATCTGGCATGGGCGACGTGACTGATTGAGACTAGAGGCGAGGCGGGATTTGGCAGGTGCTATCTCTTCGGATGACCTACAAGGCAGTGTCACTAGGCGAGTGCAAAGACCCAAAAAGGTACTGCTGATGGATGAACAGGTTACGATTCGCGAGATTGAGTCGGTTGAAGATCATACTCGGGGCGAAACCGGAAGATCTGGAGATACCGGAGGATACTTTGGCTGTCGTCGAAGATGACGATTATCTCATCCTTGATCTGGTACTTAACTGGGTGAGTGTTAAACTGGGTCGGTATAGTTAGCCGTGCTTACGAGTCCAGGTCGCGGATGGACTCCTACTCGCCTTCTTCCATGCTGTACGAGATAAAGACCCAATCGGTAATAACGACCCATCGCGACGGCATGAGGGTTGGTCAAATTTCTGTGAAACGCCAGGCATAGGCGAGGACGTAAGTCGCCACCTTTACGTCTCCGCTGATAGTGTAGCAAATCGAAGCGTTACATCGAAATGTCTCTTCCACCATCTCACTCCCTTCCCCATCCCGCTTTCCCCCTACTCGGGTTTTCCAACTTCACACCACCCACTCTTCACCGACCCGACCTAGCTCACTCGTCTTCTCCTGGCCTCCTCCACGATCCCATGGCTTAGCCAATCGCTTCGACGGATTGTATGAAGCGGAAGAATACTCCGACCTGATGAAAGGAGTCGATATGGATCCGAATCAACTTGCTCCCCTAGGACCTGACGAGATGCGTACGAATTGTACGACTCGGTATGGAGCGAAACATTCCATCACTTCCGAAGGGACATATCGACACGTCACGAGCGTGTTCATCCCTTACGGATCACTCATCTTCTCATGTTTCCAGACGACGAAACAGGTGGAACTTTCACCTCGATCCCCGAGCAGTAACGCTCTCATGACGCCTCAACAGGAATGGGCTGTTCCTCCGGCAACAGATTGGCAGAGACAGAACAACGCCCCTACGAAACGAGATCGAGAAGAATACGAATACGACGAAAGGATGACGTACCCTCAACCAACTTCTTCACATCCCCATCACCATATCCCCGAACCAGTCTATCTCCCTCCTTCCCCTGATGCACAATATCCCCAACCCCAAAAGAGTTACGGAGAAGTCAAGAGTCCGCCTGGAGGAGCTGGTTCGAGACCGTTAGTGAGACCGCCGGGGGATGTGGATTGTTGTCGGATGTGCGGGTTGAGGGAATCTCCGGAATGGAGACGGAGTGAGACGGGTATTAAGGATCTGTGTAATGCGTGAGTGCAGGCAAGAGTACGGCTTTGACTGACGATGAGCAGGTGTGGATTGAGATTAGCTAGGCAGATCGCGAAGCGGGAAGGAAGGCAAAAACCGAGGAGGAAGAAGGAGAAGGTTGTTTAGGATGGGGGATCTGGGTTCATGAACGGATATCAATACGGACTTTTCTCGACATAGCATTTAAGTTTCCCCAGAGATTCGACGTTGATGCGACGTGACAGGAGGATTTGCATGTTGGACACGCTGAAAGAACTCCCCTCACTACGCTCCTTCATCTCCCGTCTTAAGTGCGAAACTCGAGCAGCCAGCCTACTGAGACGGGTTTAAGGGATGTCCACAAAAAGTCTCAACTGATTTCCCCACATTCAAGGGTCGGTACCTGGAAAGCAATCATTTGGGCTTATGCGAGTCGAGATGATCATACCCTCCATATTCCAAACGGACTAGTATGACGAGTGGAGGCGACCATGCGGATCTTCCTTCCTTTGTCCAGAACGATTCTTCCCATAACGCATTACCCTTCGTCTCTTGTTCACTTGCCTCCTCTTCTGCCTCATTCGTTTTTACTTCGACCTTTACTCGCACAGCGCTTTCAACCTTCACGAAACATGGCATATCAACAGAACGCATCTGGTGGCGCGGAACACAACTCCGGTGGGAGAAGACCCAGCCTCCCTCCTGATATCGTTCAACAGCAAGTCAATCAAGGTCAACGTCAGTCCCTTCATATCCTCCCCCCCTCCAAATTCTAAGCCCTCGCTCGAGCTGATGATCAGGCGATGTCGTGTAGAATACTCCGCTGCATCAACGGATACTTATCTAGAGAAGAAATTAGTCCCTCGAGGCGAATGGGCTGGACATCCCGCTCTTGAGCCAGCTTTCAAACGGGCTCTGGAGGAAGGTGTCCCGGATATAAGGGTTAGCGCGATGCAAGGGCAGTACCTCTCGGTTCTAGCCAAGGGACTAGGAGCGGAGAAGATATTAGAGATTGGTACTTTGTGGGGGTGAGTCTATGCTCTTATCTACGTCGCCAAAGACGCGAGAGCCATAGGAGCTGAGTCAAGTCGTTCCCCCCCGCAGCTACTCCACCTTCTTCCTCGCTTCCGTCCTACCGAAACACGGCCAGATAGATACCCTCGAGCTATCCCCTCTCCACGCCAAATTGGCAAATACACTCTTCCTCGAGACGGATCTCTACCCTTTTCCCAAAGTTCATGTCGGTTCCGCACTTGACATACTACGAGATCCGAATGGTCCATTCGCTAAACCGCTTGGTACCGAAGAGGGTGTAGCCTTGGAAAAGAGGGGTTGCGATCTTGTCTTCATAGATGCTGATAAAGAGAGGATTTATGATTACTTCATGGAGGCTATCAGGTTGACGAGGAAAGGTGGGGTCATCTTGGTTGATAATGCCATCCGAGGGGGAAGGTGGGTGTTTTCAACCCGACCAGATGGGGTAGATAGCTAATGAGGTGTTTGGAAAGGATCGCTGTTGAGCAGAATGATGATCCTTCTATAGATGTCAAGGGATTGAGGAGGCTTTATGATTGGGTGGAGAAGGATCAGGGGAAGACGGTGTTGATGAGTGGGATCCAGACGGTGGGAAGTAAGTTCTGGGAGTGAGTGTGGCCTCTACGATGATGGTCAGCATTGTTGACGGGAGTAGTGGTTTCGCCATGGCTGTGAAGCTGTGATGTGATCGTTCGATTGGCAGCTCGTGGGGGTAGATCAGTCTCATCTTGGCAATCTTCGAAACATGGATTGCAAAGGTAACGAGCGAAACCCGCATAAGGTTTCGTGACAGATCATATGTATTTAAAGAGAAGACGGAGAAAAGGGACGATGGTATCAGAGATAGGATTCTGCTATTCCAACGACCCGTCCACTCCCCTACTTCTTCTTCTTCTTGTTCTCCTTGCTTCCGCCTCCACTGCCTCCGCCACCGCCACCTTCCCCTCCGCCGCCTTCCCCACCTGCTCCTGTCTCTCCGCCTTCCCCTCCCCCCTCCGCACCCTCCTCCTTCTCCTCCTCTCCGTCTTCCCCCTCCCCCTCCTCCCCATTTCCCCCCTTCTTTTTCCCCTTCCCTCCACCACCTCCCCCGCCTTTCTTCTTCCCGCCTTCACCCTCAAGCGGAACACCCTTTGGCATCGGCGCACCAAAGCTCAATCCGTCAGCGTTCGGCGACTTCTCCCCTTCCCAACCATACCCCGTTCATCCTTCAACTCCCCATTTCCCACTCGTCCATCCCGTCTTGGTCTTTTCTTTCCCTCCACCAGTATAAGCCGCCCAACTCGGTAAGTCTGGATAGTGGATCGCCACTGCATGTCCAAGTGCTTTTGAATGCTGTTGAGCGGTCATCTCAGCCGGGGTGAGATGATAAGCGCGAGGCCAGGGGTCAGCAGTAGGTACAGGAGGGTAGATAGGTTCGTACTCCGGGAAGTAGGACGGGTGGTGATGCCAGTCGTCCCCTGTTCCGGTCGGAGTAGGAGCAGGAGGAAGCTTGATCTCGGGATCAGGGTTGGTGAGACGGAGCTTGCGGAGCCAGGAAGATCGTTTCTTCAACTTCTTCTCGTCGCCTGGAGGTGTTGGATCGGGTGTAGGCGGCGCGATCGAAATGATGGAAGTGAGGACCGGTTCATACTCCGGGTAATAGCTATCGTACGGGGTGACGATGTCTTGATTGCCGGGAGTGACGGGGGTGACGGGTACGTCGTCCGATTCGCCGGCGGTGGATGGGGTGAATGTGACTCGCTTCTTCTGGAGTTTACGAGGTGGTGTTTGGGTATCGGTCATCTTGAGAATGGACTTCTTCCTCTGAGGAATCCTCGGACTGATGAATGAGGGCGCTTCGGTATCGTTCGAGGAAGCGACTGTTGAGAGATCAGAACGAGGAGCAGCGGAAGCTACTCCGAAGTCCAGTCTACCCAGCGGGATTGGGATGGGTTCTGGAGTAAGGAGAGGTCGATGTCGACGACGAGTGAATGGGACAGGTAACATCCTGTCATAAGTGCGGAGAAATGTCAGAACCTGACTGAAACGGCCTCATTTGTCTACGAAGCATGTCAGTGTCTCGTTACCCCTGGTGAGGAGGGATCGGCATATGTCAATGGGGTGTTCATACGCGAACCATTCGACCAAAGTGGAACGCTTGTTGACAGACAACCTATGGCAAAAGCTGGGAACCGCTAGTTTTGGATTGACAGGATCGTTGAATACCCTATGGTAAGCAAGGGAGAGAAGAGATGAAGGCGGAGCATGCATCCCTTCAAAAAATGTCCTTCCGCTTCCGCTGGAACCGGCGTTTACGGCACTTGGTTGACAGTGGCACGGCGTACTAGCACGCTCAACCATGTTCTAACCTGCTCGACCATTCAGTGTTGATACTATTGATTCAACTACGACGCTTCGTTGCCTTCCTCTTCGTTGAAAGCTTTTGATCCCTTTCCAGTTATCAACCTCTCCCGGATACAGAAGTGTCCAAGAGTTGAACCCGCTTCTATTGAGCTGTGAGTGTCGCCACTTCGTCAACAGAACTTCTCACTGATCTACCTATCTCTGGAAGGCGGATTACGATTCGATCTTCTCCCCATCGCTGTGCGGCAAGCTACATATGAGGTAGTCTAGACGCGATGGAGGTGGGTCATCAACTTCCTTCATGTCTCCCTACGCTGCTTTCGCTAGAGGACCGCGAACGGAGTTGAAGCTGATCTGAACCCCTCTTCAGGGCATTCTCGACCTCTCCAAAGATCTCGATGTCAGGTAAGTCTTCGCGTATTTAAGGCTTTGAGCTTCATGTCGTTCGAGCTACAGCTCATAATCCTGGCTCGTAGCTTGCTCGACCAGGTTGTTCAAGCGTTCTACACTGGAGCAGGCGAACAGGTGAGCTACCGGATCCTCACGTCACACCCGATCCATGATCCTATACATTTCGCGAGTTGAGGGCTGATGATCTGTGACAGCAACAAAATGCCCAACGGGTTCTTACCCAGTTCCAGGATAACCCGGATGCTTGGCAGAGAGTACCGGGTGTATTGGAAACATCGTCAAACGTCAATACGAAAGTGAGCAGTGCTGATCCATGAGAACGCGAAAGAGTCGTTAAGCTGTCTCGGCACGCTGACCACTGCTCTCGTTCAGTACATCGCCCTTCAGATCCTTGAGAAGCTCATTCAAACACGATGGAAGGCATTACCTGCGGAACAACAAACGGGTGAGTGGAATCTTGGGTCCTGTCATCAGGCTTCCGTTGAGCACTCTATGATCTCAGGTATCCGGAATTTCATCGTTCAGGTTACGGTGGATCTCTCATCGGACGAGGCGAGGATGCGGAGAGAAAAGGGCTACCTCAACAAGCTCAACTTGGTGTTGGTGCAGGTGAGCTGGAGGTTTTGCGACGATCCCAAGCCTGCCTTCGGCCGAGCTTCTTTTCTTGCTCTGAGCTCCGCGCTGATCTGCGATTCCATCCAGATCCTAAAACAAGCATGGCCCAAGGACTGGCCCTCCTTCATTCCTGAAATCGTCGCATCCTCCCGGACCAACCTATCCCTTTGCGAAAACAACATGATCATCCTCAAACTCCTCTCTGAGGAAATCTTCGACTTTTCCGCCGAGCAGATGACGCAGGCGAAGACGAAGGCGCTCAAGCAGACCATGTGCAGCGAGTTTTCCGATATCTTCACCCTGTGTAACGAGGTTCTGGAGAAGGCGAACAAGCCGAGCTTGATCAAGGCGACGCTGGAAACGTTGTTGCGGTTTTTGAACTGGATCCCTCTGGGTTATATCTTCGAAACCCAGATCATTGACTTCCTCGTCTCACGGGTGCGTCGATCCCCAGACCCTGATCATCAGTCTGACAGTCGTTACAGTTTCTCGAAGTGAGCGATTTCCGGAATGTAACTCTCAAGTGCCTCTCAGAGATCGGCGCACTCAATGTCGGACCTGAGTACAACGGCAAATTTGTTACGCTATTCCAGGTCGTGATGACGAGCATCAACCGGATTGTTCCTCCTAGCACAGGTGAGTCGAATCTCGAGGTCGAGCGTTCGAGATCGGACGAAGCTGAATACTGGCAGATATGGCTGCCGCCTACGCCTCATCCGACGACGAAGATCAGCAGCTGATCAAGAATCTCGCCCTTTTCCTTTGCAACTTCCTCCATTCCCATCTCCGCCTGATCGAGACTCCGGATAACACCGAACTCCTGATAAACGCACATCTATACCTCATCAAAATTTCCTGTGTCGACGATCGAGAAGTCTTCAAGATCTGTCTTGAGTACTGGGGAAAGGTGAGGTTCAAGAAGAGGCAGAGGGTTTACGCTGACGACATCAGCTTGTGGCGGAGCTGTACGAAGAGATCCAGTCTTTACCGATGGGCGACATCAACCCATTGATGAATCTGAACCTCGGTGGACTCGGTGGTGGGCTCAACGGAACGCAGGGATTAGCTTTGAATGGCGTGCCTTTGCGGAAAAATATTTACTCCGACATCCTCTCAAATCTCCGATTGGTAATGATCGAGAAGATGGTTAAGCCTGAGGAGGTGAGAATATTTCCAGGCTCAGCGGGGAATGAGCTCAATGGTCATAGGTTCTGATCGTCGAGAACGACGAAGGCGAGATAGTGCGAGAGTTTATGAAAGAGAGTGACACGATCGTGCTGTACAAGAGCATGAGGGAGGTGCTCGTGTACTTGACACATCTGGATGTTGGGGATACCGAGACCATCATGACGGACAAGCTGTCGAAGCAGGTCAGTACTCGTCCGTCGACCCCCTTCACTTCGCTAATGGTTTCAGATTGACGGCTCCGAATGGTCATGGAACAACCTCAACACTCTGTGTTGGGCGATTGGATCGATCTCAGGCGCTATGAGTGGGTCGCTCCGACATCGCGTCCTGCTTATCGGTAGCTGACGATCGCAGATGAGGAGACCGAAAAGCGCTTCTTAGTCACCGTCATCAAGGACTTACTCGGGCTCACCGAGATGAAGCGGGGCAAGGACAACAAGGCTGTCTGCGCCTCCGATATAATGTACATTGTCGGCCAATATCCGCGATTCCTCAAGGCGCACTGGAAATTCTTGAAAACGGTCGTCAACAAGCTCTTTGAGTTCATGCACGAAACACACGAGGGTAAGCGGAGGCTTTGCGCTAAAAGAGAAGCTTACATTGTAATCAGGTGTTCAGGACATGGCTTGCGACACCTTCATAAAAATCGCACAGAAATGCCGGAGACACTTCGTCATGCAACAAGCAGGGGAACATGAGCCGTTCATCGACGAGATTTTGCGGACACTGCACCGGATAACGGTAGATCTTGCACCTCAGCAGGTGAGCAGGCACATTTTAGCGTGATTAGCGCTCATTATCTGGCTCAGGTGCACACGTTCTATGAGGCGGTCGGCTACATGATATCAGCGCAGCCTAACAAACCGACCCAGGAACGGCTCATCGACAAGCTCATGGAACTGCCGAACAATGCTGTAAGCTTTGACTGAGTTTGCTCACGTCAAGCTAAAGGTAGGTAGTGGGACAATCTCATGCAGCAAGCCGCAAGTAACGTCGATGTCCTTGGTAATTCCGATAATGTGAAGATCATGTCCAACATCCTCAAGACGAATGTATCGGCATGCACGTCCATCGGTTCTTTCTTCCTGCCTCAACTAGGACGGATCTGGCTCGATATGCTTGGTCTGTACAAGGCTGTTAGTGGAATAATCAGCGAGCAAGTTGCTAGTCAAGGTGAGTCTTTTGTTACATTGCAGTTACCGGTACTGAAAGACAACATATCAGGTCTCGTCGCGACGAAGACACCCAAAGTCCGTTCGCTGCGCACGATCAAAAAGGAGATCCTCAAGCTTGTCGAGACATACGTCAAGAAGGCCGAAGACCTTGATGGCGTCAATGCGAACCTCATACCCGGTTTGCTCGATGCGATATTGGGAGACTACAATCGGAATGTCCCGGCAGCGCGAGACGCCGAGGTTCTGAACGTGATGGCGACGATCGTGTCGAAGCTTGGGGTGAGTAATCGAGACTAATCTAAAGAACGCACAAGCTGATCAGAGGCACAATAGAGCCTTTTGAACCCACAGATAGGACCGATACTTGATGCTGTCTTCGAGCCGACACTTGGCATGATCAACCAGGACTTTGCGGAGTTCCCAGAGCACCGAGTCGGCTTCTTCAAACTTCTACGGGCGATCAACCTGACTTGCTTCCCTGGTGGGCTATCCCTATCTGAATCTTACTGCATGCTCAGCTTTCTTAGCTCTACTCGAATTGCCGCCGCCGCAGTTCAAGCTGGTCATGGATTCGGTCGTCTGGGCATTCAAGCACACCATGCGAGATATCGCGGAGACGGGCCTGAACAGTATGTCTTAATTCTTGACATTGCTTGACCGATGCTGAGCGAACCTACCAGTCGCTTTTGAGATCGTCAACAACTTCGCCAGCTCATCGCCCGAGATTGCGAACCAATTCTATCAGCAATACCTCCTCAACATGCTCGGCGATGTCTTCTTTGTCCTCACAGATACCGATCATAAGAGCGGTACGTCTACAGCATCTCTCGAGGGGCGGACTGATTTTCCCCAGGCTTTAAGCTGCAAGCCATTCTGCTCGCCCGCCTCATCTCGCTCGTGGAGACCAACTCCGTTCAAGCACCGCTCTTCGACACAGCTACTGTTTCCGATTCGAACATGTCTAACACTGTCTTCCTTAAGGGGTATATCGCCGACCTGCTCGTGAATGCGTTCGGCCACGTTCAATCGTGAGACTCTAGGGAGCTTCAGTGAAATGCAGCTGACATTTCGTAGCGCACAAATTAACTCCTTCGTCTCCTTGATGTTCGACCACTCTTCCGATCCCATCAAGTTCAAGTTCACCCTTCGAGATTTCCTCATATCGCTCAAGGAGTTCTCAGGAGATAATGCGGAGCTGTACATCGAGGAGAAGGAGGAAGAGACCCAACGGAAGGCATACGAGGAGAGAGAAGCGGCGATGCGGGTGCCCGGTATGCTAAAACCGGCACAGCTCGACGACGATGCGGACTTGTAAGAAGCATGGACAGCAGGAGAGAGGGAGAATCGAGATCATCGAGCCGGGCATTTCGAGCATATTTTTGCATAAAACCGTGTATACCATTGAGTTTTTCTACCAGATGGCACCGATATATACCAGACGCAGGATGAAAACAGCTTCTACGGGACGGATGCTGATCTATTTCGGGGTTAACTTTATTGATGGCGTAAACATAGCACGTTCCTGGCGGGCTGAATCCAGACCACCGGTTCCGACGGCTGTACGCTCGTTTCCCTTTCTCTGCAGCTGTCCGAGAGAGGGATGTCATACATCGCGACCGCAGGGAGCACGCCATCAAGCCGTGGACCCAGTCCGAGCCGTCGCGACCGAGCCGGCAATGTCGGATGGCGCTGTTTAGAGAGCATTGCTAGCCGGTGAAGGAGGGAATGGAGTGGGGAGCAGGATCGGTCCGTCGACGGGCAAAAGGAAGCGGTGAAGATGGAGATGTAGGGACGATGAATCGGTGCGGGAAGTAGTGAAGGACTAGGCGTCAGGATCGAATACTAGAGAGGGAAGGACAAAACCGTGAGCTGGTAGGACAGAAGGACGTGTGAACTGGCCTCCCGCAACATCCCGTTTTCGGGACGCTGTGGTATCGACGTAGCATCTGAAACAGTCGCTATTCCACCTGCCCAGCATTTTAATCTCCTCCGCTGTGTACCCCACCGACGAAGCCCATGTCGCAGCGCCCCTCCGAAACGAGTGTCCTGTGACTTTTCCCTGAACTCGTACCCCCCTCATGGCCGTGGCAAGGTGCTTGTCGATGACAATGGATCGAGGGAATAAGGGTTGGGTAGGTGAAAGAGAAAAGAGGGGCGCTTTTGGGTCTCCGGGCCAATTAGAAGTAAGGTATCGTAGCGCCCTAGTGGGACATAGGTCTCCTGGCGCGCCGACTGGAAGATAGACTTCGACCCCATGTCGGAAGGCGTCCGTCTTGTCGGCTGGCAAATACACATATGATGTGTCTGACTCGAGGTGTAAGTTCGACCGGGCAAGATTGAATGCAGGGTCGAAAGCATCGTAGGTGAAGCTACCGCAGCGGAGGAAGCCTGCAAAGGCCGGGGTGTACGCTGCTATGAGTGTTGCTGATGCTTTGGACCCGCCAACAGAGTCGGATTGCGTCGGATGTAGGCGACCGCTTTTCGCAGGATTGGTAGGGTAATTGGTATGGCCTGTTTTGGGCTCGCTTCGCCATGGTAACGACCCGCCCCTCGGACAATCCTGCGAAGGCTGTCGCTGTCCAAGATCGAGGCGTCGAGACCGAGACCTGTGTGCCATGATCGTAAGCCTGTTAGCTGCTCCTTTATCCTTTTTGTTCCGACTTTTCCAGCCATGGTCCTTGCTATCCACGATTCCGCCGTTTGTAGCGGTGCCGGGAGCACCGCGGATGGGTGTCCCATGCGTCTGCAGAAGTTGGCGTAGCCAGCCTGAGCGCCGTTACAACCGCTTCGAATGGAACCTGCAATTCCGTGCCATTTTGGAAAGCTACCCACGGGTCGCCACCTAGGTCGGAATACCATCCCGGTGGTGGATTGGGCAGTCGGGAGCGTGTGGGATGTGGTAGCCTAGATTGGGAAGGGGAGTGGGAGAGGGGATATTGGAGGGGAGTATCAGGCGATAATGGGAATGGCGAGATAGAGCGTTGGGCATCGAGCAGAGAACGTACGAAAGGGGTTATGATAGGATGGGTCATGGCAAAGCGTGAAAGGGCGTCAGCAAGCGTATTCTCTTCGGAAGGAATCCATCGAGGAGCAAGGGAGATGTCATGAGTAAGTGTGAAGTGGAAGATAGCTCGTATAATTGACTGTGTTGAACGGTGGCGGCAAGATCCTGACAATAGTGCCGCCTCTAGGACAGTGTTGTCGACCATACACTGAAGCCGTGCGCCTCGAAGCGTATTCTTAAATCGGCGAAGACATTCGAGCAAGGCAATAGCTTCCAAGGTCATGATGTCGTTTGTGCGGAGGGTACTGGGTAATTTGGATTGCCAGACAGCGGTTGGATTCGACTTTTGGCCAAGGTGTCCGCCCATTCAAATGGTCGTGGAAGCGTCGGACCAAACCTCGTACCGATGTCTCTCCTTATTCAAGAGCAGTATTCCGTCCCAATCCCGCAGCACGTCCCTCCACCACCGGAGATCCAAGGTCGCCAAGTAGGGAATGCGGCGCCGTTGTGGAAGGTGCAAGCTGGTTGCGGCATAGATGCGGCGCAGGAAAGCTCGACCAGGTGGGCAGATCCGGGATATGAATACCAGGTGTCCTGCAACGCTCATTAATTCGAGAGCCGTTACTGTCTTCCGCAAGAGAGTCGTGTCCAGCGTGTGCAGGATCCCTCGACGCCGTTCCTCGCTGATACTGGCTGTGCCTCGCCGCGCATCTACCAGGATGCCGAGGATCTCCAGAGCGTGCCCGTGTTCCAACTTCTTATCTTGGACTGATAATCCGAGGGTTTGTGAGAGGGACTTGAAAACCTGGAGAGTCTTTTCGGCCTCCCCGTTGGTTGCGCCAAAGAAATCGTCCAGGTAGTGCGATGAGGTAATAGATCGTTGCTCTAGCATCCAGTGCAGAGCCCCGGCAAAGAGGTTGAATAGGAAGGGGGATGACCGGCACCCAAATGGTAAACGAGTATCAATGTATTGGTGGGCATCGAAAGTAAAGTCGAGGAGGTTGGCGTCTCTGTCTGATACGACACAATGTCTGAACGCATCGGCAAGGTCGGCCTTCCATAGTGAGATTGAGGTCCCTTTTCGAATGGACTGTTGGATGCTGTCAAACAGTCGATCCAACGTCGAGTATGTGAGAGTTGCGTCCTCTGGGCTGATGCCCTCGTTGACCGACGAACCTGCTCCGCTTCGTGCCAAGAGAGGTCATGGATGGTGCGAGCTTCCCGTTGGACTTGGAAACCGTACCAATGGGTGACGAGCAGAAAGTATGTCGTCCTGTCCAGCGGCGGATTTCATCTGACTGCAAGCGTTTGCTGACCTCCGATCGGACATGGGCCAAGCTCGCCTCCTCCATCGGTAGGGTACGAGACATCATTCAACCCGACTCCCGTAGCGGCCCGTTGTAGCCTATCCGAAGCCCATGTCGGATGCTGCCAAGGATGGCAGATACAAAGGCGGGGTCTGGGTAATCGTGTAGGTGTTGACCCCAAGCATCAAGCGGTAAAGGGGATGGAGCTGCCGGTGTGTCGCTGGGATCCCATATTGGGAACGTGAGGTTTGTATTAGGCGGCAGGGCCTGGGAGCGTCAGCCTGGGCTGAGTGGCCAAAAGGGTGTGTGTAGCGTTAGCGTCAGGGTTACCAAGGAGGAATACTAGCGGCGGGGCTCTGTCTGACAGCGACCGGGCTGCGAATCAGCGAGCGACCGGGCTCGGATAGCGACAGGGCTAAGTTGGTGTACGGCACCAGAAACTGCATACGGTATTATAGAGGAGGTGCTCACGCCGACTTCAGACCCGTAGCTCCCGCCGTCCCCAAGCTCAGCGTCGGGCAGTCCCTTTTCGGGTGCCGAGCTTTCGGCAGAGTCGACACAGGTGGAGGCGATTGAAAGGGCAGGCACCGTTACACCTTCCGGCCGCGTAGTTCATGCAAAACTGCTCGGTGTTACTGGCCGGGATGAGTGTCGTTGCCGCTCGCAATGAGAAAGCCTGGGCGTTGCGCGGCGCAGGAGCAAGTTTGGTCCGGGTTGGGAGGGGTCGCCCAATGGCGTTGAAGGTGATCTGGTCTACTTGCCGATACCAAGATTGAGGGAGGAATCCGTGCTTTGATCTTGTAGCCGCCACGGAAAAGTGATACCGGAGCAAGCCCGCCCATTCGTATGATTTGGAGTATTTGATCATGAAAGAAGCATGCCAGTGGAAGGCCGCAACAGAATCGGAGATGAGCACGGGATCGTCGAGGCTATGGATGCGTAGGTCGCAAAGAGCTGACCACGCGACCACGAGATCGACCGAGGGGAAGGCTTTGAGGAACTTGGACATCGCCTCGTCCCTACTTTCGTCGTCCCCCACAGCTACCATCCGCCCATCGGAGTCGAGTTCGAAACCCTTGCGGCTCGCTTTGACCGCCGGCGCCCCCAGTAGAGAGTTGTGATCCAATAAGCATAAAGCTTCTCGTGGGAATTGACCGTTGATTCCATCTTGGACCGGGGAGGTTGGGCGGACATGTGCGAAGCGCTCCTCGATGGGGGGAAGAACGCTCTCACCTTTTGGCGCGGGACAAACCCCTCCAATGACGTCCCAGCCGTTGCTCTTCCTGCTCCCCCGGCTCGTATCTCCTCAATTGAATCCTGGAGCGTAAGGAGGGTGTTCTGAACCGTCTCCTCCATCGTTGTCAATCGGGCGGCCAGCGCGTCGACCGAGATACCCGCAGGTTGTGCTGGCGGCACAGAGGCGACTGAACGCTGGGTTTCGCCCGGGGAGTAAGTCGAGGGACAGCAGAGAATCGGACGGGTTGAGGGATTAAGTGGGGATTGTTGAGCAAGATGTTGATCAACGCGGGTTTTTTGTCGTGTCGGGCGTATGCAACACAGCCCTGGTCAAGCGCATGGCGCGCAGTGACCACTGTGAAGTGGGATTTGACGAGGGCGCGAATGTCCATGGCAGGATGGAAGGATTGGCAGGGCAAAGCCAGGAGGGTTGGGTGATGAAGACGGTTGATGTGATGAATCCGGGTGATGTGGAGCAAAAGAGTGACTCTAATTTCAATGAGGGGTATAGGCCCTCGTAGTCCATTTGTAGAGAACACAACGGGACACCTGGGAGGTTCGGAAACGATAGAAGTATGCTAGCTAGGTTGAATGCGAATGAAGAGATGCGAGATGGATCCACTTCGGCCTACAGCAACGACCACGCATCACGTGCTTCCATTGTTTTGACTAACGTGATTCACCTATTTATTGCCTTTATTGAACACCTCTTACATTTACTCTTACATTTCGATCAATATTCATCTCCAAGGGTTACTGTATCATGCAGATCCCATTCCATGACTCCTGGGGCAGTCCGGACGTCTTCAAGCAGGCCTGGGCTACCCACAGGTACCTCTCTCTCCTTCCCCTTCCCCTTCCTTGCCGTTGTAGCCGCCTCCGCTGCCCGCACCTGTTCCAAGCAGTCTTCGGTTGAGAAGACATGCGTACAAGGTTCCCAACAGTGATCCCAGCTCGTTTCCGCTTCCGAGCTTCACTAACATCCCTCAGTCCCTGGTTCTCCCTCTCCAAGACCGTATTCCTTGCATTCACAGCCTCCACGGCTGATACAAGTGAAGTGATGCGGTTCTTGACCGGTGTTGGCAGTG
>JAABUH010000157.1_pt1 | contig 103254 bp, 125 predicted proteins | sample 5559121 | NCBI WGS metagenome assembly JAABUH01 (sample SAMN10711871, study PRJNA513364) | rock metagenome | isolation source: Antarctica rocks | place: Antarctica: Victoria Land, Battleship Promontory nord | collected 2015-12-28
ATGCTTGGCAGAGTGTGCTTAGCGCGCAATTCGAAACGACTTCAGAGTTTGGATCGTTATTACGAGCGAATACGCCGGTTTCGAGAATGATGACGACATATACGCGACGAGGACCAGGGCAGAGTTATCTCAAGACGGTGTTGGCGGATCGGATAAACAGTCTGATCGAGCATAAAGATCTGAACCTCGAGATGAATCCGCTCAAGGTGATCCAACCATACCATCATTCGCTATCAAATAAGTGCTGACCAGTGTGCCCAGGTGTACGAGCAAATGATCGCTCAGATCGAGGAAGATACCGGTACCGTCCCCGCTTCCTTACCCCGAGGCGTCGCGCCCGAAGTAGCAGCATCCAACGCCGACGTTCAAGCAATCATCGTTCCCCGCCTCACCATGCTCATAGAAATCGCAAATACTTTCCTCTCGACGATTATCGATCGTTTGGAGATTGTACCGTACGGGATACGGTGGATATGTAAACAGATCCGGTCGCTCACACGGGTTTATCTCCTCGCGAACTTCACGGAGGAAGCCGCTAATGGTGGTCTCCTGTAGCGGAAATATCCCGAAGCGAGCGATGCTTCGATATGCAGCTTGATAGGAGGTTTCTTCTTCCTTCGATTCATCAATCCAGCGGTCGTCACTCCTCAAGCGTATATGCTGGTCGATGGAGTGCCAGCGAAGTATCCTAGGCGGACACTCACCTTAGTATGTGGTGACGACCTCCACTTCAGCTGGGTCGTACGTGGCTGACGAGTCTGCAGATCGCGAAGATGCTGCAAAACCTCGCGAACAAGCCTTCCTACTCGAAGGAGCAATACATGATGTCGCTCAACCCTTTTGTCGAGACGAACAAGGCGAGAATGAATCAGTTCTTGAATGCTTTGTGCGAGGTTGGAGATTTTTACGAGTCGCTCGAGGTGAGACCTGAGGCAGTATCCATACTGGAACAAAGCTTACTCAGTCCAGCTTGACCAGTACATGGCGTTGTCGAAGAAGGATCTGCAGATCAATATCACGCTGAATGAGCTGTATAATACGCACTCCCTCCTGATGCAACACATGGACGCCTTGGTGCGTAAACCCAAACTTTTCTTTTGTCGGCTTTTCACCGACTGCCTCGACAGTCACCAAACGAAAAACACCACCTCCGCATTCTGCTCGACGAGCTTGGCGCTGCACCTCCCCAAGTCCCCCGAAAGGAGAATAGATCGATGGAGCTCCCCCTCTACTCTCGATGGGAGACCCCGATACAAGACCTCTCGACCGCTCTCATGTCCGACAGCGTAACGCAGAACGACATCAACTACATGGAAGCGAAATCGATCTTCGTCCAATTACTCCGATCAATACCCCAACTAGCAGCTAAGCGGCCGGTCGACCTATCCGGTCTCGCTGAACGAGCTGCGACTTCGAAAGATCCAGTCCTCGTGCGGAGAGGGATCAAAGTCTCGGCATTACTTGGAGAATTGGATACTGCCAGGGTGATCGACCGAGGGGATAACTTCAAGATCATGCAAGACGAGGTGGCGGCTGAGATGATTCACCTGGGTAATACGAAGGAGAAGGTCGTCCTTGAAACGAGAAGCCTCGAAGCGGTGTATAAAACCATCGGCGATCATAATAATTACCTACGATCTCAACTTGAGCAGTATAAAGCTTATCTTCAGAATGTGAGGTTGACAAGTAGTAAGGAGAAAGGAGCGGCCGGTGGGGTTGGAGTGGTGATGGTTAATGGGAAGGAGAAGAAGCCTGTGAAGAGTTCGGTTTTGGGACCTTATCGGTTCACGCATAGTCAGTTGGAAAAGGAGGGGATTATTATGGAGAGTAACGTTCCGGAGAATCGGTGAGTTCGGGCTATCCCTCCCTCCCTCTCCTTCTCTCTAGCTTTCTCTTTACGCATGATGAGGGCATGTGAGCTGATATTTTGGCTTGGGTGGGTAGGAGGATAAATATCTATTTCAATATTAGTTCGCCGACGCCTGGGACTTTCATCATCGCTTTGCATTTCAAGGGGAGGGAGAAACCTATCTTGGAGATGGATCTGAAGATTGATGATCTCTTGGAAAAGGTGAGGAGATGGCGCCGCACTTTTCCAAGTGTTGTTTTTTCGAATGAAAAGGCTGATGAAAGTCGTAGCAAAAAGATCACGAGGCGATGTTGGATTTGGAGTATGTTCAGTTGAATGTACCGAAAGTGTTGGCGCTGTTCAATAAGGTGAGTGTCGCGCGAGTCGCGCTTTGTACCTCTTTCAATTCGATGTTGCCTCGCGCTGATGGGCTCAACAGCTCTTCGCAAAGCGACGATGAGCGCGGAACCCAAGGGTTACTTCTGTCCCGTCTTACAGTGCGGTATAACCTTTTCTGTTATACCCTTCTTGCTTCTATACCTTACTCCCCTCTATACCCTGCTATGTACTCTATACCCCGCTATGTTGATCGAAAGCGGATGCGGACAATCTTGATTACCACTTTCGACGATACCAATCATATCATGTACCCAGTCACTCGATCATTTGTGCCTATCTGCAGGTCATAAGGCGAGATTCCACTCGTCTGAATATCCACGTGTCAAGAAGGATCGTATTCATCAATCCGTCACAAAGGTCATACATGGCCATCTTTCGCCGTTACCCTTCATCATACTCGTAATTGTGCGCTTCGCGCTTAACGCGGCAAATCGCAGCATGAACGTAGCGTGTCAGTGAACTCAATTGTCCCTCCCCCAAGCCAGACCGCATTCCCAAGTCCTAGCTTTCCCCTTCCTACCCAAAATCTCCTCATTCCTAACTTTACTGAAACCCTCTTTGAATCCAATAGTCCGTCGATGTTCGTATCCCTCATAAACCTCTGGCCGGAACTCGAAACTCCTCAATAACCTATATCTCGGTTGGGGTAATCTCGTCCCCGGACAGAAGGGTGGTGGACGTGTAGCGAGGTGAGGTAAATCCCAGAGTGTGTATGGTGGTTGGTTCAAGAGGGTTATGAGGAGGGTACCTTCCCTTTCTGGAGGGAGGAATTCGGTTGACCGGGGCATGAAGAGGGTTTCTACTTCGATGGGCTCGACGTCATCGTTTAGCTCGAGTCCGAGGTCGTCGTCGTCATCGTCGTCTGCATCGTATCGAGGAGCATGTCTGGTTTTTGGGATGTTTGAGTGTTTCGCCTTCGTCTTGCCTTTTGGGAGGACGAGGGGGAAGGCGGATGAACCTTTTGTGAGGAGAGGTGCTGTGGATCGGAATGTACGAAGGAGGAGATGTTGGTTCGTCAAGACATTCCGATCTTGATCCGTTATCCCAGCACCTATCCGCATCCCATCAGCTGCCGTGTCGACCTATATTGAGATCCTGGAGTGGACTCACCGACATGAGGGAAGTTGAACACGACTCGAGACCACCTCCGTCCCTTCCCAACGACTTTACTCTTCTCCAGAGCACCAGCGTCAACCCCAAATCCAACTCTTACCCCTCTTTCCCTTAAGTCATCGACCTTTGCCTTCGCATCCGAGTACTTGGCGTAACAAACTTCTTCAGAATCATAGCTCGTCGCGCAAATTTGTCTCGCTGGGAGGTTATGAGGTGGTCGAAGGAGGGAGAGGGCGAAGGAGAAATTCGCTTCGCCCAGGAGCAGGATAGTATCGAGGGAGTCGAAGGGGATCGTGGGGTGGATTTGATTGGTTCTGGAGGTAGAGCTGGATTCGGAATTCGGGTTGGATTCGAGGTGGGGCTTGGGTTTGGTTTTGCGCTTCGAGCCGGTGAGGGTGGATTTGATGGAAGCTTCTTTTAGCTTGTGATGTTCCGCTGCTCGGGCTTTTTCGGCGCGGAGGGATGATTGGGATTGGTGGGAGAGGAGAGCGGATTTTAGCTTGCGAGAGGGCATAGTCGAAGGGTCATGGACTTCGAGCGGGGTCGAGAAGGTTTGTCGAAAAGTAGAAACCGGTGATAGGATCATCAGGAAGTCAACGACAATTTGCTTCCGTCGAGGATGATCTTTCAATTGCTCAGAACGATTCTTCGTGTTCTTCTGTTCTATCACTGAGCAGAGCAAACGGAAGAAGATTGGCTACAAGTCTGCATGGTCCATCTGACGATGATACACCCCATCCGAGACCAACTGCTACTTACGCTGACGGGACTTCGATGACATACGCTGGAACTGATACTCATCACTACCTCACGGAGCAAAATGCTCGAATCCATCAAATGGCATACTACCTCTAGCTCCCTTCCGGACAAAACAGTGAGACGACGTCGTAGAGCTCTACTTCAATGAGAGATCGGATGAAACTATGACGAAAAGCGAGGTCGACCTCAATGAGAGGTCCGGCGACGTCTCTGAATACTTATCGAGTTGTCCATCTTGACCGAGCTTGCCGCGATCAGACTCTGCATAATAGCCACCGCTTTCTCAATATCCATTCGTACCTCCCTATTCCGTCTTCTCCTGTCTGCTGCACTGATTGCGCGTCATCGATCCCGTCTTATGAAAAGCGTTTCACCTCTTCCTACCCGATTTCGCCATCTCCACCCTTTGACGAGACATCCTTTGACGCCGATACTGACATGTCTGGGCTCATGTCTGAATCTACCGCACTTATGAGAGAACAATCTTCTCACCCAGCGTCCAGACTTCTCGCGACTGCAAGTTCGTCTTCGAGATGTCACGCTCAACCGAAGACGGTGCATTCTGGGAAGCCGTCTTCTTCGTCGTCTTCCTCAGCGTCGCTCTCCTCCTCGGCCTCCACTTCTTCTCGAATGGACATGGTGGCTTGAAATCGACCGCTGGAAACCCAGTAACGCCTCATGTACCCATCCCTAAACCCCGTACGCAAGATCGTCCTCCTTCTCAGCCTTCGACACCAAGGTCAGGAATACCGGAAACACCGAATCCCGAAAGATACGAGAGTGAGAACGATGGCCCCGGTGAATCACATCGTGACGACTTTTTGTTCCCAGATGGGAGCGAGAGACGCTTTTCCATGGAAAGGACGGACGACGAGTCAGAGATTTTCCATCATGGACCAGCGTCCCTTCCGGGACAATCAGGAGGACTAGGCCCGGGACAAACACCAGGACGACCGCTGGCCCAACCCTTCCCTCCACAGGGACCAAGAGGACTACCACCAGGGTACGGACCGCCAGGACCAGGTGGTATATCGGGCGTAGGATACACTCGTCCTCCTCCACTTCCTCTAGTTAGACAAGGTGCTGCCAACGGAGATGGGTTCATTGGAGGTGCTCCAGTATCAGCTGCACCATACCAACAAACCACACAAGTGCCTCCACTGAACCCACCCGGCAATCCCGCTCCTGCAGGTAATCCACCACCTAACCCCTCCGATCTCAAAGCCCCAGTAAATCTTGGTGGGAATGTGGGTACTGGTGGCAATGTGACGGTGAGTCACTGATATTGATAATCACTCATGATGATGTAGGATCTCCCTCCGGTCAATACACCAGAGAATGAACCGGTACGTAATCTCCCTAGAATATCCTTTCTTGTCCATGCTGAATGGAAACTTTCTTGACTTTAGAAGCCAAAAGCGCGAGATTCACTGTACAAGAAGAAGGATGAGCAAACTCCAGCTGGAGGTGTCACAGCAAACATTCATGTCAAGCTACCAGGGGGACAAGTAGATCTAGGCAAGGAACAAGAGACCAAGGGGAAAGAAGGAGACAAGGCAGAGGACAAGCAGTCCAAGGATAATCAAACCGTTAAAGAAGAAGACAAGACAACGAAGACTGTAGGAATTGAAGTTGATGAAAATGGTAAGGTGAAGGTTGGATTCGATACAGAAGGAGATGGAGGTGAAGATGGACAGGAACCAGCCAAGAAACTTAAAAAAGATAGAGTGGGATTGCTTTCTGACTTCGACAAGGAGATTGAGGCGAACCGTAAAAAGAAGGAGGGGAGCAAGGAGGTTGAGACATATACAGAAGGTCCCTCAGAAGACAACGATGGCTCCAGAAAGCCCGAGAGGAAGGTCAAGAAGAAGGTCACTATGAAAGACCCCAAGGACACAAGTAACGAGGATGAGGAGCAAGGTGAGAGAGCAGGAAAGAGAGATAAAGACCTTGATGATGATGGAGAAGAGGAAGGCACCAAAGCGGAAGACAAGCTGGATGAGATAGATGAGGAGTTGAAAAGGATGAAAAAGCTGCAGAGATTGAATGAGAAGGATCCCAGATTAGCCATGCAGCGTGCAACCCCAAGGATGGACCGTTCAACCCCAAAGGTGGATCCACTTGGGAGGGACCCCATCAAGGACAAGCAGGAGAGAGAGGACCAGGAGTTCAGAGTGAGAAACCCTCTCACAGATCCTTCAAGAAGGAGGAAACTTGATAGTACGCCTTCTGCTCAAGGATTGCCAGACCCTTTTGGAGCAAGATCTCAAGGGGCCAGTCCTGATGCCCTCGAAACAGACAACTACAACCCAGTATTGAATCCGCCACCACCTCTGAGCCGCAAACAGAAAGCAGCCAACCAGTTCAAGAAATTGAAGAACCCCATCTTAGCATCTAAGCCCAATGAAGTCTCTGAGGTGATGGACAACAAACCGGACCCCAAAGGTACAGATACAGAATACGGCAATAAGAGGGCCAGCATTTTCACCAATCTCAATCCCTTTGACAAAAAGACTGAGACAGAGGATGGAGCTCCACCAAGCAACCCTGCAAAGACAGATGACAAGAGTCCTGAAACGCCCAAAGACCTTTCCCCAACCTCTACTGGTAAAGATGGAGAACGAGATGATAGTTCAAAGGGTACTCCAAAAACTCAACAAGAGAGCAACAATTCAGCGGGGCCTCCTGTGGGTAAGACCAGTGCTAAGAAACAGAAACAGAAAGAAAAAAAGAAAACCAACAAGGCTGGGGCGAAAGAGGAGGAACATGTAGAAGCCACAGACTCTGAGGGCTCTGGGGGTATCTCACCCTTCGAACCTCCCCTTGGCGAGGTAAGTCTCTATGATAACAGATCGCCAGGTCAGTCCTCCTGGTCATTATCTTTTGATGGCACGTTAACCTACATCCTGTCCAGTTTCACCTGTTTCCAATGAGGACAAAGATCCCCCTCAGGATAAGCAGGCTAACACAGAGCCAAGAGAGAGCAAAGACCCCAAGCTTCCCCAAAAGGATGTGACATCAAATGGGGATGGGACACTTGCAGCTGAAACAGACTTTACTACACCTGAGCTGGATAGCCAGCCCAAGGTGCCACATGTGACTACATCAGGGGATGATACACGGCCACCAGAAAGAGACTATTCTGTATATGAGATGGACGGTACAGGTATAGTCCTACAGCCCGAAAAAGGCGGAAACCCTGATAACAAAGACGGGGATGGTCCCAATCCCACAAAGGATTCCACACCTCCAAAAGACGTCTCACATCCACCAAACACCTCACCTCCACAAGGTAGCAGTACTCCAAAAGCACCCACACTTCCCTGGGACACCATATCTCCACAGGTCTCTACATCTGCATCAGGAATAATACCTCCACAAGAATCCCAACAACGTGGGCCAGCTGTAGATACAGGAAGCCTTGGGAATCCTGCTCCTGAGAGAAAGGATCAGTCACATGACACTCAAGGCTTGACAGATGGTTAGTATTGTGCTTGATGCCTGAAGTTCCCACTAACGACTCAATCTATCTAAGTTGATAGCAAGCCAGGTACTTCTAAAGCACATACTGGTGACAGACCTTCCTCAGATCAGCTAGGAGTGAAAGAGGTATTGAGGAGTCCAGCATGTGAAGCTCTTGTCACCTCAGGTGAAGTATTGTATGCTGAAAATTCTGACTAGATGAAGACACAGAACACTCTCCTGAAGCCACTACATCACCGTCCCTTTCATTCCCAACCCCTGAAAGAGCTCCTGAATTGTCCAAAGCTCCATGGGTGAGCCCCACATCACATGATCTGTACTATAGTAGGAGCTAATACTTTGGCTCATGAAAGGTGAGGCACATGATCCCCCTTCAGCCTCTCCTTCCAGCCGGTCAAAATATACCAATGATCAAGCCTCAGAAAGAGATTCCAAAACAGGTGAAGGTGACCTTGATGACACTAGCTCTGAACAGGATGTGACCAAGCAGAACGGTAATTTAGCACCATCGTTGTGATACCCCAAGCTGATTTTACGATTTAGACCTTGGCAGTAGCCCTATACCACCTGAAGACCCTCAAGACAATGAAAAGACCAAGCAAGGTGAGAATAGCCCGCAAAGCTCTGATTAGAGCTGACATGCAATTCAGCAGCGAGTGACAGCGCGAAAGGAGATGATCACCAAAAAGCTCAAATGAAGCCCAAGGGGAACAAAGATAACGCTGAACCTAAGGGGAAGGAAAACAACACTGAACCCAAGGGATATGATGAGCAGGGTAAGACACAACCTGCCTTCATTATTGTCTGACACAATCACAGCTCCAAAACTTCCAAAGAAGCAGGCAGCAGGAAGTGACCGCACTGATGGCCAAGTGGACACTGGGCCAGGTGTCATGGCTCATAACAGAAGAAAAAGGAATGCTCTACCACTAGGAAGAGATGGACCAGCGAGACCAATAAACAAGGCTCCAGTCCAAAGGAAACAGCAACAGTATGGGAAAACCCGTGAAGATGGTGATGAATTCTATACTTTTGCATCAAGATACCTCGCCAAACCTTTCAAGATGGGTAGAGCAGTATTCCACATCATCACGCATGCCTTCTTCACCTGCTTTGGAGCTGCATCACTATTTAGTCTATACCTCTATGGTTGCCAAGTACTTGGGCAAGCTGTGATGCTTGTTGTCCAGAACCCAGCTAAAAGAGACGCCATCACTTCAGACACATCAGCCATTGACTCATGGGCTACAAAGTACTTCACAGAGCGTAACACCAAGACCACAGGGATCTTTGTTCTTCTCAACCTGTGGAGCATTATGTGCATCCCTACAGTAGCACTCCTCATGAGCTCAGCTATAAGTGGTGCTAGCAGGCCCATCAAGAAGAATCCAGGGGCATGGTGGAGGAACCCAGCCCAGTCAACTAAAGCGGCACTCAAATCAACTATTTTGACATTGCATAGCATATTACATATCATCATGATGGATGCTCATCCACATGGTCCAAAGGCATTGTGGAGAAAGGCAAAACTCAACACATACTTTCTCACCAGCATATTTCTATTTGAACTCATAATCATTGTTGAAGTTTTGCGCCAAGCACTTTCACTTGCCTATATGGTGACCACAGGCTCCCCAAAATCTCTTGACCAGCTACCAGACCTAAACTTTACAGCATCAGCACTGTCCAAGAGTGCACAGGCAATGAAGCCAGGCACAATCTTCTGCATCTTGAATGGTCTCCTTCCCCTGAGTGTTTTGACTCTCTCAGCTTCTTGGTCAGCTCTACTTCATCCCATCAAGAAGTGGCACCCTACAGAGAATCCACAATATGCCAAGAACAATCAAGCCAGGTCCAAGGGTCTTGCAAAGCCATGGAGTGCTGGATGCTTGTCTTCAGTCCAACTGATAAGTGCAGTGATCATCAGCACAGCATTCATTGCAGTCCTACTATTCTTTTCAACAGTCATGACTGACATCAAAGAAAGGGTGTCAAACTTTGTTGGTGCAAATATGGTATTTGGACTGCTGTTACCGGGGATGGGATGGACACTGGAGGTTTTTGCAGAGCTGTTGGGGAAGGTGAAAGGATCTTGCAGCTAGTTTGGCACATGACATTGAGTCATATCATGCTACAAGTCCAGAGCTTTGTAGAGGTTCCACAGGCTGGGTGGGTGAGCGAGCTTGGATAAGACTGATAAAGACGGGAAGGGGTGGGGCACAAAGGTAAATGAAAACAATTGTTTGGTGTCAAGAACAATTGTGTTCTAGGTCAAGATATTGGGATCATTATGAAGCTGGCGATTTAAAAAAGTAACCCAATTAGAGTCTCTATATATCACGCAAGCAAGGAACACGTCCTTAATACGCCCACGCATCCGTTGATAACGTATTCGACACGTGTTCAAGGATTGTCTTTGATACATGACATGAATACTCCCTGATATACAATCCCAAGATGGGGAATGGGATGATGGAGTATGGGGTGTGAGAATGGTTATAGATGCAGGGATATGACTGCAAGTGGCAACATGGCATTGAGCTAATAAGCAATTGCAGTAACAATATTGCAATTGAACAGTGGGGATGTGGAAGCATCTACGTAAAATGGCACTGGAAGAGATCTCCTCAAAGATAAACCATAAAACGACTGACAAAGCAAAGTGCAGACTTCCCAAAAAGTAGTAAGCAATATTTCACCGCGCACTCAAGCACAGGGAAGGGTTTGGATTGACATGACTGCAGTGTTTGGTTGTGAGGTTGATTTATGACAAGCTTCTGAACCATGAAGGATCTGAACAAGAGTGTCCGTTTTATATATCTACCGACAGGTTTGCTTCTTGAAATAAGAACAGTCATGATGGATGATGTGATACGTGATATGCAAAGTTATTCGAGGTGAAGGGTAGCAAACCAAAAGGCTCATAAAGAACATGTAACGATATCTATGAGACAGCGTGAAGTATTTGAATGGGCTTGATTAATGTGGGAGGTACGATAACTGACGAGATACTGTTTCAAGGAAAACAACACAAAGAGTGTTTTTGGTAAGCAAGTATTCTGAGTGTTTAGGCGGCAAGACCTTTTGACAATATGCTGGGTTGAACTTGAGGAGTGCTTCAAACTTGACCCATTGCAGGCTATATTCTCCCTTTATGTAATCACTCCAGCTCTCTCCTCCTCTTACCAGCCTCAGCTTACCAGCCACTCACTTGTTATAGGTGGGGAATTGACTGTCAGATGTTCCATGAGCTTCATCCTTTGAGGTTCGGATTGTCTCACCTTGTAGGCGTGATGTTTGGCTATCACCTTTTGAACCATTACCTTTCAATATTCTCCACAGCTCATCTTTGCTCTTCGAATGATACTCAGACAAGTCGACAAGACTCATCCTGTCGATTTCACAAAGTCAAGTAAAGACATAATTGCTGAAATAATGTGTACCTCCCCAAATTTGCGAAACTCTCACAGGATAACTTGAATATCTCCACATCAGATATCTATGTTGGAAATTATGGGGTGCCGTCACCAGCCCCTGTGATTGAAGGCTCCCCAGGTTCCAAGTATAGTATCACTGTTGACAACTATGGGGCCTTGTCACCAGGTCCTGGGTTTGGTGGCTCTGCTGGACAGCATCAACATGTTCCAGGGGGATGGGACAGTCCTCCATCTAGTCTTGACCCCGATGTACCAATGCAAGGGGTAAGTTTACCTGTCAGACGGAGCTGGGAAGCTGATGATATCATGAAATTTCCTTCATCTCATCAAGCATCATATCCATACATTCTCAAAGGATTTGCCTTCAGAACAGTCACCAAATAATGGCATAAAAATTGATGTAGAGGTGGAGGGAGGGGATGCAAAAATCAATGTATGTCATGGTATAGCCCGTATCTCCCAAAGCAAAAGGTGTTCATGACATATTGTGGCATTAGGTGAATTCTGGGCAAGAAAAGCAGGTCCCTCAGGTCCAGGTCCAGGTCCAGGAAGAGTCACATGACAAGAAACAGCTTAGTACGCAACTGGATCATTGATAAACAATATGCTCATACTAGACAAGAAGAAAAGCTGGTAGATCCAAATGAGGCTCCACAAGAAAAGGCAGGCGTGAAGGTCAATTTGAATGTGAACTTTGAAAAAAGCCAAGCTGAAGGAGGTGTTCTACAAGCAGAGAAAGAAGAGGTGAGTGATCTTTTGTGGCATCTGAACGCAGGAAGGGCTTGATTGACTGATGTCATCATCAAGCATGGCTCAGGTAGGGAAGATCTGGGCAAGCTTGAGAACACCCAAGAAAGTCTTGAACAAGATGGCAAAGGCAAAACCAAAACAGACAAGTCTATCATCGATGTGAATGATGTGAATGATGTAAGTTGTCATTAGGGTATACCATGTTTGTGAAAACGAGACGAGCTGACAAAGCATTTGAGAAGCAGGGCAGATTGGAGACCAACAAAGCTTCTCAGGGCCACATGGGTACTGGAACAGGAGACAACGGCAAAACAAAAGACAAGAGGAAGCAATCTGATAGGCCCTCGGAGACAGTCATCACCCAGGGAGGAGCCTCGAAGAAGGAGAAGGGGAACAGCACCCAAGATACCAACCCCTTGAGCGATATAGACGATGACACGCATGGACAAAGAAAGGGAAATTCCGCAAAAAATAGTAGGGGGGAGCAGTCTAATGAAAAACCTGCAAAGAAGGATTCCAAGTCACCCAAGCAGAGAGACACAAACGGCGAAGACAGTGGGACCAGTCTAAAGAAGTCATCAGGCAACAAGGGCACATTCATTGACAAGATTGATGAAATCACTGCGCGGCAGAGGAAGATGAGAAGGCTGGATCATCGTCAGACACAAAACGAGGGAAAGGATGAGGCTGAAGCAGACACCTCAACTTCCTTAGATAACCCAGGACACAAGACAAGGGGTGACCACACAAGCGACAGTCAGGATAGCCCCAACCGAAAGCAAGCTCAGGATGAATTTAAGAGGAGGCCCCTAGATACTAATCTTCCACCTGATAGCCAAGTTGGACAAGCACCACTGGTCCTACAGTATCTACCAGCAAGTGGTGGATACGTGGGAGACATCCCTAAAGTCTCATCAGGGAGCCCCATAAACAGGATGAATACTGGATCCATGTCTCATACAAGCCTGCCTCACAAAGTTGATCCAAAGCAACCCATCAGCTCGTCAAGCACTCCCAGCTTAGACACAATTGCGGACCAGGAGCCCCCTAGAAAGACCAAACTGAATGGCTCAGATGCCCAGTATTCAGACCCTACTAGATCAGGTCAGACCTCATGCTGAAAAAGATACGATGAAACTGAATGGATTTACAGGGCGCTCATTAGTCTCAGACACCAATGAAGGTGGTGCAAGAGACAACAATCCAATGAATAATCTACCAGCGCCTGAACAAGAGGCAGAATGGTCTCCAAAGCAATCAATTGATACAACAAGTGGGTATGATTTGGGGAGGGAGAATGAGGACGATGCCTCAGGACAGAGTGAGATAAAATCAACAGCTCATCACATTCTATCATTGGAGACTGATGGGACCCCACAGGTCCCAGGCCTGAAGAAGATGGCAACAAAAATGCTAGTTCCAATTATGCAAAGATAAATGCCTCCGCTCAATCACTGAAAGGCATGTCTAAGGATGATTCTGGGAGGCCACAGCCTCCTTCAGATTTGCCCGAGAAGATGAGCAACCGGACATTTGATGCTGTGGTGTTTGATGGCACACAAACAGACTCAGACATGGAAAGAGCAGAAGGGCCAGACTCAGCTGCAGAAGCAAGGAAGGAAAGCAGTCTAAATCTGGGTCACAAGGTTGAGTCACCAACACCGTCAGGAAAAGCAAAACGGCCCCTCACTTCTGAACAAGAACATTCCAATAGCAACACAGACAAAATCCCTAAGCAGAATGTATCAGAAGCAGGAAAAGAGAGTGGGCATGGTCAAGGAAATGAACGTGCTCCCTCAGCAGGTCAAACTGAAAGTGGAACATCTCCTCCAGATACAATTCAGACACCCACTCCAGCTAGAAACAATTCAGGAACTGGGCCACGAACAGACGAACAGTTGGAAAGAAAGGCTCAGACCAGAAGAGAAGCTGAGAAGTCAAACCCCAAAGTGGCTCCACCTGACTTCAGCGGACCACCATCAGACTACCCATTCCAGATGAGAACATCCTATACCCCTACCCCAAAGACCCCTGAGGGGGAAGCGAAACAAAGGAGAGCAAAGGAAGAGGAAGAGGCAAGGACTGAAGAGGAGAGAAGCAATGCTCAGCCTGAAACAGGAACCACGAACAGGGTCCAGCCACCAAGCAGTGATTCGGAAGACAGATATGATTACGCTGGACCTCCTGAAGGTTACCCAATTAACATGAGCGGAGGCTATACCCCAACAGACCCGGCCGAATGGGGTAGGTGGGCTGTAGCAGATACCCGATGGCTGGAGTGGGGAAGGGAACGTCACAATCAGGCATTCTTCGAGTCACAGAGACTACCAGGTAGTGAACCTGAGCAATGGCGTTATTACCGAGGTGAGGAGAAGTGGAAAGATGAGGATCCAGGGAATGAGTATTTATCACGACAGGCCAAAGAGAAGGAGACATTCTTCAGCTATGAGGACCGGGATATCTGGCAAAAGAAATCCAGGGCATATCAAAATATGCTCAATAAGCAAGCCAAGGCAATTAAGGCTGAAAATGCAGCACGGATCAAAGTAAAGCAAGAAAAGATTGCCCAGAGAAGTGGACAATCTGGTGCTGAAGCTCAAAGAAACGACAAGTCGCAGGAGGAGTTACAGTCAAGTAGTAGGAAAGACAAGATGGATGAGAAGAGAGGATCATCAGGTTGCTGGCCACAGAGCACGAGTCTTTTTAACCCCATCTACCTCCTTGGAGCTACCTTTTACGTCATAGCCCATTCCTTCTTCACTTCCTTCGGTACCCTCATCCTGCTGGTAATTTACATTGTTGGTCTGCGTCTGCTGGGCGAAGTTTTACTGAGCTCTGGAACAAGTGCCTCTGCCTCAAACAGGGATGTCAGTCAGGTCAATACCTCATTCTGGACTACTTGGGGCACCCACTTGACTAAGACATATAACATCCAGCCTGCAGGTGTTTTCTGCCTGCTCAACCTCTGGAGCTTCCTCTGCATCCCGCTTGTCACATTTCTCATGAGCACTGCTATCACCAGAGCAGATAGGCCAAGCAAGATGGACGGGAAAGAATGGTGGAGGAGCCCATTCACCTCTACGGGATCTCTCCTCAAGTCTACTCTGGTTGGTATTGTACTTGTCCTCACAATGGATGCCAACCTGTATGGTCCCATGACATTCTTTGATGGTGCAACATTGAGGACATACTGCCATGTAGTCCTCTTCCTGATTCAGCTAGTCTTCAACATCGAGTTGTTCCGCCAAGCCCTGTGTTTGGCATACATGGCAATCAATCTTGACACTCAACCTGATGACAGCCTACCAGATCTGGCATTTGATACTTCCACCCTGGGAACCATATCAAAATCCCTCACACCAGAAATAGCATTCTGCATGTTCAATGCCGTTTTAGTCCTCACCATCATCACAAGCACCGCCTCCTGGTCAGCTCTCCTCCATCCAAGATCTCCATCATCAACCACAACTTCCAAACCTGAAACCCCTTCCAAGCCCAAGAAACCCTGGAGGAAGTCAACCCTCTTAACCTTCCAGCTCATATGTGCAGTTATCCTCAGTACATTCTTCATCTCCATCAATATGTTCTTCTCCACCGTCATCTCAGAGGCGCAAAGCAGAGTATCCCTGTCAACTTTTGTCCTTGCCAACGTCCTCTTTGGCATTTGTTTACCCGGTATGGGATGGGTTTTGACGGTATTTGCAATTGTGAGCCAGAGGGTTTGGAGGAAGACATGTGGAGGGGGTGGCCTCAGTGGAAGATAGATTTTGACATGATGATAATATGGGATATTCCAGTGACGAAGCAAACGGTGATGACATGGAGAGAAAAGGTTACAGTGTGACTATCAAGTTAAGTTACGGGATTTAAGACTACTGATGAAAGGTACGCAGAGAAAAGGGTATTCTGAAGATGAGATGTCGCTTTCAGTCCAGGTCCCAAAGATTTACGCGTGGGCCCTCCCCCGTCTCCTCTGCATCATTGGATGACTAGCGGTTTTAAACAGGGTGCAGTGCTGGAAACCCGATTCTGCCGAACACGCTGCATAACATCCAGATATATCAACAAATACTGGTACGAACATTCCATTCCAACGCGAAACCGTCACCCAGCCAGATCAAGCTATGAATAAGATATTTGTGTCGATCGCTATATCACACACGTCAGCGAGAGCCTTCATGGCGTATCCATCCTGAACTCACGATGACTAGCCGACAGCTGGGGTTTTTGCGCATATCTACCTACTATTTGTGAACTCCAGATCGGGAATCATAGCGCATTACTGACCTTTCAGCTCGTCCCGAATGGTATTGAGTAGCTGGACATAGCTCTGCTGAGGGTATTTGGTGAGAGCGGCAATAAACGCCTAAAGATCCCGTCGTCAGCCTGACTTCTAACCGAAAGGGAATGCCACACGTATGACATGGCGCCAGTTGCTCTACCAGCTTCTTCCGTGTCCGCGCTCTTCTCTCATCAGCTTGCTTCCTAAAGCCCGCTGAAAAGGGACACACTGTCTGCGAATCCTTGCAACCCGACCACATGATCACATCCGCCGGGCTGGTCTTGGTCTGCCTCGTCCGTTCTTCGGCACCAGAATTCTGATGCATAATCTGTTTGCCGAGACTTGGAAACCATCAGCTCTGTCCACCGAGACGTAGAATGTTGACGAACCCCATCACACCGGACATCATCCCTCCAAGGTCACCTCTTCCAAACATCAAGTCAGTCAAGTAGGTGCGGAAGCCCGACAGAAACGATAGAGTCAGGCAGAGCATACCGAAGATAGCTCATCCCAGCACCAAGCAGACCCTGCCCAGCCTCAGCGAGAAGGTTCGGTTCCTTGATCTTCCCCTCGGTCGAGTAGATGTAAGGTAGATCCAGGGTCGAGCCAGAGTGACACCTGTCTTTTAGTTTAGCTTCGACATATCTTTAGAACTACAGAACGGACGAGTCGAAGATCGCGGTTAAACGACATCCAGGAGGCAAGGGTTTGACCATGATATCGTGCCTGTATTCAGCTCGGTCGACCAAGCTAGCTCACACTGGACCACACACATCAGTACAATGGTTAGAGAAGAAAATGCAGAGTCACTTTCGTCGTCCACGACATGTCCAGCGTTCTTGAAGTCCACCGGGTAGATGACTTCATCGAATCCGTCATCCTCATCTCCATCAAGATCCGGAGTCTGTCCACCGTGTCCCGAACTGGCCAATGATTTAACCGTTTCAGCGCGGCGCGGGGAAATCGTTTGAACACGACTGACTAGTGAAAGAAGAGCGCATCATCCGGTTGAGCATTTGAGACAAGCCAATGCATAGCCTGAATCGTATTCGCCCTTGTCGGTATCTGTCGAGGGTTCCGCGAATCATCGGTGAGCATGACGATATCATCCGGCTGATAGCGGTATCGCTCTACATGGCATCCCTCTCGTAAGCTGTTCAGTGATCTGGAGTAGAGTGAGGGAAGAACGTACCAATGATGAACTTTTGTACGTTGTGAGCATCGTTGATACACCCTGCCAGCTGATTCGAGCTCCCAATGTAGTTTATCCCGATCTACCATCCGCATCAGCCTGTCTGATCATCTCAAACCCCGGACCAGAACGCACACATAGAGCCTTACGTCTTCCCGTACCTTTCACCCAGTCAGTAATCGTGTGAGCAGTATGAAGGGAGGACCTACATTGCGAGTACTGGAAGAAAGGCTGAACCTGCCCTCCTCCCTGGTTCTGCATCTGGGGACCATACTGCTGAGTCTGACTCGGAGGACGGACTAGATCCAAGCTTCCATCAGCTGACCCTATCCTCTCTATCCATTTTTAAAGCTCGTCAAGGAGACTAACCCGGAGGTGGTCCGTACGGTGCGCGGTAAGCTTGCTGTACCTCGTCCGGCGGTCTATATCCAGCTGCGGTATGATGATACTGCGCTGGAGGGGGTGCTCCAGTCGGTGGGGCGTATCCTCCGTTGTCGTAGGATTGTTTAGGAGGAGCTGAGGGAGGTGGTGGGTAGTACGAATTTTGGCCTAAGGAGTTATACCTGTCATCGTTTCAGTCATACAGCTCTTCACCAACGATCCGAAGTATGTAAACCGGTCAAGGACGAAGATGAGAGCACGGAGGGAATGAAAGTATGAAGGCAGGCAGACCAGCCGGAAGGTAGCCAGGTCAGAGGGGAAGACATACCCATAGCTGGGTGGGGGAGGTGCAGTAGCCCATGGTGGTGGAGGAGGTAGATTACTGAATTGAGTAGGTGGAGAAGGGCTGTTGGCGTAAAAATCCTGCTGATGATGCCCCTGACCAGGGTAGCCACTCCATGACATGGTGGCTCTATGTACAAGATGGGACAGATGCAAGCAAGAATACGAGTACTTCGGGAGAGCTACAGTACGCCAGGGAAGACATTCGTTTCTACGCCGGGATCAAATCGTAATCAACATAAAGCGACCGGAGGATAAAGGGTTCTGAAGAGCTAGAAGAACGTATAGTCTATGCATATGATCGGTGACCGATGCATGCAACAAGGTCTGAGCGTCATTCTTCTTCATCACTTCTTTTTCGGTCCACCCAGAGGTGTCCCGATTAAAGCAGGTGCTCCCCTCAACTTCACCCCAACAACCCGCTCAACCTTCGCAAGCAGCGCTTGATTAGGTACTGCCTTGCCCGCCTCCAAGTCCGCGATCTGAAGAAATGTATCAGCATGCTGCTTCTCACTTCGCAGAATGACTGAGATCGCCTTGACGCCAGCCGCCGCATAGACAACGAAGTAACACTCACATCCGACGGTTTCGCATTCACAGCCGTAGCCAACTCCTTCTGTGTCATACTCTTCCCTTCCGCGTTCTTCTTGTCCGCTCGTGCCTGAGCTAGTGCTTTCCCCACTCTACGAGGACCTCATGAGCTTCTCCCTTTTATTGGGAGGGCGACAGGGCTGAACGTACGATCCATCAACTTTCTCTGGAGGTTTCGGCGCATCATCCCGATCGAGCTTAGCTATCCGTTGATGGTCGGCGGCTAAATCGGGGTATCATCAATACCTAGCTCCAGGAAAAGAAAACCGTCCAGCAGCGGAATGCGTCTCGGCTGTGAGGTATTCGTAGTGAGGAGCTACTCACGTCCTTTCGTCTGTGCTCGATCTTTCGCAGAAGTTTCCAAAGCAGCTCCACTTCTCCGTGCAGCTATACAACGCCAGAGTATCAGCAACTCATGGAAAGAGGTTCAAAAGAGCTCAGCAGAGCGAATGACTCACCGTTGAGATCGGCTCCCTTTGCCACAGCTGCTCGAGTCCGACCGTAACCGATGATTGTCGGTTTATCCCAATCTTCAGCCTGCGAGACGAGAGGACGAAACGAGAGGTCGAGGAAAGAACAAAGGATATTTGAGAATGATAGGTCATCACAGAGAGGAGCGTCGTCAGTAAGCGTACAAGACAAGGGAAGAACGAGGGGTGAGTGCTGACCATATCGCTCGTGATGACCGATGAAGACAGATGGAGCGAATATGAGGGGTGTAGCAACCAAGTACGTGTTCTGAACGACCTGCAGAAGGTTGAGGCGCAAGAGCTGTATGAAACGACTGTGAAAGGCGGAATGTTACAGAATGACAAGGAAGACTCGAACTTCTGTGTTTGGCCTCTCTAAAGCAAAGGTGGCGAGTCACGTGCCCAGCGTGGCGGTTTCGGAGTGGGTCAATGACAAGGAGATGGGGGTTCTCCGACCAATATAATCGATCAGCGTACCGTACAGTACATTCCCTTCAGGAGCAGGATATTACTTGTTCGAAACCGCAACGCTTCCCTCGATTTAGAACATGGGAATATGGATAGCACAAAATCTGCCATTATTTTGGACGGAAGAACATTTATTTCCTCATCTCTTCATCCGACCTCATCCACTTCCTCCAACCCAGGCCCACCTCCAAATCCACCATGCATCTCACCAAGCCCTGTTCCCGGTGTTTCCGGAAAGTGCTCACCAACCGTCCCCCCTCTTGACTCTGCAATATCGCCAAGGACTGATAACTTCCCCCTGCAGTCCGTGAAGGAGTCTGCAGCGCTGTAACCGGGAAAGTCCAATTCGTCCCGCTCATCCGAGGGGATTCCATAAAAGGAGGGATGACCATTTCTGGACTTGCCAGTGATGCCCAATTATGTTCCGGAGCGATCGGGTTCGGAGCGGAGAAGCTTCTTTGACGTTGATGGTGTCCACCAAATCCAGATTGAGGGAAAGATCCGAGTTCAGTTTCGTAATTACTCGGTTGGAGATTGGCGGAGGATGTCGTGGTCATTGTAGGGAACCTCCAAGTCGAAGGGAAGGGTGTGATTGGCTGGGCAGACAGTGGAGCCAAGATTCCCGAAGTTGAGATAGACCCGTAAAGCAACTCTTGTACTTTGACAAAAGCCGGTAACAATACCTACACAGTTTCGTTAGCTCACGAAAGGTTGAGAAAGTCAAAGTGAAAACGACTCACCTCTCGATCCCCAGTCAGTTCACACCTCCCTCCACCAGCCGCCTCCCCACCCGTGAAATCACCAACAACCCTCCAATACCCACCATCCTCCATCTCCGTCCAACTGGCATAAACCGCTCGTCCAGCTTCCATCTCGAAACTGACGGCGACCGCATCGGCATTCATCGGATTCGGTGTAGCTTGCAGATTCGAGATGGTATTTATATCAAGAGAGATGGTGATTCGGAAGGTCTCGGATTGGTGGATGATGTACAGTGATAAGATAGGGTTTGGTGAGAAAGAGATGCAAGCTCCAAGATCTGGTGAGGAATAGCCTGATCCGGGGGTTAGGATCCGAGTCCAGGATGAGATGTTAAGGACGGTGATGGGGATCAGCAGTAGTCCGGCTGATAACGCCACACGGGATCAGCGATCTCCAAGCCTTACTCGACGATACCCACGATCGTCTTCACGCATCAGAGCACGGAGAGCTTCGATATCAACCGATAGACGAGATCCTCGGGACGAATCCAAGCAACCTGCAGGTGAGGCGCGACCTCGTATGTTGAGCGGTTTCGGCAGGTTCAGCTCTCGATCTTTCGCACGGGATTTTGACCGCCTAACAAAGCATCAAATCAGGACGATATAGTCAAATGCGAAGGGGAGCTTCACCTGTTCTGAAACCAAATCTGAAGGGTCTTTGGCCGAACATCCGGACCGAGCCTCTTCGCAAGCATTTCCCTCGCCAGCGCATCTGGATTCCTAGATGTCGTGAGCATCACGTCACACATACATTGAGACACAAGAGGATTGACTTGTTCTCATCGTATGCCGTTATCAGGATTTCGAGCTGTTCCTTCGCCGGTCTGAACCTCGGTACTTTCGTGTCGACAGCTGGAGGAGCTAATATCCTCGTTTGTGGGTAGTCAGGCGGGTCCATAGGTAGGTGTGTTAGATCCACTCCTATAGCAGGGGAAGTGGACGTTGCGGGACTTGGGTGGAAGACTCGTTTGGTGCCCGACATAAGCGGGGCTGAGGGTCTTCGAATCAGGCTCGGCGAGGGGTATGGGTTATAGTATGACGAGAAAGAGGTATTCGGAGTCGCCGGACTTAGAGTTGTCCCGCTCATCATGGTTGGCGTCCGTCTGGCCGGGAGATAACCAGTGGAGTACCCTCGCAGTGGACCTTTGGGTCTTGGTGAGAGGAAACTACCAGTCGTCGGAGTTTGGGCATAAGAGTTCTCATATTCGAACGCCGACGATGGCGTCATGGATGTGGTTCGGAGATCTTGCAATGGAGACCAGAAAGGTGTAACATTCGCTGATCCAGGTTGGGTGAAGGTGTCGCTGGGTGAGGTGGTGAAGGTGTCGCTCGGGGATGCCTCGGGTTGAGGTGGGAGTTGGAGGACGGCTGGGTCGATGGATTGGGATTGGTGGTCTGGAGCATAAAAGGCGAAGAGTGATGAGTGAATGGACATGTCGAGAGAAAGGAGTGTGTGTACGAGGGGATCTACGATATCTTCAGCTGGTGCAAATTGAGATGAAGAGGGAGATGGGATTGACCCGTGTATGAGTTTCGCCTGCCTACCAGAGAGGGCGAATTGAGGAAATCAAAGGCGCAATGATGTTAACGAGAATCAAGTACGACGAGGATAACGGAGTGCAATGTCTAGGCGAGAAAGGGATGAGACCCGTCGGAAAGGCCTCAAAGCCCGAACGATCGACCAAGGACGGCTGACGAGATGTTGGAGCCAAAGCGGAAGTCAGTAAGGAGAACCTTTGGAGGCGTTCAGCTTTCCAGGAGTAATGAGTTCCAGCTCATCAATAAAGGCATGAGTATCAGGTCGGGAGCTTTTCCGTATTGGTGACGTCTTCTTGATGAGTAGTAAGGCACTTTGATGATTGATGTCGTCAAGGGAATCCATCAATCTCCTTTGAATTTTACAGCTGAGAGTTTGAGACTAGGGTTAGGGCGTCGCGGCTTTTCCATGGGTTTCGGGTGAGTATGTGGTCAGTAATCAGCGGCGACCGAGAGGAGCCGCGCCTTGGAAGGAGGATAAGCATTCCGGCATCAGTGGTGAACACCGTTACAGCTCTCTTCCACAGATTTGACCAGCAGCAAACGTGAGTGAGCGGGGAATGGCGTGTTTTGTGTTTTCACCTTGAACCGAAAGAAAGTGCTACCATTAAGAGATGTAGAGTACGAGAAGTGATTGGCTGAGGAGGCATCCCACACAGCAGAACGAAAAGTCCGCTCAAGCTCACTCGCGCTAGGCACGATCCATCGCTTTCACATCACTCGGCTGCTTCCCTCTTCTCATTCAGACTGACCTGTGATAGGCATGACCGCCCCCATTCCAGAACAGCCTGATCAGCGAGATCCCCTCATACCCGCCAAAGCCAAACCTTCTCCTTCCCTCTCCTTGCTCCACCTCGTTTCCCTACCATTCGAGATCCTGTCATCAATCTTCAGCTACTTCAACCTCTCCCCTTCCCTTTCCTCAACAAACATCGTCAAGATCACTCCTCGAAACCCGACAACACTCGACAACGGGGAAACGCTCAATCAATGGATAGCAGAGAACGTCCCCAGATTGAGAGGATCGTTCAACCCGACACGATTGTTACCCAAGTGTGTACGCCTTTACTCCTGTTCATGGGGATAGCAAGCTGATGTATGGCAAAGTGGGCATTTGCAGACAATGTACTCGGTCTTAGGTGATTTCACAAAAGTCGATCAGGTTGAATATGCTAGGTACGCTCACGAATGATACTATCGCCTGAAAGTAGCTGATTGAGTGATAGGACCTACCTGCGCCTGCCGGATGGGGGTACACTGTAGGAGCCGCCTTTATCCGACAACGAGTCTAACGTCGCCGTAGAGGACTAGACTTCACTCCACCGAATTATCTGGATCTTCCGGAATCAACTCCTACGATCGTGGTCTGCCATGGGTTGACTGGGGGTAGTCATGAGAGTTATGTACGGAATGTGCTGGCTATGGTCGTCCGTCCCGTGCATGAGGGTGGACTGGGATTAAGAGCGGTCGTGATCAATGTGAGCTTGCTTCATTTATCATCACATTGACATCTATTTCTTTCGCCCTCTCCTCCTGCTTCCACGATCTCGCATCGCCATTACTATCTGGGTTTGACAGCATGTGCTGATTTGCATTCCTCTAGTTTCGAGGATGTGAGCGCAAAACGCTCTGCGTATCTTTAGTTGACTTTGTAGGCGCTGGCGTCCCTCTAACTTCTCCTCAATTTTACTCCGCCGGAACGACCATCGACCTCGCCCTCTCCCTCCACTACCTCCGTTCCCACTACCCCTCTTCCCCCCTACATGGCCTCGGCTTCTCCCTCGGAGCCTCCGTCCTCACCCGTTACCTAGGCGAATCCTCCAACTCTTCCCTACTTTCATCCGGCATCATCATCGGTACACCCTGGGATCTCCCCGCTATGTCAATCAGACTCGAGAGCCACTGGTTCATTTCCCGTGTCTACTCGACAGCGATGGGTGCGAACCTTATAAAACTCTTCTTTAACCATTATGATCGGAACCCGAGACTATTCGAGGGATCGATCTGTGATGTTGAGGAGTTGAAGAAGATGAGAGGGAGGAAGATGAGATTGATCGAGGTTGACGGGGTCATGGTCTCGAAGATTGGTGGACCGAGTGGGATTGGGTTATGGCCTTTTGATGGCGCGAAGCAGTATTATAATTGGGCGAGTTGTAAGCATGTCATCGAGGGTATCAAGAGGTATGCTGTTTCGGAGCTTATGGAACTTTTTGCGGGATTGATACTCGTAGACCGGTGCTAGCGATCAACGCATTCGACGACCCCATCATCGATAGTGGTATGCCCTCTTTTGGTTTTCGCTAATCTAAGCTGAAATAAGGAACTTGCATTAGCGGCGATGCCGATCGAGGAGATCCAATCCTCCTCGCATCTATACGCAGCAGTGACTCCAGGCGGCGGACACCTCGGCTGGTTCTCCGACCTTCGAACGAAAGACCGTTGGTTTCGGAAACCGATCGTCGAGTTCTTGGCTGCTGCGGTGCGAGATCTTCCAACCACAGGTGGACTGGAAGTGGAAGAGCAGGATGGATGGGAATGGGTGAAAAGATCTGCTCATGAGATTAGTGGGCTGAGTGCGGATGGAAGGGTTGGTTGGATGGTCTTGAGGGAAGGGGAGATTGTGCATGGTGAGGAAGGAAGTGAGGCTATGCAGGGTTTATAGATTAGAGACGCCGCATGTCACCATTAGGCAACAGGAAGAGATCGTCCCATCTGGCTCTTTGTCTATTTCTATTAGTCTGGTCGTGCTGACTTCTGCTCGTCTCAAGGAAACTAAGTATTGGATATCGCTCGCTTACGTAACTGGGCCTTAGCAGGCAGTCCCGCCGGAACGATTCCCAAATACCACTCTGCTGCTTCTAATGGGCCTGATTCCACCTCGCGTTTCGCACAGCCGACACCGCCTTTGACGACTTCATATGGACCGCTTGTCAGATCTTATGACCACACATCGCCCGTCGAAAGCGTTATGTATGTAACGAACAACAAACAAGACCGAATCAGGAAACCGGGACGCCATGTCTGTGGATTTTTCCGACCCTTCCGTCATTGGCGTCCGAGAAGCTGTACAAAGTGCTTCGAACCCGACGACATGGTATGTCTCCCATCGCCTTCGCATGCCATGACGTCTGCTCTTCTGTGCTGATCTTGACTATTGAAGGTTCCTCCTCCAGTACAACACGCCTACCAACCCAACCCACCTGATCGTCAACAGTTCCGGCCCAGATCCAGCAATCACCCAATTCAGAGATAACTTCGGATCATGCAACCTCGACGTCCTCTTCGGCTACGCACAGATAGAAGGTAAAGGTCTCGTCCTAGCCTACTTGACAGATCAAGTCGGGTGAGTTCTATTGATTTTTCCTCTCTATCTCCGGCATACCGGCATATCGGGCTGATACGGTCTCCAGAGGCGTACGTCGAGGTACGTCAACTACGTCACGTTCCCAGCCCAAAAGCTATGCAAAAGAATGTTCTGATGTTTGTTCCTACCTTCAGCCCGAGCGATCGTTCATTCCAGGGCTCACTCTCAGCTTTTCCCAGTACGTATACGGTTTTGCGTGTCTCAGCATCATCATCACTCCCATCCTCAGCCCCGTAAGGGTGGACCCCCCGAAGAATTGTCGACTGAATCTTGGTGATCTACAGGATTACACGGCTTTGATCACTATCGCCCATCCGAGTCAGTTGACCGATGAATTGGTGAGGGAGAAGCTTGGGTTGAATGAGGGACGAGGGAATGCCGTCGCGAGTGGATCTGGATCTGGATCTGGACGATATGGCTCTCTGGCAAGAGGAGTAACTGAAACAATCAATGGTCAGAGGTCGCAACCAATATATGAGGTAGCGAACGATTTGCTTCCCACTCGATCAGCTAGCAACCAGAACTATACCCACCCGCTACCTTCCCTACCCCCCGGCACAGGCGACCCGAGTAACACATCCCGTACTCCACTTCCACGATCCTACTCCAATCATTCTCACCGATCAGACGACACGAATCCCCACCGGAACGACTCCGAGATGATGGCCACCATCCCCGTGTTCCCCACTGCGGCAGGACTAAGCGCAACCGTCACACCACAAACCATCATGCCCGTCCCACCGACTTCTTCCATCCCATCAACGTCCACCCCCACCCGGTCCAGCCGCTCTGGCCGTTCCTCATCATCCGTCATTGAGCCTGATCGACCTCTCGAACCTCGCGGTATCTCCTCTGCAGATTTCTTTAAGGATAAACGACCTCGAAAGGTCTCCCTCGTCTCGCGCATCGAGAAGGCTTTGCCGTCCTTCCGATCACCTCCAGCTAAAACGTCTCCCCGAAGTCCACCTCTACCTTCTTCGCCAGAGATGGGTCAAACCCCGACCCCAGCATCACCAGGATCGAGCCGGTTCAAGCCGTCTTCCTTTTCCAAGGCTTTCAAAAGGCGGTCTTCGCAAGCCACCCTATCGACAGGATCCACGCCAAACAGCCCAAGAGTCGATGCATTCGGGGGAAGTACTACCGCACCGCCTGTACCGCCTAAAGAGAGTATCACAGCTTCAAGACAGGTGAACAGTAGTGATCTCGACGACGCACAGAGAGTTGATAGAGCGGAACTACTCTCAGCATGTACGGGTGAAAGATCGAACCCCCCTACTGCGTACCACGAACCCGGTTCTTCCGACTCGAATGGGCACACACCCAACGGGAACGGCCATGCTCGACCTATGATCTCACCTCCTCCTTCAGCTAGACAAGCACTCGCCAATGTCTCGCAACGGACTGCTGCGCGAGAGAACGCGATCCAAGAGCGGTTCAAACAGGATCAACAGGCTCGACACCGGCCACGGAATCGAGATGCGATGGTGATGGATGGAGCGAATGATGAGGAGGAGGACGAGGAGGATGTGAGGTTGCCATATGATGAGCCTGAGGAGGAGACGAATGCGGAGGGATGGAGAGGGGATGAGGATGAGGAGAGAAGACGTCAGGGATTGGTGTCGAGTTCGACTTTAGTGCAAAATGGTGTGGAAACTGGGGACGCAAATGACAGGCTCCGTGGTGACCCTGCAGCCGGTCGATTTGGTCAAAACGATTTCGAGGCAATGGAGGAGAGACAATCGTATCGGGTGGAATCTGGGGCCGGGGAACGAGAGGCGGAAGCTGCGGAGAGGGAGAGGTTGGAAGTGGAACGCTTTAAGGCTGAAAGAGCCAATCAGGAGAGGGAAAGACAGCTAGCCGAAGAGAGGGAGAGGAATCGACTAGACTGGGAAAGACGGGAAGCTGAGCGGGAAGAAGCAGTACGGATAGAGAGGGAGATGATGGAAGCAGAACGCTTGAGGAGGGAGAAGGTGAAAGCCGAACGTCTTGAAGCTGAACGGATAGAAAGGGAGAGGATAGAGGAGGAGAGACGGATGGAGGCGGAGAAAGTGGAAGCGGAAAGACTTCGGATTGCCGAGGAGGAAAGGGCGAGAATACAGGCTGAGAAGGAAGAAGAGTCGAGGACGCGACAGGAATCTATGCGGGATAATCTGGCTAAGGGGAAGAGGAAGGGTGGATTGATGCTCCAGGGTGTTAGTCATCTATCATGGTCCCCGACTTTCCACGCAAGATCAATGAGCTGATGATGAGAGATAGTTTGTAACGGTGCAGACTACGAATTCGTTGACTTGGAGAAGGAGATGGTTCCACCTTTATCCAGGAGAGATGCGGTTATTCAAGACCGAAGCGGTTTGTGCTCCATCCTTCAGACCTGGACGGGATGCTGATTAGAGCAGGATGTGAAACCGATACAGGTGATCTACCTCGGTCCGGGGACGAGTGTGAGCCAGACATACGAGGAATCACAGGTTCAGGATAGCTTCAAGGTTGTCTCGCATGGTCCTTCTGGTGAGGAGGTGCGTATTCTGCAAAACAATTGGCAAGTCGACAAAGCTGATTCATTGTGGAACAGGAGTTCTTCCTATTCACTGATTCACCTGAGGATAAGGAGACTGTGCTCCAAGGCTTAGCCATGGCGAAAGCATGAGGGACGATCTTATGGGCGTAATCTAATTCGCTGTGGGAAGATGCAAATCTGTGCATGCTAGTCATCCTCCTCAATGACCATATCACTCCCACTCCCATCCGACCGATCGCCTCGGAGCGGACTGTCTGGTCGCATCAACGGGCTTCGCTCTTTCCGCTTTCCCCGTTCTGGGCTCCTATCCTTCCGATGACCAGGCTCTGCGCTTCTCGTCCGGTGTCTCGGACTATTAGACCGTTGTTCCGGACTGCCGTTCCGTCTCCTCTCCCTTCCCATTACCGGACTCCTGCTTCTACTCCGACTCCTTCTCCTGAGAGCACGCCAATCATCGTAATCCCTCCCCTTCTCCCTTGTACTCTCCCCTTCCTTCTGCCGCTTCGTCCCATACCTATCCAGATCCCTATCCAGTGCACTCTTATCGAAGCTAGGCCGTCCGACATCCGGTCCTCTCTGCCATTTATCCCCTGAATCGGCGGTCCTAGGTGGTCCACGATGAGGTCGGGTATCTGGTGCGCGGGGTTGGTAGTTTGGTACGGTACGGGCGACAGCTTCGGGATCGAGGTATCGCATTGCTCCCCGGCCTACACACTCCCCGGTCAGCCACAAATCTTGTATGAAAGACAGGCGGGGACCGAACCTTTGTAGACGACTCCACCAGAATCTTTCACGCGCTGCCGTTCAGCTTCTAATTGCAGCTTCATCTCAGCGAGTTTCTCCAGGCGCGCCTGATCCACTCTTTCTCTCTCCTCTCTTTCAAGTCTATGTCCATCAACATCAGCCCTGTCAAGCGAGTGACATTGACCTACCTCGCATCCAGCTCCTCCTCGGTTTCTTCCCGCTTCTTCTTCCTCCTTTCTTTTACCTCCTTCCTCGGCCGTTTCTCCTCAACACTGTCAGACCGCTTACTTCTCCTCTTCGCCGGAGATACCGATCTTTCTGGAGATACCTTCTTCGCAGCCGGTTTACGCAGCTCGAGTTCCCCACAATGTGCTATCATCACGGTTGAGAGGGGTCGATGTTTCTCGCCTACGGGAAGCCTGCCGATGGTCTGGATGTGCTCAAATCCGCCGACGACTCGTCCAAACACCCTGAATTAGCATTAGCATACATGATAGAAGGATGGTAAAGGGGACGACATACACATGCTTCCCAGTGAGGTGAGGTGCCGGAGCAAGCGTGACGAACCACTGTGAGCCATTCGTATCCGGTCCACGATTGGCCATGACCAACAACCTATCCTCCCCTATCAGCTCTGTCCTTACCTCTTCCAGCCCGGGTATACAGAACTATCTAGACCCAAAAAGGTGACTGGAGGAGGAGCAAACGTACCCAGGCTTATCAATCTCACTCCCCTCTCCTTCCAACCTCTCATCCTCAAATACCCCACCATAGATACTCTCCCCTCCGGCTCCTGTTCTTTTCGTGAAGTCTCCACCTTGGATCATGAAACCTTCAACGATGCGATGGACGATGGAGCTTTTGTAGTGTAGAGGGAGGGAAGAGATTGGGGAGATACCGCGGGAGCCGGTGCAGAGGGCTCGGAAGCTGGGATTGAGTCAGCTGGATTGTCAGGTTTAAGTGAGAGAGGGGGGAAAGACGAACTTCTCGGCGGTCTTGGGAACACTTGATAGAGTGCGAAGTCAGCTGGAGCTTAGTATGGAGGGATGGAGGAAGGCATACGCATTGATAAAAAGCTCGAACTGAGCAGGATGAAAGATGGATCTGTTAGCGGTACCAAGAGCGGAGTGAAGAGAAGAGGCTCACGACAACACGGCAGAGCGATTCGTCGTCGATAGCGAAGTCGAAGAAGACGCGAGGTTGTGGTGGCATCCTGGTTGAACTGACAACCACGCTGAGACAACCCTTTGCGCCTGTCACGAATGATTAGCAGAGAGTCGATGACTGAATATTTTGAAATGAATTCTGACCCCATCCGCCCATCCTGAATATTTGCTTCCGAGTTGCTCTTGAGCCTCTATAAAGCTTTTTGAAGGCCCTTAGATTTTGACACATTGCATCCAGCAAATCTGACAAATCTTCCTTAGAATTTCTCAGCGCATCTTTTCAATCTGAACTTGTATTTCTCACCAGCAGTATGTATGAGAAGAGGTCTTTTCGACCTTCCCCTCCGTTCATGCTCCATCCTTCCCCTCTATTGCGACCTGGTGTCATGTCGGCCACCGCCACACACAGTCACCACGTGACCTTATCGATCCGAAACCGCAAATCCACGTCACGGCCCTTATCGAACCTTTGTTGACTTCTTATCGACCTGTCGGTTGAGGTATATTCTATGAGCGTCAGGGTAAAGCACTGGTTCTTGTTGTCGGCGATATTTGGCCTTCATTCTCTTTCGAAAGATCAGATCACTAGCAAATTCACCGCACACAGCTGCAGTGCAGCATTCTAATGCGCCGGAGTTGAGAATGTTTGTGTCGCTCTCTGTGAGCGTCCGGCCGTTTTCGAGAACCAACAAAGGTCAGGCGAGTCTCGCCTCGCCTCGTTTCGTGAAGTGACCGGTAGTCCTGGTGCATTTACTCATACCAACTATACTTGAGCATCCCGTATCATTATCGTCACCCATCGTAAGCCAGAAACGCCGTCTTCCCAACCTTATTTCGCTCAAACAAGGCGTAATACTAAGCCACGGAGCCAGATTAGCAGATGGCGCTAGCAAGAAAGTAGGCCTACCTCCTCCGCTTTATCCCAACCAACGACATGCTCGACAAATCCATCAAACAACTCCTGATTCGCATGCAGGATCTCTAACGCAGGTTTGAAGAAGCTCCTAACCGAACATCTTCCAAACTGGAATCGTAAACTAAATCTCCATAAGCCTCACTCCTTGTCACACTCCCTCACAGCGGGACATACTTCTTGTTATACAGCGTCGCCCCGCTGAGCGTCACGGGCGCATGATGTACACCGCCAACACTAATCACTCCGTACGGTCTCACCAACTCCATCGCCGTGAGTAAGGCACCCTCGTGTCCGACCAGCTCGAGGACCGCATCGGCACCTCGTCCGTCGGTGGCTTCGTTTAAGGCTTTGATCAGCTCGTCTTTAGGTAAAGCAATGGCTCCGTGTTTCTTCGCTGCTCCTAGTCGATGGAGTGCTAGATCTGTGGCGTAGACTTTCTCGAACATCGTTGTTGCGGATGTTATCGCACACAGTCCGACCTGCTCTTGTCAGCCGACATCACATACCCAAAGGAGGAAGAACCGGCAGACGATGTTCGGTTTTCCGAGAAGAGACGGGAGAAGAAAGAGACGGGAGAAGAACTCCAGAACAGACGGCAGTGAAGGATCCAACTTACCGGCCCACACCCCACAACGACACAAAACCCCCTCTTCCCCTCCCCCTCACTCCCCGTCCCAGGTAAACCCCTATCCTCATCTGCCAACCTCCAAGCATTCATCGCGACACTAAACCCGGTCGGCAAGATATCACACATCATCAACCCCAATTCCTTCTTCATCCCTCCAGGCATGGAGAACAAGCTAGCATCGGCCATCGCGACCCGGAGGTATTCCGCTTGAGCGCCTGGCATCGTTGGGGAACCGAGGAGAATTTGATGGACGCATCGGGAGGTGTAATCTTTGTTGCAGTAGAAGCAGTTGCCTAAAAGTCCTTCTCAACACGGTATTCACGTTGAGACTGGGACCGCGGGGAAGAAGCTCTGCACGTCGAGGGGGGTAGTAAAGTGTGCAGTGAGTACGGAGGGGAAGAGAGCACGTCAAGCCTCGGAGAGAAGGGTGATTTCGTGCAGAAAGAGGGGAAAGAGGACTTACCGCAAGAGAGTGAAAAAGGCGAAATGACCATATCCCCAACCTTGAACCCTTCCACATCCTCGCCAAGCGCGACGACATCCCCAACAGCCTCATGACCCATGATGAAAGGTTTCGCATCTTTCCCCGTACCCGAACCACGAAATGTATGTAGATCAGAGCCTGAGTCACACGAACAAATCAACTGTCAACACTTGGACGTCAATCGTCGAGGTAGAGTGCAGCTGGAGAATTTGGTTGACTCACCGCATAGACCTGCTAAGTGGACTCTGATGATCGCGTCGGTCGGTTCTAGGATCGTTGGGGTGGGTTGCTCTCGGACTTCTACTTTCATAGGGGAGACGAGGACGACGGCTTTCATCGTTTTCGGGAGGGACATCGTGTCGAAATGAGTTTCGACCTCGAGATTGACGAGGAAAAGGATTCGGTGTGGGGACTGCAACAGGATCGAAATGGGTAGGAGAATGGTGAACCCGGGATGTTATTGGGAGAGCTCCGGGCAAAATGGGATTTCCAGGACCCTCCTCCACACCGGTTATCGGGCCGGCAATAACCGGCGGAAGGAGTCGGGAAGAAGACCCCATAATAATGAGCACGAAAGAGCGCTTGCCGACGGGATTGACGCCAACCTGTGCCATAGGAGATGGATGCATAGCTGAAGCAATCAAGAATACCGGTTAGACACCGCTATACAGAAGTCGATGAAGGGGCGTTATATTGTGCTGCACGACAACCGCCGCTTGAAGCGGTGTGATGCCCCGTGTGGCGCTCCATCTCGGGGTGGGGTGGCTGATTGTCAAGGACGTCCTTCTGTCAAAGGGACAATGTACAGTCACTGTTCAACCCGCTCCTATGTCGACGAAATGTCGCGAGTAGAGAAGGTTCATCAAAGTCGTCTTTCACCTGCGACCGACCAAACAACGAGATCCGCCAAGAATGGCTGTGGCTTCCCGAGCGAAGGCATACTATCAAAGAACAATATACATGAGAGATGGCTTATCCACAATATAGATGTGTTCAGATGATCAGGCCATACCTATGCGTACAAGGTTATGAACTTCAAGAAGGACAAGGCTCTGCTCATCGAATCGCTGGGCTCGCTATACTGATTGTCGGTGCTCGACGCGATGACCTTGCAGTTCGTCCGGAGTGTCGATTTTGAGCCGAGCTGTGCCGACTACCGGAGTGGAAGCGATGGCGTAAAGGGAGATATCCACAGATGGGGAGTTTCGCACACTATGCACAGATTCCGATACGAGCGGTTCTGATGACAGAAGTCAGCGGAAACCGATTTGAGGCATCGTCGGGCAGTTTACCACGGTCCTGGTTTCTCATGACCGCCGGAAGTTTCTATTTGCATTTTGATGATACCAGCATACTGGTTGCTCTTTGACTTCTCGACGGCGAGATCGCGCTTCAGCCGGATGATTTCTGCGTCGCGTTCGGCGACTTTGCGACTTAGAGTGTTGACTTCCTCCCTACGACGGATGCGGTGCTTCTGCGCGGACTTTCGGTTGATCGAGCGGCGGTCTAGAGGAGTGAGCGGATACATATGAAAGACGAAAGCGATTCGAGGGGTAGGCGTAGGAACGAGAGGCGAAAGGGATAGGCGTTAGGGAACGAGAAGAAAGGGCACACGCGTGTGGTAGCAGTCGCGGATCAGTGGAGGAGACTCATGGTCAGCGCAAGGAACAGTGCAGGCAACGACTAACGCTCCAACCTCTCCCTCTTCTTCTGCTCATCCTCCCCAACACCGCCCAGTCCGCGTAAAGCCCCACCACCAATCGTAGCAGGTTCTGAAGCTCCCGGCGTCGGATGTCCCGTCCCAGCCGGTAGACCTACCCATTCTGGTTCCATCGATGTTCGACTATTCTCAAATCCTGACAAATGAGTCTCGGACTCAGACATCAAGTCATCAGTGTCGACTTCGGTTGAAGTGTAAGAGTAGTCGGAGCCGGATATGGAGCAGCGGTTGGATTTACTGCTCTCTGGCCGGGAATGAGGGTGTGTTGGAGATGGGGATGTGAGAGGATGGTCGAGTTGGAGTTGAGCGAAGATGTCGCCGGTGATTAAGGAAGGTTGACTTTGGCTGGGATTAATGTATTCAGAGAAGTCGAAGGAGTCTGATACGGTCGGCGGAGAGTATGGCTCGTTTGATAGGTTGCCAAGGCTACCAAGCTGGAACGAGAAGGTCAGTGTGAAACATATAATGAGGTACGGGAATATACTTCGCCCCAATCATCATGATTCCCATCAAGAGCCGACTCAAGCTCCCTCCCTAATCGATCTCGAGGCATAAAGATCTGCCCGTGTGGCTCAGCAGCCATATGGCCATTGGTTTGCGTCAGAGGAGGGTCTAGTAAGCTGAAGCGTGAACCATCCGGGACGATAGTCGCGCCAGACGAGTTGAACCTATTCTCATCAGCCAACTTCATTGAGGGGAAAGAGCAGGACGAACGAATCAGCTTGACCAAGCTTTGTACGGTTCGCGAAGCGCTGAGCGACGTTGGGCTGCATTTCAGAGTGACTCTTGTATCTCCAAGTCCATTTGTCAAGAAATAGCAAAAGAAAGTACAACGGAATGTCGCGTTACGATATTGATCTAAAGTAAGACACGCGGGTGGCTGTCACGTGCATCACAAGCAGCAGTATGAGGAGCCCATCTATGTAAGATGGATTGATGGAGTGAGAGACGATCTCGATCAGGACGATACAACGTGAATCGTACCGTGCTCAATGCATCGAGCATAAGTGATATCAGAATCATATGAGTTCGTCATGAATGTCCGTCAAACTAAATTATCCGAGTACCTTGCGCATAATCCACGCTCCAACCATCAGAGCTAGAGCAGCATTCCCATAACCTGAAAGACGCTCCGCACCGCCAGTCTTGCTCGAAGTCGAAGTCGCAGCAGCCGCAACTGCCGTAGCCGTACTCGTACTTGTTGGACCCGCTGAGGAGTTCGTGGCAGGACAAGTGATGAACGGGCAAGTCCCATCGTTCACCAAGCTATTCATCGAGTATTCCGATGGAGTAGTGAATACCGCGTAATCGAAATCTACATCCTCGCGTCATCAGCACTTTCCCATCTCGGTTCACTATTGACCAAGTGACCAGACGGACTCACCGTTGAAAGTCATATTCCCCGTCGTGGGACTTTCATTAAAAAAAGTGAGATTATGCAACCCAGTCGGCAAGTCGTTCGCAACGAAAAGCAAACTCCCATCCTTCTCGCAGTATTTCCCATATCCACCTGGACATCCCGACCGACCGTTCAACGTCGCATAAGGGGTTGTTGAGGAATTGAAGTATATCGAAAAATTCCCATGATCATTCACTTGATCACCGAAGAGGTAGACCGCAGATCCTTACCGGCGTATCAGCTTCGGATCAACAACCACCGGATCTGCAGGAAGGGGACTATTGCAGTTGTGGATGGAGGAATAAAAAGCGTTTCGACCCACCCGAGAAGTTGAAAGAGAACGAAGCTCCAGGATCCGAGGTATAAATCGAACTCCCACCATAGAAACTCGTCCCATTCTCACTCATCCAATCCCCAGTATAGCTAATCCTACTATCAACCTCGTCCATGCTCGTATTCGTCAAAGTCGACCTTCTCTCATCAGCTCTCAACCCCAATCGACTTGAACAACTCAAAGCCGGACTGACCCATTTGAACCGAGTTGTACACTCAGAACGACGAGATCGAGTAGCAGTCCGGAACCGGTATTGGTGATCTCGATGAGGTGAGGGCTGTATCGTAACTGATTTGTCGAGTAGAGGAGGGTACGTCCGTTTGTGATGTTTGTAGCGGTGAGGTTGGTCTGGTATGAAATGGGTTTATCGGGGTCGATGGAGATTGTGTAGTTTGTGTGGGAGGGTCCGACGGCGCCGTAGATTGCGATGGTGGAACCTACAGAAGAATCAGAACGTCTTGAAAGCTTGGAAATGTGATAATGAATGGCGAGGTGAACGAATTGAGGTTGGGTTAAAAGGGAAGGGAGAGTGGGGAGAGGGAGAAGACATACCGGTGAAGTTTAATGACGCACTCGCTCCATTTACAGTCGTATAATGATAAGTCGCTAACCACCTCATCAGCAACGCTCTCACCGTATCGTATACGACTGTGAGATGGGCCTAAAACCAACCTTCGTGCCAAGGGACACCCGTAATGTTCTCAGTAGCGTCGTGCCAAGTCGAATGATCAGACGGGTCAGGCGTGATCCAATCATCATAATTCGAATAGACGATTGGGCTATCGAAATCATCTATCGCGATGTTTGTGAGATTCATCCTTGTCGAAAGGCTGCTTATGGCTGGATGAGATGTGTTGCCGGGATTTTAAGCGGGGGGGAGGAGAAAGGGGAGAGTCGGAGAAAGGATCATGGTTGCGGCTGTATCAAAGTTGACTGAGTGGAAAGCAAGGATGATCGGGAATCCGAAACTTCATCAGGCACACACCGCTTTGGCAGATGTGGGGTTTGTCGTTCACGTTACCAGAGGCTCTTTCTCAACCCAAGACGTGTATGGAAAGCTCTAGATCGTGACGAGCTTCACTACAATTTTCGAAAAACCTGGACCGCACTACAAGGGGTCCCTATTTCTGAACCGGTACATTGACTCGCATGTCATGTTACATTTGGTAAGTTTCGACACATTCCCACTTCCTTCTTCTCCCAACTCGAGACCGTCCCGCATGATTAGAATTTCCCATCTTTGACTTTGCGAAGCGTCTCACTCGTCTGCGGACCTCATCAGCTTTCTGTAGCGTTAACGCCATGACACTGCTCACCCTTCGTATCATATGACCTAGGGTTTGAGTACCAATGTCAGCTACAAACCACAAAAGGAGCGAGACATACGAATCAATAGGACCCCTGAGAAAACTATCAGCGACAAACCGGAATTGGCGTCTATATGGGACAACTCACATGAGTAATTTGACCTGTACGTCGAAAAATAAGTTTTCCTCGCACTTCTTGGAGAAATCACGGCTCTACTCACCAGCCACATCTCCGGCGAGAGGTCTATCCCGTTCTTCCTCATCATCTCCGCTTGCTCCGTCTCGAAGTTGGAAGTGCAGTCGATCAGCCCACCGATCTGCGGATGGTTGTCCAGCTCTTCCAGGAACCGAGTAGCTTTCAGGTCATTGCCGACTTGGGCGAACTCTATCAGAGTATCAGCGATGTCAACGGCATAGACAAGAGAAGCTGGAATGGAATACGATGAGAAGAGGGTAAAGGATGGGAATGAAGAAATCGATACGGACGATACGAGATGGCGTCCGGACCGTATCGTGTCCTCTTCAGCTCTGCATCCGTCCTGAGAATGACATTGAAGATCTCGTCCTTGTTTTCGCCGGCAGGTGTACCATCCGTGATAGCTGTATCCCATCAGCCACGTCCAACCCGCACGTTCATGGCATACCGATGACGAGAACAGGTTTTTGCAGAGCATTCGACCTGGCCGGACCTAGCACGAGCGGCTGAATGATCTTTTGCCACAAGGACGTGCCCAGAGGAGTCAAGCCTGTTTCAGTTTAGAAGTGGGAAGAATACGCCAAGAGAAGGAAGACGCACCCGAGAACTTGACCTGCTGAACGAGTTGGAGCGCAGCCGGCTCGGAATTGATGTTGTTTCCCTCGACTCGGCTGTTCATAAATCGCACTTGAATGCCGTCTCGGTCGAAAAGGGAAGTAGCGTAGGCGACACGGGACATGATACTACAATGTATCAGTATGTCATGAGGAGGACGTGGGATATACTTACAGCTTGAGATCGTCAATCCGCTCTCCGCCTTCCTCGAAAGCCATAGACCCAGAATCGTCGATGTATAGTACCACGTCAAACAGCGAGATCTTGACCTGGATGGATCATGAGATAAGCTGCACTCAAGCTACTACAGCTGATGAGGGACTAACCAAATCCCCGGCTAGCTCCTTTGGCATCCTCCATTCTTGAGCAATCTTATCCAAAGCACCAGAAGTCGCAATCTGAGTAGCGATCATATCGAGTGATCCAGGTGGATAGAAAGCCTGGATGTTTTGCTTTTCAACCCGTCATCAGCAACCAATAGGAGTTGCGCCTTCGCTCAATGGAGGGAGACTCACATCCTGAACACATTGCTGCAGTACCGAGAGTAGATACTGTGGGCTAGTGTTCTGCCCTCCCCCTTGAGCAAGTGGGGCGCCTTGAAACGGTCTGTACTGCGGAGGTTGGTTGCCGTACTGCTGAGAAGGTAATGCACCGCCTACCGCACCGTATTGAGCGGGCTGTTGCCCGTATTGGCCGGGTTGTTGTTGACCGTATTGGCCGTATTGAGCGGGTTGCTGTTGCTGGCCGTATTGGCCCTGTTGCTGATTTTCATACCGCCCTTGTGGTGGCTGACCGTACTGAGGCTGCTGGCTTTGACCGTACTGTGGTTGACCGTATTGTTGTTGCCCGGATTGCTGAGATGATCGGGGTGGGGGACCAGGTGGCGCAGCGTATTGCCCAGATTGAGGTCTACTCAAAACATGAAAGATGGGCCACCTGAAGCTCCCTCCGGAACTCACCTTGCACCAGAGGGGGGCGGCGGGGCCTGACCGTAAGATTGTTGCTGCGGGGGTTGGCCGTAGGACTGTTGTTGTGGTGGTGGAGGTGCCATACCTCCAGCAGGGGGAGCACCTCCTTGAGCAGCGGCGAGTTTGGATGCGAGACCCATGTTGTCGATTCCTGGGCTTTGATCGTGAAGTTTTCCTGGCGGGAGAGCGCTGATCCACACAGACATCGTTGTGTGTACAGGTTCGCCAAGACAACGGAACACGTCATACCACGTGCCAGTCATGCTCCCGGAATAAACCTCCAAAAATTGCGAGAAAATATTGGCCAAAACCCCCGACTGTTATTGCTAACTCTGAATCGAGAAAGTTCACTATATCACCCTCTCTATCGACGATCCGGTTTCTTGTCCTGTTACGAATAACGCGTGACGACACGACTACACATATCCTTCGTTTATCCCGCTAATACACAAAAATAGAAGATAAAATCGTTATCATACCCAGGGAAGGATATCTGAAACCGTCTTACCAGCCCCTGTCCAGCCTCCACCCAATACTGTTTCGACGTGACGACCATGAACGGCCATCAACACCCTCAATCCCCTCCACTCCCTAATTTCCACGCCCTTTCCATATCTCCATACCTTGCACCTTTACCGGTGAACGATCATCGATATAACGGTGTATTTGGTCCTCCGGCTCATTCACCTCATACCCAAGGATGGGGCAGTCCGACTAAACGCGGTTCACGATCTGGCATCCCAACGGTGAGTGATCACATCGACACTATTTGGATGCCTGCCCTATTCATAATACCACCCAGCTGACCACTTGCAGAACTGGTACGACCCTCCTTCACGCCAATCTCCGATCCCTCAATTCGAACCATATCGACGCGACGCAAACTCCCCTCCAGCCCTATCACCTCCTTCATCTACCACTTCTGGTCCAACCACCTCTTCCTCCCATCCATACCACTCTTTCCAGCCTCACGCATTTCACGACCCTAACGCTTTCGCTTCGATGGCGGTCACGCCGTCTCTCCCTCCGATGGGGTTCGGGATGAGTACGGCAGGGTCCGCTCCGAATCTCAATATGAACTTGTCCGGATACACGCCTACCGGGATGCCTGCTTTCGGTTCACAGTCGCTGGCTTCACTCCAGCCTAGGCAGAGCGTGGCTTGGCGATTACCCGATGATGACGTGATTCCTACCGCGATTGTGATCAAGAACATCCCATTCGCCGTCAGTCGGGAGAGCCTTCTCGGTGTGATCGAATCACTTGGGGCGCCACTCCCTTACGCATTTAACTATCATCATGACAATGGCATCTTCCGAGGACTTGCTTTCGCCAACTTCCGCGCACCGGAGGAAGCGGCGAGTGTAGTAGCTGCGCTGAACGGCTATGACGTGCAGGGTCGGAAGCTAAGAGTTGAATATAAGAAGGTGCTGCAGCCAGGGGAGAAGGATAAGATCGAGCGGGAGAAGGCGCTAAAACGGATGCGGAGTATCCAATTCGACGCGAAGGAGGCGATCACCATCCCACCTCCGATCTCATTACCAACTCGTAATGGCGATTCAGACCACAGTGCACCTCAATCAGCCTCTTCTGCCAACTCCGACTCCCTCCCCATCTCGCTCGACCTGAACGACGCCGTCGCCTTAGACATCTATTCCCGCGTCCTGGTGTTCAAGGAAGATCGGATGCGAGACGAACTTGCCTTTTCGCGGAACCTCACTCCGACTGAACGGCGGATCGTCCACCTCGTCGCGCCGAAGCTTGGGCTGGTGAGCATCACCCAAGGCGAAGGAGAAGTCAAATGCGTAGTCGTCACTCGAGATCTACCTTCTCGACCGACTCTCACCACCTCAACCTCCGCATCCCTCTCATCCACCTATCTCTCCCCTTACTCCACCACACCGACCGATCTCTCACCTTCACTACGGATCAAGAAGTCTATGCCTGACTTACGAGGGTTCAACGGTCCAGTCGTAGCTCGTGATCCAGCGCGATCACTCGCTTCTCAGCGATCATCGGGGAACCTCCGGGACAGCGGTCGCGAATACGTATCGATGGGTGCTGCCCAAGGACGACGTGCAGGTATCGGATCTGGAGCGTTCACCAGCTTCTTCGGCGCGTCGATTGGGGATATCCCGCCTGTCCCACCTCTTCCTTCCGGCATTGGTCTGAGAAACGGAAACTCGCCAGATGGATTGGCATCTCAGACGGAAGCGGTCAGTGCACCATTCAGGAACCCGAGAGGACCAGCTGGGGAATCGAGGGGATTCGCCAGAGGGAGGGGGATGATGGGAAGGAGAGTGAGTGAGGAGGATGAAGAGGAGCAAGAGGAGATCAGGCCGAGGGACAGTCTGGATCTGTGAGGAGAGAGAGATAGTAGCTTGAGAGCAGGTTGCCAGAGGTGGTGTGCTGGCGGGTGTTTCGCGGGGTGCTTCACAGGTTACGCTCGACGACGGCATGCCCACTTTCGTTACGATACTACGCTTATTCCACGATCTTTCATGTATATGGGCGTATGCTCATTTGCCTCGCCGTGACGTGTGTGCTCGGGCTCAAGCCGCAGACACTGATGATACAGACGGATTACCAAGAAGCTTGGGCCATGATGGGGCAATGTGTGAGCTAAGGACATGTATACATGGGGGAAGCTTATCCTATCATAGTTTGGAATTGGCATTCTTCTTTGGGTACATCGCTGAAGCACCCTTCGCTCCTTGGAAGCGCTGTACAAACAAGTCTGACGATATCACTGACGTATAATACCCGTCATCTCTCCCTGATCAAAACCACCCTCGGCGAAACCCGCTCATCTAACGTAGCCTTGACTACCGGAATTTCTGATTTTACATGGTGCCTCCCGCACGGACCCTGGCGATGTTCCGGTTTGACCTGTGATCTGATGAATCCATCTTTTACCCCTGGCCGAGAGATGAAACGGGTGGAGCGTCGATGAAGGAATGATCCGCGCCATTCGATGATCAATTGAAACATGATCGCATCAGTACAAGATTATGAATAAACTCGAGAATCCAAAAGCAAAAGGCCCTTCGAAGCTCGATTAGATACGACGAGACTCAGTGACATTCGACGAAGATCGACGCGGGATGACTGACAAGGGAAGTGGAGGGGAGATCTTGACGATTTATTTGGGAGGAGCTCGGTGAGAGGGACTATCTGGGATGAGGGGTTTACAGGTGGTTGCGAAGGTCGAGGTGGATTGTGACATCTCGAAATGTACGGTGAGTAGCGAATCCACTTCGTAAGCGCGGCCGGCAGGGTCTGATTCCTTGGAGTAGGACCGCTCAAGGACCGTTACCGTGCTAGGTGAGCGCCTCCTCGACCGTCTACTGATTGAGCAGATCAGCTCTTAGCCCAAGTATCCAGCAGCCATCGTCTGAACAAGATCCATGCGATCTCTGAAACCGCTCCGATAACGAGCGTTCCCCTGAGTACCCAACAGCGCGACAACCCCACCTCTCACCTCATCAGCTCGGCTCTCCTCGACGGTCTGTGCTCATCCGAACGAGCTGGAACATCGCTAGACCATGACGATGAGCTTCATCCATACTGGGGTCACAGATATGGTCTCAGCAACTGCTTCATCCTTCCATGTAAGTACAGCCTAGAAACAAGGCTGAAGTCAGGCAATCCCGAACTAGTTACTGTTCATTGCGCTGCGATCGCAGAATCCGGCGACATCGTTGTATCTCTGTCCGATGAATTCGTATCTTCATAATCCTTTTGCTCCCCATCTCGCCCCCATCGAAGCGATTACGAAGAGTGGCGGGACGATCTACGAAACCGAGGAAGGCATTTTTGCGGTGTTAGAGAATCGTCTCGCTCCGATTGCGAGGAGGACGGTTCGGGGTCGATATTGCAACTCCAAGTAGGCCAGTGAGGATGATTTTCAAAGTTCTTCCGACTGACAGACCAATGTAGATGGTTCAATTCGACCAGCTCGTCCGTATCGTCCTGCCTGGAGGAAGCCTCGGCGGACCGGATGACAAGTTATTCTCACTTCCAGACAGCTTTAGAAGCAGCGTTCCGTCCGCCGATGGGATACACCGATTCGAAGGTGGAGTTCATGTAGACGAGTTTCGAGATCTCCGAGCCAACGCACGGTCCGTACTTTATCTTTGATCCCTTCGAAGCTGAACGTGATATAGTTGTATCCCCGAGTCCTGAGTTTCTCGGGTTCAAGCATACTTTCTGCGGGTTCAACCCGAAAACGTCGTCAAAGAGGGTCATCCTCCTCGGTTCGGCGCCCACGTCGTCCGGCTCCGCCAGACCGCTTGAGCTGACGGGAAGATCAGCAATCGCAGCGGTCATATCCCAGATCTTCGAACTCCCCGTATACGCTCACACTCATAATCACCATCCACCTAGTTTCGGAGCCGCCCTTATCGCTCACCACACCATGATCCAAGCGAGGAAGCCTATCCGTGAGATCACCTTGATCTTGCTCAACAATCGCCAAACCCCACTGGAAGGACGTACATGGAGTACACATGGGATAATGCCGCTTTCCCCGCCGGACTCGCTCAAAAACGATCTCCTTACGCTTTTTGCAGAGGGCGATCGACCGCCAACACCAGCTCGTTCACCTCGAACAGGAGAAAGGAAACATGATTCAGGCTTGAAGCTGCTCGTCGAGGGAGAAAGAGGGTGGGATTACATGTGTAACGAGGATATGAGTTATTAGGTTGAATATCTCCCCCTTCCAGATGGAGAATCGGCCAAGAAAGGTGATTCCGCAATCTTCGCTTCGTCATGAAGTATGTAGGAATCTGCCAGATGGGGAGATGTTCCCATCTTCATCAGCCGATACTGCGGTCAGACGCTCACCAAAGGAAGGGTAAGAATGGACCGAAGGAGATCTGTGAATGGGTGAGGGTTTGCCTTCTTCGGATCACCCCAGCGATACCTTTACTCCAGCGATACCTTTGACGCTACTCTTACCTAAGCTCGACCATACCTGCATACCCCTCGCCCCCTTCAACTTGACCATCGATATCGACGGGGTGGGGATTGCCAGGAACATCTAAGCTTTGAGGCGGCTTCATCTTGCTTCACTATCTATCTTTCTCCCAATCCCACCTCTACCAATCCCGTTCCGTTTGCGCACGTAATTTCGGAAAACATGCATGATGACCCTCTACCCAACCCACGCAGTCCGACAAGTTCTACAACGTGTAATGTATGATGTATGATGATACCCAGATGCTTTTACCTGAACTTAAAGACCCAAGATCTAACTACTCCGTCCGATCCCCTCGTTCCGTATCATCACTCGGTATACTCTCCAGAACAGGTCTCCCATCCCTCCCACTCGATGCCCTCCTCTCCCAATCCCTCGCTCCACCCGCATGCCCCATCCCCATTTTTCCGGCAACAACGACCCCAGCGATCTTGCCCTTCCCGTTCCCCGAATCAGCCCAAGGATCGGTAAACATCCCTCCTCCTCCTCCTCCTCCACCTCCGACACTCCCTCTCGATCCGAAGCTGCTCGGTGTAGGTAAAGGATCCACACTATCTTCTTCATCCTCCTCGTTTGATTCTTCGCTTGAGCTGAGACTTCGATGAGAGGAAAGGATCGATTCTCGATTCGAGGTTGATGATTCTCGAGTTCGACGAGCTGAGGGGGAAGCATCATGATGGTTTGGAGGGGAGGGATGTCCATGGGTTGAGAGTGAATGATTACGAGGTGTTGAAGAACGATACCCTAAGGGGAGGGAAGGTCGACCAGTGGACAGAGGTGTATTGGGAGGAGGGAGATTAGGTGAGTAAGGTAATGAGGATCGTCGAGAGTTGGCTCCCGAGGAATTCGGGTTGGTGATTTCCGATGATCGTACAGTGAGGTCGGTGATATTGAATGCTGAGACGGTTTGAGACGAACCTGCTGAACTCGTACCGGATTCGGAGATGCGTGGTTCTCTCCGATGGTATAGTGCTGGAGTGGTTGTGGTGAGTCCGAATCCGGTTGATCCTTGTGCGGCGAATGACGAGCGTGCTCGAGGGATGTCGGAGGTGGGGATGCCAAAGAGTTGAGCTACGGGGAGTGAACCTCGACGAGCTAGGAGGGAAGGTGGGATGTTGACGGGGAGAGGTTTGGGTGGGAACATCAAGCTCGGTCGACGGGAGGTTGAAGGTGAAGTTGAAGATGGGAAGAGTGCGGGGTATGTCGAGGAGTGTAGGATCGAGGGACGGCGGTCAGAAGCTGGAAGGGTGGCTATGGTCGATTGGGTGGAGGAACGGCGAGTCGCATGTGGTGAAGGATGAGAAGCAAAAGATAATCTCGGATCGAGAGAGGGTCTTCGGTCTATGGAAGAGCGAGAGACTATGGATGCTCGGCGATATGTCTGGCCTACTGGGGGTGGGGGATAAGGAGGATTCGGAGATACGTTGGTAGGTCCTACATCTGGGTACTCGAACTGGCCCTTCTCCGCGGTAGGTGTTCCGAGAAACGGTGTAGCTGGACATGTCCCGAATGTGAAGCCGGCTTTCGGTAGTTCTGAAGGTGAGATAGGAGGAGGCTGAGTGGGAGTGGTCAAGTCGGCTCTGGAGGCGCCGAAGCTAAAGGTGGCGAACGTGGTACCGGGACTGATATCTGAGGTGTTCGATTTACGAGGAGTGACATCATCGTCTGCCTCTGCCTCTGCTTCAGACGAGGTATCATCTATTGCCATGTCCTGGACGGTATTGGTTAGGTCGAACATGGGAGTGAGGACCTGCCGAGGGATCGGATGACGGAGAGGTGGAGGATCGAGGTGAGGTGAGGAGGCTCCCTGGATGGACGTATTGTTTGGTGGAATCCCTGAATACCTTTTGTTCCTGTGCCTGTTCCTGCGAAAGAGCTGGGTTTGTGACGTCGCTCGACTTGCTGCTTGATGTCGTTCATTGATGGAGGATCCGCTAATACTTGTACTGCTGTGCTGTGATATTGGAACATTCGTGGTTCTCGAAAACGACGACTGTCGCGATCTGAATATGCTCTGATGAAGTACCTAAAATTCTGCCTCTCGCTCTCATCACCGACCAATGTTCCCTCGAGCTCGACAGATTGTCATCCCTTCTCCACTCCTTTCCGGGATCCAATCTCATTACCAGTCCCTCGATTCACCTCCCTATTTTAGGTAGGGTGGAGTGGTCTGGTTATATGGGACAGGAACGGTGAAGGAGACTCCAGAGATCATGGTGGGTTAGGTAGACGAACGAATCCTCGAGAGGTCAAGAGATCATCACACCTCTATAGCTGTAATTGTATACTCTTGAATGCGCGAGAAGGTCCATCGAAAGAAAACCAAGGATGGTCCTTGCTGTGAGTACAGGGGATTGCGAGAGTAAGGGCATATTCCACCATCATCCCAATAACCATGCGGGTCTCCTAAAACGTGATCTTGAGAGGGGGAATGGGTACCCTTTCGTTCGAAAAGTCACATATGACGTGGGTATCCTATGGTCATCCTCGTGCAGCAAGCGTTCCCGTCGAATTTTATTGCAGCTGGAAGTGACAAAGGGCGATGGGTTCACTTGACAAACTGATAGCCGTCCCGTCCCGAAACCTAAAAGAGAGTGCTGCAGAATCAATCTTTAAACACCCACAATACGGCATGTTTCTTCGGTCATCATCATCTACCCGGTCGACAATCAAACATTTGGTCATTGGTGCGATGTCCAATACTTCTGCTCATCATCCGATCCTCATATTCTCCCGGAAATCACAAATCACCAAATCCATATGAACAGTTACACCCAGGATGATCCCCATCTCAAGCCTATCCCCTTGGCCCAATACCCATGGGTCACCTTACCTAATCCCCTAAATCCAGAAGCGATCGTCAAACTCTGCATCATCCCTACTTCAGAGTTCGAAGGACCTCAAGAGGATTTCACTTCATTCAAAGATCGAGGGGAGAAGACGATCGTACCGTGCTGGAGCTTCTTGATCGAGAAAGGGGATGAAGCGATATTATGGGATATGGGGTTAAGGTCGGTACGTTCTGTTCCTGCTCATACAGTCAAAACCTCCAGCTGAGCTATCTGTGACACAGGATCCTGAGAACTCCCCGAGGTGAGCTCTCATTCATATCGCATGGATGATGGCGATCGACGTTACGTGCAGGGAGATCGTGGACGTGACCATCGAGAAATTTATCCCACACCCTGGTCCCGGACCGATCGAAAGATTACACGATCACAGCTTCGATCTGTCAAGGATCAAGATGGTCATTCTCAGTCATCAACATTTCGATCGTATGATACCTCTTCGTCCACTTCAGGTATTCCACTGACATAGATCTGAATCCCTCAGATTAGTACGCTCCGCTTATAGATTCCGGGAAACATAGCTAAAGTACGTCCCTCGACACCCTCCCTTCCACCTCCATCCCAATCATCCTAGGTCCAGGATCCCTCGAATCAATAGGCGAAGGTTACCCAGAAGACTCGAACGCAGCTTGGCCATCCTCATGGCTTGAGAAATTCAATGTCCTCGAGTTACCCAGTCCGGAAGTGACGGAGAGGTGGGAAGGTGATATAGCGGAATTGAGGAACGGGAAAGGGTTGGAGAGGAAGTGGAAGGAGGTTGGGTGTTTCAAGAGGGGAGTGGATTGGCTTGGGGATGGGAGTTTATGGTTCTTGGATACGCCTGGAGTAAGTTATCTTCTTTCTCGTGGAGTGGAAAGAAGGTACGAATGAAGCTGATGAAATGCAGCATTGCCCAGGACATCTCATGCCTCTCGCAAGAGTCACCTCCGAACCTCCTACCTGTACGTCTCAACACACTTTTCTTCCCTTGACGAGGTTTTGATACACTAGCAGATACCCTACTCGGCGGTGATGCTTCCCATTCGCAAGACCTCTACTTACCCGTCCCAACCTCGGCAGAAAAGGACCTCCGCTCCCCATTGCCCGTAGTCGACGGAAGACCTCAACTGGCTACCGACCCCCCAGCCGCGACCTACTCGATCGGTCAACTCACCCGAATGTCGGCTGAGGAGAATATAATGGTGATACTCGCGCACGAAGGGGAAGTTGAAGATGTGCTCGATATTTATCCTGGGGAGTTGAGGAGCTGGAAGGAGAAGGGATGGAAGGTCGCGAAGGAGAGGAGGGTGAAGGAGGCCGAAAGAAAGCGCATCAAGTCGAGAAAGCAAATGGTTCCTGCATGATACGATGGCATTTCCGAACTGCATGCTTGAGATAGCCGAACCGCTCGGCTGTCTCATGCTGCGCGCATCTTGGTCACACCGGGTACGCAAAATTTTGACGGATCTGGTCACGATTTCATGTGCGACGTTCGCAGAAGGTACTTGCACACAACAAAGATTGAATTAGCTTTCAAATTCTTCAGGCTGCACGACTGTGAGAGTAGCAATTCCCACCCCATCTTACCTTCGATGCACAAGACGAATACCAAGAAGGGTTCATCCGCTTCACAGATTGGATGTACTCAAATGTCATCCTTCATCGAACCGAAGCCTTCATCGTAAGCGATAGACTTCCCCACCAGACGGTTCCAGCTCAACCTTCCCTTTCCCGACTACCTCCTCATCCCCAGCTTCCACAGAGGCTCTCAACAGGACCATCTTCATCGACGTCATGCAGTCCGGCAAAGAATACTGAACCATCTGATCCGTGAAGTTGAGTATAGACCTGCTCCTCTCCCTATCCGGGTGTAAACGAGGATCCGCGGGTCCTCTGGTTCGAGATCATCGTACTTCCCGTATACCTAGCTCCTTCATCAGCTGCTCGGAAAAGAAGGATGATGGCGAGGAACTGACCAAAATTTCCCTTGTTCTTCGCTCGGATCGCTAACATCTCTTTGCATTAACGAAAACACGCTATCTTTGTCCTCGACTTGAGCTTCGACGTTAATGGTCGTAAAATTATCGTTCACCCTCATGAAGGGTTTTACTTGTGCTGAATCCAGCGTATTTCCTGTTATTCCACTGTATGGTATCAGTATCTGTGTGTTCATGTTGAGCGGGCTATTGAGCTCATTGGTCGCTCACCTGCATGGGAGATCTGGCGTTAGCCCTGGCTTTATCAAATACCCGCAAAGTCAAATCTCGACATCTCTTTCGTCAATCGCGAACCTTTTCGTCAGGCAAGTCGAACGTGGTTAGGCTCACTCTCGTACGGTATTCTGGGTTGAGCGTCTTTCCATTCTTCTAGCGGTCAATCTTTCGGTAAATTCACCATCCGATCTCTTGGCCTTCAGAGATGCTCCTCGGCTAAACCAATAACCAATAAACAATACAACCCAACCGCGTCAGCTTGTCTCTCCATCATTCATCCATCAAGCGGGTTGAGAACCACTCGTCCGAGGTTAAGACCAACCCACCTGATCATGATTCTCAAGGTAGAGAGCATGCCAACCACCCATCAAATTCCAAACCACCTTGCCAATCCCGAGAAAGTCTTCTTCAACTCGCTCAATTTCCAAGGTAAGAGCAACAGTCTGTTCCCCGGTTCTTCACCGCAATTGACGTGACCGAACGAGAACCCCATCTGGAGTTCGTGTCGATCTGGATTGACGAAATCGAGCATCCCTTGGACGTCCACTCCACCAAGTTCACCGACGGTCATACGGTCGTACTCTGCAGAGTAGGAAAATCTATTTAGTGATTTCTCGGAAAGGGACGGGGAAGTGGGGGCGAAGGCGTACTTGACATGACTTCTCGATTAAGTTCAGATCTAAACCCTTCCCATCAGTCCATCTGCCCCTCAAACCCATAATCGCACGCAATACCGACTATCCTGACGGACCAGGCTGTTCCGGATAGAAATAATACTCCTTTGAGTCCCTTCATCCCACTTCCAAACCGAACCCCCAAACGAAGCATCCCAATTATTGGGAGGTTTCCTTTCACCTGAGATATCGTACCGAGGTTGTTTTCAGATGTACCAATCTCGTTTCGGCGATGATTTGGAGATTCGAGATTCGAGGAACCAGGGTTTTGGTCGATGTGTGATTGACCTGGGAGGTGTCAGCTTGTTTACTTTCTTTAGACCCCAGATTATCCTCTTCCCGTTGAAACGTCGTCGTTTCTCAAGGTGGAAGGGAATGGGAAGACTCACGACGAGATCCAGTAAGAGCTTCATACCCCGTTTGTGCATCTCGGCGATCAATCGATCTACGTCCGCCAATGTCCCGTATGGAGCGTGAATATCTCGATAGTCCGAGATATCGTATCCCATATCAACCTGAACACTTCCCATCAATTTCCTATCTCGACATGATACCAGGTGGGGGGTCTTCTCTGCTCACCTGAGGTGATTTGAAGGTGGGACTGAGCCAGACGACATTCGCATCAAGATCCTTGATGCAATCGAGCTCGCTGATGATCCCAAGTATATCGCCTATCCCATCACCGTTCGAGTCGTAGAAAGAGCTATGGAAGGGGCGGCTCGGCTGACAGTTCGAGGCGAGATATCAGGAGGAGAGCTCTCGATGGTAGATCTGTGACGTTTAGAGTCAAGCGAGAAGGATCTGGACGAGTAGAGGAGCAAGTTCACTCACCTGGTACACCACAGCTGATTTCCACCAAGCCTTCTCGGAAACGCTGCTACAAGCGATCCCCGACATTCCGCTTTCGCGTCTTTTCTCAACTGAAGGTACAAGCGACCGGACCTTTTGTTCAAAAGGGGAGAATTGGGAATTCCTGTTGAGATCAAATCGTCGATCACTTGGAGCCCCTTCTCATCCTGATCCTAGATGGGATACCGGAACATCCTCAAAGATATTGGGTACGATCACATTCAGATCCTGTCGGGTAATCTCGAGGTTTTCGGACCGATGCATGGTGTCACACATTGTGTGCATAGGGTACTACTGCAGAAGATCACTCCTGATGATTGAAAGAGAACGAGTTCGAAAGGCAAGGAAGCACGTGACGCAAAGGATTGAATCCGAGGATCGCCGAAGATTCCCGATATTGTGAGGGCATTCCATACATGATCGAAAACTGAGGCAGAACGTGATTTTGAAGCCAATCAAGCCCACTACTGTGTACTACACTCGCCATGCTTCCACCCATCCGCGTCGCTTTGCTACATCAAGCAGTCCGTGTCCCAGCGATAGGCGGGATCATCAAACCGATGAAACCAGGCGGTCCGTCCTCCTTCAATCCTCCAACTTAATCTTTACTGAATCCGAAAACTTCAGGTTACGCAGATAGCTGTGCTGACCTAGCTTATGCCCTCCAGTCATCCGACCAACAGATCATCACCCCTAACCCTACTCCCGACCCAACGCGAGACCTCAACTGGTCCTTCCCCGATACCGTCTCAGGGATCCACCTAGCTCTCGAGAAAGGAGCAAATACCCTGTGGTCTAATACCATCCTTCATTCACGACATTCCCTGATCACCTTACGATCCGAGCTCATCTCGAAGGAGGTGAGGATAGTTGGACAGAACCCTTGGGATGTGGAGAGATACGATGATAAAGCTTGGACTAATGAATGGTTAGCGAGTCAGGAGGGGTTGGAAGGTGCTTTCCCGAGGGCTGTGTTACTTGAGAAGGGATGGAAGGAGATGGTTGGGGGGATGATGATGCCGGTGGTGGTCAAACCTGTTAGAGGGAGAGGGTCGAGTGGGGTTTCAAAGGTGGACACTAAGGAGGGGATGATGAGTGCGTTGGAGGAGTTGTTCATGGATTACGAGGCGATCCTAGTTGAGGTGAGCGAAACTGGTTCGAGCATACAGTTATTCGCTGATGGGCAAGAAAGGAATATTTGGCCGGAGAGGAGATCACGGTCACGGTCATGCCTCCAGGGGATTATACCGTGATCTTCATGATGATAGCTTGGTTTCTCCTGAACCTTAGCAGATCGTAGGCAAACAACCGAAACACTGGTCACTCCCCGTCGTCATCCGCTTCGACCAGATCAACGGTGACTCCTCCTCCTCCTCCTCCTCCTCCTCCTATCTGGCCAGAGAAGCTGAGCAAACCAGGAATCGCTCCATGGAACGGCACAGTCCCCGTCACAGCCAATTCCCGTACCCTGACCCCTTCCGAACACTCCGACCCAACCTATAAACTAGTCCAAGATCGTTGCGCACGAGTCGCCGAGCTATGTAACGCCTTCGCACCGATCCGAGTAGACTGTCGACGTCGTTCAGAAAAAGGGGAATTCATCCTATTCGATGTGAATATAAAACCGGTAAGTCGGGAATGTAAAAACACGTAGATCTGGTCGAGTGATATGCGCCAAGTCAAGCTGACGAGTATGTATTCAAGAACGCGACGGGTCCTGGAAGACCTGGGAGGGAAGAACAAGCTGCGTTGACGACGATGTCTGCGGAGGCGATCGGTTGGGATTTCCAGAGTTTTGTGGTGAATATGTTGAATCAGGCTAGACCGGCGTTTGAGGTTCTACGACCTCCAGATGCAAGCATGACGTGAAGATCCAAAGGGAGCTGAACATTCACTGGATCCTAACACACATCGATGGGAGATATTACCTCCCAACGGTAACTAACGCTGTCAAAATGATTTTGCTAAATCCCCGTCCAGCTCGTCGCATGAGAGTTGACTGGTAGACGATACGACGTAAAAATTCCCCTCAGAGACTCCCGAGCAATCCAACCAGATCAATCCCAACCTCTTGATTTCTAGTTCGACGCCACTACCTCCCCATGATCCCATAACAAGCCCCTCCTTTCCCATACATCCTCCAAAGATCCTCCGCGATCGCCTCAGGTACCTCCCAAGCACTAAAATGTCCACCTTTCTCATGGACAGACTGCATCACCACCGGACCCAGAGTCTCCGCCCAAGCATGTGGAGTCACCTGGATCTCCTTGGGGAAATGCGCGATACCCAACTTCACATGGGGTGTATACGTTTCTCGAAGGTATCTCGTGGTGATGGGTTCGGATCGGTTGGGATCTGGGTCAGGACGAGTGGCTACGTTATATATCCTGGTGGAGGCTGCCGGTCCGGGGGTGGAGAACCAATAGATTGATATCCAGGTGAGGATCTCATCATCCGTCCAAGGGTAATCATCCGTCCAATCGTGTAATTTCTCGTAAATCCAGGCGAGGAGAGCGACGGGACTATCGGCCAAAGCGTATCCGATTGTTTGGGGTTTGGACGATTGGAGGAGGTTGTAACCGTAACCTTCTTCGTCGAACCATTTGTTACGCTTTTCGCCGTCCACCTCGCGCTGGGTGAAGGGTGTGATGGCGTGTCGGGCATAGAAGAGGGGTTGACGAAGGGTTGGTGGGGCAGCTAGGATGAGGTTTAGGTGAGAGGCTAGGACGTGATTGGGGTAGAGTAGACCGAGGGTACGGGTGATGGAGTAACCCCAATCGCCGCCTTGTGTCACTAGAGAGATAAGCTTTTCTGTCTACCGAAGAGAGGGGAGGACATACCGTATTGATCGTAGCCGAGCTTGAGCATCAACCGATGTATCGCTTCGGCATACTTTGCCAATCCGAAACCTTTCGATGTGACACCGGTTGAAAACCCGAAATTAGGGAGTGAAGGTGCTACGACGTGGAAACTGGGTTTGCCGGGTTGAGATTGGGTTAAGAGTGGGAGTAGCTTGGTCACTTCGAGGAAACATCCTGGCCCTAGGAACGTCAGCACCAGCACCCTCTTGTTCCAGTGAGTCCCTCACATCCATGACAGAATAGAAGCGGTATAGCATCTTCAGATTCACTCTTCTGATGTATGACTAAAGACGAGACGAGAAAACACATCAGCTCAATACCAATACAGGTTAACTAACTCACAATGCAATCCCAACCCTTCAAACCCGTCAACATCAACTTCCGTCCAGAATTGCGGAAGACCATTCAACCGCTCCTCAGCTTTCCGCCAATCGAACCCTTCCTTCCAATACTCTACCAATCGCTTGATCACAGAGACAGGCGTCCCGAAATCCCATTCGACGTTGTTCCCCGCTTCGGTAGGTTCGAATTGAGTCGGAAAGTCGGTCAGTTCGAGCTTTTCTTTCAGGTGACGGAGTCTTAAGTCGGGGATAGAGATAGTGTAGGGAATGATGGAAGAGCCCGACATCTTGAGCTATTCGAACGATACAGTTTTGGAAACGATCGAAGCGGAAAGTCGTACGGGTAGGTAATAATATTGATAAAAGTACTTTTCAGCCTTAGTTCCAGATGCCTGATGACGCCCACGTCATAAAGATTTTCTGAGCATCCCCCGATTCGATTGTCTTGGCGTCGATCCGAAACACGACTTTACCCCGGTCAAACACCATACTTTCGCCGCAAGGGGGAGTATTTCCCTTCCACCAAAACTCATTCTCCTCATCACTCGTCCATCCGACTCCACTCTTGCGGGTTTTCAGCTCAGCTGAGTCAGACACAAGACGAAGGGATGTCTCTTCCTAGCATTCCATGAAAAAAAATGGGACGGAGTAAACGTATCCCGGGAAATCGGCGAAGAAACAAACTGCAAGTCCGCTCAGCAGTCCTCACTTGTCGAAGAGATTTCCTCGCAAGAGCGGCTGCCCGGATGTATTTGGAAGACTGACCCGCTGACACTGTACTCACGACGATGAATTTGAGCTTCATCCATTGGCCTCTCCATCCTGTCGAGAGTACCCATCCAGATTCATTGAGCGGTACCAAATGAATATCAAGCGAGACGTCCCAACCAATAAGTGCTATCCCTACCCCTCGCATCCGAGACATGAAGAACAAGGTCTCGTGACGACTGCCAACAGAGCGAGCCCACCAGTCGATCCCGGCTCGCGATTCTAAACAGTTGACAGTTGGCCATGCTCTTTATCTAGTAGCACTTCTCGACAAGCCTCATCGCCCGAGATTTTGGATAACATTACTGTTCTTACTTCTCTCGTGGTGATCTCGTTACTTTTCAGTGTAATCTTCGTTCACGGCAGCTTCGGCTTCGGGCTTCGGCATTGGAAGACAGAAACAGCTTTTCCTTTCAGTCGGACTTTTGCTCATCAGAGCGAGGAATGTGAGATCAATATGTATGAACTGCCTGCTATTTGGTACCAAAATGTCCCGCGTCTCGTTTTACTCGTCACAGTGGTCGAGGTTGCCCTCGTCTCCGACGGGCGATCATCTCAAGGGGAAGACCGTCATCCTCACCGGAGCGAAGAGCGGTACCTACAGGATAGCGCTCCCCAATACGCCATTGGTGCTCACCTCGCCTCTTCTAGGCCTCGGTCTAGTAGCGGCAAATCAACTCGCTGCACTTCAGCCTGACAGATTGGTACTGGCCGTCCGTTCGCTACCTTCGGGACGTGAAGCGCTCGATTCCATCCTCAGGACTCATCCCGGTGTCAACGTCGATGTCTGGGAGCTGGACCTTGCGAGTTTTAGAGCGTCCGATCTTTTGCGGAGCGTGCTCTGAAGGAGTTGGAGAAGGTTGTCCTGCTACTCAACAATGCCGGGTGAGTTTCCGATACTTCCCACGGACCCGTGAGTGGCTAGTTGATAGGTTCAGGATCAATGTCGGAATTGCCGTCCCATATACCCTCACCGGGGATGGTCACGAGCAGACGTGCGTTTCATTCGAAACAAATCTCATCCACAAGCAAAGGGCTGATGGCTTGGCGCTTGGTGCTTGACGTAGCTTACAAGTCAATGTCATCGCGCCCTTCCTCCTTACCTTCCTCCTCAATCCCCTTCTCGCCCGCTCGCAAAACCCTTTCGTCGAGTTCACCTCCTCCGGGGTTCACGCACAAGCAGATCCAAGTATCCTCACCGACTCCCTCCATTCCGGTTCAGGTATCATCGAGGCATTCAACGATCAGTCAAAGTACGGAGATGGTATAAAGCGTTATTTCCTCTCCAAGGTGAGTTGGGAATCTCATCCATCACACTCACATACAATCGAGTACCGAGGTGAGTGAAGCGCCAATCCCCCATAACTAGGAGCTCTTTAAGTGACCATCACAGTGTTGGTCTGACACTCAGATGACTTATCCGCATAGTCGATTCCTGCCCACTCTCACCGGGGCGAAAGCGACGAATGAGTTCTGGAAAGAGTTGAAGGAGGTTTGTCGTAATGCCGGGGCTGACGTCGACGAGAGGATCATTAAGGGGCATGAAGGGGAAGAGGTGATGAGCCGTATCGGAGATACAAGAGGGTGACGGGGGAAATACGAGCTACGTCCTGATGATGATGATGGGAGCGGAGGAGGGAGGGGGAATGCATTGAGTCTTTCGTGTTCTTCAGAAACCTCTGCGAGAATGCCCCACATGAAACTCCACGTGGTGGATGTCTGTATCTGGCCGTACTCCCTGCACTGCCTTCATCCTAGGCTTTCTCTTGAACCCGATCTCTATCCGCTCGACATCCTGCCAAGTTCACTCAACCATGTTATCGATAACACCCTTCCTACTTCTTAGTATCGTCTTACCTGCCTTTGCCCTCTCCTTCAACTCATACGTTACTGAGAAGCAACTTGTCGAGCTCGAGCAAGCGGACCTTCAACCCCGGTCAGACCCATACTCAACCTTCGTCAAGCATTGTGTGTATCCCATAACAAGTCCTCCCTATGATATGAATGGATCACCTGTCCTAACGCTTTCGTAGTCTCCGCCGATCGACCTGGAACCGAAGTCGTCCTCCAATCCCAACTCTCATCCCTTTACCCAAACACATCCTTCGTAGTCACCCAGGATTACCACTTTGACCTCCTCCGTTACGCCTCGTCTTCAGGAGAGGATATCTTGATACGCCAGATTGGCGATCTGGAATCGTTGAAGCATATAGTCTTTCGTCCTCCTGCTCGACGTCGGGATGGGAGTGGGACGCTAGCTGAGAAAGTCGTTTTTTCCGGGTATGAGGTCGCTTGGAAGGAACATGAGTTTACTGCTATAATCGCGACCGTACGTCTCTCTTCACTCTCTTTCTTGCAAAGAGATGTCGAGTCGGTGTTCCACAGTTGACTTATGACCCGGCTCAGTGGAATGAAGGTTTTCAACAAATCACCCAATGGCATCTAATAGGCTCCACACCTTCCTCCGCCCATTCCCTAATCCAATCCTGTTCAACCTTCTGTTCCTCACTCCACGAAGCCATCTTAGTCTTCGAGCAATCCTTCTGGAGACCGGACCATGCATTGTGGTTATCAGTCCAACAAGCTTCTTGGGACGATGTGATCCTCGATCAGGAGTTGAAGGATGCGGTGACGCACGATTACAGGAGTTTTTACAAATCTGAGGAGGTTTATAAAGGGTTGAAGGTCCCATGGAAGAGGGGTCTGATCTTCTTGGGTGTAAGTGGGCTCGGATTTAATAAGGGTTAGATGAGAGGAGTTTGAACTGATGGCATGGTGACAGCCGCCAGGGAATGGGAAGACGATTAGTTTGAAGGCTATTATGAAGGAGGTCAAGGTGCCCATTCTTTACGTCAAGACCTTCCACAGTGAGTCAGGATATCAACTCTACTTTTCTCTCCTCTGATAAATACATAGCATACGCCGGTGACGAGTTCGGTCAGTCAAATTTCCCTCTCGTCATGTCTTGGCTGGCTTGCTAAGGTCTTCGACCCATCAGCTGACAGGAAGTACGCAGGCATTCGATCTATCTTCCAGCGCGCACGAGCCGAAGCTCCCTGTGTTTTGGTCCTCGAAGACCTCGACTCTCTCATCACCGATATGAACCGGTCATTCTTCCTCAACGAGGTAGACGGGATCGAGGATAATGACGGGCTTCTCTTGGTTCGTCGTGTCTCTGGCGTTCCTACTATGGCTCGAGCTCACCCATTCCGCAGATCGGCACAACGAATCACTTTGATCGACTGGATCCAGCGCTTTCCAATCGACCATCACGATTCGACCGAAAGTAGTGAGTATGTCCCCACCTCGTGACCTGTTTTCCTTGGCTGACAGCGCGCCGCTAGTAACTTCCCAAATCCCTCGCAAAGCGAACGTCGGCAATATGCGGTCTACTGGCAAGACAAACTCAAGTCGAACAAGGGTATCGACTTCCCGGACACTCTTCTCGACGACTTCGCTTCCAAGACCGACAAATTCTCATTCGCTTACATGAAGGAGGCATTGTCAGTGCCGCGAGCATCATGCCGATTCTCAAGCTGATCATCTCCAGCGTATCGACCCTTCTGACCCTTGCCGGGCGGGAGACGGCACCGAAGAAGTCCGACTTCGTAGTCATCCTCATCGAGCAGGTGAAGCATCTCCGAGAAGAGCTCGAGTCGGGTAGCGAGATGACTATCGCGAAGTCGTGTAGCCGTGGGAGCGAGGCTGGCGCTGAGACCCAGCGGGCCATGGCTCAGTCTGAGCAAATGTCGGGAGGTGGACAAGTTTGCTTTCCTTACGAGGGTTTGGGCTACACTTCAAGAACACAGCATCTGATGCGTCCAATCTAGGTGTAGGAAGGTTGCAGTATGAATCAGGGGAGAGGTATCTGTACCACTAGTCTGTATGAGATGCATATAACCCGACATTTCCGATAACAGAGATCCCCCTTGCCGAAGGGATCTGTACGCGTGGGACAACCACGTGTTCCGTGAATTTCGGAAGCTAATCAGATGGAAGGCTACCATCAAAAAGCCTGAGCGTTTTAAGGCACTCCGTACCCTTGGCGTAGGATCTTGTCGATCAGGGCCACGTAGATCGAAAATGTCGTTTTCCCATGACAACGGCACAGACTTGCCGGCTTTGCCAATGCCAAGACATGATATGGTATCCGCTGAAATGACAGCATGTGGTGTCGGCGACTTCCCTAGAAACATAGGATCTCCGGCCTTATGTCACTGTTATCCACTACTGATGCTATGCGTGCTTCTCTACGTTCCACATACGCAGACCCAGGGCTGGCAGGGTCTTGGCGAGTGATAATGCCATCTTTCGACAGCTGAAGAGCAAAGACATTGTTCCGTGTGACTAGATTAGTACAGATCAACGGATAGACTGCGTACGACCAGTCCTCATGTGGCCCGCAAGAAAAGCCATATGGGCTATATTATGTCTTCTGAGCTTTTGATGGCGTCAACCGCCGTGCCGGAAGGAAAAGCTTCGTCGCATGCGGCCAGATCGGCTTCCGGCTTTGACGCCAATCTCCCGGTCAAGCCTCCGAAAAGGCCGCAATTGTTGATTGATCCGGGATAAGCGGACAGCGCGTGTCCGTCCCGAAACCCTTACAGCACAGACCCCATGCAGTACCTTTTTGTAACCGTCCACCGAGATAAGCACATGTAACCTACATGTAACCCGTTCCCCCACAAACCCCGATCAGGGAATAACGGCTTATCGCCTAAAACGAGGCCGCACATGTCGCCGTCGATAAAGACAAGCGTGAGTAGAGTCCTTCTCCCGGCAGAAACTTTAAACTGAGAGACGACCAGAATTGACAAGATGTCCGAGAACGTTGTGATGGACTTCCAAGCCGCCCCGGTCAATCCAACCGGGATGCCTACCGCTCAAGGGGGAGCGGGACATACTCTTAAGACTCAGATTGAACTCGTTCAATCCGATGCCATCGTCACCGCCGCTGCCGATCTCTACGACGGTGGTGAGGGGATCCCTAACGATGAGGAGTTGGCGACACTGCGTAAGATCGCTGCACCCATGCCGTGAGTCGATGGGAATACTCAATGAAGCATCGCTGAACGAGTGTGCAGATGGGTCGCTGTCGGGATGTGTCTGATCGAGTTTGCCGAGAGGGCATCGTACTACGGTTGCAAGTACCCTTTCAACAACTTTATCAACAACCCTCTTCCGGCTGGTTCCACCACAGGTCAGTGAATCTCGTACACCTTCTGTTGCTTCAGCTCATCCCCTTTGCAAGTGCCGTACCAGCGGGAGAACAAGGACTCAACACACCCGCCGGAGCGCTTGGTCTCGGCTCCGTCGACGCCTCCGCGCTTACCAACCTGTTCACCTTCCTCGCTTATGTCATCCCAATCTTTGGTGGTATCGTCTCCGACACGAGATGGGGTCGATTCAAGACGATCTGTGTCGGTGCGTCAGGAATCTTTTATGGTTAAGCATGTATACTGACGAGAGTAGGAACCGCGGTCGGAGCCGGTGCTCATGTCCTCCTCGTCATCCCTGCCATTCCCTCCGTCATCGCACACCCCAACGGATCACTCGGCGCCTTCATCATCGCCATCATGGTTCTCGCCTTTGCCGCGGGCTTCATCAAACCCTCGCTCGGTCCATTGCTCTGTGATCAAAGTCCGGTCAAATTCCCGGTTCTGTCGACAACAAAGAAGGGCGAGCGCGTTATCGTCGACCCTCAAACTACGGTACAGCGCTACTTCTTGATCTTCTACTGGTGCATCAACATCGGTGCTATCTTTGCCATCGCCACCGAATACGCTGAGCGCGACGTCGGTTTCTGGCTCGCCTACCTTCTCCCTGGTATCCTCTACATGTTGATGCCGATCGTCCTCGTCTTCTCCGCCAAACGCCTCTACAAGGCCCCGCCCCAAGGATCCGTCGTGACCGAAGCGTTCCAGGTCGTCAAGACCCTGCTGTCGAACGGCGGGTGGAAGAGGATGTGGAAGGGGGGCGACGACTTCTGGAACACTGCTAAACCTTCTTACATCGCTGCTAGGGATGGAGAACTAGACACCACAAAAGTCTTCTGGGACGATCGATTCGTTGACGAGATTAAGCAGTCCATCCATGCCTGTCAGGTCTTCGCCCTCATCCCCATCTTCCAGCTAGCCGACGGAGGGTTCGGCAATGAGCTCAACGATATGTCATCTGCGATGATCTTGGATGGTGTCCCGAACGATCTCATCAGCAATTGGAACTCGCTCGCCATCATCATCGCCACACCCATCCTCACCTGGGGTATCTACCCTTGGATGGCCAGGCTCGGCTACCCACTACTCCCGATGACGAGGATGTGTATCGGTTTCATGCTTGGTTGCATCACCTGTGTCATCTGCGCCCTCATCCAGTGGAGGGTTTACGCCACTTCTGCCTGTGGGAAATACGCCTCGACCTGTGACACCCCTTCGGCCATCTCTCTCTGGTGGCAGATCCCGATTTACACTATCCCAGCCGTCGGAGAGCTTTTCGTCAACGTTACCTCGTACGAGCTCGCCTATACCCGTTCGCCCGCACGTATGAAGGGCCTCGTCTACGCTTTTGCCTTGTTCAACAGTGCCGTCGCCGCCGCTCTCGGTCTCGCCTGCTCCAACGCCATCACCGACCCTTACCTTGAGTGGACTTGGACCGCACTCGCCATCGCCTCCTTCCTTTGCGCCGTCAGTTTCCCGACTTACTTCAAACACCTCAACACACCTTCCCGAGACTTTGCGGATCGTGACAGGCAGGCCGGTCTCTCGCAGCCCGTGGCTCTTTCCCAGGATCACGATGGACCAATCACATTGGACCAGTATGGTGACAAGAATGGCCGTCAGTACGAAGATATCGATGGGAAGGTGTAGGCGAGGGTATCAGCGGGGTCGCACCAAGGTTTGGGTTGCGAAAGAGGGGATTGGGAGTCAAGATAGAATCTCTTGTAAAGGGTTGGTGTTTAATGGATGGAGGATGCATTTGAGATACAATCGCAAATATTTGGCGATGTGTTTGGCTGGCTTGTTCACGGGATGTAGACTACTCTGCGCTGAACGTGTTACTTTGAGATCAGTATGTGTATTCGAGTACAGTACTCGAGTACTAGTACTTGTGTTGCTACTGTAGGTACTGAATTTCATCAGCCGATATAAGGCTAACGGCGATCGCCGCCTTTGCTTTGATTTTTATGACTGGCGGATTGAAGTTATGAGTTTGTCTTTCATACAACACCTCCATAAAATGATACCCAATGGCAACGCTCATCGTCCGCCTCAAAAGCGATCCGAGGAAGTCGAAGAGGTACATTCCTAACCCTCTTTTATTCTCACCAAATCTACTTCTGCAGATCAGACAAGCTAACACCGGATCCGGATCCAAGCTCCTCAACTCCGTCCAATCCCTCATTATCCCCCATATCCATCGAGCCGACTTCTCAACCCGCACCATAAAAGGCCGATCAGCACTCCTCGAACAGCGTCCACCGGAAGCTTTGAAAGCCGATCTCGAACTTGATTTACCGGAAGAATCGGGCGGGAAAGATGGGTTGATGGTACTCGTCGAGAAGGTTTTGAGGTTCTCGGTGAATACTTGGGATCAAGGTTTTTTGGATAAGTTGTATGCCTCGACCAACGCGGTGGGTCACATATGAGCTTTCGATTCGGTTCAGTGGAGAGAATGAGCTGGGTTGCGCTGATGGGTTGAGATTAGGTTGGAGTTGTTTCAGAGTTGACATTGGCGGTTTTGAATACCAATGTCAGTCTCTGTAAACCTTTGTCGGAGCCTAGCTCTCAGACCTGTGACACTTCTCCACACCTCCTTCACTCACATGTTCGCCAGCAGCCAGCACTCACACCGGCTGGGCTGTTTCTGCCCAGTAACAACAAGCAACTCCTTTCCTTGCCCTTTGCTGCGCTTCCCTTACTCCTGCCTGGGCACCGCCATCCAAACCTTTTTCCACAGGATCCGTGATCCTGCTCTCTCCCCCTCGCCGCCTCGCTGATCGCCCCAGGTCCACGTCTACCAAGTCTCCCCCGTCCTGACCCTCATCGAGAAACACGTCACAACCCGCCTAGCCTCCCTCTTCGGCTTCACAACCCCCTATTCAGGCGGGATCTCTCAACCCGGAGGATCAGCTTCAAACTCCTCGTCCATCGTCATCGCTCGTAACACCCTCTTCCCCGGGACGAAAACCGGTGGAATAGGTGGGAAGAAGTTCACGATGTTCACTTCGGACCATGGTCATTATAGTCTCGAGAAGGCTGCCCAGATCCTTGGGTTTGGGAGTGATGCTATTCGCTCCGTCCCTGTTGACGAGGATGGGAGGATGAAGGTCGATGAGTTGGAAAGATTGGTGGTCGAGTCGAAAGACAGAAGAGAGACGCCTTTCTACGTCAATGCCACGGCTGGGACGACTGTCCTAGGCTCGTTCGATCCACTCGACAAGATAGCGGATATGTGTCAACGGCATAATCTCTGGTTCCACGTTGATGGGAGTTGGGGTGGATCGGTGGTCTTCAACCAAGAGATTGCTAGGACGAGGTTGAAAGGTGTCGAAAGAGCTGATAGTGTCGCGGTGAACCCGCATAAGATGTTGGGAGTACCGATGACCTGTAGTTTCCTGCTTGGGAAGGATATGAGGCAGTTTTGGAGCGCTATGACCCTACCAGCGGGATAGTACGTGCACTTGCTCCACTCTACCCTTCACTCACGTCTCTTCTCCGGATTTCGCGTCACTTCATCCCGAATCTAGTCTTGCAAAAAAGCTGACAATTGATCAGTCTTTTCCATAGTGATGATTCCGATGACCCTTCCGAGATGTACGACCTAGGCGACCTGACACCTCAATGCGGACGACGTGGTGACGCCTTGAAACTCCACCTCGCATGGGTATACTACGGTACATCCGGTCTCTCCAATAAGGTCTCAACAGCCTACTCCCGAGCCGAGCAACTCCTCTCTATACTGGAGAAACACCCGGATTTCGTCTTGGTCTCGAGAAGACCTTTACCTTGCTTGCAAGTATGTTTCTACTATGCTCCAGGTGGAGTATTGGGGCATGATTGTGAGAGGAATGGGAGGAGGACGAGTGAGATAGCGAAGAGGTTGGTTGGGAGAGGTTGGATGGTTGATTTCGCACCTGGGGAGAAGGGGAGATTCTTCAGGGTTGTTGTGAATTCGGGGACGGAGGAAGGGACGGTTGAAAGGTTGGTTCAGGCTATTGAGGAGGTTGGGAAGGAGGTTGTAGGTGAGGAGGTTTGATGGATGATGACCGATAGAATGCGTGGTATTTCTGATCCTAGTCGTCACATATCGAACAGAATATATGAAGTCTTCTTCGTCCTGACGCGTAAGCGATTCGTGATGCCGCACCTCACGCTGCCCATGAGCATCACGATCCCGTGGCGGTCGTAGCTGAACGGCTCCGGAAGCATCTGCTACGGACACGGCCTGCCGTATCACCCATCGGTTCTCTTGCGTTCGTTCGCGAGCCCGATGGAGTCCATGTCGGCGTCTAACTGCCCGCCGCTCCTCTCACAACGCGATTGGTCCTAGCGGTATTACACACGGATTTCTTGAGTACCCCAACTCAAGGGAAAAGGGGGAGGCTGGGAGCTCCACCTAGCCGTGTATCGGCTACTCTAAGTAAAGCAACACACAGCTGAGATGAGAGTGGGAAGAGATTTATCACGTTCGCAGTTCCCGCTTACGCTCTCTTAGCTTTGATACTCACCGTGTAGGTGATTTGCATGATCGTCGAGAGTTTTCTTGGAGCCGAACGGAGGCTGTTAGACATCATAAGCGGTATCGCACGGATCTTGGCGTTCTTGCCGTTTTCGTGGCCCAAGAAGATAGATTCTAGCTTATTTGACCCGTAAAGAAGTATGGAAGTAATCATCTAGGAACCAAACTGGTTGTAGCCTACCGTTGACGGGAGAACATTCTCGACTTGCTCCTCGGCAAGCTTCTTCTCGGTCGAGCCATAGTCGCTATTGGCGAAGTTTGCGAACTCTACGATCGGATCATCAGCTTAACTGAACAACTGTAGATGGGAGGGGGAGGGACTCACGGTCAGCTCTCGTGGTCCTGAACTTTCGTGCCGGTACTTTGTTCTCGAATAAAATGTCTGTTTTCGCCCAATGTACGGTCCTTGGTGTCGGGAAGACGGAATTGTCTAACTCGCTATGATGAGACAAATCCAACACCCATATCAAAACCTACGGAAATCGTCAGCTCCTCTCCCAGGTTGTCCAAACAGCCAAAACTTACAGAGAAGATTCGTTCCTGAGTAAAAGAATCCAGATTTCGCGCCCCATTCCGGCTCGCCGTGGACAGCATCCTCGGAGTGACCGAATTTGAGAAGATCCCAGTAAGGTTGTAAACGATCGACCGATGGTGATGGTCTTGTACCTCAACCTCCCCGATGGAGTTTCCGCCACTATAGGGTAACAAGCTGGATCGATGGTGGTCATGTTAACGAGAGTTTGAACGACGAGGAGGATACTGACACCGAGAGTTGAGCCTTTCCCGAGGGAGACACCGAGACCGCTGGTGAACAGGAGGCAAACGAACATGATTGCTAAACCGAGCATGTAGATCGTCGCGCGTCCCATCACAGGGAAGACTAGGGAGCAAGTCAGGAAAGAATACTTAAGAAGTAAGGAGACAAACGGCACTAGCAGAGAAGACGGCCAATGATGTAGCATGCTGAGAGAGCGATGTTGACGTCGAATGAAGCGATCTCGGAAAACCCAGCTCGTTCGAGGGAGACGACAGAGTAGCCGAGAATAGCGTTACCGCAGAGGATTTGCACCAGCCCAGACAACACAGTTCTGCAGATAATCAGCTTGGATCGATATTCCGGTGTAGTGTCTTGCTCACAACCACCTTCCTCCTCCAGCGGGAAACTGATCCTCCGTCATGCAGAAGTGATGGAACATGGTGAACTCGGGGACTCGACCGTTGAGAGATTGCAAAGCTGCCGATACCATCATCCTCGGCGGAGAATTCCATGGGTTTCGATCTATCGAAGTCACCGGTTGGACTGGTGTTGGTCTGGCGGATCTGGTTGGGATCATGATTTCGAGCGATATGGAGAAGACTGGGACTTTCGAATGCTCGCACAAGCTTATCAATCAGCTTCATTCGAATGTCGTCTATTCTTGGCGAGCGAACTCGATCTCGATCCCGACAGATTGTCCTCAGCGAGACGAGCGGTAACCCTCCCCTTTTTCTGACCCAGACATATTATCTGTGGTAAGAAGTAGGTTGACCTTCGTAGGCTCGGTTGGACAGGCGACATCCATGTCTGCTGCTCCGACAGCCAGCTACCTCTTCGATACCTCCGGCTTCCTCAAATCATGGCTCAAAGACCTCTACGCAAACCGACAAGAACTCAACGGGAACGTCCCCGTCGTGATCCCCAATATGCTAGACGAATCGATGAACGACCCTTTCGCAGTATGGGGCGATGTCTCTGCCATCACTCCTCTCGATCTACACACGGTGTTTGACGATAAGCAGATCATGGTGGATCAATTTGCTGCGGCGGAGATGTGGCTTGAGAAGGGCGTCATCCGGGATCAGGAGACGAAATTTATGGTCGAGTGAGGCGCAGCAGTCGAGCGTTCGGTTGGCGCCGAAGAACGAGATTATCATGCCTAGTATCGGTCCAACGGATGAGCATCTCGTCGCGAATGCTTGTCTCATCCATACCACCCGCGCGGCATCACGTATCGCTCGACATCACGTATCGCTCGAATCTTTGTTGAGACGGCTAAAGCGGACAAGTACGACAGCGAGGTCGAAAACATGATCAAAGCTTTCCACCATATCTACTGAACCCGGCTGGTCGAGTCGTATCAGACACCCAAACTTCTCTAGCTCTCATCCTTCACTTTAACATCTTCCCTTTTACAAACGATTCTTCCAAACTCCCATCAATCCTAGCGGAAAGACTAGGGCGACTCGTCACTCGCGACCTCTGGAAAGTCTCAATCGGTTTCGCGGAACACCCATTATTCTCCCAACCCTATCGAACCACGATTTACTCCGTCACGCTTATCGAATGCTGCAAGAACTTGACTGTCCATCTTGGCTCTCTCGCGTCTTACTCGGAGCGACGAGTATATGGGAACGATGGGATTCAATGTTGGTTGATGGTACGATCAATCCAGGGGAGATGACCAGCTCCAATCATTATGCCCTTGGTCCAGTCACTTCATTCTACACGGTGTCGTTGGAGGTCCATCACCTGTAAAACCTGGATGGAAAGAGGTTCTCGTGAAACCTCAACCTGGAGGGACTATCCGGAGCTCAAAGACGCATCACACGAGTCCTTGTGGGTTGATAAGCTGTGAATGGGAGATCAAAAGTGTTACGATGGAGATGAAAGTAGTCATGCAACCGAAGAGTAAAGCGAAGGTGGAGCTACCTGGAAGGGGGCGGGAGGAAGTTGGTAGTGGGGAATGGAATTGGAGTGTTGAGTGGGAGGAGGATTGGAGGTTTCCGCCGAAGGTCGTTCAACCGCCTTGCTGTGCCCCGGTCAGGAATGAGTGGGTACCGTGAGCGGTAAACGGTTCGCATCGACCTGAATCAAATTACCTGAGATACTGTTTCATGGAAGGGCTTGTTGCCATAAAGATACAGCATGTAGTAGCGAAGCGAAAAGTCAATTGCGCTCCTTTGTTTTCGAGCTGAGATATGAGTAGCATACATGCAATATCGTCTTGCGCAGTTAAACGGGGTAAGATCGGTCTGGGTCGATCAGCTTCTACACGTAGCTCATGCACAGTCTCCCCGGTCAGAGCGTACAGACCCATGAGAGAATTGATTGTGCTGAACCGAGACACATCCGTATTTACCAAAAGAAAGCACTGGGGACATTCGATCTTTCTCCGCTTCCCGGAGAACCGGGGCCCCCCCTTCCTCCAGAAAGAGTGTTGTCTCTTCTTTTATTTACATGATTTACTTGATCATTTTGTCATGTCAACGAACGGATCGTATGGGGAGGATGATCGAGCTCAGACAGGGCCTTCCAGGAAACGTCGAATAACGGTGAGCAACGCGGTTTAAGTATGTACAGCTTGTCAACTGACATTGTTCATCAAGAGAGCATGTGATCGGTGTCATCGAGCGAATACAAGAGTGATTTAGCCTGTAAGCTGTACGCAAGACATTGGACTGACCGTGGAAAAGTGCTCTCGCGGTCCGAACGCTTCAACCTGCGGGCCTTGTTTCGATTTTGGTTCCGAGTGTACGTATGATCGACCGAGCAAACGTCGTGGGGTGCGTGATTGGATACCAGACCAAGGGTTCTTGCTGATCAATGTCAGCCGAGAACTGGCTCAAGAGAGCACGAGTCGAATCATGATGCTCGAACTGACCCATCAGGCAGTAGCACTCCTGGACGGATGACAGATGCACGATGGACTTACAAGGCGATCACTTCTCCAGCGGTGATCGAGATGCTTGTAGAGGCGTATCATACAATCGTATATCCCATGTGAGTCGCCCTTCACCGAGAGAAAGGCTTATGGAAGATTCCCTCTCTTCCACTGGCCAACCTTCATTCATAAAGTCAAAGAGGAGCGTTATATTACCGATCAGGCTCTCTTTACTACCAGCATGGCCGTTTGCGCGATCGTCTCTGCGAGATTACGTGACGGGGCCGTTCTCACATACCCTTTGGACCCATCATGCTCATCCTCGGCCGACCGCCCGTCGTCTGAGGACTTCTATCGAGCATCTGTAGAGGCTTTCCCGGTCAACCTTACGCACGCGAAGGCCTTCGACTACAAGCGAGCAAAGGCGCTTCTCGCGATCTTGTGTATCCAGTATGGAGATGTCGCTCAGCACCACACACATCTCGGCGAGTATCTCGTTCTCGCCTCCAATGATGGGTTTCATGATGAGACACGTTGGCCGGGTGGATTGAAAGAGCCGGACCTGCAGGAAAGGCGACGATTGGTGCGTTGGGGGTTCCGTCAGATCTTGACTAATTTATAGTTCTGGTCGATGTACACCCTCGAGATCTTCTCCGCCATCACCTGGGGAGGCGTCATACGACAACGTGAATCTCAGTGTAACGTCGCATATCCGGCAGAGGTCTACGATGATGACGACATCACCGATCTGGGATGTACCTTTCGGGGGACATCGACCTTGTCCTTCCTGCGCGGCTGGAACTTCACCACGGATATGTACAGGATCCTCGAGCACCTCGTCGACCGTCTCAAATCCAGAAGATCGCAAGCTGGGACGAACGCTTCGTCCGTCGTGACCACGCTATTCGCTTCGACAAAGGGACCCTCTTCGACGGAAGTGCTGGATTTGCTTGGAGCCATGTATGATCAGCTGCCTACAGAGTTCAAGGCTGCTCAAGCAATGACAGGAAACATCGAAGTGGACCGCTTCGGTTTTCAAGGTGAGTGAGTGGAGATGTCTGGATGTCAGCTGAGGACTCAGCTGCAAATATTGCTGTGACCCTGCAAACGGTGAAGATGGTCTTAGCAGGAGCGGAAGAATCCAGCGTCGAGCGAAGATGTGCCATAGCTGGAGAACTCCTTGACGCTCTCTCGGCTATTCCTACGGCATACATCGCTGCCATCAGCTCGCCAATGGTGAGTGACATAATATTGAGGTGACCGCTGAGTTTAAAATCAGCTCCATCATCTTGCGAGTGTAGGTCACCTACTAGGCACGGTCATCCAGGTCCCGCTCTCTCAATGGTCATTCCTTCAAGTACGAAACGTTCTCCTCGCAATGGCGGACCTACTCTCCGGCCTCGAGACCGCGCTATCTTTCAAACCAGACATTTCGACCAAGCTCAAAGCTCACGTCACAAAGATCGACGAGTACATGGCCAAGGCCGCGCTTGAAGCCCAACGCGCTCAAGTGTATCACAGTGCACTACCTCGACAGGCGCAGTCAATGGACAGGCTACCGGCGGAGTCGAGCGGTGATATCATAACTCTCCAGGATGCCATCACGTCGACGATCCCGCAGACCACGTCAGAGTTTCTACCGGTGGATGACTGGACGTTCGAGCTATCGCCGACTCAGCAGATGCAGCTCCAGAACGATCTTACGACCGATTGGCCATTTGATTTCGGGAACGGAGAATTCGATTTCCTCAATGGTGGGAATGGGTCCGACACCGGGTTAAACTGGGGACAGGGCGATGTAGATGGGGGCAGCAGTTGAGCTCTGATTGGAGATTCGGAAGCCTAGGCCTGGCTTGTGGTGCTTGTGAGATCACGCGAAGGGCTGCTCTATGGGACGATCCGGTGAACCCGATTCTGGCCATACGTTGGGCGTTATTTCATCATGCGGTGGTTTGTGTTACGGAACGATCCGGTGAACTGGATTCTGGTCATACTTTAAACAGTGTATCCCAGATATAGTTTGAAACATAATAAGGGTAGTTATACTCTTCGGCAAGCATGTGATACATCCCCAAATGGCATCTGAACCTACTATACATGTACAACCTCTTGGCTTTTCTCCTCGACCGTCTTTCGAGCTTTGGGCGATGCCAAGATATCACCGTCGTCGTGATCCCTCCAGCTTCTCTCCGCGGCCCAGTTGAACGGAGAGTTTGGGATGAAGAGGACATCGATCGATTCGAGTGATCGGTCTTTCGTCTCAGGGTAGAAGAGGTAGACGATGAGGATCCAGATAAGGTTGAACCCGGCGAAGAGGAAGTATGCTCGATTCTTGAGGTTCCCGAAGATGGAGGGATTCGCGAGTGTCGTTGTGCCCACACCGATGGCCCAGCCGGTGACACCGAAACCATTCCCCTGTGCTCGCATCTCCGAGGGGAAAATTTCGGTCGGAATAAGGAAAGCGATGGTGCCCCAGGTGGAAGCGTAGATGATGTTGAAAAGAAATAGCATGAGGATCGCACCTGGAGCGATAGATGAGGCTTTTCCAGGATGACGTCGTGAAGCCTCGTAAAGACCACCGGCGATGGCGTTGACGACGACCATACCTGCTGCGCCGAACATGAGACATTTTCTTCGACCGAAGCGATCCACTACCCATGCGGATATGATCGTCCCGATGATTCCGACGGTGGAGACGCCGCCAGCGAGACCGTTCTGCTTAACGGCAGAATATCCGGCGGCGGATAGGAGGATAGGTGCGTAAGCCGTGACGGCAGTGATGGCGGTGTAAGATGCCATGATCTGTAGCCACAGACAGAGCCAAGCGCGGCGAGCAAGATGGGGCGCTTTGCTATTCGATCGGCCGGCGAGGATCTTTGCAAATTCGACAGGACTTGCGGGAGTCACATTCGAGCTCGCCGCAAGCATCTCTTCAAATTCTCGGTCCGTAGCCGGTGATTTTCCCCCTCGGACATGCTCGAGTACCTCGAGCGCCATCTCGGTCTGCCCAGAAGAGATGTAGTAGCGAGGCGAGTCGGGAAGCATCTTGATGCCCAGAGCGAGGAAGATGGCGGGGATACACTGGAAGGCGAGAATGAAACGCCATCGAATTGCGCTCGAACCGGGACCATAGGGTCCAACGACAAAGGACAGCCCGAAATCTAGCCAGTAGGCGATTGAGATGCCCTGTACATCCGTTAGAACTGTTTCGATTGCGCTGAAGACATACTCACTAGGTAATTGGCAATGAAGACGAGACCTAGAAATCTGCCTCGACCGTGCGAGGTTGAGGTCTCGGAGATATAGACAGGGATGATGGCCGTGAGTGCACCTGTGCCCAGCCCGGTGACGACACGAGCGACAAGGATGAAGGAAGCGGATTGAGTGGCGGCTTGAAGCGCTCCGCCGACTATTGCGAAAACTGCTCCGATAAGGGTCCCGTTGATCCGCCCAATTCGGTCCGCGATCCAGCCACTGCCCCAGAGAGGTTCAGCTCATGCCCCAGAGAGGTTCAGCTCATGAATTGGCTGATGCCGCGAAACGATTAACTCACCCGACAAAACAGCCTACGATAGCTCCCAGGTAGTATATCGATACGATGCCACCTTGTTTCGTGACATTGGTAACCACCCCATCATGCCCTGGACCGATGTCGACAGTGGAGACGTAATCGCTGGAAGAGCTAAAAGGTAGATGAGTATCTGATTTTGAATCAACCAGGAAGAGTTATCGCTCACTTGACTCCTCCCATCACGCCTTGATCATATCCCTCGAAGAAAATGGCGATGAGAGAGAAGGTCTGGATCCAGAAATTGAGAGCTCCAGGAGGCAAGGTTTTCCAATAACTGGTGAGAGCCATCCTGACAGTGCTGCGGGGAGAGTTCGAGTCGAAAGTAGAGATGCTCGAGTGTTGGAGGATGATCGACTCAAGGCCCTGACCTTCTCTTCGTTTTATATGTGGGGGTTGTGTGATCTCTAATCGGCAAAATGGCTAAATCACCGGGGCAAAAGACCGGTGTGGGGCTAACCTCAGTGTTTTTTGCCGGGTTCCTTCCATTTACTGGAACCCCCGGCCGGAGAGAATCATGGATCATTTAGCCATTTAGCCATATATGACATCCGAGTGTCGGCTGATTCTAAATACGTTCCACACAGCGAGGAAGTACAACGGTCAACTTCAAAGAACCCTCTCACCCACCTGGAACTACCTTTTCGATCAGTCTTTCTCGTTCACAAACGTCAAGATGCCAACAGCGACTAATCCCAAAGTCCCGCTAGACTTCACTGTGCTCGGCATCAATTCGGGGACGAGCATGGATGGTATTGATTGTGCTTTGTGTCACTTTAGACAGGAAGATGTCAATGCGCCCATGGAGTTTGAGCTCCTTGCTGTGAGTCCCTTCTCTCTTTATTTCCGTTACCATGTGGGGTGACATTTGTTTTCGGGGTCTTTCCCAGTATGGAGAAGTGCCCTTAGCTCAACCGATCAAGAAGCGAGTGATGCGGATGATCCTCGAGAACACGACCTCGCCTTCCGAATTATCGGAGGTCAACGTCATTTTGGGCGAACATTTCGCGGAAGCGGTCCACGTCTTCGCGCAGGAACATTCCGTCTCGCTCGACTCGATCGACGCCATCGCCAGTCACGGTCAGACCATCTGGTTACTCTCCATGCCCGAACGGGGCGAGGTGAAATCGGCTTTGACCATGGCGGAAGGAGCGATCCTGGCGGCGAAGACGGGGATCACATCGATAACCGATTTCCGGATCTCCGACCAAGCTGCAGGACGGCAAGGAGCACCCCTCATCGCCTTCTTTGATGCTCTGTTGCTCCATCACCCGACGAAATTGCGGGCGTGCCAGAATGTTGGGGGTATGGCCAATGTTTGCTTCATTCCTCCGGATAAGGATGGGAAGCTCGACGTCGACGGGTATTATGACTTTGATACCGGACCGGGGAACGTGCTCATTGATGCTGTGGTACGACATTACACCGACGGGGAGAAGGAATACGACCGGGATGGGGAGATGGGCAAACGGGGAAAGGTGGACCAAGAGCTTGTGGACGATTTCCTCAAGATGAAGTACTTCCAACTCGACCCGCCAAAAACGTGAGTGAATGACTAGGTTGATTCAATGTGCTACGCTGAACATCAGCAGGACAGGACGGGAAGTCTTCCGGGATACTCTGGCGCACGACCTGATCAAACGAGCAGAAACGAAAGGCTTATCGCCGGATGACGTGGTGGCGACCACGACATGGATCACAGCGCAAGCCATCGTAGATCATTACCGGCGGTACGCACCGAGTCAAGATATCGATGAGGTTCGCAATATCTGGTTTTTCGCCTACTGTCCCCAGCTAATTCTACCAGATCTTCATGTGCGGAGGCGGAGCGTACAATCCCAACATCACCGATTTCATACAAAAAGCTTACCCTAAGAGTACGTCTGTTCTTACTTGTGATTCCCCCAAAGAAAGTATCTCATAAGACGACGTCTAGCCCAAATCATGATGCTTGACGAAGCTGGCGTACCGGCCGGCGCAAAGGAAGCCATCACCTTTGCATGGCAAGGTATGGAAGCGGTGCGTCTTCTCACCGTTTAGATATACTGAATAAACTTACCCAATTGCCTTCTAGCTTGTCGGTCGATCGATCCCCGTCCCCACCCGAGTTGAGACCAGGAACCCTTATGTGTTGGGTAAAGTGTCACCGGGGAGCAATTATCGGAGTGTAATGAGTCGAGGTATGGCGTTTGGTGGCAACTTGGAGCAGCTGCCTTGTGTGACGGAGATGGTACTGAAGCGAGGTGGGAAGATCGTCTCGAATAATTGGGCGTGAGGGGAATCCCATGGGCGTGAGGGGAATCCCATGGGCGTGAGGGGAATCACATGGGCGTGAGGGGAATCACATGGGCGTGAGGGGAATCACATGGGTTGTGTTCGCGGCGTTGCGATAGAAGTAAGTCCGGTTGAGCAGAGGCTTTGTCCCGATCTGTACTAGCCATACCCATGAGGACGTCAAAGCCAATTACCTATGCATGGAGCTTATACGGGTTCTTGAGCTGGTCCTCGTACCCCAAGACGGTGAAGTGTGATTCTTAATGAATGCGCCCAAGGTTCGGTTCCCTTTGCCTTCGCACCAGCCTCGTCTATTGCCGCCACCTCCTCATCCGAAATCTCCACCTCACCAGCTTTCATGTAACTCTCGACACTCTCCCGCTTATCGGTACTGGTGATTGCGATAGCTCTACACTCGCCACATAAATATCGCCTCAAACCCACCCACTCAGAAGCATCTTACCTCTTCGCTCTACCCCAAGCAAGCAAGACTTGATCAGCCGAACAACCTTTCTTCCGAGCGATGCCGTTCGCAATCTCTACGACAGGTGCGGATCCTTATCTCCCAATGCAGGCAACATCCAATAAGCCTGAATCTGGATGTTGTTCTCGGCACAGTAGTCGAGGATGGGTCGATGTTATTAGGAGACAGGTAGATCTGGTTTACGACCGGTTTGAATTTGCAGCTCGCTAAGAGGGTCTTTGAATCCTCCATCTTGAAGCTAGGCGACGCTACATCAGCCATAATGTCCCCGTAACACGCAGCTCTCGATTTCGAAACAGGTCGTACCGATTTCAGGGCTGCTGACCCACTTGGAAACCCTATATTTCTCGCCGTCGCCAAACCCATCTCCCTTATCTCCTCCATCTCCCTCCAAGTCCCCTCGATATCCCCTCTACAATACCGGACCTGATGGATGAAGTACAGGTCGACGTCGTCCAGACCCATCGCTTTCAAGCTCGATCGACATGCTTCGAGCGGAGTGGTTTCCTGGCATTTGGACCATTTGGTGGTGATGTAAAACTCGGAGCGAGGGATGGAGGAATGACGGATAACTTCGCCAAGTTGAGCTTCGTTGCCATATGCTATGGAGTAGTCTTCACCAATCTGTCGCACCCAGACCCCTCCAGAGCAGTCTCGTATGAACCATTCCTTAAGGAGGTAGGATCTTTACCTTGGGTGGTGTGAGGATAAACTCAGATTATAAAGCAAGCTCAGCTTTGATACCGCTCGTCATGGGCCTGATTATACGGGAGGTTTAAATAAGACTTTGTTGTCAAACTCTCCTTGCTCTCGTTTCTCGCATCGCAAACGGCGAATGTCATGCAACCTTATCTCGGAACACGAACATAACCTGCCGACTGTGTATCGGGATGGAAGGAACTCTATCAGCATCCTCGACCGTAGCATGGCAGCTCCAGACCGCTCGGTTGAAGATCCACCCACTTCCTCCCTCTCCATTTGCTACGCAACGTTCCTCTGTCAGCTATATGTCAGCTATACAACACCCCCCTTCTTCATCTCATCCGAGGGCGAGACCGGGACCGATACGGCTGAGAAAGCTTGGAGGACTATTGAGGGTTTCATTGAGCGCCAATTCGCCAGGAACTGGTTTGGGCCGTGCCTTTTATCGCTCTCTGGCTCAGGTCCAGTAATTGCTCTCACAGCGGACACTTAGAGGAAGGTATAGCAGGCGGGATAGCTGGAACGACGGGTGGCAGGGGAATGGGAAGAAGAAGGAGACGGAGAAGGAGAGGGAGAAGGAGAAGGAGAAGGAGAAGAGGAGATGATCGGGACTGTGACCCTGATGAGGGCCCAATACAAAGCCCCATGACATCGGCTTCGCGCTCCTACCTCAATTCATCAGAAAAAGTTACGCCCAGGAAGCGGGTCGTCGAATCATCGAATACGCTACCTCTGATCCTGACGAAAACGGCGGACTGGGTCTGCCGGGGTTGTTCGGTGCCAAGAGTCGGAAATTTTGTGAAAGTTTAAGGATTGAACTTTAGGGGGGTGTATGAGTTGGAGGCTTTTGAGGGGAGAAGAAGTGCTCTTTGTGCGATGAGGGGCATGGGTGGGGATTTGGGAGAACATGGGATCAAGGGGGAGAGGTTGGGGGTTTTGTCGTGAGTCGCTATCGAGCTCAGAGTTCCCTGTTCTCGCTGACTGCCTTCTTTGCAAGTGACGGGCTGTCATGGACACGAGCTATTGCCCTCGAAGAGATAAGACATGACCCAGGCTCACAAGATGGGTAAATTTCGCGGGTTGAATGTAGTGGGATGTCCAGGTCGTACTGCAGCTAATATATACGTGTCAGAAGGCTTTGAACGCCTATGCGTAAATTCTGTCATCTATGTGAACAGCGAAAACTTCCTCGATCTCCTCCATTCCTCCTCGAGTCGACCAAGGAGCCCCTCTCTGATCCGCTCCATCGTGACCAACTTATCTCGCATCCGGCGAATCATGACGGTTCAAAGGCCCCGGTCCAGCATTCATCCACCCTCCATCGATCAGATGCGTCGCTCCGGTGATATACCCCGCCTTATCCGACAACAGGAAAGCAGCCAGCTCGCCTAGCCACCCGAGACCAACATCAGTATTCCCCATGATACTGCTACGAAGGGAAAGCGACCTACCGATATCTTCCGGAGTACCTATTCGACCGAGAGGTGTCGCAGCTGTGTTGGCATCGACCGTCTCTTGGCCTGCTGAGCGGAGTTGAGGGGTATCAACGAATCCTGGTGCGATGGTATTCGTCCTTAGCACTGGTAGTCAGTCGATATTCCAAGCTTTGCACAGGGGAAGAGGGGATGGAGACAGTATTCACCGGATTCCAAACCGACTGTATTCGAGAGAAGCACATTCCGTAATCCCGATGACAGCATGTTTCGCGGCCACTGCCTCCAATCAGTTCGATGACGTCCAGTCATACAGAGTCCAAGCCGACATACCATAGGCACTACCCAGCCATAACGGTCTCCTCCCAGCAGTACTCGAAACATTCACAATCGAACCTTTCGTCCCATTCTTCATGAACATATTCAACTGTTCCTTCACACAATAAAAAACTCCATTCGCATTAACGTCCATGATCCTCTTCCATTCCCTGCACACCAACATTCACATTCGCGTCAGCTACTCATGCGATAATGGTTTGAAGGAAGGAGAGACCGACTCACTCGATCATGTAATCCCCCATAAAATTCCCCCTTCCTATATAAGCAGGTAAACCCGCGGCGTTGATCGCACAATCCAAGCCGCCTAGCCTACTCGACGTTTCCTGAACTGCAGAGTGGACTTGTTCATGTCGGGATGTATCGCATCCGACCCCAAGGCTTCGGATATCGTATCGGTTTGAGAGGTCTTTGGCTGTTTCGGAAGCGAGGGGTCCTCGCGCATCGATGATCGCTATAGAAGCTCCTCGTTTGGCGAGTATCTCTATCTAAAATCAGCGGTGCGTGCAAGTGGAAGATCACAGACGGAGGGGACGACCCACCTGCACTGGCTCGACCTATACCTGAAGCTCCACCCGTGATGAAAGCGACCATGCCAGCGAAATCCTGGATGACATGTTTCGTCGCTCCCGCCATACTTACGAAGATACTATGAGTCGAAGAGTTCCAGTCTAGGTCCCACACGATAGGACGATGCTATACTGTTATTGCATATTACCATGTCAAGAGAGAGAAGATCCTGTAGAAAAGATTTGAGAAAGGGGACCGAACCATCCGGGCTACCGGCGAAGCGTCCCCCTGGCCATACAAATCTGTATATCTCTAAGCGCTGGCCGCTTTTTCAACACGGTTTCATAGATCTCCGTTCATTGTTTCGTGAATCGATATGACCCTGGCTTCGTGATTAGTGTTGGAGCTAGAATCATGCAATATTCGACGATGATGTCGAGGAGGAAGCCATACACGGACAATACTCACCGTCACCAATACAACCTCGCCATAACTCCGGTACCCCCAAGCAAGAAAGGAAACTCATAAGTGAACTCCCTTCCCAACTTCACCCTCCTCGGTTCCACCTCCATCCTCTTTAAACACACTTCTCCATCCGCCTCAACCTTTCCCACCCAACCCCCTCCGTCTTCATTCCCTCCATATAATACCTCAAGCCGCCCCAATCTTCTCCTTCTCCTTCTCCCTCTCCATCAACCTCGCAATGATCACTACTACCCCTAAACCCCTCCTTCCTCCTCTTCTCAGCTCGTTGATGAGCCCCCCAAACCTCGGTCAATATCTTCATCCCCTCCAGACCCCAAACTATGTCTGCATCTCTCCCAAAATCCCCTGCTTCCTACCGACTCCACCTTCATCCTCATACTCCTAAACCGCAGTCTCGGCAAAGTCACCTCACACACAGAACGTACCCGGTGCCAGAGGATGTTGTAGAGAGGAGAACGCGAGAGAAGGTGTTGGGCCATCTCCCTTGAGCGGTGTTTGCGTACGGGTCCGACTTGCCTTTGGATCGAGATTAGGGGGTGGTGGGTCTTGTTGCTCGAGCTTGGATCCGAGCTTAGATTTTGGATCATCGAGATTTGGAGAAACCGATGAGGGTGAGAGGGAAGGTGAGGTAGGGTAAGAAGAGGTCATCGGAGTTGGGTCAAGTCGGTTCGTCGTCGGTGAGGAGGTGGTGAGGAGGTCAAGGTGATAATCCGGGAAACAGTACTTCATCGTCTCTAACCTCATCGACACGTCATCACTCGGATTCACCCTCTCGTCCCTTCCCCATTCGTTCCCTTGCTTTGGCTTCACTCTGTCTTTCCTTCGAGTTCGAAAGTCGCGGTGGTTGAGATTCGAGCCATCCGACAAGGCCTCCTCCGAACATTCCCCTCCGTAGGACCAACTCGAAGAAAGTCAACTTCCGGTTCCGACGTGAGTGTACAGTACATGCGTCGCTCACTCCTCCATTCCAGAAGGTCGGGTTGGCAAATCATTGATCACCGATGCACTTATCCAGGAGGTCACTTACCGGATTCGCCACTCGCATACGCCATTCCCAAAGGTCTCGAAACTTCTGCAGACTCCACCTTGCGAGGTCGGCGATGGAGGGAATAGAGATACAAAGGTTAATGACTGCTTCGATTCCATGAGAGAAAGGAGCGTTTGAGAGCCAGGTTGGAGGGAAAGCAGTGGGACCATTTGGAAAGTGTGCTGGTGAGAGGGCGGTGAGTAGGAAATGCGGATCATGACGGAAAAATGTACGTCGGGAGGCGTGGCATAGTCGGAGAAGTGTGTGAGAGGAGGAGGTGGTGGTAGATACAGCGGAACGGAGAAGACGGCAGGTGAAGATGAGGGAGAGGTAGTCTTCTACGTCTTGAAGGTAGTCAGGAAGAAGCGAGAGTATGTCTGGTCTGGTCCGAGGGAGAGGAAGGGGGAGAGATATTATTACAGGACACCATATCGACAAGCCGCTTATTAAGTTGCCCGCGCCAAAGCTTTTCGTATTTGCTTGCTCTCGTCACTTTTCTGCTCTTTTTCCCTATGGAATGGCCTCCCCCTATACCTGCCGTATCGGCATATGAATCGCAGAACAGTTCACTCGCAGAATTTGTCGAGACGAGAGAACAAGGGTTAGAGGCGAAGATACAAGCTCTTGTAGGCTGCTATCTCACAAAAGACGGGAAGAATCTGGATGATGATCAACGGAGACGAGTCTATAACATATTGAAGGCTCGCCTCGGGTCTGATACTTCGACGGGATGGATTGAAGCGCCGGATCTGAACTGCATTCGTGACGAGGTGAGTGAGACTGCCTTGATTCTAGCTCCACACACACTTTACGATCAATCAGTCCGTCCACATGCTTCTGGCTGAAGCCTTTCAGTGGGAATTACACAAACTCGACCTCGAAGCAGATTTCCTATGGTCGACCACTTACAATACCTCATCTCAAGCTGCCTCATCTCAGCTTACGAAACCCTCCACCGACGCAGGTAACGAGTTCGACTTCCTCGCTCTGACAGGTACATCTCGACCCGATCCTCCATGCGCACACCAGTCAACCTCCTCCTCATACTCTCACCCAGTCGCCGACCCGCAGTCCTCGCCTCCGCCTCGTCGAGTCAAACCTCTCCACCCGAACCCGAGAAGCTGGAATATTCTCGGACCCACTCCTTCACCTCCTCCCGCTCTGTCTCCAGCACCGGCTCGTCCATCTTCACCTCCAACCCGGACGCGGACGCCGCCCGAATCCCGGTTCAACGACACTTTCCTATTCGGATGGTTACCTCCTTCCATCTCCTCGGTGGGTAAGCCGGCTCATACCGGCACACCTGATCCTCCCCCTCGCCTCGACCTCCCAGTCGAGCCGTCAGCTTCAACTACACAGCCGGTATTCCAGTTATCGGCTGTGGATTCGCTGGCGGGATTTGGGGAAAGAGAACATGTAGAGAAGACTGGGGAGAAGGTAAACGAGCCCGGACAAGCAGGTTCGTCGCACTGGTGGTTAAAGAGTGGAGGGACAGTAGATGGTGGTGGAGCGAGGTCCGTGATCAACGTGGGGAACGAAGAAGGATTCGAGGACCCTGCGCGACCAAGTCATCAATCAATCTGTGCGGATTCGGTGGGGGAGATACGGACACGTCGAGTCAATAGAAAACGAAGGAGGGTTGAGGATGTTGAGGATCATCCGGTACCGGCAAAACGACATGGCGATCGAGGGCAAGGGGAGGCCATTGGGTCAGACCGATCTCGACGGCTTGAAGAGGGGAGCGAAAGAAGGCAGCGGTCGGGTTCGGATGACGCTTCGGTTACAGCGGAAGATGATGGTGAGGACCTTCCAACAAGCGCAGGCGGTGTCGCATCCGGGATAGGCATGGTGCGTACACCATGCACTGCTTCGCCCCTCATTCAACCCTGCTCTTTCCCTAGCCGAAAGAAACTTATGCCAAACCTACAACAGGCACCGACTGCTGCTTCAGAAAACTCGCTCAAATACCGTAAAGCCATTGCCGACGAGCAGAAACATGTGAGTTTTTTTCCTTCTCAGGGTGCGATCTGCGCTCATCTTCCTGCAGCTACTCGAGCTGTCCTTCGCCCTCAGTGCTGTGCTTCACGAGCTCTATATTCGATGCGACAAGGGTGACAACGAAGCGAGATCAGTATGGCGTCACCTTTCGAAGTATGCTTCGTGGACGGAGCTTAGACGGACGTATATCCATGCCGACTCGGTGAAGAGCAGGACCAAAGGTGCGCTTACCTATGAATCCCCTCTTTGCGAGGCTAATACTTAAGTCTAGGAGCAGGCAGACGGAAGAGGGAACCGAAGGCTAAGGACAACATCTCGTTGACAACTGCTGCAGGGATCCGACATGCGGAAGGGAGGATGATCTTTGATGACCTCGTGGAAGCGTTCCGGGACGGTGGATAGAAGTCTGGGTCAAAAGCTTGTCCAAGTGCCATGATGAAAGTCTCGACCGTAGTATATACATGCCCGGTTTCGGCGTGTAAGACGATACCCTGCCTATTGTAACGAGGGTCCGAACCATACCTACTCTACCCAAGGCCCACCGAACCCCTCGCCCACCATCGCTTTCCCCTTACCTTTGTCCGCCACCTTCCCACCTTCAGCTCTCGCTTTCGAGATGGCTGTATCCACCGCGCGCCTAACGGCAATCCGACAACCTCGGCGATCACCGGTCGATCTTCGGAAGCCATGGTGTAGGATTGAGAATCTCTTAATTGCTCGAGAACTTTTTCCCGGTCTTCGTCGTCGTAATTTTGGGAAATCGATTCGGTATGGGACCCGATCTTTGAGTCCAGGATTCATGTCGAAGAAAGGTTGGATGTGTTTGGGGTAAGTGGCGATGATGACCACGAAATCGTCCTTCTTGTCGTCCATGTCAGGGTAGAGGGACGTTTAAGGCGTCCTTACCCATGTTATAACCTCCTTTCTGAAATAGGAACTGATGTAACTCGTCGATGAAGAGGACTACTCCCATGGCAGCATCGATCGCCTGACGCGACGATCTCGTTTAATCGAATCTTGACCTCGCCTAAACCAATCATCGAATTCAGCTGTTCCCAAGCGCGTCGGAGATCGCAATACCGGAAGGAGGAATGAGACCGGGAGGGGGAGCTTTAGGATCGTGTTTTGTGCCAGTCTCCATCTTCGAACTCGAACCAAATCGATACCGCTGAGTGGCTCTTCGACGTCGTCAACGATGGTCTTGAATCGGGATGTATGGGTCACTGGCGGTTGCGATCCGATGAGAAATTAAAATCCTCCAGCGAAACCTTGGAACCCTTCAGCGGAACCTTGAGATCCTCCAGGTGCTATGTGTAGATTGTCGAAGAAGAACTTTTCGAAAAGATTTGGCGGGATTGAATTGCTGGACAACGGCGGGGAAGCTTGACCGAGGTGTTGAGATAGATTCTATCGTCGTCCCCCTCGACCTTCTGCAATACCTTGATATCACGACCATTCACCGCCTTCCCCAATCTCTGTTCCTCTTCGTCCCAAAACTCCAACCTCTCCAAGAAAGCAAACAAGTTCCTCAACCTCTTCTCCCTCCCTACGACATCCTTGCTCGCCGTCGGGAAGTGGATCGTGTACTGAGTATATTGGTGGAGAAGCGCTACCAGATCAAGCCCGGTGTATCTACCAGAGAAAAATCCGTTCTTCTGCCTGACCAACTTCACACTTTCAATGGCTACGCTATCGCTGATCTGGTCTAAAAGGGTCTCGCGACTGGTGCTTTCGCCTCGGAAGTCTGTGGTCAAGGACCTCCGCACTTCTTGCCAGACATCAGTCCGAACGATCTTGTCAATGAGGACTTCCCGCAGTGCTTCACCGTGATTGCGGACGAGGATGAGCTACTGTCACCGGAACGACACGCCTTGGAACTTCACGATCGACTGACGAGATACGGGATACCAAACCGGGTGGCAGTAGCAAGAGGGATGAAGCACGCGGAAGCGGAATGCTTTCCATGGTTGAAGGGGTCTTGGGACGAAAAGGGCAGTCCGTGGTGGGACGAGGCGATTCGTCCTTCACTCGATTGGGCTGTCCAACGATCAAATGGTTGATGGAACCAATTCTTGCGATTCTTGCTATGATGAATGTCGCCGTATCAGTGTAAACGAGGTCGATGTACTCTACACCCCATCTTAACGATTGACCGGGGGGGGAATACGCCCGTTATGAGCGCGACGCCGGTAATTCCATGGGTACTTGTCTATGTCATCCATGGAATATCAATCCCTTTGACAATGGAATTTCAACCAGGAACATCTCAGCACATCTCATACTGAGCTTGCTGTTGATCTTGTGGAGTCGAACTTCGAGCGGAACCTTACGTATATTTGCGGAAACCGGTCAGAATACCAGATAGAGCATGGTAAGTGACGCAAAATGAGTCTGGGCGACTTTCGAGAAAGTCTGGGAAAGAGGAAGCGGATGCAAGGCTGAGCTTCAATTTGGAGCCAACGTAACGGATATACTCATCCGACCAGACTATGTGTCCCCGCCCCCGCCCATGATCCTTGGGTCGGCCAGAGAAGCAGTCTCGAAAAGTCAGTCTACCTTGTATCGTATCTCTTCTCTCTCCTTCGCCGAACTTGTCCCGAATCACTTCATCCATTGATCTACTTTAAACTTTCTGTGACCTTCTCTTTGCGATCATCTCTGCAGTCCCCTCAATTGGAAACTCTCGTTCTTCAAGCGGAATTCATGAAAACTGATACAATAAGCGGGTCAAAAGCTCGTCCAAAATCTTTGCACGTACCTTATGTTCACGCTCCTATGATCCCTTCATCGGGAGCTGAAGATAAGAAGCGTGAGATCCGCCAGTGTGAATGACATGTTGTCCACGATTGTCAGAAGTATAGTCGACCGTCCCCGGCATCATAGCGCCAAGCGGGTTTTGCGAGCTGATGACCAGCCGAAGCTGTTCACCCGGGTAAAAGATTAGGCCGATCGGAGATAGATCGACCTCGATCTCTGCGATCTCGCCCGGCGTAAGCTTCTCGATCCTGTCGAAGCTCTGCACTGGGATCTTCTCGGTTGATAACGTTTCTCCCAAGTGCCGCACAGAGACTCAAAGGCGACCGTAAGATCCTTTGTACCGGAGGATCGAAGCGCCATGCTCGGTGATATCGTGCATGATCGCGCCGGTATTGGGTACGGTGAACTGCTGGAGATGACTACCGTGAACGTCGAGCTTTTGGATGAGGATGAACAGGTCCATGTCGTCCGCGCCTTTGGCTTCAACCCAGAGTCGGACTTTGGGATAACCGATCAATACCGTTTCCTTGTCGAAACTGATCTTGAAAGAGACCAAGCCAGGTGCAGGTTCCGTGTCGTACGCGGCTGGCACCTCTCCAACAGGTGATTCCGTAGCCAAAGCTCGGGTTCGACCGTGAAGATAGTACTTCACGTAGGTGACGTCGTTCGGTGGAAACTCGGTCGCCGGCTGGTTGATGCGGTCGCCTCCCTGGAGGTCAAGGAGCGAATAGCGAACCTGAAGTGTCTTTTCCCAGCCATTATCCTCTCCCTTGAGATACTTGACGAAGAAACGGAGCAGATCCTCTTTGCTCGCTTCATCGTAGTAGTCGGGCCACTCCTGCGTATTATGGATGCGCAACCATTTCTCTTTCGAAGCGATCCTTCGCCAAGCGCGGAATGTCCCCACGGTATGTAGCGTGTTGGAGTAGCTCGCAACGATATACGCTGGGACGGTGATCTTGTCGAACCGAGGAATCTTGTCTTCCCATAACTCGTTCATCAGCGGGTACCGCTTCGCCGTCTCCACCAAATCCTCTCGTCGACCTTTCCCCGCGAAATTGGTCTGAAGGCGGTCTGTGAAGCTGAGGTCATCCATACCACCGCGCTTGACGAGATCGCGGTAGAGATCACTGAAGCCTTCGGTCGGGTTGATCGCGACCAGGTGAGGTGGTCGTTCGGCTGCGGTGAACCACTGTGAGGCGGCGAGGTAAGAGGTACCGCTCATCGCGACCTTGCCCGTGCACCATTCCTGAGTTGCAAGCCACTCAATCACGTCATGGCAATCCTGACCCTCCTGACGTCCAAGCAGCACGCTATCGCCATCCGAATCCGCAACCCCTCGCGCATCAGGGTTACAGATCGCGAAACCGTGTGCGCACCAATAGGCCGGATCCGGACCCTCGAACTTCTCCAGACCCGAAGCGTGGGTATCGAGACCGAGAAGCCTGAACAGACCGGCTCGTTTCGGTGTTGTCCCTCCAGCACTCTTGCCGTAAGGACTCCAGGCGACGATGACGGGAACCTTGTCGCTGCCGGTGGGACGGAGTACATCTACATAGATCCCAGTGTCATCACGAAGGATGACTTTAAGATCCTTTTCAAAGGTGATTTCGACCGGTAACGGGGGATAATTGGGTGCGACTTGGAAGCCGACGGGTAGTGTCCGAGTAGAAGGTTCAAATGCGCTCAGGACACCCCAATCGGGACCTGAACTGTATGGGAAAGATGGCACGAATACCTGGGAGATTGTGAGATATCAACGTGAAGGCGGGGAAACCTCACTGACCTGGTCTGTGCGGCTCATCTCGTATGAACAGAGTAGAGATCTGATCGAATCTCAGATGTCCTGTATGCTTCACCATGTACACTTCGAAGATACGAAGACTTGGCCCAACTGATCCCATGACTGTTACTTATGTGCGACGTGCGCTGACGTCCCTGGTGAGTGCGTGAATGCCCGACCGCCGAACGATGGTAGCTTGAGCATGTACGCCATACATGAACCCGTTTCTCGTCCGCTTCTCACTCGTTTCTCGTCCGCGTGTGCCCCTCCCAATGAGATTTTTTTATTTCCTCGTTGGGAAGTGATCCTTCACCTGTTTTGACCGGAATTCCGCTTTCTTCCGCCGACGGATTGCTTTTTCTCCCCAGACTAGCCTAGCCTTGTCCAGAGGATGCCTTTCGAGAACCTGTCAACGGGTTCATCTCAAATAGTCGAGGTTTCTGAGAGGAGAATCAAAAGACGTCGAGCCAAAGTGCGTTAATTCTTACTAAGCAGACTGAAGCTCAACGTGGCTTAGCTCGCTTGTCTAGCCTGGTGAGTGACTCGATCTTGAACGGTAGCTGAATCGGTAGATCTAACGCTTGTTTAGCGAGAGACGGAAATCCAAGTGCGACAGACGGAAACCTTGTTCGCTTTGCGTAGCAAGAGGTGACCCAAGCAGTTGTGTATACGAGGCAGGACATGCGCCCTTACCGGCGGTCCCGACTGTACCCCTAGCGGACTTCTTGACCCTCCACAGACGATTGCAGGGTCTTGAGGAGCAGCTCAGAGCCCCAGCTTCCACGTCAGATAACCTACCAGATGACGTTGCGAGAGCACAAGCAGACGATCAATGCCCATCGGCAAGACAAGAAAAGGCTTTCATCGAGCTTGAAGGCCTCTCATATCTACTGGGACTCGAGCGTACAGATCGAGATCGAGATGGCGAACCGGTCCAATTCTCCTCTCCGACCGACTCGCCGTCCTGGCCTGATATAGTGCTTCATTCGTTCGTCGTCAGATCGGCAAAATGGAACCAGGACATGCTCTCGATCTTCGAGGCCTTGCCAACGAAAGTTGTGATGGATCAAATCGTCGACTACATTTTTACGGAGGTTCAAATCATCCGTGAGCCAATAGGCCAGAGTGTCTCTGACATGTGTGTCAGGTCGCTTCCTGCATGAAGGTGTCTTCCGGAAAGAGATTGCGCAGTTTGAAACCCTTCGGTCAATAGGACTGTACATGTCGGTGGACTCTGCTTGGCTGGCGCAACTTGTATGCGTGATTTGGTAGGTTCAACACAATGTCCGTCTCAAGCTCTTCTCCTTACCTCTATAAGGGTCGCCTGTCACTTCCTGATCGACGAGCCTGTGGACAGCTCAAATCGTACTGAGCTAGATCTCACCACACCAATGCTTATCGATCTCGCAAAACGACTTTTTGAAGCACTCGAGACGGCCTTTGTGTGTTCAGCCTGGCTTTTCAAGCCACAGTTCCGCATCCTCCAAGTGGTACTCATCGGCAGCACTCTCAGGTGAGGCTGAGATATCGACAGCTTATGCTAATAAGGAAAAGCCGCCAGAACATCCATTACTCGGGTACGGTGATTGGTCCGCTTGCGGAATGGAGGCGATGTGTGTGGTATGATGTTGCAATAAGGTTGAGTTCAGCTTGAAGGTCTTCGCTGACATTGCCAGCCTCTGTAAAGGGTTGCGTCTCCACGTACGGACAACCGCTTCGAGTATTGCCATTCTGCAAGATCCCGCACTGCCTTCCGGTCAACCCCTGTAGAGATGGTCCGACGAACCTTTCACAATGTCCTATTCATTGACACGTTCACCTTGTGCGCCGATCCCGAGGCACCAAAGAAATTATCGCCATACTGCTTCCCGGCAGGTGGGTAAAATCTAGATATTACAGTAACTACCACTTACGCTCACCTATAGGATCCTTTCTGACTCCCCAGCCGGCCAATTACAACGATGACGATCTGTTGTCCTCGCTACCGCCGAGGCCTAAAGAGGCGTGGGAGAAGTGAGCGATTTACTTGATATAGCGATATAGCTGACCAAGTCTAGAACAGAATTTATCTGGGAGATTCACCTGAATAAAAACGCTCATCACTGGCGCGAAATCGTGTCCCTTCTGGATCGACCGGGTACTCTACAGTACGAGACAGTACTGGCAATGAGTCAGGCCATACGCAATTCGCTACAGGACCTCCTGAGTATCAGAGCTGCAAACGACCTGGACGGGCACGAAGCGTCCGCATTTGACCTGATCCATAGGTAAGGTCAAGACTTTATCGGCGGATCTAACGCCCAAAGTTGTTATCATCATCGCTTGCTCAGGCTACATCGACCGTTTCTGCTCCGGAGCTATCGAGCTGTTCAATATTCACAATCACGGACGATCGTCCTGTCCTCAGCTAGGCAAATAGTACGTATTCATCGCAGGTTCCTCGTAGAAACTTCAAGTAATCGTAAGCTGTACAATACCCTTCTGCCCTGGCGCTTACCCCCGTAGCAATCGTTCGACATGCACTGTTTCTATACGTCCATCACATTTCTTCACTCCTTGTCTTTCTCATTGCAGGACGTTTCGATGTTGGGTCGAGACGAGAAATGCGGGAACAGCTCGAGGAGTCGTCCGCTATCTTTCATCAAGCTTGCTCCGATTCAAATGGCCTGAAAGCTCAGGGAGCTGCAAGAGGGTTTTGCATCGTGGCCGAGATGATTGAGGTCAGTCGGACTGGCGGTGTAGTCGAGTCAATGCTTAAATATCAGCTCGTTGATCGCCCCCAACCAAACATTGATGACGTGGAGCATGTACTTCGAGGTATCGAAGCGCGAGCGTCTATAAAGGTGAAGGGGATGCTATCGGGATTCCCCTTCGTATCAGCCGATCCACATACACCAGCCGGATCGTCCTTGCAGCAGACGCACGAAAATGAGGGAGACAAAGACTCTGAGGCAACGTCCAATCGATTGCTTCCAGACTGGGGTATTGAGTGAGTTACGAGCAACTGTGCGGGAGCTGAAACTAACACAGTTGGCACATGTTCATTCGGGACTTGTAAAGCTGGAAGAAAAGAAGAAATGATGCGACGCGCTTGATTGTACAGGCAGGATATGTATCTGATACTACAAGCTCAGGGTCGTGTAGATATCCCGCTCATCCACTATCAAACGGGAATCGGCGATGTCGCAAAAGCCTGATTCACCTCCTCGTGACACGTACCGGCAGACCGCCCAGCATAGGCAAACTCCAGCCTTTTCTTGGGTAAGCTTTCACTCCCGTTCCATCCTACCGAGATCTCATCATGGCCTAGTAGCTCCTTCAAGGCAATCAATACCTCTGACCTCGCCATTTGTTGACCGAGAGACGTCCTCCTGCCGTTCCCGTAACCGCCTCCTCTTCCTCGATCTTATTCGTCTCGTTCTCAGCCTCCGTAGACTCTTAGACCGTCTCGTTCTCCAAGTTTTTCCCGCTCTCCGAAGTACCCGCCTCATCTGCCATTTCCTCCGTCACTCGGTGGTCCGTTGCCAACTCCCAACCAATGTCCTGACCAGCTAGCTTTTCACGGTACGCTTTGATCTGCTTCGAAATCCCCGGAAGGTTCAAGAAGGATACGTGTATGCTACCGTCTGATGTGTGGAGGGGGGCTAGCGAGCCGATGTCGCGCAGCGCCCAGTGCGAGCAATGGTCCAGCTTAACTTCCCATGACCTTTGATACATATCAGCAATGAGACAACTTGGCTTGTGGAAGCTTCTCCCGGCTAGGACTGACCATTGCCCTGAAGATAGGTCTTGAGCCTGATTGAGCTTTAGCCAATGCATGCCCCAAAAGCCCAGTTTGTTTCGGAAGAAAGCCTTTTTGCGCTTCGCATCGGGGACAGACACTGAGTCACCTTAGTGGTGCTTTTCGGCCGCGATCATCAATGGCGTCTCCCTTTTGTATTGCTCGAGCGGCAAACTCGCTGCGGCTGCCGGCGATTTGGGCGGAATGACGGCGTTACCTTGCGCTTGGAAGGAGCCGTCTTTCGCAAGCTTCAGGCGTTCGACTAACTTCGCATGATATTGCAGCGCCTCGGTGTCTTTTAGGATGGACAATGTAGCCCATGTCTCCTGCACTCGCTCGGTCGACACCGTTTACGAATAGTGCTTTCGCCACTGGTCCTCGTCTGAGACAGGAGGCTGGTCGGCGAGTGGAGCAGCTACGATGGATGTATACGCGCACTGTCGGGTGGTCGCATAGATAAATCTCTTTGTACAACATCTCGCCCTTTATATCCAGATATTAGCAAGGCCAACGTGTGTTCATATGTCTTGATATGACCTCCTGCAGCGTACCAGGCCGCATTCCTCAGTGGATCCACCTCCTTTGCATTCCCCTTCGTTGCTCCGCTCGTGGCTTTGACTTTCGGCTTCCTGGCAGGTGTACTAAAAGCTCGAGAGAGGGGAGGATGAGGTAAAAAAACCGTACAACAGCGTCGCTCGAGCTCCATCATAGCTCTCCTATTGATCCTATGCCGTCAGACGAGGAGCGGGAACGGCCGATAAGACACCCTCTTACCCTATTGGATAGATTCCGGCTCAAACGCATCTTCTTATGTCGAGTAGCTTGCTTTTTTCGTGATTTGCAGCAAGGATCTGTAGTTCACTGGGGCAGGGTGATGGAAGAGAGAGAGATAGCGCAGGGTTTTGGACTTTGCAACTGTCAGTCAGATTACGTAACGAACGTAACGTCTTCCAAGAAAACCTATTGCTGGCTAAAACGGCTTGTTGCTCAATCCATCTCCCAAGCGAGGGTCCAGAACTCTTCCTCGACAATGTCCTTCTTTCCCGCCGATCCACTGGAATCAGAAAACTTGTCTTCTTCTTCTTACACCTTGTCGCGCGATAATGTCCGCACCATGACCATTCCCTTTGTCAAAGCTACTCGATACGCGGAAGGTTCTAGCAGCAAGAAGCACACCAGCACAAAACTCGACCCTCCAAAGGTCACAGCAGGCCGAGTGCCGAAGAGGCTACGACTCCGTGTCTCGGATACAGCCACCACGGGGATGATCGAAGATTCCCTTCGTCGTATTATGAGTCAACCAACCTTCCCCAATCATCTCTTCGTCCACCAGAGCGTGAGCGATGGCGATTCCAACCTATGTGGTCCGATTGTCAGCGAACGGAGCTTGGTGGAGTGGGAAGCGAGCGCTTCAGCCGGACCTTCAGGCGAGGTTGGGGTGTCACATTACCTCAAAGGAGCCTTGTTCGATCCACTCAACCAGATCCTCAGGCATCTTTGCCCCGAGACGGAAACGAGGATATGGGAGGTGATTGGGATCGGCCATACAGGGAAGACGGATTGGGGCTTTGTCATCAACAACAAGCTCGTCCTTGTAGTCGAGATCAAACCGCATGTTGTTCGTCCATCTTTCTAGCCCCTCTCCCTCTGTAGCCTCTCCCTATCTGCCCTTCAGTCGACCTTGCTCTAATATCTCACTTTCAGATCTTCGGGACGGAACAGATGCAGACCGCCATACGGAACATCGGGCGTGGTGACGCAGGAATGTGTCAGATTGACAACACTTGGGCGGATGGGACTGCGGAACAAAGAGTGCTTTACCAGGTGAGTGCTGGAACCCAGGTTCGCGGCATTGTCGTCTCCTTACCGCGCTGAAGCTGAGATTACGCAGATGTATGCCGAGCTTTCTCACGACACAGCGTACGAAACCGTTCGCTTTGGGATCCTCCTCAATGAAGGCTGCCGCGCTTACTCGGCTCAAAATGAAGCCGTCATCGAACGTCCCGCTTCGTGCGTCTTATTCATACGCGAGCACGACGCTATCGACGTCTTGCGGGAGGTCTTTGTCGATCATCACATCTATGCCGACGACGAGGTATTGAAGCAGCCTTTCGACCTCCTCCTCGGTTTGTCCCTCCTGCGAAAGGAGCAGTACAAACCACCGGCACCACCTTCCCCGCCTCCCATGCCGTTGAAGCGCCGTTTTAAGGAGGATGTACCGCCTCCGGTGGCGCCGAGGCTAACGAGAAGTGCTGCGGTCGCTGCAGCCACCAATGAATTGAGCGATGACGGGGAGGATCAGCCAAATCAGCAGAATCAGCTGCTGCAACAACAAAGGGGAGGTCGCGCGGCGAGGCAGATCGGACGTCCCCCAGAGGTGCTGCTGTTTTTCTTTCGTTTAACATGAAGAGTTGACCTGGTCTGATTGGTTTCCTCCTCCTTCCTATAGGCGTATTCAACATCACAACCACAAGATAGTGCTACTCAACGTTTCGACAGGAAAGGGGGAGAGTCCGACGGCGAACAAATGCTCGATGATGAACCAATGGAAGAGGCGCCAGTAGACGAAGCGGAGTATGAGTTTGAGTTTCCCGAAGAGAAAGAAGACTCAACGCCGCCGACGTCTCCGCTCCTTCGGACCATCGATCTGCAATCTGTAAGCAAGCCAAGCAGGGGTCTTTACCTCCCGCAGCGATGGCCTTTGAGCTTGAGCTGATGGAGTCATTATGTCAGCTCGGGATTTCAGACGCGATCCACCTGTTCTCAGCGACAGACGGTGACTTCACCCTCGTCAGCCTTCAATCTCTCTATGGCGCAATCAACAGGTCAACCTTTTCCATCACGGAACCTCTTCCTTTGATCGAAGGCCTGCCACTGTCGACGACACTTACCGACCGAAAGGAAGTCATTCAACTCGACGAGAGTTGCGGCCAAGGTGCCATTTGGAAGGCGTATCGTCTGTCCGGGACGACCGAGCCCGGCTTGATACTGAAACTCTCGGTCCCTTCCACGCCGTTTGACGAAGAATACTCGCCCAAGGACATTCGTCAAGCGATCAAGCGCGATTTCGACCTGGTCTCTGGACCGCTCAAATGCCTCGAAAAGGGTGGGATGGTGCCGAGTACGCGCGGCTTATATGTCGGCAAGGTGAGGAGGTGTGATTGCGACGTGGAGGTATGGGGCATGTTGATGGACGACGGAGGCGAAGCGGTAGGCCAGACTGTGGATGGGCTCATGTTGCATCAAAGGTGAGCAGGTCGGTGGCTAGCAGGCAGATTACCGAAGAGCCAGAATGCTGATCTATGCTTTGCGCTTCTCTTGCTTGCCTTTTGCTCCTTGTCACAAACGTTGCTCTTGACGCCTGGTGATTCGATGCCTCCTTCCCTGCTCATCGGCGCCTCGCTCTCTTCCGGGCTTTCCTTGCCCGTTCGATTATGACCTCGTTATGTACCGCATCCTCCCGGCGGCCTGCGCCCACTCGCTATTTATTGGGGTCACTTCACACATCGCTTCCCCGCTCACTTCAACATCCTGCCGATCGTCGCTCATGACCCGCCGTCCGACCCTTCGAATTCGACTACTTCTCGCCAACCTGTATCTGTACCCGGTATCGTGAAATCTTGCTGATACTACTCAATCGCACAACATGTGGCCTCACACTACCTGCCCTCCACCTCTATTCATTCTAACGTCCATCGCCGTTCTACCCCGTAACTCATCTTCACGTCTTTTCTTCGTGCCCTCGCACCGTAATCGAAACACTCAAACCTACTCGCGGTGGCTCTCGCACGTATCCGCCCCCCCCCTCCCCCTCCCCCGCCAACTTTCCCCGCGTTCTTGGCTCCCAAACTTTGCACCCTACCGCCTCCTTTCACCTCCACTGCACACACCACACCCACAGAAATGCCATCCTGGCCCACTATCACATCTTACACTCCGCCGGTATCCTTCACCGCGATCCCCGTCCGTGCAACTGGCTCCGAGCAACCTCTCCTCCGGGCTCCGGCAAAATGACACTCATCGATTTCGATCGGGCGTTGTTGAAATCTGAGATTGAGGCGGGAGGAGACGCAGCAACTTGGGAGGCCGCCTGTTTGAGGGAGATTGGCGCGGTCAGGGCATTGTTGGGCATCTAGCGGTGTGCGGAAAGTGTCGGTGGGTATGTTTGGAGGGGTGATGTAAGCGGAAAAGAAGGCTCAAAACGACAACTGGGGAATTGTCTACGATCACATCCCGCATCTATGGGACCTATAACAAAGTAATGAGATGAATGAGATATCACGAGGGAAGGACAAACTTTTCATCATCGAAACTCCCGAAACTCACCGAAAGGTCCGTCGTTTAAGCCGCTACCTAGCTATCTCAGATGGGTTTCGACTGTGAGCAAGGAAAGGGGGTTCCGGGCTAGAGGGAATAGGTTGCAAAGTGCTATGGGAGATCTTACTTAGCTGCGTGATCATGATCTATCTGTGCAGAATGTTGGAAGGCTCGGATAAGCTGGCGTCGAGTTGCGTTCATTCATTGTTAGGAAACCTGTCACTTCGTTTGTTCATGTTATGCATTCATCATAAGTCTACAACATTGAAGCCCCTTAGAACACCCCTTGACCGCCGCTTGGTATACCTTTCTGACAGCTCCCAAACCTGGAGCCATTTGGCTGGCATATTATGGAGAATAGGACGGAGCAACAGAAGCTTCACCTTCCCTCCTTACGCTGGGGACCAGTGATACAAAGCGCCATATCGACTACGGAGAACGGCAAGAGACAATGGTCAAGCACAGGAACCGTTCTAATAGACTGAATGTACAACCATTACAATTCCGGTCAAGTTCTGACCCAGATTCAGAACCCCAAAATCACCCTGGGTCGTCCTGTCCACCCTCATCTGCTGCCTTGAAAGAGACCATTAAAATACATATGGAGCTCCGTAGTGAGTCAAACTGAGATCAGCGAGGTTGTAATGGCGAGCAATCTCAGCAGATGACAATCACTGACCGACATCACTGACCAGCTCAGTGCGAAGTCTCTCAAATGACCTGATGCGCGAAAAAGTCAGCCCCGGTTCTTTGGTTCTTGGTCGTGTTGCCTAGCCAAGGAGTCACGACGGTTTCCGCTCCGGGGCTGTCCTTCCTGACTGCTTTGCATAGTGTCTCTATATGTAGTGTAATCTATCAGCCGTTTGTTTCCCCATCTCTCTGCTTCGCACTAGACAAAAGGGGAATTCACCTTGAGTGCAGACCTGTTGACTACCGCGCCAACCCAACCATGAGACCAGAAGTCATTGAGCGTCTTCGTATCGCCATCATCTCCCGCTTCCTGGGTTTAGTCGATGTACACGGTTAAGGGTAGCAGGTTGCGAATCCTGGGTATCCCGGACCGTCGACTTCGCGGGGTGGTTGCATACCAGGTCCGTATTTCTCTTGCACTATGATGGTCGAGACGATCAGGAACCACTATGATGCCCGTGCGCGGAACAAGATAATGATACAGAGACATAGGGTGATCATCGCTGCGACCTCGCTGGACACTGGGACGGAGATTATTGATACAAGCCAGTGCGATTGACAGGTGGAAACCGAAGCCTTACGAGAAAGTGTTGTGGCCCAACATACGACATGTTATATGCACATGAATATTTCACATCTCACCTGCTGAATATTCGCTCGTTCGCCGTTGTTTCGCAGCCATGATTGGCACTGTACTCGAGTACGGCATCAAACGAAGCGACATTGCGCGGACATACCATGATAGCAGGGAGTGACCACGGAAAGCCTCATCTACGGGTTAGCGAAAGCATCCCGCACAAGTTACCCTCCATCAATACTCTCACACGTTCCCCATTGCTTTACATCCTTGGTAAGGCGGATATTCCAGAAAACGAAGTCTTTGTCCGTCCCCCTCCGGGACCGCCTGCCGTTGGCGTGACGACTGTAAGAGCGCTGAACGAGTAAGCGCAAGCAAAGGGAGGGCCGACGCACGTGTTACAAAGATACCTTGCCCTGTGCCTGTACACGCGCGCCCGCATGGTGCAGGAGGTGATCTGGGGTGGCGACAGCCTCACAGCGCTTAATCTCGACAAAGGAGAGGGCAAGGACCCAGGTGTGTGCTGAGAGGTCAGTCTGGGCGATGACGCAGAGTTCCAAGTCGACGGCGACCATCTTGTCGGCAAGAAATGCGGCGTACACCGTCTCGAACCTGTAATCAGCCCGATATGATGCCTGCGCGTACTAATTCAGGTGCGGGCCTTTCCAGCGGTCCTTGGCCTGCGTTTCGTCCCTACTCGAGTACCGAATTTCACCACATTTCGACCAAGAAAGACTTACATAGCGAAGGCTCGCTCGTATACCTGAGACCTGTACTCAGTACATAGACGTTTCATACTCACCTCAAAGTTGGCCAGCTGTTTAAGATTCACGTAGAACCCGGTGAACATTTCGAGGTCGCAGGTATCGAGGAAGAGGTGCCAGGACGAAAGCGGCGAAAATGAGACTTGTCTCGAGAATAGTGATTAGCTCAGTACGACTTAGCTTGGTAAGTATGGAATGATGGGAGGAAAAGTTTTAGCGGTACCGATTGAAGGGGAGAGATTAGAAAGGGGACAAGATGAAATGGGAGAAGGGGAAGGAGGACCGACCAATCCGGCATGGTTAAAACGCCCGTACTCGTATAGAGCTGCAGTCGAGCAGATCAAACCTCCACTTATAGACCGGCACCGACCCTAGTCCGCTTCGCCTCGTGCGTATATGCGCGAGGCTGAAATGTTCACACCGGTCGGCTCAAGATCAATGAGCGTAATGCTGGGAATGGGCCACTCAGCAGGAAGGTCTCTCTATGATCCAAGTGTCTGTCAGGAGGATGCCGCTTCGAGGCTGACGAGATATTGCTTGCGGGGAATGACTCACACGTAGAGGTGGTAGGAAAGCTGCGAGGGCGTGTGCTCGCCTGGTCCCAGCTGCTGGTTTCATCGTCAGGACCGCTGACCTTCCTTCCCCGTACTTACGATTCGGGAAGGCGGTTGAAGAATGTGTCAGGGTCGGGAAGCTGACCTCAGTGACGTCAGAAGAGCTCACACGCACCCCACGTCGTGGTGTATCTCGTAGTCTTCGTCCCCAATTCTTCGGTGAGGTCTTCCACGTCCTCTACGTTGAACTGAAGTTCTCGCCGATGAGCACGGTCATTCGGTGTTAATAGTCGAGGAAAATCAGGGAGGTTGGACAGGGCTGAAACTGGACATGGCGCTCAGGGTTTATGACGATGATAGTGATATTTTGGAAGAGAAGAAGTGAGCGTTTGCTAGCGCTCCTATCATCTTCCTGCCAGGGTCGTTCTCACATGACGTTTACGAAACAGGGTCTCTCTGAAGCAGGTATGCTCCATATCACGCCGCTCCTGACCGCTCATTTCGCCAGCGTTAAAATGCAAGGTCTTCTCTCAGCTTAAACGACGGTCGATGGGATAGTGATCAGGGTCTTTTGCTAGTAGGTGCGTATGATGTGTATTTCCAACCGGGCTTACCTGGTATTCTGAGGTCACTCGCGATTAATAATCCTGTTCGCTTGATACTTTCCGACCGCGACCTTCCTGCCAGGACCCATTGTCCCACCCGAGCATCACGACCTTCAATATCGTCTGCAGCCCAACATCCCCTCGATGCGGTCGAAGTTGACCACGCTCTCTCTCGGTTGGACCCGTCGTGAGCTCTTAGCGGAGCTCGCATCTCGAGAAGGTAGGTTCTTAAATATTTGTAATGAACGCTATAAGCAGTTGATCCCCTAAAATGAATAGCGACATAAATTGTTTGCGGAAATATAGTTTGCGTAGGTGTGGCACTTTACCCGCGTTCCCATAAGTCCGGTGACCAGCCTCATCCTATTACTACTACTACTACTATTCGCTATACCTGATTCGGATTCATGTCCGAGAGGAGGGCGATTCATGGAGGGTGGCTTGGCGTGACCGTACACCCGGCTAAGCGAGATCTAGGTGAGTCAGCCCGCGAGGACCGACCTTTCAAGCGTCGCGCCACAAGGGCATGCCAAGCGTGAGAGGCCTTTCCCAATGAGTGCTAGACCGTTGCTGATAAGCATCTCGTGTGTGTAGATGCCGAGCGGTCAGTGACATTCCGACGTACTAGCCATCACACCTGCTCGCCACTGTCCTAGGCCAAAATAAGGTGTAACGGACAACCGAATGGCTTGCCGTGTCCTCAATGCGCGGCAGCTTCCGTGGTGTGTTTCTACCCTTCAAGTCGGCGAGGAAGGATCAAGGGAAGCAAAAAGTGGGTCCAGCTGCAGGGTCTTACGATCTCATGTTTGTAAAGCTTGAGCACGCTGGAGAAACTGCTCGGTCGCCGGGGAGCGTCATCTTCGTCCGCCCATGCATCCGGTACCCTCTCGTCAGGTGGATCGGACGGCAACCCAGAACTAGAAGGATATCACCTAGATACACAGAACGCTGGTGAGCCATGAAGCTGATGCTAGGCTCATCGGACATCTGCAGTCTCAAGCAACAAGGTCGAGGATGTTTCCGAGCCCTTCTCGTTCGGCACAGAGTCCCATGATCATTTTCCTCTCGCACAGCCCAATCCCATACCATCAGGTACTATACTATCTCTCGATCCGTACAGTCTCATGACGAACGTCGAGGAACAGAGCTCGTTGCGTCCTCGGAGGTTCACCCGAAAATTGCTCGACGTTCTCGGCGAACAATTTCCCATTGGTGAAGACAGGGAGGAAGCCGAACCCCAACGAGCGGATCAAGATCCATTGATGTGCATTGCCAGCATTGCTAAGCGAGGATGGGATCTGAATGATATCCAGGGTACAGAACAGCGCGTACGGCTTCAGGCTGCGCTCCCCACAGTAGGTCTGCCGCAGGAGGATGCTGCGCTCCTCGATCGGTGGTCTCCTCTCGCACTGCAGGAAGTCATGCGCGAACAAACGTCACATTTTGAGCATGGAGTTCACGGCTGCAAACGTGACGTTGCGCGTACGCTGGATCCCGTCCAACGAGGAATGATTACCGAGGTCAGGCTTACGCAGCTCTTCGAGGCGTACGTCCCTAGCGCGGTGCATGTGGCTGACTTTAGGTACTGGTCTATGATTCACCCACAATGGGCACTCTTAGACCCCACGCTCCATACGCCTGCTTTTGTTCGGAGTAGATCCGCTCTGCTCACAACAGCTATCTGCGCTGTTGGCTCCACTGCGCTGGCGACGTTGCCCGAGAAGAAGAACGAGCTGGTTGCGGAAGCTATTGCGTTGCACGCCCTGGTCGAGAAGCTAAATTTGGTCGTCTACATGACCGGCGCCAAGTCGGTCGAGATCATGCAGGCGCAAATTGTGAGCAACGCCCTATCGATAAGGACTGACGCAAGCTCCTGTCTCGATATGGGCTGTCAACGCACACACGACTTGACGACCGGCGGTGGCTACGGGCAGCAGTCATCGTTAGGATGGCTTCGGAGATTGGCCTTGATCTTGCGCGTCGTTACGATGATACGGACGTCGCCATTGCCGATAAGCTTCGACTGAATGACATTCGGACTCGGGCCTTTATGCTCGTCAACGAACACCGTTTTGTGGCTTACCAGTCTGTTTCGTGCAGCAGCCGACTTTTTAGCTGATCCCTTTAGTTCTTTCGCCTTTTCTGGTCGCGATGCGACTGATCTAGTCCGTTGGGAGCTAAACGAATCCGAACTGGAGGAGATCACGCGTTTGGGACCGTATCATTCAGATTCCAGTCTGCCCGCTTTTTACCATCTTTACATCTTCGAGGTGAGCTAGACTGATCAGAAGTCTCATACTGAAATATAACAGCGTGAAGTCTATCGACGATTCGAGCAGATTGGGACGGGCCTGAAAGCCGGAATAGCTCTTGGGGCGGAGCTCAATTGGATCAAGACCTATATGGATCATTGGAGAGAGGACTGGTGTCCGCGCGACGGCGACTACAGCAAATACTGGCACTTCGTGCACGACTCTCTCAGCTGCCACCTCTTCCTTTCGGCGCGCATCGCCCTGGAACGCTCAAGACCGGCAGATCTCGCACACTATCAGCGTCATTTACTTCGATTGTCACTCCGAATGTTTGAGGAAGCGCTCAAATTTGCAGGCCTGACGCACATGACACATCGCGGCAACGCACTGGTATTCGGCGCCTCGATCCTTCTCAAGCTCAGCGACAGACGCGATCTTGTTCTCCGCGTTGCCCTCCGCATGGCTGGAGATGCCACTCGACCGTATGTGCCAACCTTTGTCCGTAGTTGCGGCTGTCAGATGCTGGCGATGTTATGGTGAGTAGGCTGCTCCACGTCAGACTGACTGTGCAGTGGTACATCCATCTCTGGGCACTCGCTCGATCAGGACAGCGATGAACCCGCATCGCCACCAGCGGGCGAAAATGGACCTGTCGACTCGGCTCCAACAGGAGACGGCCCGCTACCGGATACCAACCTCCCGTTGTTTGAAACCCAAACTCTCAAATCTGATTGGACCACAACGCCGGCAGGCTTGGATCAACTAGCCCTCCCCGACATTACGTTCGACGATTCTTTCTCGTTCAACAGCACATTCGACTTTCCCTACGGTCCCGCTCCAACGTACGCTCAGGCGTCATTCATTCCTCCTGACGTTGATCCCAATTTCAAGCATCTGCTTGAGACGTTTCCATCCTCCAATCACGCGGCTCAGGGTCAAGGTTGGAACGATGCGGGATCGACTGCCCCTAATGCGGCGCTCGAGTTCTTCCTTGGTGGGGCGGCGCGGAGCAATCACCATTGCGTTCATGGTGGCTAAACGCTTCAAGCCATTACAAACAGGAGGCTTGCGAATGGATTTGTTTCTACCAACCCCAGCCCTTCGTGGCCGGATTAACAGTCGAAGCCGTGGAAGTCGAGCGCGAAGCGTACAGGTCGACACTGTTGAGAAGCCTCGCCCGGCTAGTTGAAGTCGCTAGCGATCTTGGCTGATTACCTCACTTCCGTAAGACATTGTCATGATGGATGTAAACTTGAATTTACGGGCTGGATTGAGGTATAAACTTCTCTGCGGCGCACGCTTATCTTTCATCATCCTCGAGAGAAAGATAGGACAAGCCCGCAGACGGAGTAACTCTTTTCTCGACATGCCGACCGTGGTGTCTTGTCGACTATGAGCGATAATTTAGAGAATAATGAATGAAGGCTGACTCAAACCAATGAATCCCTAAGCCGATGCGAGGCGGGCGAGGGGCTGATTTCAACATATGGTTAATGTACTCGAGTAGTGGCAATTGTAACTGTTGATTGCTCCAATCGGACCGCGATTAGGAATTAAAGCATGCATAACTGACAGTCAAAGGCTCCTAGGAGATCTTGGTCTTTGCGACCCATTCAAATTAGCAGAGTAACGACTTGAGAGATAGCATCTCAGCGTTCAGATCCAGGTGAATCTCATTCTCCTTCGAAGATTTGGGGAAATTTTGGAGCTCGATTTGCCACTTTCCATTCAACAGATTCCCGAATCGACTGGCAGTTCTGGCGGATGGGTGGGAGTCAGCCTGCACATCAGAACTTTTGATCCCTTTCCTCTGTCGCTTCAGACGCCTTGAAGACAAGAAAAATAAAGATGGATTGAATTCTGATGAGCTAGGCCGCCTGGCCCGAGGTGCAGTGATCCTGATGTCGTGAGCCGCTGGGATATTCTCATGAGAGGTTCCAATCGAATCATGGAGCTCAACCGTTGCCAGAGCTTGACCAATGTAGGGGCCACTGGAGGTCCATGTTTTGCCATGGACCATGGAGTTCGGCTGCCCCACGCCGTTGTCAAAGTCCCTCGGCTCTGGAAACAAAGTCTGGGAGGACAGGGCTGGGGAGACTTCGAAATGGATCGCCTGAAGGTCCTCTGTTAAGCCCAAACACCTCTGGCTTTGGTGTGATGGCGGAACATTCAACACTACTCGTACTGACTCCATTGCCATCGTAGCCGGGTAGCTATTTCCCTGCGCGTCATGTGCCGTGGATACCCGAGCAGCATAGACGGGAGAGTACAAGAGAGGACCTGGACGGAAAGGTCGGAGGAGCGTAAACAGGTGACCCACGTATGTAGGAGGTACTTAAGCTATTACAGTATCACCCCTCCCTGTCAAATCATATTGCCAAATGATATTGCCTGGTCACCCATGCAATGACTCGAAAACCGGTAATGAATAGTACTGCAAGGTACCTATTACAAACAAAGGTAAAGCACAGATCTCGCGTCAGCCACCCCGAATAAGCCAGACCCCGAGATTGCCCATTGGTCGTGTCCCTTTCCCATCAGCCTCTTGCAAACACCCCATATCGTCCAGTTCGAAAGCTACCTTGTTTGACATTGTAACGGTATCGGGTCCGTATCGATTGCGGCTTGTAATGACGAGCCCGCCGTCCCCGTTGAAAATAAACGGTCAGCAGGGCCGCGAGATTGTGGCGAAGGGGGAAAGTCAAGGGTGAAGCAGAAGATACCGGTGAAAGAAAGACAAGTTCTGAGAGCGGCCAACGACGTGACAGAAAATGGTTGGAACAGACGCTCGGACGCGAAAGACGACATTCCACCCAAGAGGCCTTCTTTCGCTTTCTCCCAGAAGGGCATCCACTGATGTAAATTTCGTGCTTATGTCCTGACACCTATTAACAGCTAGTCTAATCTCCGTCCTTAAGGCTGTTCTTCTGAGCGGCGGTATGTATCCGGCGCTCGTGAGCGACGTCGATGTTGAATCCCTTCATCCTTTCCTCGTACCAGTCCTTGGCCATTTTGCCAGTCGTCTTCTGATATTCGTTGACAGATATCGGTATCTCCGCTCTGGGAGTGGCACGGAGACCGTGTCGACGCTCGGGGTAGTAATCACCGGTGGCAGTGTGGTAGCAGATGCGGTTGTCCCAGTAGACGATTGTATCCTTGTCCCAGTGGACGCGGACTTGTATGTCGGGCGAAGATTCGATCTGACGCCAGATCATGTTAAGGATGGCGTCGGATTCATGCTGGGGAACGCCGACGATACGGCGAGTGTAGGACGGGTTGACGTACAATCCTTTGATGCCGGTGACGGGGTGAACACGAACGACGGGATGGATACAATCGGTCTGGGGACGGCGGATGTAGGTACCAGCATCCTCCGCCCGCTTCTTCTGATGGTCCGAGGAGTGGACGGCGGTGAGGCCTTCGAGATACTGGATGAAATTGGGGGAGAAGGAGGAGAGGAGAGCCTGCGCGTTGGCCCAGATGGTGTCGCCTCCGCTGGATGGCGCATTGACGACTTTGAGGGAGGTAAAGCCCATAGAGTTGATCTCGTACGACTGGTCAGAGTGCCAGGTGATGCCGCGGCTACCAAGCCAGTCGGAGGGTTTGCCGCCGTCGTTCCAGACGACATGAACGCCATTCAGGGCGGGATCGCTTGGTACTCCGGTAGTGGAGTGAATGTGAAGGGGCCCGTAGTACAGGGCGATGTCGAGCATTTCGTAAATACTGGCGGCCTGGTTGCGGAAAACGAGAACGCCACGCTCGGCACCGAGGAGAGCCCTAAACCATTGTCAAGTCAGCATATTCGAATGACCAGACTAGAAAGGGCCCTAACATTTCATCCTTCTGCTGGTCGGTGAGCTTGCGAAGGTCTATGCCCTCGATCTCAGAGCCGATGAAGGGGGTAAGTTGTTTGACGTTTGCGCAAGCGGAGAGAAAAGCCTTCTTCTCCGGATCGGCTTTGAGGGCACGATCCTCGATGTGAAACGCGACGTGGGGGTCGTAGTTGACCTTGGGGTACGTGGGCTACGGGGCGGACGAGGATGAGCGAGACGTCTTGGGGGGATGAAGACGAGCTGGAGAATACTCACAAGACAATTCTTGTACTCGTACGTGGACAAGTCGTCTTCTTCTGCGGGCATGGCGGGCATCGCAGCCGTCTTCGTAGTAGTTCCTGGCAAACAAAGAGCGAACGATGCGACCCAGCGCGGTGATTAAAGTGGGGATTAGAGAGAAGATGAACAGCGACGGGACGAGGGTCTTTATTACTCCTCGCTTCCCTTTTCGCGGCGATTTCCAACCGTGGGCGGCTAACAGATTCCCGGTTAATAGAATGAATAATGATAAACTCGGCGTAGGCGGGGTAACGATCCCCCGGCTGATGGTTTCCTCGGGCAATTGCGGTCTTTGACCGCCCAAACCAAAAAACAGGGGGGGGGGGGCAATCTGAGAGAAGGTCGGGCGGGACAAAATAATGAAGACGGCGAGTAGATAACTTGCCGGTCGTATCGGGTTGAGGCGTTGCAGTGGTTGGCAAGGCCCCATTCGTCTGCTGATCCCGCGAGAATCGACAAACTATAACAGATCACCAATGCGCCATTTCGGACAATCTGGATGCCGAGTCGCGACGCGAGAGCTTCGGTCTAGACGCCGGGGGCTTGGGGTCCTGCATGACGCCCTGCACGACGAGGGCGAGCATAGAAATACGTTCCTAGCGGTCGCACCCCACTTCCACCCATGCTCCTTTGACTTGTTCTTACAGCTCTCTCTCCCCGCACACCGTCACCATGGTCTCCAGCACGACTAGCCACTACCGTCAGTACGTCCCCGAGGACTTCCATTGGTACAGGAGCAAGAGACTTTGGAAACTGCAACTATGGATCTCCCTCTAGCGAGTTCTTACAATGAGCTCTGGGCCCAGTGATGAGCTGACCTCACCAGCCTTCTCGGCAACTTTGCCAACGGCTACGACGGCTCCCTCGTGAGCGGTCTGCAGATCCTGCCCGAATGGCAAAACTACTTTCATCATCCGGTGGGCTCGGCTCTCGGGCTCCTCGGCGCGATCCAAAACATCGGTTCGCTAGGCTCCATTCCGATCGCTCCCCTTTGGAATGACCGTTTTGGTCGACGTATGACCGTCATGCTGGGCGGCGCGTTGATGATGACCGGTGCCGCACTACAGGCTTCTTCGAAAAGTGTCCCATGGTTTCTTGGCGGGCGCTGCTTGCTCGGCTTCGGTGGCGGCTTCAACAATAACGCCGACCCGCTCATGGTCATCGAGCTCTGCTATCCCTCCCG